>FTJU01239351.1_pt1 | contig 11167 bp, 5 predicted proteins | sample 1658961 | NCBI WGS metagenome assembly FTJU01 (sample SAMEA3914878, study PRJEB12502) | metagenome | biome: forest; material: soil | place: USA | collected 2012-03-12 | depth 0.3 m | reverse complement strand
CGGCACTATCCGCGAACCGTTGGCCGACCGCACCTGGTCCACCGTGCGTGGATCCGGTGCGACGGGTCCGGACGGCCCGCTGCGGAGACCACCGCACCGTCCCTCTGAAACCCCTCCGACCCTGGCTTGGCTGCAGGGCTATCCGGTGACCCGCACCGACGCCACGGCGCGTGCCCTGCGCTTGGCCCTGGAATCCGGTTCCCGTCGCCTGATTCAGCTGTGGTCTCCACTGCTGTGCTGGGTCATGCTGAGCCGCGGCGATATCGACGGATTCGTCGGTTACCGAGCGGGTTTGGTCGATCTGCCCGCGGGGACCGTGCTGGCCCGCGAATCGGGTATCCACATCACCGATTTCGACGGCGCACCGCTCGACGACCACCTCGACCTTCCTGGTGGTGAGGTGAATTTCATTGCCGCCAGCGCCGAAATGTTGCCTGAGTTGGCGCTACTGGTAAAGGCCGCCGCGGAGGTGAGTGTGACGGGGTTGCCAGGCTGACGAACGATCGAGATCGGTTCGGCTATCCGGTGGCCAACAGTGCAGCCACCGCACCGGTCGTAGCGACGATCGCGAGCCCGAGTCCGGTCAGCACGAACCGTGGCATCGGCACTCGAACACCATGGGTGCGGCAGAACTCCAGACACAGCAGCGTCGCCAGCGATGCCCACGGCGTCACGATCGCCCCGACGTTGGTGCCGATGAGCAGGGCCAGTAACTGATTTCGATTCTCCTCGGACACTACCGACTCACCGGCGGTGTAAGCCGGAAGATTATTGGCCACATTGGACAATCCCGCGCCCGCGCCCGCCGCGCGGTACGCACCGGCCACCCCGGAGTCGTGCCCGATCAGCGCTTGCATGGCGTCGGCGAGCCCGAATCTGCTCAATGTCGGTACCACCAAGAACAATCCGACCACGAAAACCAGCAACTGCCACGGGATCACCGATAATCGCAGCGACGAACGGTCGAAGATCGCGAAGGCGAGCACCGCAATGGCGGCAGCGAGGGCGGCGGCGATACCGATCCGGTCGCCCACTATCGGAATCGCCAGGATGAACAGCAGGCCTGCGCCTGCCGTTGTATAGAGCAGCGTGCGCTCCCTGGCGTTCTTCGGGCGAATCGGCTCCGGTGGTAGGTACCGGTCGGTCTTACGGCGACCGCGCCGCCAATACCAGACCCACAGGCACACCATGGTCGCCGTGATCGACACCAGCTGCGGCGCCCACATCCGTGCCGCAAAATCCGTGGCACGCAGTGCCACCCGGTTGGCGGCGAGCAGATTGGTGAGATTCGAGACCGGCAACAGCAGACTCGCCGTATTGGCCAGCCACAGCGTGGTCATCGCCAATGGCAGCGGCGGAATGCGGGCCGGTACCGCCAGCGCGAGCATCACCGGAGTGAGCAATACGGCGGTGGTATCGAGATTGAGTAGGGTCGTTGTCGCCGCCGCGAAAAGCACGCAGAGCAGGAACAACGCCGGATAATAGCCGCGCCCGAGAATGGCCAGGCGGTGTGCGATCACATCGAACACCTTCGCCTGCCGTGTCAGTTCCGCGAGAATGATCACACTGCAAAGGAAAAGCAGCAGCGGACCGATCCGTCGCATATTGGCGGCGGCCTCGCTGCGCGGCAGCAATCCGGTCGCCACGCACAGCAGTCCGGCCGCGAAGAGTCCGAGCCGGACCCAATCCAGCGTACTCAGCGCCCATCTCGGGGGTGCGGACACCAGGGCACTCGACGGCGGGTTCTCCGCAGTGGAATCGACCTGTTGTTCGGACACATGCCCATCATGCAGCATAGCGGCCGGGGCACTTGCGCGTTCGCTCTGCATCGTCGTGATCTTCTCCGTTTGGTGTGGCGACCCATCGGGGCATACTGATGCTGTGACTTCGGGTGGGCGGCGGGACTTCTTTATCAGCTATTCACCTGCCGATGAGCGATGGGCCACCTGGTTGGCCTGGCAACTGGAGACCGCGGGTTATCACACCCTCATCCAGGCCTGGGATTTCGTGCCCGGCACCAACTTCATCGATTTCATGGATCGCGGTGTCCGCGATTCGGCCGTGGTGCTGGTGGTGCTCTCGGAGAACTATCTCGGTTCCTACTACGGAACCATGGAATGGCAGGCGGCCTACCGCACGGATCCGGGCAAGCTGATGCCGGTGCGCATCGCCGAATGCAAGCTCGAGGGGCTGCTCGCCACCATCACCTATCTCGACCTGGTGCGGGTAGCGACCGCCGAGGAGGCGCGCCGAACTCTGCTGGAGCGTGTCGGACATCTGCTCGCGGGACGGGCGAAACCGCCATCGGAACCGGGCTTTCCGCATGACGGTCCGGACCGGTTCGCCGCCGAAACAATCTCGGACACACCAGCATCGGTGCTGCCGCGCCGCACACCGGTTGCGGCCCCCGCCTTTCCGGGTGCCACCGACCATGAAGCGTCGCGTACCAGCGTCTCCGTGCTGCACGTCGCCGGTCCGCGCTTCGGGCGCGGACTGCTCGCGCCGGACGAGCCGAGCACCGCCGCCGAATTTCAGGCGCGAATCCACGCGAATGTGACCCATCTGGTGAATCAGGGTGCGGCCAAACCGGATTTGATCGTGGTGTCCGGGGATATGACCGAATCCGGTCGCCCGCGCGAGGTCGACGAGGCGCTGACCTTCCTGAGTGGACTGCGCACGCTGCTCGGCCTCGGACCGGAGCGGCTGATCGTGGTGCCCGGCAATCACGATGTCTCCAAACCGGCCTGCCATGCGTACTTCCTGAGCTGCGAGGCCCGCGATCGCAAACCACAGCCGCCGTATTTCCCGAAGCTCGAGCAGTACGTGCGCATGTTCGGTGCCCTGTATCAGGGCCTGGATCACCTCGTGTTCGATATCGGTCAGCCGTGGACGCTGTTCCCGATTCCCGAATTGCGGGTGGTGGTCGCCGGATTGAATTCGACCATGGCCGCGACTCATCTGCCCGAGGACGATTACGGCCGGATCGGCGAACCGCAGGCGGCCTGGTTCGCCGAGCGGCTGCGCCCGTTCGAGGAGAACGGGTGGCTGCGCCTCGGTGTCGTTCGGCACGACCCGCTGCCCGGCGCGGGCACGCCCGCCCGTGATCCGGACCTGCTGCGCGATGCGGATACGCTGTCCCGGCTGCTCGGCGGCCGGTTGAATCTGCTGCTGCACGGTCCGGGACCTGGCGGGCCACATCTGGATCGGCTCGACGACACGCTGCCGGTGTTGCCCGCCGCCGCTCCGGGCCGCGACGAGATCATCCAGCTCACCGCCGCGGGCCTGGTCCGGTTCTCCGGACGCGGCGCATCCACCGCGCAACTCGAATTCGACTGGCTGAAGGTGACCGCGGCCCTGCCGAGGGCCGAACAGCCGGAACTACTCGGACCGGACGAACCCGAACTCCCGGAACCGCCCGTCGAAACTGCGGCGGTCGATCCGCACGGGCGGCTGCTCGAGCGCGTCGCCGAGGTGTGCGAAACCCGTTACCCCGGCGCGAAAATCCGGCGCGTCGAGGTCGAGCCGCCGCATCTGCTGGTCACCAGGGAGGACGATGAGGTCATCGCCCAGTGGCGCGTCGGTGTGCGCGTCGGTGATATGACCAGGCAGGTGGTGGAGGACTTCCTGGGCCACGATCCGGAATACGGTTCCGAACTCGTCTACCGCGGTGCGGCACCGCCACGTTCGCTGCGTGACGAGGCGGCCAGCCACGGTCTGCGCGTGCGCAGCTTCACCGAATTCCAGGGCCTGCTCGATCTGGACGAGTACCTCGCGCACCAGGCGGCACGATTGCGGGCGGATCGCACCTATCCGCCGGAACTGTATGTGCCGCAACGCTTCCGGATTCTCGAACAGGGCGATCAGCAGATCCGTGACGATCTGGTTGGCGAACTGATGAAGGTGATCGCCGCCGACCACGGCCGTTTCATCCTGATACTCGGTGATTTCGGACGCGGGAAAACCTTCGCGCTACAGGAATTGGCCCGCCGCATCACCGAAACCATGCCCGCACTGATTCCGATCCTGATCGACCTGCGGGCCTTGGACAAAACCCATTCGGTGGACGGGCTGGTCGCCGCACATCTGGCCAATCATGGCGAGGACCGGATCGATCTGAAGGCACTGCACTACATGTTGAGGGAGGGGCGGGTGGTGTTGCTGTTCGACGGCTTCGACGAACTCGTCACCCGGATCAGCTACGAATTCGCCGCCGACCATCTCGAAACCCTGCTGCAGGCCGCCGCCGGCAAGGCCAAGATCATCGTGGCCAGCCGCACCCAGCACTTCGAATCCCGCGCCCAGGTGCTCACCGCCCTCGGGGAACGCGTCGGCTTGCTGCAGGATCGGCGCATCGTGGGCATCGAGGATTTCGCGCCCACGCAGATCCACGCCTTCCTGACCAACCGATACGGCGGCGATATCCGCCGCGCGGACGCCAGGATGGGGTTGATCACCGGTATCGAGGATTTGCTCGGATTGGCACAGAATCCGAGGATGCTCGGCTTCATCGCCGATCTGGACGAGCGGCGGCTACGGGCCGCGGCGGGTGCCAAACAGGCGGTGGGTCCGGCCGGGCTGTACCGGGAGATCCTGGAGTCCTGGCTGACCTACGAGGCCGACCGGACAGCGGGCGTCGCCGGTGCGCTGCCCGGGCTGCGCCTGCATGAATTGTGGCTCGCTGTCACCGCGTTCGCGTTGCGCGTCTGGGAAACCGGTGAGCCATATCTGCGGCTGTCCGAATTGACCGAGGTGGCAGCGGGTTTGGCCGCGCTGACCGGGTCGAGCCGCATGTCGGTGCAGCAATCCGCGCATGCCATAGGCTCCGGCAGCCTGCTGGTACGCACCGAGGACAACCTGTTCGGCTTCATCCATTCGTCGGTGATGGAATGGTTGGTGGCCAACCATATTGCCGAACAATTCGAAGTCGGCGCGGCGGCGCCTGCCCAGTTGACGCAATCGCCGCTCTCGCAACTCTCGATCGACTTCCTCTGCGATCTCGCCGACAATCGGGCGCTGCGCACTTGGTCCGAGGATGTGCTCGCCGACCAGGTGGCAGACGAAGTATCGCGCACCAATGCCATTCGGGTGGCCACGCGAATGCGCACCGCACCGACTGCGGATCTGCGGGGTGCGAGTCTGGCGGGGGAGGATCTGTCCTATCGGGATCTGCGCGATGTCGATCTCACCGGAGCCGATCTCAGCGGTGCCCGATTGGTCGGCACGAACCTCGACGGTGGCGTACTGCGCGGTGCGCGGTTGGTCGGTGCCCGACTCGACGAGGCCAGCCTGGTCGGAGCGGATCTCGGCGAGGCCGATCTCACCCGCGCCCGACTGGCGCACACCGATCTGACCGGTTCTCGGGCGAGCGGCAGCTGCTGGTCCCGCGCGGCACTCATCGAGGTAACCGGCACCCCCACCGGTACCGATCTACACGGTGTGGCCTGGGTGCCCGGAGTCGCGGCACAGACCGAATTCGCACCTGCCGCTATCGGGGTACGGCACGGCTTCCACGCCAGGCACGGCCGACTGCCGCAACCGGTCGCCTACAATCCGGACGGCGGCACGCTGGCCATCGGTAGTGACGACGGTGGCATACTCATCTGCGACGCCGAAACCGGAAGGCCATTGCGCACCTTGCAAACCCACCGTGCGCGCGCTTTCGCGGTGGCATTCACCGATTCGGTGTTGGTGACCGGATCCGGCGACGGCACCGTCGGCATCTGGGATGCCGCCACCGGCGAACTGCGACGAATCCTGTTGGGACACAAGGACTGGCCTTGGCCGGTGGCGTTGAGTCCCGCCGGTGATCTGCTCGCCACCGGTGACGCCGAGGGCGTACTACGGCTGTGGACCTTGCCGAGCGGCGAATTGCGGCACGAATGCCGTCCCGCCGGCGGCAGCCGGGAACTCGTCTACAGCGTGGATATTCGCGGGCCACTGGTAGCCGCCTCCTATCGCGATGGCACGGTACGGCTGTGGGATATCGAAAGTGGCAGGGAGACTGGCGAATTCAGTGGCGCATCCGGCTCGGTATTCCGGGTGGCGTTCAATCCGACCGGTGATCTGCTCGCGGTCGGTGGCGTCGACGGTACGTTGTCGCTGTGGGATCCATTGCCTTGCCGCAAGATCCGGGAGCTACCCGGACATACCGGCCGGGTCTACACCGTGACCTTCCATCCCGGCCTCCCGATCGTGGCGAGCGGGGACACCGATGGCGGATTGCGTCTGTGGGATGCGGACACCGGTGCGGAACGGCAGTCGCTCACCGAACACACCGCGGCTGTCTACTGGCTCACCTTCGATCCGTCGGGTGATCTGCTCGCCTCGGGCGACAGTGCCGGACTGGTCTGTCTGCGCGATAGCGAGACCGGCGAGTTGCGACACCGGCTCACCGCGCATACCGGCTCGATCTGGCCGTTCGCCTTCCGCCCCGACGGTTCCCAATTGGCCATTACCGACGACCAATTCACCACCCGGCTCTGGGATCCCGCAACCGGCACCTGCAAACACACCCTCACCGGCCACGGCCGCCAGGTCCGCACGGTCAGCTTCAATGCCGACGGCACCCTGCTCTCCGGCGTGGGTAACGACGGTGTGGTTCGACTGTGGGATCCGGTGACCGGACGATTGGTGCGCCGACTGGCCGGCAGCGAAGACCACCTGCTCACCTTCGAATCGGCGATATTCAGCACACTCGGCAGCCATCAACTCGGCCTGGTCGTCAACGACGGGCGGCTCAGCCTTTTCAACCTCGACACCGACCTGTACGAGCGACATATCAATATCGAATCGGCACCGATCTGGGCCGCCGCCTTCGACCCGACCGGCGACTATGTGGCCACCGCCAATGACGACGACACGGTGATCATCTGGGTGCGCACGACCGGCGCATTGCACGCTGTCTGCGCTGAGCATCGCGGCCGGGTGCGTTCCATCGCATTCAGTGCCGACGGTGCGCTGATGGCCACCGGCTGCGACGATTCCGTGGTGCGGCTATGGGATGTGCGCTCCGGACGGTTCCTACAGGAGCTGCGCGGACATCGCGACCGGGTGTATACGGTCGCGTTCCACGAGGACCGCGTCGCCAGCGTGTCCTGGGATACCACCGCCCGCATCTGGGATATCGAATCCGGAGAGGCACTGCATACGCTGACCAGACATACCGGCAGGCTCTGGACGGCCGCGGTCGACTCGCGCACCGGCATCTTGGCGACCGGGGGCGACGATTTGGTTGTCCGATTGTGGGACATGGCATCCGGACGTCATCTGCATACCCTCGAGGGACATAAGCGCCGGGTCTGGTCGGTGAGCTTCGACCCATCCGGCAAGCTGCTGGCCAGCGGCGGTGATGACGGCAATATCGTGCTGTGGTCGCGGCCGGAGCAGGAAGCGCCGGCAATCCGCGCGATCCTGGTCGGTCTGCCCGAAGGGTGGGCGGCTCTCGCACCCGATGGTCGGTACAAATTCGAGGGCAATATCGCCGGGCAGTTCTGGCATGTCATAGGCATGTCGCGGTTCGAATCCGGCGAACTCGATCCCTACCTGCCGGAAGTGGGCCAGTTGGCGGCGGACACGCCGTTCTGAGGTGCACCGCGGCGGTCTGATGAGACTCGCCTTCGCGGCATACCATGGACTTCGGCCAGGAAAGACCGATACATCCGCGCCCGCGGAATGTCCGTCCGGCGCGTGCGCACGGAGGGAGTCAGGGCAATGGAACGTACGACATGTCTGGTGGTCGGTGGCGGTCCGGCCGGCTTGGTTCTCGGACTGCTGCTGGCTCGCGCCGGGATCGAAGTCACCGTCCTGGAGAAACATGGAGACTTCTTGCGCGACTTCCGCGGCGACACAGTACATCCCACGACCCTGGACCTGCTCGACGAACTGGGCCTCGGCGAAGAATTCACGAAACTGCCCGCGCGCAAACTGCAGCAGATCCTGCTGCCGATCCGCGGGTCGGTGCAGACGGTTTTCACCTTGGAACACCTGCCTGGTGCGCACAAGTACATTGCGATGGTGCCCCAGTGGGATCTGCTGGACCTGTTGGCCGGGGCGGCGGATCGGGAGCCGAGTTTCCGTCTGCGCATGAATACCGAAGCGACCGGGGTGATTCGGGAGGACGGCCGGGTCGCCGGTGTCGTCTACCGGACCAGCGACGGCGAAACGGGCGAGATCCACGCCGACCTCACCATCGCCTGCGATGGTCGCGACTCGGTCTTGCGCGCCGAGGTCGGACTTGGCTCACGCAGTTGGCCGACACCGATGGATGTGTGGTGGTTCCGCTTGCCGCGCACTGATATCGACCCCGCCGGACTGCTCGGACTGCTCAGCGCCAATCGCGCCGCGGTCATGTTCGATCGCGGGGACTACTGGCAGGTCGCGACCCTCATCGCCAAGGGCAGCGATGCCGCGGCCCGGCGCGGTCCGGTCGCCGAAATCGTTCGCAGCATGGCCGATTCGGCACCATGGCTGCGGGACCGGGAGGATGCACTCCAGGACTGGGACGAGGTGAAGTTGCTCGATGTGAAACTGGACCGCCTCACCAAGTGGTATACCGACGGTCTGCTCTGCATCGGCGACGCCGCCCACGCGATGTCGCCGGCCGGTGGAGTCGGCATCAACCTGGCCATCCAGGACGCCGTCGCCACCGCGAGAATCCTTGCCCCGCTGCTGGCTTCGGGCACGCTGACGCGTCGCGACCTGGCCAGGGTGCAGCGACGACGCGCGCTCCCGACCGCCGTCACCCAGGGCCTGCAACGCGTACTCCACGCCGCCGTGATCCGCCCTGCCCTTTCCGGCCGGATCGATATCGCCAACGCCGCAACGACTCCCTTGCCGCTACGCATCCTGCGCCGAATCCCCGTCCTGCGCACTGTTCCCCCATTCCTGATCGCGCGCGGAATACTTCCCGAACACGCCCCCGCTTTCGCTCGCGGCCGCTGAGGCATCCGATGGATGCACTCGGTGCAACGACGCAGTTCGCGCATTCGATGATCCACGGGAAACATCAACGGCTGCAGTAGGTTTCATTCGGTGATGCCACATGGTCCGCTCGGACGAACGCCCGAGGTCTGAATGCCACAAAGGAATGTGGTCTTTCGCGCACGCAACCGCGGCGACGAGGGGAGTACCGGCCCAGTGGTGACTGCGAGCTGGGTACGGCGAGAAATGCGACGGGCGACCCAGGTCTGAGCTGATACATGCGTATCAGGGCCGCAGGATGATCTTGCCGATGGGTGAGCGTTGCTCGATGAGCTGGTGGGCTTTGGCGGCCTCGGCAAGGGGAAGTACGGAATCGATTCGGGGAGTGAGTGTTCCGGTGATCGCTCGGTCGAGGACGGCGGTGCCGGAGCGGGATACTCCGGCGAGCCACGCCGAGCCGGCGCAGACGGTGAGGGTGAGGCCGTAGGGGAGTAGGTCCATTGTGGAGACCTGGGCCGGTGCTCCGGAGAGCCAGCCATAGCTGAGGATTCGGCCGCGTACCGGGGTCATGGCTGCGAGTAGATCTCGCGCGGTGGTGCCGCCGATGGAATCGAACACGACATCGAGTGTGGTCCCGTTGAGGGTTTCGCGCAGTCGGGTCGGCCAGTCCGGCGCATTGTGGTCGATGACCTCATCCGCGCCCAATTCCTTTGCCCGCGCCGCCTTTTCGGGTCCACCAGCGGTTGCGATGACGTGTGCGGCACCGAATTCCTTGGCGAGCTGGGTGAGTGCGCTTCCGACGCCCGTCGCGGCGGCTTCGATCAGAACCGTTTCGGTGCCGGTGAGTGCCGCGGTCGCGAGCAGAGGCAGTGCGACCGATCCATCCATCAGGACCGCGGCCGCGTCGACCGATGCGAGGGAGTCCGGGATCGTAGTCACCGAAGATGCTGGTCCGCAGACGAATTCGGCGTAGGAACCGAAGCCTGCAGTGGCGACCATGACGCGTCGGCCCAGCAATCCCGCGTCGACCCCGTCGCCGATCTCGACGACCACTCCGGCGGCCTGGAAACCGAAGACCACCGGTGGTTCGGTAGCCATCGGAAACTCACCCGATCGCAGTTTGGTCTCCGGGAACAACACCGGAATTGCCTCCGCGCGGATCACCAGTTCGCCCGGCCCCGGATGCGGTGCGGCGACATCCTGTGCGACCAGGACATCGGGTCCGCCGGTACCCGTCATTACGATTGCTTGCATTGTCAACTCCATAACTTGACTGTCGGTCCAGATGTTTGGTGAGAACAATATGGACCGACGGTCAAGTTGTCAATGAAGGTGGTGGAATGACCGAAGAACGCCCGAAGGAACGGGCGGATGCCGCGCGTAACCGGCAGGCGATTCTGGCCGCGACCGCGGCGCTGCTCGCCGAACACGGCGCCGACGCCCTGACCATGGATCGGGTCGCGGCGGCCGCCGGTGTCGGTAAGGGCACGATCTTCCACCGCTTCGGCAATCGCGCCGGATTACTGCACGAGATGATCGCCGAGAGCACCTTCGCATTGATGTATGCCGTGCGCAGCGGTCCGCCGCCGCTGGGCCCCGGGGCGCCGGCGGGGGAGCGACTGTTGGCCTTCTTCGACGCGTTCGTGCGCATGATGACCGACAACATCGAGGTGACGGTCGCCTACCTGCAGGGTCCGCCGCATCCACGCGCCGCCGAAATCCACGAATTCTGGGATGCGCATATCACCGCGCTGCTGCGAGAGGCTCGGCCGGACCTGGATGCCGAGGTGGTCGCCAGGCTGCTGTTGGGCGCCTTGGGTGGTGAACAGGTGCCGCGACTCGCACGGGCGGGGGAGACGGAACGGCTGCTTGCGGCGGTCCGCGGACTCATCGAATCGGTGCTGCGCGGGCCCTAGTCCTTGGCGAGAATGGCATCGAAGCGTTCGTCGGCGCTGTCGAGTTGGTGCAGGATACGCCGCTTGACATGGTCGGCAAGCGGCGTGTCGGCACGGGTGACGAGGTCGCGGTAGATATCGGTGAGCGGGCGGTATTTGGTGGCGAGTCTGTGCATGGCCCGACCATCGGCATAGAGGATGCCGACGCCGTTATCGGTGAAATCGGAGAGCTTGACGATGCGCGCCCATGGCGCGCGATCGAGATTGGCCGCCACATGTTCGCGGTATTGCGCGTGCCGATCTATGTCCGGATCCGGTTCCGGATTGGTGACGGCGGCGACGAGTTCGGCGAC
>FTJU01002080.1_pt3 | contig 11246 bp, 11 predicted proteins | sample 1658961 | NCBI WGS metagenome assembly FTJU01 (sample SAMEA3914878, study PRJEB12502) | metagenome | biome: forest; material: soil | place: USA | collected 2012-03-12 | depth 0.3 m | reverse complement strand
GACAGCGCCTCGCCCGCCGGGTTCGCGGCCGAGGCGCTGTCCGACTTCGATATCTGCTTGCCGTTGGAGTCGATCTGCATGACGGGCTGGATTTTCAAACCGCCCGCGCCACTGCTGCCGGAGGTGCCCGCGCCACCGTCGGTCGATTTATCGCTACACCCCGTCAGCACGAGTGCGGCGGCGGCACCGATGGCCAATGCCCCTCGCATCGAACGACTGCGCCATGTCGAACTAAGCACGTTTCACCTCTACGTCCTGTGCTCCCCCGGGCTCTCCTCCGAGGAGGCCGACTACGTCAGCCCGGTCAGAACATAGCGTTGGCGCGTGAGCTCCGCATCACATTCGGATCATCCGATCGACATCGTTTCGAATTTTTCATCGCGATCCGGCTTCCGGTAAGGAAAATTTCCGACCTCGAACAGCCGGAGCACAACAACGGGCCTACTTGGGCGCCAGATTTTCCAGCACGACCTCTGCTACCGCCTTCATGGTAGTGCGTCGGTCCATGGCCGTTCGTTGAATCCACTTGAATGCCTGCGGCTCCGACAATCCCTGGGTCTGCATGAGCACGCCTTTGGCCCGCTCGACCAACTTGCGTGTCTCGAGGCGGTCGGCCAGATTGGCGACCTCACTCTCCAGCGCGGTGATTTCGTGGAAACGGCTTGCGGCCAATTCTATGGCGGGCACCAGATCCGATTTCGTGAACGGCTTGACCAGATATGCCATCGCACCGGCGTCGCGCGCCCGCTCGACCAGATCGCGCTGACTGAATGCGGTCAGAATCACAACCGGCGCAACACGTTTGGACGCGATCTCGGCCGCCGCGTCGATACCGTCGCGGCGCGGCATCTTCACATCCATGATGACCAGATCCGGTCGATGCTCCACCGCCAGATCCACTGCCTGCTGACCGTCACCCGCCTCACCGACAACCTGATAGCCCTCTTCGGTCAGCATCTCGACCAGATCCATGCGGATGAGCGCTTCGTCCTCCGCGACGACGACCCGCTTCGCCCCGGCGTCCCGCTTCGTGCCGGCGCCCCCTGTTGTGTTGCTCATAGGTAGACCCCTCTGGTTCCGATGCCGTGTCCCGACACGCGAACGAGTGACCGTGGTCCGGGCCCCGGCCCATCGCCCCACTGTCGCCGTCGAGTGATGTAGAGAGTACCTTTCAGTTCCACATACAACCCATATACCCTGCGCAAACCGGTCGACGATCACTTCCTACCCAGCCCATTCGCGATTTCCTACAGTCACCCGCTATGCTTTTCCATCGGTGCGCCGATTTGGCGGAACTGGCAGACGCGACGGTCTCAAAAACCGTTGTCCGAAAGGACGTGTGGGTTCGAGTCCCACAATCGGCACCAGCTCGTAAACGGTCCATGCCCTTGCAGGGCATGGACCGTTTTTGGATGGACGATCGAACTACAGTGCCGACTGCGTCGTGGTTCCAGCGTCGGGTTGCGATCGGCAGCGCGATGCGGAGGTGCCTCGATGCGGGTTGACAGAACCACTGTCGATCTGTCCGGGTATCCGAATCCGGTCGTCATCTATCTCGGTGTGCGGGTGCGCAAACGGCAGGAATCCTGCGGTTGCTCGGTCTGCGCCCGAAACTGTCTCGGTCGCACAGAGCTCGGCCGGATGGGCTGCTGTCGCACGAGGATGTGATCTGATCGCTGTTTCCGCCACATTGGGGAGCGCGGCAGTATTGCCGGGATCTGGATTCACTGGAACGGTGAACACGATCTGCGCCGCACCGGGATTGGTGGCAGCGGTTCCTGCGCGACTCCGGCTGGACCGGGTGCCGGCATGAGACTACTTACTTCATGCGCGGCGGCATCGATGCGATGTACGACGATATGGGGCGAGCTCCGACTGCCACGATTCGCCAGTCGCGCCCTCGCGCGGCCCGATGTTCACGACGCGGGAGCGGCTATACGGCGAGGGTGCCGAGGTGGAACCCGTGGTCGCCGAATCCGCTTACTACCGTGGGGAGTCCGAGTGAATTCGATCCCCAACCGTGGCAATACCGTGATGGTTGAAACCGCTCGCGCCGGGTACCTTCAGCAGCACGCCCAGACTTCGAATACCGATCGACCGCCTAGCGACAACGGGTATCGCGCGTCTCTCTGAATACCGGGGCGTACTTCGTGTACGGCGCTTGACCAGCAGATGAATATGTATTCCGCAGGCTGTGATTCGATGTCGACGGTCTTCTGGTCGACCCATGCGCGACCTACCGTATCGGCATGCACGTCCTGTTCGTCTGCAACGGCAATGTCTGCCGTTCGGTCATCGCCGAGCGGCTCACCCGCGCCGTAGCGGTCGAATACAACCTGCCCCGCCTAACCGCGGAGAGCGCGGGAACCCGTGCGCTGGTTGGCTTTCCGATCGAGCCGCGGACCGCGCGGACCATCGAGGGACTCGGCGCCGACGCCGACCATTTCCGGGCCCGCAAACTCGAACCCGAGCTGATCTACCGCGCGGATCTGATACTCGCCATGACCGAGCAGATCCGCGATCAAGCGGCACAGATGGCGTCCGGTGTCGGATCACGCACGTTCACCCTCCTGGAGGCGCATCGCATCGCCAAGGTCACCGGCGCCGCGACCATCGCCGATCTGCACCGCGCCCGCCACGATCTGGCCCTGGTCGGCCGGGAGAATATCGCCGATCCGGTCGGCCTGTCGGAGGCCACGTTCTGCGAAGTCGGTGACCGGATCGCCGAGGCATTGGTGCCGCTACTGCTGGCCTTGGCGCCGCACGAGCAGCAGAGGCCGGTCGACGACGAACGCCCGGGCCTCGTAGTGGCCCCTGGAGCGCGTCCCGCGCCGCTGGCCGCCTTCCGTGCCGCCCAGCGGGTCCGGTGACACGCAGGGTCCGGTGTCCAATTAGCGGGCAAAGGGATTACACTCGCGCGCGGAGTAACTTCCGCCGTTGATGGTTCGACACACGACAGGAATCAGACATGCCGAGAATTTCGGATGTTTCGCTCCATGTTTATGTGACACCGGAAACCCTCGAACGAGTCGTCGATTCGGTTCGCGAGGTGGTGGATGACCACCTCCAAGACCGCGAAGTCTTCGCGTGGCGCTTCACATTGCCCGTCGAGCCCGACGCGCCGGAGCACCTCCTACTCGAAACCCAGTGGCGGGTAGAACATCCCGGCCAGGAGCAGGCGGCCCGGCGCACCTATGAGATCGCACTCAGTCTGGTCGGTGCGCCGCGCGATCTCACCGCACCGAGCCTGAGTGCGCTGGAGAAGCGCCTGATGTTGGAAACCGCAAGCTGCCCAATGGATCTGGAGATCCCACGGACCATCCGAGTGCAGCGCCGCGACAGCTTCGACTTCGAAACCGAGCGCGAATCCGTATGAAGTTGCCCATGTGCCCGCGAAATCAGTTGTGACTGTTCGCGCTACACATGGGCACCTGGCTCATCAGCGAGCCGGGAAGTGGCGGATGACGCCTTCCTGGACCGTGGTGGCAAGCAATTCGCCACTGCGGGAGAAGAATCGGCCCGTGGCAAGGCCACGCGACCCGGCGGCCACCGGGGACTCGGTGGCGTAGAGCGCCCAATCGTCGAAGCGGAATGGACGGTGGAACCAGATCGAGTGGTTGATCGTCGCGGCCACGATACGGTCCAGACCCCAGGACAGACCGTGCGTGGTGATGATCGAATCGAGCACCGTGGTATCGGACGAATAACCAAGTGTCGCAACATGAATCAGCGGATCATCGGGCAGGCGACCGTCGGCCCGCATCCACACGCGGTTGTGATTGAGCCGCTCCCCCGTGCCCTTCAGGATCCAGGCCGGATCGTTGGTGTAACGCATATCGATCGGATGCGGCGCCTTGACGAACATCTCCAGCTTGTCCTCCAAGCCTTCGAAGCTCTCCTCGACGCGGGGCAGCGTCTCCGGATCCGGCACCTCCGGTTGGGCGTGCGCATGCTCGAGCCCCTTGCCCCAATCCTGGAACGCGGCGAGCATGACGAACAGCTCCTGACCGTCCTGGGTCGCGGTGACCGTGCGGTTGGCCAGTGAGCGCCCGTCGCGGTGGCGGTCGACCCGGTACTCGATCGGCTTCTTCACATCGCCACCACGCACGAAATGCGCGTTGACGGCGTGCAGCGGACGGTCACCATCGACCGTCCGACCCGCCGCCATGATCGCCTGCGAAACCAGCTGACCACCGAACGTGCGGCTCCACACCTTCTCCGGATGCTGGCCGACGAAGACATCCTCGTCGACCTGTTCCAGATCGAGCAGTCCGAGCAGCACATCGAGGTCGGTAACCTCCGCTGCGGCCCTGAGGCCGACAGCGCCACCTAGCGACAAGCTCACGGTTAATGGTCCTCCTCACCGATACGGTGCACATGGATCAGATTCGTGGAGCCGACAGTACCGGGCGGGGAGCCTGCCACGATTACCACCAGATCACCTTTTTGGTATCGGTTCATGGACAGCAGTGCTACATCCACCTGGTGGATCATCGCATCGGTGCTGTCCACCGTCGGGACGATGAAGGTTTCGGTGCCCCAGGTGAGCGACAGCTGGCTGCGGACTTCGGGAAGGGGGGTAAACGCCAGCAGCGGCAGCGGGGTGTGCAGTCGAGCCAGGCGGCGAACCGTATCGCCGGACTGGGTGAAGGCGACCAGCGCCTTGGCATTGAGTCGCTCGCCGATATCGCGGGCCGCGTAGGAGATGACACCGCGCTTGGTGCGCGGCACATGGGTCAGCGGAGGTACCCGGGTGGATTCGGTCTCCACCGCATGCACGATCCGAGCCATGGTGCGGACCGTCTCGATCGGATACGCGCCGACCGAGGTCTCACCGGACAGCATCACCGCGTCGGCGCCGTCGAGCACCGCGTTGGCGACATCGGAGGCCTCGGCGCGGGTCGGGCGCGAATTCTCGATCATCGACTCCAGCATCTGGGTCGCGACGATGACCGGCTTGGCATTCTCGCGGGCCATCTGGATGGCCCGCTTCTGCACGATCGGCACCTGCTCGAGCGGCAGTTCGACGCCGAGGTCACCGCGGGCGACCATGACTGCGTCGAAGGCCAGCACAATGGCCTCGAGATTGTCGATGGCCTCGGGCTTCTCCAACTTGCCGATCACCGGAACGCGCCGGCCGACCCGGTCCATCACATCGTGCACCAGCTCGACATCCGAGGGGGAACGCACGAAGGACAGCGCGATGAAGTCGACGCCTAGCTTGAGCGCGAATTCGAGATCCTCGATGTCCTTCTCCGACAGCGCGGGCACCGAGACATCCATGCCCGGCAGCGAAACGCCCTTGTTATTGCTGACCGGTCCGCCCTCGGTCACCCGGCAGACGACATCGTTGCCCTCGACCCGGGTGACCGTGACACCGACCTTGCCGTCGTCGATGAGCAGGCGGTCGCCCGGTTTGGCGTCCTTGGCGAGCTCTTTGTAGGTAGTGGAGACGCGATCGTGGGTGCCCTCGATCTCGTCGACGGTTATGCGGACCTCTTCACCGTTGGCCCAAACGGTCTTGCCCTCGGCGAAGCGTCCCAGCCGGATCTTCGGTCCCTGCAGGTCGGCGAGAATGCCGACCGCCCGGCCGATATGGTCCGAGGCCTGCCGCACCTTCTTGTAGTTCTCGGCATGGTCGGAGTGCTCGCCATGGCTGAAATTCAGCCGCGCCACATCCATGCCACTCTCGACGAGTTCCCGAATACGTTCCTCGGTAGCGGTCGCTGGGCCGAGAGTGCACACAATCTTCGTCCGTCGCATCACGAGTAGAGCCTAATCCCGCGCAGTACCGGTGGCCTGTTGTGGCCTCGGTGAAAGGTAGGTGAAAAATATGTAAGGCTCGACGAAAAGCACAAAAGGGCCTCGTCAGCGTGCGACATGGCGAGACAGCCGCGTTTCCAAGCGGGTCTGACCGAAGCCGAGAATGAGACAGATCACCCAGTAATACAGCGCAGCGACGCCGTACAGGGCGAAGAAGTCGAAGGTCGGTGCGGCCGCCAGCTGCGCGGTGCGCAGGAGTTCGGTCACCAGGATGGTCGAGGCCAGCGAGGTGTCCTTCACCAGAGAGATGAGGGTGTTGGACAACGGCGGCACCGCGATGCGGGCAGCCTGCGGCAGGATGATCAGCCGCAACTCTTGGGCATACGACATCCCGAGCGCCTTGGCCGCTTCCCATTGTCCTTCCGCGACGCTCGAGATCGCCGCCCGCACGACCTCGGCGGCGTAACCGCCGACATTGAGGCTGAACGCGATCACCGCTGCCGGGAACGGATCGATAACGATGTTGAACTGCGGCAGCGCGTAGAACACGATGAACAGCTGCACCAGCAGCGGCGTGCCCCGAATGATCGAGATATAGAACCGGGCGGGCGCCGAAAGGAACCACAGCGGTGACATCCGCGCGAGCGCCACAAACAATGCGATTACCAAACCGATGACGAAACTGATGGCGGTAAGCGGGATGGTCTTGTCGATCGTGGCCTGCAGCATCGGCCACAGGTTGTGCCAGATCAGTTCCCTGGTCGCGGGATCCACGGACGTTACTTGCTGACGTCGGTGCCGAAGTACTTCTCCGAGATCTTGGCCAGCGTGCCGTCCGCGCTCAATGCTTCCAGGGCGGTATTGATCTGGCCGATCAGGGCGTCGTCCTTGCGGGCGGCGAATGCCTGGTGACTGATCTCCCCGGTCTTGGCCGCGACCTTCACACCGCTATCACCGTTCTTCTTGGTGTACTCGAGCACGGCGAGGCTATCGTTGACCGTGGCATCGACGCGGCCGGTCTTCAGTAGCTGCACGGCCTGCACGAAGCCCTCCACCGCTTCGACTTTCGCACCTGCGCCTTGGGCGACCTTGGCCCAGTTACTGGTCGCCGATTGTGCTGTGGTCTTGCCGCTGAGGTCGGCGAGCGAGGTGATGCCGGTCTTGTCCGCGCGGGTGACAATCACGCCTTCCGAGGTGGTGTACGGCTGCGACAGCGAATACTTGGCCTTGCGCTCATCGTTGACGGTCACCTGATTGGCGACCAGGTCGAAGCGCTTGGATTCCAGACCCGCGAAGATCGCATCCCACGGCGTCTGTACGAATTCGATCTTCTTGCCGATCCTGTCCCCGACCGCCTGGATCACCTCAACGTCGTAGCCGGTGAGTTTGCCGTCCGAGCCCTGGTAGCTGAACGGCGCGTAGGTACCTTCGGTGCCGACCTTCAGCACATTCGGATCGCTGCTGCTGCCGCAAGCGGTGAGCCCGGTAGCGGCGACGATGGCGAGCATGGCGGCGGCGAACAGCTTGCGGCGCACGGATGTCCCTCTCTTCGGTGTCTGGACGGTGAACACCCATCCACACACGACACAAAAACCCGGCCCAGGCTACGCCAGGATGCTGCTGGCCGACAGTATTGCGCTCACCATGCGCCGAATTCCTCGCACAGCCCGCCCGCACATGGCGATGGTCGATTGTTCGCGGCGGTCAGTCGCGCAACGGCCGCCCGAGGCTGTCCGGCACCCTGCCGGTCAGCATCATGATGCCGTCGATCAGCGGCCAGATGCCGCCGATGCCACAGGTCAGCCAGGTGACCGCGATCTGAGCCACGGCGATGCCGGTGTGGCCGGTGTAGAAACGGCCGACACCGAAGCAGCCGAGGAAGATCTGCAGCAGACCCGCGATCAGCTTCTGCTTATCCGAGAACGGCACACCGAACGGGTCTCGGCCATAAGGTGCTTCCGGATCGTTCGGGTTGTAGCCCCCAGCCAGATACGGCGGGGGCAGGTAACCGCCCGGCTGCTGAGCGTAAGGATCGGGCTGGCCGTACTGCGGCTGACCGTACTGGGGTGGCTGCTGCTGGTTGTACGGATTCGATGGGTACTACTGTCCCGGTGCCTCGGGCTGCTTGTTCAGGTCCGGCCCCGTCCCGGGCGGACCGTACTGGGGGCCGCCGAAGCCTGGCTGGTTCTGGTAGGGGTCGGTCACTAATGTCCTCCATCATTCGTGCATTTCGACGGGCCCTCACCCGTCTCCCCGCGTATTGTCCCGGGCAATTGGGCACCTGCGGGTATCGTCGCGGACACGTGCTCACATGCCTACTCGGTGCCCCCACGAGTTGCTCGAGTCGTTATCGGATCAGCCGTCCTTTTTCGAGATTCCGACCTTGCCCTGCTCGGCATCCGAGGTCGCGGGCTCCGCTGAGTTATCGCCTGCGGTATCCGATTCGTTGCCGGAGTTGTCGGATTTCGCCGAATCCGGACTCTCGGCATCACTTTCGCCGTCGGACGAGGCCGCGTTGTCCGAATCGTCCTCGGTCTGCGCCGCCGCGTCGGCCTTGTCGGTTTCCGCCTCGTCCGCGGCGGATGCCACTTCCTTCTTGCCAGCATTGTGCTTGGGCGACACCGCTTCTGCCGCGGCCGCGGCCTTCGACGCGGACTCGGATTCGGATTCGGCGCCCGCCGCACGCAGTGCCCCGATCTGCCACGGCCATGGCCGCGCGGCCGTCGACGGTTGCAGTTGATCGGCGGTTTCCCTGCCCTTGGTCGCGAAGATGAAGTAGGCAACGGCGGCGAGGAAGACGAGTGCCGAGGTGAACGAGTTGATGCGGATGCCCGCGATCTTGGTCGCCTCGTCGTCGCGCAGCAGTTCGACAACGAAGCGGCCGAGGCAGTACCCGGCGACATAGAGCGCGAACAGGCGGCCGTGCCCGATCCGGAAGCGCTTATCGATCAGCACCAGCAACACCACGATCAGCAGGTTCCAGATCAGCTCGTAGAGGAAGGTCGGCTGCACGACCTTGTCGACGACGCCGGTGGAGACGCCGTTCATCATGTCGAGCTTGCCCTGATCGTCGAAGCGCAGATAGATCTCCAGGCCCCAAGGCACCTCGGTCTTGCGGCCGTAGAGCTCCTGGTTGAAGTAATTGCCGAACCGGCCGATGGCCTGGGCCAGCAGAATCGGCGGCGCGATCGCATCGCCGAACGCGGGCAACGGGATTCGGTAGACCCGGCAGCCGATCCAGGCGCCGATGCCCCCGAGGAAGACCGCGCCCCAGATGCCGAGCCCCCCCTGGTAGATCTTCAACGCATCGATCGGATGGCCATCGGCGCCGAAATACTTCTGCCAGTCGGTGGCAACGTGATAGAGCCGCCCGCCGACCAGACCGAAGGGCACCGCGAACATCGCGACATCGAGAACCGCACCCTTCTGACCGCCACGCTCCTGCCAGCGCCGCTCACCCCACCAGATGGCGACAACGATGCCAAGGATGATGCACAGGGCGTAGGCCCGTAGCGGGAATGGACCGATATGCCAGACGCCCTGCGGCGGACTGGGAATGTAGGCCAGCACATCAGCGGTGACGGCACCGTTGCTCAGGACGCTGTCTGCGAGGACTCGTAAGGTCACGGCCCCAACCGTAGCGGAGCACGCCCAGATCGCGAGATTCGCGGTCGGCGCGCCCCGCTCGGGCGGCTAGGTGGCGACCGTCGCGGAACGAACGCCCTCGGCCAGTTCGGCCGTGAGGGTGCGCACGGCGTCGAGTCCCTGAGCCGCGGCGCTCACGAGTGCCGAACCGACGATGACTCCGTCCGCATAGGAGGCGATTTCCGCCGCCTGCGCACCATTGCGCACACCGAGGCCGACACCGATCGGAATATCGGAGTGAGCACGGATGCGCGCGCACAGCGCCGGAGCCGCGGAGGAGACCACGTCACGGGCACCGGTGACACCCATGGTCGAGGCTGCGTAGACGAAGCCGCGGCTGGCCTCCAGCGTCTTGACCAGCCGCTCCTCGGTGGACGACGGCGCGACCAGGAAGATGCGGTCCAGGTCGTGTGCGGAGGAGGCGACGAACCAGCTGTCGGCCTCTTCCGGAATGAGGTTCGGGGTGATCATGCCGGACCCGCCCGCAGCGGCCAGATCGCGCGCGAAACGGTCGACGCCGTACTGCAGCACCGGATTCCAGTAACTCATCACGACGGCCTTACCGCCCGCCGCGGTGATCGCCTCGACCACCGAGAACACATCACGCACGCGGACACCGCCGCGCAGCGCCTGATCGGCGGCGGCCTGGATGGTCGGTCCGTCCATCACCGGATCGGAGTAGGCGACGCCGACTTCGACGATGTCGCAACCGGATTCGACCATGGTGCGGCACACCTCGATCGAACCGGCCAGATCCGGATAGCCCGCGGGCAGATAGCCGATCAGCGCGGCCCGGCCCTCCGTGCGGCAGGAGGCAAAGGTGTTCGCAAGGCGGGACTGCTGACTCACGACCGCGCCTCGCCGGCGCTCGGCTGCGTCGACGTCATGGATGCTGTATTCACCCACCCCGCCGGCTCTGCCAGCTGCCATCCCCCTGCGTTCATGGTTCGCTCGCTCACTGGTGCTTCTCCTTGTCGGCGGCGTGGTCATCGAACAGCCCGAACCAGCGGGCGGCCGTGTCCATATCCTTATCGCCGCGCCCGGACAGGTTCACCAGGATGATCGCGCCCTGGCCCAGCTCCTTGCCGAGCTTCAGCGCACCGGCCACCGCGTGTGCGGATTCGATCGCCGGGATGATGCCTTCGGCACGGCTGAGCAGCAGCAGCGCGTCCATCGCCTCGGTATCGGTGATCGGATGGTATTCGGCGCGACCTATGTCCTTGAGGTAGGCGTGCTCCGGACCGACACCCGGATAGTCCAAGCCGGCCGAGATCGAATGCGATTCGATGGTCTGGCCGTCCTCGTCCTGCAGCAGATACGAGTATGCACCCTGGAACGCGCCGGGTGTGCCGCCGGTGAAAGTCGCGGCGTGCCTTCCGGTTTCGACGCCGTCACCGGCCGCCTCGTAGCCGATCAGCCGCACGGCCGGATCGTCGATGAAGGGATGGAAGATGCCGATGGCGTTGGAACCGCCACCGACGCAGGCGGTGACCGCATCGGGCAGCCGACCGGTGAGCGCCTGCACCTGGGCGCGAGCCTCCAGACCGACGATGCGCTGCAGATCGCGCACCATCATCGGGAACGGATGCGGACCCGCCGCGGTGCCGAAGCAATAGTAGGTGGCGTCAGCATTGGTGACCCAGTCGCGCAGCGCCTCATTGATCGCATCCTTGAGGGTCTGGGAACCGGTCCGCACGGAGATCACCTCGGCGCCGAGCAGCCGCATACGGGCCACGTTCAGCGCCTGGCGGGCGGTGTCGACCGCACCCATATAGATCACGCAATCGAGGCCGAGCAGTGCACACGCGGTCGCCGTGGCGACGCCGTGCTGACCGGCG
>FTJU01002258.1_pt3 | contig 11287 bp, 12 predicted proteins | sample 1658961 | NCBI WGS metagenome assembly FTJU01 (sample SAMEA3914878, study PRJEB12502) | metagenome | biome: forest; material: soil | place: USA | collected 2012-03-12 | depth 0.3 m | reverse complement strand
GGGACGTGCGGATCGGGCGGGGTGAAGTCGAGCGACTTGGCGGGGGAGATGACCATCAACATGCGGCGCGACCTTAGCTGGGGCGCGGCGGCAGGCAAGGCGGCGGGGCGCGTTATCCCCATCCTTGGAAGGGCGTCTAGAACAGCACCCGCGGGTTCATGATCCGCTTGGGATCGAGCGCGCGGCGCAGGGCCCTCATCGCCTCCACCTCGACCGGCGACTTGTAGCGCAGCGCCTCGCCGGTCTTCATGGCCCCGAGGCCATGCTCGGCCGAGATCGAGCCGCCGAGCGCGGCGACGATGTCGTGCACGACTTCGGCTCCCGCGTCGCGATCGCGGTCGAAGGCGGCGGCGTCGCCGCCCTGCGGCTGGGCGATGTTGTAGTGCAGGTTGCCGTCGCCGACGTGGCCGAAGGCGGCGATCCGCACGCCGGGCCAGCGGGCCAGCAGCGCGGCGTCGGCGCGGGCCAGGAACTCGGGGATGCGCGACACCGGCACCGAGATGTCGTGCTTCCAGTTCACGCCTTCGGGCTTCTGCGCCGCCGACAGGTCCTCGCGCAGCCGCCACAGGGCCTTGGCCTGGGCCTCGCTCTGGGCCAGGGCGGCGTCCTGGACCAGCCCGTCCTCGATGGCTCCAGCGAGGAGCCGCTCGATGGCCCGCTCGGCCGCGCCCTCCTCGCCCGAAGCCGTCTCCACCAGCACGTACCAGGGGAAGACCTCCTGCAGCGGCTCGCGCACGCCGGGGATGTTCTTCAGGGCGAAGCCGACAGCGGTGCGCGACATCAGCTCGAAGGCCTCGACCGCCCCGCCGCTCTCGTATTTCGCCCGCTCCAGCAACGCGATGGCCGCTTGCGGCGTCTGCATCCCCGCGATCGCCACTGCACGCGACGCCGCCACCGGGAACAGCTTCAGGCTCGCCGCCGTGACCACGCCGAGCGTGCCCTCGGCCCCGATCAGGAGCTGCTTGAGATCGTAGCCGGTGTTGTCCTTCCTCAGGCGCTTCAGCCCCCGGAACACCTCGCCGTTGGGCAGCACCGCCTCGATGCCCAGGACGAGGTCGCGCATGGTCCCATAGCGCAGCACCGCCGTGCCGCCGGCATTGGTCGAGACCAGCCCGCCCACGGTGCACGAGCCCTCGGACGCCAGGCTCAGCGGGAAGAAGCGGTTGGCCGAAGCGGCGGCCCGATGCACCTCGGCCAGGGTCACGCCGGCCTCGGCCACCAGCACGTCGTCCAGCGGCGCGGCCTCGCGCACCGCCTTCATGCGCTCCAGCGACAGCAGGATCTCGCCCTGCGGCGTCTGGCCGGCGACGAGCCCGGTATTGCCGCCCTGGGGCACGATCGGCGTGGCGGATTCGAAGCAGACGCCGACGACGGCGGCGACCTCCTCCACCGTGCGCGGCAAGACCAGCAGCGGCGTGGTCCCCTTCCAGCGCCCGCGCTCCTCCACCAGCTTGGGTGCGAGCTTCGCCGGATCCTGGCTCCAGCCGCCCTCGCCCAGCACGGACTTCAGGCGCGAGATCACATCGGCGGGGACAGCGGCGGTCATGGAAGACTTCTAACCGGCCCCCAAAACATCGTCATCCCCGGGCTTGTCCCGGGGACCCATTAGCGCCGGTCGTCGGAAGACTTCCCACATCGAGCGCACTTGGCTTCGTCGGCGTGTATGGGCCCTGGGCACGAGGCCCAGGGTGACGACGTGCATGTGTTCAGCCGATGAACCCAGCCGCGCGGCGCAGGCGATCGTTCACCGCCTCGCCGAGACCGGTTTCGGGCACCGGCGCCACGGCTATGGCCACGGGATGCAGCCGGTCGGCCGCGCGCAGGGCCGAGAACAGCCGCTGGGCCGCCTCGCGCACGTCGCCCGAGGGGCTGAGGCTCAAGGGATCGTCGACCCCGTCGCCGAAGCGCAGGAAGGCTTCGCCGGGCTCGGCGGACGCGGCGTTGAGGCGGACCTTCGCCTCGGGCGCGTAGTGGCGCACCAACCGGCCGGGCGAGCGCCTTGCGTCGTCGTCGGCCTCGGCCAGGCGCCCGGCCACCGCCTCGATCGCCTCGCGCGCCAGGCCGCCGGGACGCAGCAAGCGCACCGGCCCGTCCAGCACCGCCAGCACGGTGGACTCCAGCCCCACCTGGCATGGCCCGCCATCGAGGAAGGCCTGGGCGGATGGCCCGGTCTCGTCCAGCGCATCCTGCAGGGTGGTCGGGCTCGGCCGGCCAGAGCGGTTGGCCGAGGGCGCGCAGACCGGGCCGCCGAAGGCTTCGAGCAGGGCGTGCGCCAGGGGATGGCCCGGCGCGCGCACGGCCACGGTGTCCAGCCCGGCGCGGGCCAGGTCGCAGACCGCCGCGTCATTGGTGATCGGGAGGACCAGGGTGAGAGGCCCAGGCCAGAAGGCCTCGGCCAGCTTCCGCGCCCGGTCATCGAAGGCGGCGAAGCGCTCGGCCGCCTCCAGGTCCGTCACATGGGCGATCAGGGGATTGAAGCGCGGGCGGCCCTTGGCCTCGAACACCGCCGCGATGGCCGCGGGGTTCGAGGCGTCGGCGGCCAGGCCGTAGACGGTCTCGGTGGGCATCAAGACGAGGCCCCCGCGCGCGAGCGCCTCGGCCGCCTCCGAGACCGTGCTCATGCCTTTAGAGGTGCTCCAGCATGTAGTCGGCGGCCGAGACGCGGAATTCGCCGCCGGCCTCGACGTTGAGCTGGGTCACCACGCCATCCTTGGCCACCAGGGAATAGCGCTGCGAGCGCGGGCCCATGCCGAACTTGGAGCCGTCCAGCTCCAGGCCCACGGCGGCGGTGAACTCGCCGTTGCCGTCGGCCAGCATCAGGACCTCGTCGCCCACGTGCTGCGCCTTGCCCCAGGCGTCCATCACGAACACGTCGTTGACCGACACGCAGGCGATCAGGTCGACGCCCTTGGCCTTGAGGTCCTTGGCGTGATCGAGGAAGCCCGGCAGGTGACGGGCCGAGCAGGTGGGGGTGAAGGCGCCCGGCACGGCGAACAGGGCCACGGTCTTGCCGGCGAAGATGTCGCTCGTGGTCTTCGCCTGAGGACCCTCGGCGGTCATGGTGCGCAGGGTCGCTTCGGGCAGGCGGTCGCCGACTTTGATGGTCATGGTGTGGGCTCCTGAAAGGGTGCGCGCTCTTGTCACGCCAAAAGACCGCGCCGATCAAGGCGCTTTCTCGGTTTTACGCCCTGCTTCCGCTTGCAAGCGAAGGGCGATGGGAGTTCCGTTGAGGTATGAACGGCAGCTTTCTTGTCGGCCGGGTGCTGATGGCGATGCCCGGCATCGATGACCCGAGGTTCGAGCGGGCGGTGATCCTGATGTGCGCCCACAGTCCGGACCACGCCATGGGCTTGGCCCTGAACCGGCCGGTCGAGGGCCTCAGCCTGCCCGACCTCCTGCGTCGGCTGGGCGTGGAGCCCAACTACCCCATGGAAGAGAACCCGGTGCTGTTCGGCGGCCCGGTCGACCGCGAGCGCGGCTTCGTGGTGCACACCGACGACTACCTCTGCGCCAAGTCCAGCCTGCCGATCGGCGAGGGCCTGGCCTGGACCGCCACCCGCGACGTGCTCGAGGCCATGGCCGACTCCGCCCGCCGCCCGCGCCACGCCGCGCTGGCCCTCGGCTACGCCGGCTGGGGCCCCGGCCAGCTGGAGCGCGAGCTGCACGAGAACGTCTGGCTCACCTGCGAACCGGACGAGGACCTGCTGTTCGGCGGCGACCACGACCTGAAGTGGACCAAGGCCCTGGCCAAGATCGGCGTCTCCGCCGGCAACCTGTCGATCCACGCCGGCCGCGCCTGAAACCTTCGCCCCTGAGACGATCGGTCATCTTCCCGCCACGGCCCGCCCCGACCTAAGAGGTCCGGGCATCTCCCGTTTTCCCGTCTGTCAGCCTGAGGCGCGCAATGGATATGTATTTCCTGGTCGGGGCCATCCTCGGATCCGGCCTGTTCATCTTCGCCGGCCGCGAGCCGGCGCGCCGCCTGGTCAGGGTCGTGCGGGACCGTCGCCGCCGCTAGGCCGTACAGCCCCAACGAAAACGGGCGGCCGCAGCCGCCCGCCTCCGCTCTTCGCTCGCGCCGGCGTCAGTAGGTCCGGCGGCGGACGATCGCGTGGTAGATCAGCAGCACGACCACGGCGCCCACCACGGCCACGCCGATGCTGTAGAGGTTGATCCCGCTCACCCCTGAGTGGCCGAGCGCCTGGAAGATGAAGCCGCCCACCAGGGCGCCCACGATCCCCAGGACGATGTCCATCAGCAGGCCCTCGCCGCTGCGGTTGACGATCATGCTGCCGAGCCAGCCGGCGATCAGGCCCACCACGAGCCAAGCAATAATGCCCATTGCCATTCCCTCCTCGTATTTCCGCGCCCGGCCCCAAGGCCATCGCGCATGGATACAATCTTAATAGAGGGGACGACGTCTGGTTCCGGATGTCACTCGGGTATCGACCCAGCATTTCCGCCAGCAATACGCGCGCTTATCCGCGAAGCTTGAGCGGAGCCGCGCCGTCGACATAGCTTTCGTTTAGATAAACTTCGGCTTCCTGGGGCGACAAGGCTGGAGCATAACCAAAACCTTGACCGTAGTCGCAGCCGATCTGCAGCAGGCGGCGCGCCATGACCGCGTTCTCCACCCCTTCGGCCACCACCTCCAGGTCGAGGTCGCGGCCGAGGTTCACCACCGAGCGCACGATCTTGTCCGAGCCCTCGTTGGTGGCCATGGTCCGCACGAAGTAGCGGTCGATCTTCAGCGTGTCGAACGGCAGGCGCGTCAGGTAGGACAGCGACGAGAAGCCGGTGCCGAAATCGTCGATCGCCAGGCCCGCCCCGGCCTCGCGCAGGGCCTGCAGGATGAGCGCCGCCCGTTCCGGATCGCGCATGATGTCGCTCTCGGTGAGCTCCAGCTTCAACGCCCCCGGCGGCAGCCCCGTGTTGCGCAGGATGCGGGCCACGTCCGCCACCAGGTGCGGGCGATCCACCTCCACCGTCGACAGGTTCACGCTGACCGTCAGTTCGCCGGCCGCCCGGTGCGCCAGGCGCCAGGTCGCCAGCTGCTCGGCGGCCGTCTCCAGCATATGGGCGCCGATGTCGAGCAGCAGGCCCATCTCGTCGGCCAGGTTGAGGAACTGGTCGGGGGCCACCAGGCCGCGCCGCGGGTGGCGCCAGCGCACCAGGGCCTCGAACCCCGAAATGGCGCCGGTCGAGAGACGCACCACCGGCTGGTAGTAGGGCACGATCTCGCCGCGCATCAGGGCGCCGCGCAGATCGGCTTCCAGCGCCAGGCGGGAAAGGCCGTCGGTGTCCTGTTCCTTGTGCGTGGTCGAGACCGGGAAGCGGCGCGACAGCTTGCCCGACTCCAGGTCCAGCGCCGCCCGGCGCAGCAGCTCGGCCGCCTCGGGCGCGTCCTCGCCGCCCTCGGTCTTCACCTGGCCGAGCGTGAGGGTGGGGTAGATGTCGAACCCGGCCACCCGCAGCGGCTGCTCGAGCACCTGGCGCGCCAGATCGGCGGGCGAACGGCCCACGTCGGGCGCCAGGATGGCGAACTCGTCCTCGCCCACCCGCGCCAGCAGGGCGTCCTTGGGGAAGGCGGCCATCAGGCGCGAGCCCAGCGCCGACAGCACCATGTCGGCCCGCTCGTGGCCGAGCGCCTCGTTCAGGCGGCGCAGGCGATCGAGGTCCGCCACGATCAGCACATACGACAATGGGAGCTGGAGCCTCTCGGCCGCCTTGGCCAGGAACGCCTTGCGGTCCAAGAGTCCGGTCAGGGTGTCGCGCGGCTCGGGCGCGAAGCGGGTCTCGGCCACCAGGGCGCCGGCGGCGCGGCCGCCCTCCTCCAGCCACTCCCCGCGCCAGATACAGGCCGGGCCGCCGCGCATGCGCACCTTGACGAGGATCTCCTCGCCCGGCGCCTTGGGCTGGAGCATGGCTTCGACCAGCATGCGGTCCTGGGGAACGGCCAGGGCGATCATGGCGGCGGAGGAGCATTCGGGGGCGAGCGGGCCGAGGCCGAGGCTGCGCGCGGGCCCCACCAGACGCATGCTGTCGCGTTCGGGGTCCCACATCCAAAGGACGGCTCCCGCCGCGCCCAAGGATTCCAAGGTGCCTGTCGCGTCCCAGACGAACCGCTCGGAAGGCCGGGCCGTCAAGACGCACTCACGCGGCAGCTCACCTGCGCGTCCATCACTTTTCGCACTCGTTCTCGCGCGTAAGAACGATCGTTCTGACCGTTCCTGATCGGAGGGCTGGCCCTAGGCGTCCTGGTCGACGCAGGATCCGGGAGCCACCATTCCGAACAGGAGATGGTCTCGCCAACTGCCGTTAATTTTAAGATAAGCGCGGGCCATGCCTTCCTCGCGGAAGCCGCTTTTCAGTAGAAGCCGGTGCGAGGCGTGGTTTTCCGGCAGGCACGCCGCCTCAACGCGATGCAGGGCCAGTTCCCCGAAGGCGAAGCCGAGCAAGGGCCTGAGCGCGGCCGTCATATAGCCCTGGCCCGCGTAGGCCTGGCCCATCCAGTAGCCCATGGTGCACATCTGGGCGACGCCGCGGCGGATGTTGGAGATGGTCACCCCGCCGACCAGGGAATCGTCGCGGGTGCGGAAGATGAAGAACGGATAGGCTGTGCCCGCGTCCATCTCCCGCGCATAGGTCGCCAGGCGCCGGCGATAGGCGCTGCGCTCGAGGTCGTCCTCGGGCCACACCGGCTCCCATGGCTGCAGGAAGTCGCGCGACAGGCGCCGCAGGTCCGACCAGGCCGCATAGTCGCGGAAGCGCGGCGCGCGCAGCCGCACGCCCTGCCCCTCGAGGTTCAGGCCGCTTTCCGGCGTGATCCAATCCAACAGCGCCATGGGGCGAGGCTAGCGCTGCAACCGGCTGGCGGGAAGCCCGGGCAATTGGCTAGCCGAACAGGGCCTTCTGGAACGCCTCTCCGGCCTTGAGCGCGGGCTTCGGCCCCAGCACCGCCCCGGCCAGCGCCCGGGCGTCGAGCATCTTGGTTCCGAAGGCGCGGATGTCGGCGGCCGTGACGGCGTCGACCGCCTCGGCGATCTCGGCGGGGGTGAACAGCCGGTCGAACAGCAGCACCTGGCCAGCGGCCTGCTCGGCCCGGGCCTGGGTCGATTCCCGGCCCATGAACAGCGAAGCCTTCAGCTGCGCCTTGCAACGATTCAGCTCGCTGTCCTCGACCGCGTTCGTCAGGGCGATCAGCTCGCGCGCCGCCACCTCCGCCGTGCGCGGCGCGTTGTCGGCCGCCGTGCCGGCGTAGACCCCGACCACGCCGATCTCGGCATAGCTCTCGCCATAGGCGTCGACGGCGTAGGCCAGGCCCAGGCGCTCGCGGGCCTCCTGGAACAGGCGCGAGGACATGCCGCCGCCGAGCGCTTCGGCGAACAGCCGCTGGGCGAAATAGGCCGGATCGCGCGCGCCGACGCCCGGCAGCAACAGCACGGTGTGCGCCTGCTCCAGCTTGCGCTGCTCGGGCGCGAAGCCGGCGGTGAAGGCGGCCGGCGGGCTCGTGGGACCGGCGACGGCGACCTCGTGGAGGAACAGACGTTCGGCGAAGGCCAGGAGCTCGTCCTCGTCCACCGCCCCCGCGGCGCTGATCACCAGCCGATCGCTGGCGTACTGGCCGGCGCGGAAGGCGGCCAGGGCCTCGGCGTCGGCCCGGGCGATGGTGTGGGGCTCGCCGAGGATCGGGCGGCCGAGCGGCTGGCCCCAGAAGGCGCGCGCCTGGGCCAGGTCGAACACCCGGTCGTCGGGCGCGTCGGCGGCCTCGGCGATCTCCTGCTCGATCACCAGCTTCTCGCGCTCCAGCTCCTCGGGATCGAGGGTCGGACGCAGGACGAGATCGGCCAGCACCTCCAGCCCCAGCTGCAGCCCGCCCTTCAGCGCCCGCACCTGGAAGCTGGTGCGCTCATAGCTGGTGGCGGCGTTGATCTGGCCGCCGGCGGCCTCGATCACCTCGACGATGTCGCGCGCGCTGCGGTCGCCCGCGCCCTTGAACACCATGTGTTCCAGCAGGTGCGCCCAGCCGGACTGATCGGGTCCCTCGGTGCGCGCCCCGCGCCCGGCCACCAGGCTGACGGACAGGGTCTCGACGTCGGTCATCGGGTCGCAGACGACCCGGACGCCGTTGCTCAGGCGATGGAGACGACCGCTCAAGAGCGGGTCGCGGAGGCGGCGCCGGCGAAGTCGCGCAGATAGGCCTTCACGGCGTCGGGCTGGTTGGGCAGGCGGTCGAAGGTCTCGGTCTTCTGGTCGAGGCCCACGGCGGCGGCCGGCAGGCGCGGCTCGACCCCCGCGGCCTCATGGACCGCTTCGGGGAACTTGGCCGGATGGGCGGTCGACAGCACCACCAGGGGCGTCGAGGCCCCCTGCCCCTTCTCCCTCAGGCGCAGGGCCGCGCGCATGGCCACGGCCGTGTGCGGGTCGATCAGCTCGCCGGTCTCGGCCAGCACCTGGCGGATGGTGGCGCTGGTCTCCGCCTCGTCCACCGCCTGGCCGGCGAACACGCGCCGCATGTCCTCCAGGGCGTGGCCGGAGATCTCGGCCGCGCCGGTCTCGCCAAAGGTCTTGAAGAAGGCCGACACCGCCTCGGCGTCACGTCCGGTCGCCTCGTACAGCAGCCGCTCGAAGTTGGACGCCACCTGGATGTCCATCGCCGGGCTCTGGGTCGCCACCACCTCGCCGCGGGCGTAGCGGCCGGTCTCGATGGCGCGGGCGACGATGTCGTTGGCGTTGGTGGCGACGGTGATGCGCTCGATCGGCAGGCCCATCTGCTTGGCCACATAGCCGGCGAAGCCGTCGCCGAAATTGCCGGTCGGCACCACGAAGCTGACCTGACGGTGCGGCGCACCCAGCGAAACGGCGCTGGTGAAATAGTAGACCGCCTGGGCCGCGATCCGCGCCCAGTTGATCGAGTTGACGCCCGACAGGTCCACCGCCTGGCGCAGGGCGCCGTCCTGGAACATGTCCTTCACGATCGCCTGGCAGTCGTCGAACGAACCTTGCAGCGAGATGTTGGCCACGTTGGCCGCGCCGGTGGTGGTCATGAAGCGCCGCTGCACCTCACTGATGCGCCCCTCGGGGAAGAGCACCAGGATCTTGGCGTTGGACGCCCCGCGGAACGCCTCGACCGCGGCCCCGCCGGTGTCGCCGGAGGTGGCGGCCACGATGGTCATGTGGCGGTTCTGGCGCTTCAGGGCCTTGTCGTAGAGGCGGGCCAGGATCTGCATGGCCACGTCCTTGAACGCCAGGGTCGGGCCGTGGAACAGCTCCAGCAGATAGAGGTCGGGGTAAAGCTGCTTGATCGGCGTGACCGCCGGATGGGTGAAGGTCGCATAGGCGGCCGTCGTCATCTCCAGCAGTTCGGCCGGGGCGATGTCGGGGCCGGCGAACTTGCCGATCACCGCGGCCGCGACCTCGGCGTAGGGCCTGCCAGCGAACGCGGCGATCTCTTCGGTCTCGAAACGCGGCCAGGCCTCAGGGATGTAGAGGCCCCCGTCCGGCGCCAGCCCGGCCAGCACCGCATCCCAAAAGCCGATCGCCGGGGACTGGCCCCGGGTTGAGACGTAACGCATGTCAGTTCCGCCGCCTGCGAAGGAGCATGGCGGCATAGACGCCGATCAGGGCCGCGGCAAGTCCGAACCAGGTCAGGGCGTATTCCAGATGACGGTTGGGGATGTCCGGCGGGATCGGCGCGGGAACCGGGCCGCCGGCGGCCGGCGCCGGGCGCTCGATCATCAGATAGATCGGCGCGGGCGCCGGGGCGTGCAGCTGGCGGGCCATGGCCTGCACGTCCCGCGAATACCAGAGGTTCTCGCCCAAGCGGTTGCCGGGCGTCACGAAGGTGGGCTTGTCGCCCTTGCGCAGCACGCCCGTGACCGGTCCCGGCAGCACCGCCCGCCCTGGCTGCATGGCGGCGACGGCCTGATCGAACGATGTGAAACCGCGGTCGACCAGGATGCTGGAATAGCCGGCCGCCGCGATCGGGCAGGCCGTGATCAGGCGATAGCCGGCGATCCCGTCGCGCACGCCGAACAGGCGCAGCAGCGGGCGCCGCTCCAGGTCCGGGCAGTCGAGGCTGACGCGCACGAAGTCGAAGTCGCCGCCGCCCTTGAGGATCTCGCCGAGCGGCCGGGCCGGCGCGGACTGCAGGGCGGCCACCCGGGCCAGCACGCCCTCTTTCCACTTCAGCCGCTGCAGCTGCCAGACGCCGAGGCCGATCAGGATGGCCAGGCACACCAGCACGGTCAGGGCCGAACCGAGACCGGGACGCCCGGGCTCCTGGGAGGACGAACCCCGCGCGAACTCAGACATCCTTGCCGCCGGCCTCCGAGGCCTTGTTGTGGAATTGCAGGGCGATCATCACGCCCTTGAACGGCCGAAGCAGCGCAAGACACAGGATCGCCGTCAGCGGCAGCCACAGCACCAGGTGCAGCCACACGGGCGGATGGAAGGCGATCTCGGTGATCAGGGCGGAAAAGCCCACGATGCAGCCGACGATGAGGATGATGAAGACGGCCGGGCCGTCGCCCGAGTCGGCCTTGCGCAGGTCGAACCCGCAAGCCTCGCACTGGGGGGAGACGGAGAGGAAGCCCTGGAACAGGGCCCCCTCGCCGCAATTGGGGCAGCGGCAGGCGATGCCGGCCAGGACCGGATTCACGCCCGCCATGTCAACAACCCTATCTTCCGAAGATGACGTAGATGAAGGCGAACAGGAACAGCCACACCACGTCGACGAAGTGCCAGTACCAGGCGGCCGCCTCGAAGCCGAAGTGCTTCTGGGGCGTGAAGCCGCCGCGCAGCAGGCGGATCAGGCACACCGTCAGGAAGATCGTGCCGATCAGCACGTGGAAGCCGTGGAAGCCGGTGGCCATGATGAAGGCCGAGCCATAGAGGCCGGAGTTGGCCGCCTCGGGGTTGAAGAAGAACTTCTCGCTGAAGATCTCGTGGTACTCGTAGGCCTGGATCGAGGTGAACAGGCAGCCGAGCACGATCGTCAGGATCAGGCCCCACTTGGCGCCCTTGCGGTCGCCGGTCTGCAAGGCGTGGTGGGCCCAGGTGACGGTGGTGCCCGACAGCAGCAGGGTCAGGGTGTTCACCAGCGGCAGGTGCCAGGGCGAGACGGTCTCGACGCCCTTGGGCGGCCAGGTCTGCCAGGCGCCCTGCACTTCCTGGATGGCCGACAGGGTCCGGGCGTGATGGAACAGCGCCATCTCGAAGAACATCCAGAACCACGCCACGAAGAACATCACTTCGGACGCGATGAACATGATCATGCCGTAGCGCA
>FTJU01002302.1_pt9 | contig 11344 bp, 12 predicted proteins | sample 1658961 | NCBI WGS metagenome assembly FTJU01 (sample SAMEA3914878, study PRJEB12502) | metagenome | biome: forest; material: soil | place: USA | collected 2012-03-12 | depth 0.3 m | reverse complement strand
GTCGGGGCCTGGGCCCCCGCCGGCCGAACGTCCCGTCCCGCCGCCGGTGGCCCAGGCCCCGACCGGCCCGATCCCGGGCTCGGTGCAGGACTTCGTCGTCAACGTCGGCGATCGGGTCTACTTCGACTACGACAAGTACGACGTGCGCGCCGACGCCCAGCCCGTGCTGAGCGCCCAGGCCGCCTGGCTGGTGCGCTATCCCAGCGTGAAGGTCCGCATCGAAGGCAACGCCGACGAACGCGGCACGCGCGAATACAACCTGGCGCTAGGCAGCCGCCGCGCCAATTCGATCAAGGAGTTCCTGGTCAGCCGCGGCGTCACCGCCGACCGCATCGACACGATCTCCTACGGCAAGGAAATGCCGATCGACGCGGGCAACACCGAAGAGGCCTTCGCCAAGAACCGGAACGGCCACACGGCGATCACCTCCGGCGCCAACTAAGGCTCAGGAGGGTCCGTTTGGAACCCTGGGGGAGCCCGTGCGGCTCCCCCTTTGCTTTTGCGCTTCCCCTGTTTTGGGACTGGCATGTTTTGAGGCTGGGCTTTTGACCCCGGCCGCCGCAATTTCGACGCCTAACCTGAAGAGCTTCCCCCCATGAACCGCTCTCCGACCCGCTATCTCCTGATGACCACCGCCGTCCTGGCCGTGAGCTTGGCGGCGCCCGCCGCCCGGGCGCAGAAGCAGCCGGACCTGCCGCAGCCGGCCCTGCCGGATCCCGCCGAGTCCGAGCGCCTCGACAACAAGCGCGTGGAAGGCCGCCTGCAGCGTGAGGAGAAGGCGCTGCGCGACCTGCGCCAGATCGTGCTCAAGGCCCAGGCCCAGGGCAATCCGGTGACGGTCAAGGAGGCCGGTCCCGATCCCGAGGTCGAGACGCTGAAGCAGCGCGTCAACGACCTGGAGGAGACCCTCCGCCGCCAGACCGGCCAGATGGAGGAGATCGCCCACAACGCCCAGCTGGCGGCCAAGGCCGCCCAGGACGCCGCCCAGGCCAACCAGGCGCTTTCCGCCCGCCTGGACCGCATCGAGCAGCCGCTGCTGGCGGCGGGCGCGGCGGCCCTGGCCGGCCAGCAGGGCGGCGCGCCGGGGCCCCAGGCCGGTCCGCCCCAGGGCCCGGCCCCCGACCAGGGCGGCGGCGTGCTCGGCCAGTTCCGCGAACGCGGCAACGGCGCGGGCCAGCCGCGCGACATCCAGGACAATCCGCAGGACACCGCCGGCAAGGGTGCGGCCAACGACGAGGCCGGCGCCTACCGCGCGGCGCGCAAGACGCTCGACAGCGGCGACTATGTGGGCGGAGCCCAGGCCCTGCAGGACTATCTGGACCACTATCCGACGAGCCCGCGCGCGCCGGAGGCCAACTACTGGCTCGGCCGCACCCTGGCCGTGCGCAACATGCACGCCGAGGCGGCCGGGGCCTACGCCCGGGCGCTGAAGGGCTGGCCGCAGACGGTCTGGGCCGGCGACGCGGTGGTGCGGCTGGCCTCCTCGCTGGTCGAGCTGAAGCGCGGCTCGGACGCCTGCAAGGCCCTGGCCGAGTTCGACAGCCGCTACCGCGCCAAGGCGGCCCCCGCCGTGCGCACCCGCGCCAAGGACGTCGGCGGCCAGGCCTCCTGCAGCTAGATGAAGATCGAGCTCCACGCGGCCCTCGAGGTCCTGGAGCGCCGGCTCGACGCCGCCTCGCGCGCGCCTGTCGCCGTGGCCTTCTCCGGCGGCGGGGATTCCCTGGCCCTGCTGCTGGCGGCGGCGGCCTTCGCCGAACGCCATGGCCGGCCGCTTGTGGCGCTGCACGTGGATCACGGCCTGCAGCCGTCCAGCGCGGCCTGGGCCGACGCGGCCGAACGGACGGCGGAGCGCCTCGGCGCCGCCTTCGTTCGCCTGGCCTGGACCGGCGACAAGCCCAGGGCCGGCGTGCCGGCGGCGGCGCGCGCCGCGCGCCATCGCCTGATCGCCGACGCGGCCCGCGAGATGGGAGCGCCGGTGGTCCTGCTCGGACACACCCTCGACGACCAGCTGGAGAACGCCCTGATGCGCGGGGCGGGGGTGCGTGTCGGCGTGCTTGGCGAATGGTCGGCCTCGCCGGTCTGGCCGGAGGGGCGGGGGCTCTTCCTGTGCCGGCCTCTGCTGAACCTGCGCCGCGCGGACCTGCGCCGCTGGCTGGGCGAAGAGGGGTTCGGCTGGCTCGACGATCCGGCCAACGACAACCTCGGCCATCCCCGCGCCAGGGCGCGTCTGGCCTTGGCCGAAGGCGATGCGCCGCGCTTGCCTGAGGTCGCCGGCCTTCGCGACCTTGTGGGCCTGTGGCGCGCCGAGCCGTGGGGCGGGGTCACGCTCGACCGGGAGGCGCTCAGCCGCGCCGATCCCAACCGGGCCCTGCGCCTGCTGCAGGCCGTGGCGGCCTGCGCCGCGGGCGTGGAGAGCCTGCCGCGGCCGGGCCGCGCCCAAGGCGTGCTGGCGCGGATCTGTGCCGGGGAGACCTTCGTGACCACTCTCGGCGGCGCGCGCATCGAGGCCGGCGCCGGCGAGGTGCTGACCCATCGTGAGCCGGGCGAGGCGGAGCGGGGAGGGCTGCGGCCGCTCACGCTCCAGGCAGGCCAGGCGATGGTGTGGGACGGGCGCTTCGAGATCGCCGCCGACCGGCCGGGCCTGGGGGTCCAGGGCCTGCGCGGGCTGGGCGCCCGGCTCCAGGCCGCCGACCGTGCGCTCTTGGCGGGCGTTCCGGCCTCCGCGCGCCCGGCTTTGCCGCTATTGCGAAAGCTTGATGACCTCTCTGAGCCGCCGCGTCTTGCCTTGGCCGGAACGCGCGCTCACATAGACGGTTACGGTCTATGTTGCCGGGCGCTCTGCGAGGAGCGACTGGCGGCGGCTGCCGGACTTGTAACTGCAGAAGCCGAGGTCGGGACAATCGCCCGCATGGCGAAGACCCGTCGCCCATCCTATGTTGGGATGGGAAGCAAGGACTGACGAATGACCTTCCGGAATATCGCCATCTGGGCCGTGATCGCCGTGCTGCTGGTCGCCCTCTATGGCGTGCTCAATCGCGGCAGCCACACCGGCGGACCCGCCCAGATCACCTATTCCCAGCTCCTGAACCGGGTGGACAGCCATCAGATCAAGGCCGCGAGCATCCGCGGCGAGATCGTCGAGGCGCGTGACTCCGACGGCAAGAGCTACACCACCGTCACCCCGCAGAACCAGGACGACCTGATCAAGCGGCTCTCCGCCAACGGCGCGGACATCGACGTGAAGCCGGCGAGCCAGCCGACCCTGGTCAGCGTGCTGCTGCAGAGCCTGCCGCTGCTGCTGCTGGTCGGCGTGTGGATCTTCTTCATGCGCCAGATGCAGGGCGGGGCCCGCGGGGCCATGGGCTTCGGCAAGTCCAAGGCGCGCCTGCTGACCGAGAACAAGAACCGCGTCACCTTCGAGGACGTGGCCGGCGTCGATGAGGCCAAGGAAGAGCTGTCGGAGATCGTCGACTTCCTGAAGGACCCCGGCAAGTTCCAGCGCCTGGGCGGCAAGATCCCCAAGGGCGCCCTGCTGGTCGGCCCTCCGGGCACCGGTAAGACGCTGCTCGCCCGCGCCATCGCAGGCGAGGCGGGCGTGCCCTTCTTCACCATCTCCGGCTCGGACTTCGTGGAGATGTTCGTCGGCGTCGGCGCCAGCCGCGTGCGCGACATGTTCGAGCAGGCCAAGAAGAACGCCCCCTGCATCATCTTCATCGACGAAATCGACGCGGTCGGCCGCCATCGCGGCGCGGGCCTGGGCGGCGGCAACGACGAGCGCGAGCAGACCCTCAACCAGCTGCTGGTGGAGATGGACGGCTTCGAGGCCAACGAAGGCATCATCCTGATCGCCGCCACCAACCGTCCGGACGTGCTGGACCCCGCGCTGCTGCGTCCCGGCCGCTTCGACCGTCAGGTCGTGGTGCCCAATCCGGACGTCAACGGCCGCGAACGCATCCTGCGCGTGCACATGCGCAACGTGCCCCTGTCGGCCGACGTCGACGTGAAGGTGATCGCCCGCGGCACCCCCGGCTTCTCGGGCGCGGACCTGGCCAACCTGGTCAACGAGGCGGCCCTGCTGGCGGCGCGCAAGAACCGCCGCATGGTCACCCAGCGCGACTTCGAAGAGGCCAAGGACAAGGTCATGATGGGCGCCGAGCGCCGGTCCATGGCCATGACCGAGGACGAGAAGAAGCTGACCGCCTATCACGAGGGCGGCCACGCCATCCTGGCCCTGACCGTCCCCAACACCGATCCGGTGCACAAGGCCACCATCATCCCCCGTGGCCGGGCCCTGGGCATGGTCATGCAGCTGCCGGAACGCGACAAGCTGTCGATGAGCTTCCAGCAGATGACCTCGCGCCTGGTGATCCTGATGGGCGGCCGCGTGGCCGAAGAGCTGATCTTCGGCAAGGAGCACGTCACCTCGGGCGCCTCGTCCGACATCCAGCAGGCCACCAAGCTGGCGCGGATGATGGTCACCCAGTGGGGCTATTCGGAGGAGCTGGGCGTCGTCAGCTATGGCGACAACCAGGAAGAGGTGTTCCTCGGCCACTCGGTGTCGCGCACCCAGAACATCTCCGAGGAGACGGCGCGCAAGATCGACGCCGAGGTCAAGAAGCTCGTCCAGGGCGGCTACACGGAAGCCAAGCGCATCCTGCAGGAGCGCATCGCCGACCTGCACACCCTGGCCAAGGCGCTGCTCGAGTACGAGACCCTGACCGGCGACGAGATCACCAATGCGCTGAAGGGCATCCCGCCGGTGCGCGACGACGCCGAGGCCGACCGGCCGTCCGGCCCGTCCGTCTCGGTGCCGCTGACGCCGGTGACGCCGCCGGGCCTGGCCGGGCCCGAGCCCAAGCCGGCCTGACGGCGGGCGCATCCCTATGACATTGCGGGCGATCGGGGCCTCCCTCGATCGCCCGTTGCTTGCCAAGGCTTGACGCGCCCGGCGAAGCGCACACCCTTCGCGTGTTCGGGGGAGATCGGCCGTGTTGCAGGGCTTTGGCTCGGAAGTTCGAGGCGCCGGCTTGGCGGCCATGATCTGCGCCCTGACGGCTTTCGCGGCGCAGGCCCAGGTCCAGCCTCCGGCCAGGACCGAGGTCCTGACCGACCAGGCCCAGATCCTGGCCCGCTTCCCAGACGACACCGCCCTGGTGGCGCATGGCGCGCGGGTGCGGCTGAAGAACGGCCACTGGGTCGACATCACCGACAATCCCCTCGGCCGGTCCTCGCCGGTCCTGTGCTGGTACGCGCCCCGGCTGCACGTGGCCGGGGTCTGCCAGACAGGGCAGGGGGTGGCGGTCACCGTCCTGATCGAGCTCAACAGCGGCCACCGCGTCACCGCGCCTGGCCTGGCGAGCCTCCTGCCGGAGCCCGGCTGGATCGCCGTGGGCCCCGACGACCAGCGCGGGGTCGGGTCCGACAGCGTGACCCTGGTCCAGGTCGAGCGGAACGACATCCTCGACAAGGGCGGCGCCCAGTTCGACGACGACTATGGCCCGGGAAGCTGGGTCGACGGCGACTGCTATCGGCTCACGCCCAAGGGCGACAAGGGCGCGGCCTGGCTTGAGAAGACCAAGGCTGGCTGGCAAGAAATCCCGGCGGCCCAGTCGGCCGTCTGCCAAGGACGTCATGCCCACTAGTTCAACGACGGGTCCCCGGGTGATGGGGATCGTCAACGTCACGCCCGACAGCTTCTCCGACGGCGGCCGCTATCTCGGCGCCGAGCGGGCCATCGCCCATGCGCGCCAGCTGCTGGCCGAGGGCGCGGACATCCTCGACGTGGGCGGCGAGTCCACCCGGCCGGGCGCGGCGCCGGTGACGATCGAGGACGAGATCGGCCGCATCCTGCCGATCGTGAAGGCGATGAAGGCCGAGGGCGCTGTCATCTCCATCGACACCATGAAGCCCGAGGTGATGCGCGCGGCGGCGGCCGAGGGCGCGGACATCTGGAACGACGTGACGGCGCTGGGGTTCTCGCCGGACAGCCTGGCCGTGGCGGCCGAGCTCGGCTGCGAGGTCATGCTCATGCACATGCAGGGCGAGCCGCGCACCATGCAGGACAACCCCGTCTACACGGACGTGGTGGCGGAGGTGTGCGCTTTCCTCGAGGCCCGGGCCGAGGCGGCCATGGCGGCGGGCGTGCGGCGAGAGGCGATCTGGGTCGACCCCGGGATCGGCTTCGGCAAGACCCTGGAGCACAACCTGCAACTCCTGGCCAACCTCGACCAGATCAAGGCGCTGGGCTTCAAGACCGTGCTCGGCGTCAGCCGCAAGCGGTTCATCAGGGCCATCGACAAGACGGCGAAGGAGGCGGGCGACCGTCTCGGCGGCTCGTTGGCCGGCGCCATTGTCGGCGCTGAAGCCGCCGTGGACGCGATCCGCGTCCACGACGTGCGCGAGACGGTGCAGGCGCTTACGACGTGGTCTTTGGTTCAGGCGCGCCGGCCTGCTCGACGGTGAGGCCCGCGGCCAGCACCTTGGGCTTGTAGGTTTCTTCGAACAGCTTCAGCCACGCCGCGAAATCGGGCTTCTCCTCGCCGCCGTCCAGGATCGCCTGCAGGCGGTCCAGGCATTTGTGCCAGCCGGCCATGGAGCGGGCCGCGACCGGCGGATCGGCGACCTGTTGGCGCATGATCAACCGGGAGCCTTCGCCGTCGGGTTCGATCTCCCAGCGCATGCGGCTGGCCGGGCCGAAGCCGCCGATCCAGTTCCATTCGATCAGGCGTGGCGGGTCGAGCGCGGTGATCTCGCCATGGCTCTCCATGCCGACGTGGTTGTGCGTGAAGCGGATGACGGCGCCGACCGCCAGCGGATCGGGCATGATGGTCTCGTCGAACCAGCGGCTCATGGCGCCCGGATCGGTGATCGCGGCCCAGACCTTGGCCGGGGCGTGGCCCAGGCGCCGTTCGAAGCGGATCTCCCAATGCTTGTCGCCATTGGCCCCGCCGACCTTCAGCAGCACCCCTTCGCGGCCGTCCATGGTCAGGTCTCCCAGAAATCAGGAATGTTCGTCCAGATAGCGCTCGAGATGGTCGAGTTTCTTCGCCCAGTAGCGGCGGAAGGGCTCCAGCCACGCGTCGATCTCGGCCAGAGGCTCGGGGCGCAGGCGATAGAGGCGCCGCTGGGCGTCGACGCGCACCTCGGCGAAGCCCGCCTCGCGCAGCACCTTCAGATGCTTGGACACCGCCGGCTGGTTGAGCTGGAGCGCCTCGACGATCTCCCCAGCCGAGCGCTCGCCCTCCAGCAGGAGCCCGAGGATGCGGCGACGGGAGGGATCAGCAAGGGTGTCGAACAGGGCGGCGTTCATGGCCTTACATTCCAAAACAAGAATATGCTTGTCAAGGAATATACGAAACCGGCAGGCGGACGGCGCCGAGCCTGCTAGAAAGCCTCATGGATACTGAAAAGCGCGGCCGCGTCCTGATCATCGCCGGCTCCGATTCCGGAGGCGGGGCGGGCATCCAGGCGGACATCAAGACCGTGACGATGCTGGGCGGTTACGCCGCCACGGCGATCACGGCGATCACGGTGCAGAACACCCTGGGCGTCCAGGCGGCGGTGCGGGTGCATCCCGAGCTGATCCTGGCCCAGGCCCGGGCGGTGCTGGACGACATCGGGGCGGACGCCTTCAAGACCGGCATGCTCGGCGGGCGCAAGGGCGTGGAGGCCGTGGGCGAGCTGCTGGAGGGCGCGGCGGCGATCCCCGCGGTGATCGACCCGGTGATGATCGCCAAGGGCGGCCAGGCGCTCTTGTCCGACAAGGCGCTCTCGGCCTTCAAGGCCCGCCTGATCCCGCGCGCGGACCTGTTGACGCCCAACGCCCCCGAAGCGGAGGCCCTGACCGGGATCGCGGTCGCCAACCTCGACGGCCAGAGGCGGGCGGGGGAGGCGCTGCTGAAGGCCGGCGCCCGGGCGGTGCTGGTCAAGGGCGGCCATGTGCCGGGCAAGACGGTGACCGACCTTTTGCTGACGGCCTCGGGCGAGACCCTGCTGGAAGGCCCGCGCATCGACACCCGCCACACCCACGGCACCGGTTGCACCCTGGCTTCGGCCTGTGCGACGGGATTGGCCCAGGGGATGAAGCTCGAGGACGCCGTGGCGCGGGCCTGGGCCTATGTCGCCGAGGCGATCCGGCGCGCGCCACGGCGTCCTCGAGCTTCATCCCCTGGGCCAATCCCGTCGCACAGGCCGAAGCCAGGGTGCAACCGGTGCCGTGGGTGTGGCGGGTGTCGATGCGCGGGCCTGGGCCTATGTCGCCGAGGCGATCCGGCGCGCGCCGGGCTTCGGCCAGGGCTTCGGACCGCTGGATCACGGCTGGCCGCTGAAGTCTGATCTGGGGCCCGATCCGGCGAAATGACCGATGAGGCGCGCCTCGTCTCGATCCTGGGGGCCAGTCCCAGCCTGATGCGGGTGATGACGGGCCTCTGGGCGCTCGACCTGCCGGATTGGCGGCTGGTGTCGGGCTGCATCTACCAGACGGTCTGGAACGCCCTGACCGGCCGCGACCCGGACTACGGCCTGAAGGACTACGACGCGGTCTACTTCGACCCGGACACGTCATGGGACGCCGAAGACGTCTTCATCAAGCGTGTGGCCGCCGCCTTCGCCCCGCCGCTCGATGCGATGGTGGAGGTGCGCAACCAGGCGCGGGTGCACCTGTGGTTCGAGGGGAAGTTCGGCGAGCCCTATGCCCCGCTCACGCGCACCGACGAGGCCCTGGAGCGGTTCGTCTGCCCGGCCTTCGCCGTGGGCGCGAGGCTGGAGGCGGGCGGCCGCATCAGCATCGCCGCGCCGTTCGGCCTGGACGACCTGTTCGCCATGCGCCTTAGGCCCAATCCGAACCGGCCGATCAACCCGAAAGGCTTCGCCAAGGTCCTGGCGTCGGCCCAGGCGCGCTGGCCCGAGCTGATAGTCGCCGCCTGACTATGGGGCGGACGACGGGGCCGGCGCGCGTTGGATCTCGACGCTGGCCGGATGCGAATCCACCTGGATGCGGGCCTCCAGCGTGTCGTAGCGCGCCTGCAGGTCGGCTTGCTGGGCCGGCGTCAGGCCGGTCTTGCGGTACTGGTCTTCCAGATTGAGCAGGCCCTTGAACTGGTCCCGCAGGCCCTGGGCCGTGGGATCCGACAGGGCGCCGCTCTGCACGCCATTGGCGATCTGGACGGCCACTTCGTCCTGCCGCTGGGCCAGGGGCTTCCAGCTGGCGGGGGCGGCTGCAGATTGGGCGAGGGCGGGAAGCGCCGCGCAGGCGAGGCTGGCGGCGGCGGTGAAGGCGAAGAGGGTGCGGATCATGAGGTCACCTCTGGATTGGGCCTGGGTAGGCCGGCTCTGTAGGTGAAACGCGGCCCCGGCCTTTCGGAGCCGGAGCCGCGCGCGGGATCAACGACGGAACTGGTCGTCGTGCTTTTCGAAGCGGACGCGGGCCGACAGGGCGTCATAGCGGCGCTGCAGGTCGGTGCGTTCGTCGAAGGTCAGGCCGTGGCGTTGGTAGCGCGCCTCCAGCCGCAGCAGGTCGTGGAACTGGTCGCGCAGGCCGTGGGCCTCGCGCCGGGTCAGCTGACCGCTGCGCACGCCGTCGTCGATGCGGCGTTCGATGTTGTCCTGGCGCTGGGCCAGGGGCTGCCAGTCGCTCGGGCGCGGGCCCTGGGCGAAGGCGGGGACGGCGGCGCCGGCCAGGCTGGCGGCGGCGACCAGGGTCAGAATGGCGCGTTTCATGGGGTTCTCCCTTCCCGTGTCAGCGACTTAGCGCCACTCGACGTGACGGCGGCCGAAGCGGTCGAACCACACCACGCGGTGCGCGTGATGGTGGTAGCGGTAGGCCGGCTCGGCGTAGGCCGGACGCACCACGACCGAACCGTTGGGCCGCTCGTGGATCACCACCTGGGCCGAAGCGGGCAGGGCGGCGGCGCCAAGGGTCGCAGCGCCCAGCAGGCCAAAGATCAGCTTCTTCATGTCTAGCTCCTGGCCGACGCTTCGGGGGAAGCCGTCGGCATTGTCTTTCCAAGGAACATCGTTCCGTTGCGCTCATCTGAGCGTGGTCGAACAATGGCCCCTGCTGGCTGAAACGCGGCTGAACGCCTGAAGGCTCCTTTGTTCATCTTCGTTGTTTTCCGTTCATCTTGATCGGGCTGCGCGGCGCGGTTTTTTACGCATCGCGCAAATTAGGGATCGCGAAAGGCCTAGTTTGGTGTAAGAACCGCCTCGGGCCACGCCCTCCCAACGGGGCGCTGCTCATCTGCAAGGATGGGAGACAATCCATGACGACCCCCGCCAAGCCGGCCATGCGTCCGGCTCGCCCCGAGTTCTCTTCCGGCCCCTGCGCCAAGCGCCCCGGATGGAAGCTCGAGAACCTGCAGGGGGCGCTTCTCGGCCGCTCCCACCGCTCCAAGCCTGGCAAGGCGCGCCTCAAGGCCGCCATCGACCAGACCCGCGAGATTCTGCAGGTCCCCGCCGACTACCTGATCGGCATCATGCCCGCCTCCGACACCGGCGCCGTCGAAGCGGCGATGTGGTCGATGCTGGGCCCCAAGCCGATCCAGATCATCGCCTTCGAATCGTTCGGCAAGGACTGGGTCACCGACGTGACCAAGCAGCTGAAGCTGAAGGACGTCGAGGTGCTCGACGCGCCCTACGGCCAGCTGCCGGACCTGAAGAAGGTGCGCAAGGACGCCGACGTGGTGTTCACCTGGAACGGCACGACCTCGGGCGTGCGCGTGCCCAACGCCGACTTCATCGCCGCCGACCGTGAAGGCATCACCATCTGCGACGCCACCTCGGCGGTGTTCGCCATGGACGTGGACTGGTCCAAGCTCGATGTCGTCACCTTCTCCTGGCAGAAGGTGATGGGCGGCGAAGCGGCCCACGGCATGCTGATCCTGTCGCCGCGCGCCGTCGCCCGCCTGGAAAGCTACGTCCCGGCCTGGCCGATGCCGAAGATCTTCCGCATGACCAAGGGCGGCAAGGTCGCCCTCGACATCTTCGAGGGCGCGACCATCAACACCCCCTCCATGCTGTGCGTGGAAGACTATCTCGACGCCCTGAAGTGGGGCGCTTCGGTCGGCGGCCTGAACGGCCTCGTGGCGCGCTCCAACGCCAACCTCAAGGCCCTGGCCGAGTGGGTTGAGAAGACCCCCTGGGTCGAGTTTCTGGCCGAAAGCGCCGAGATCCGCTCCAACACCTCGGTGTGCATCAAGGTGGTCGACAAGCGCGTCACCAGCCTGCCCGCCGAGGGCCAGGCCGAATTCGCCAAGAAGCTGGCCTCGCTGCTCGAGAAGGAAGGCGTGGCGCTCGACGCCGGCGCCTACCGCGACGCCCCTCCGGGCCTGCGCATCTGGTGCGGCGC
>FTJU01002294.1_pt2 | contig 11362 bp, 8 predicted proteins | sample 1658961 | NCBI WGS metagenome assembly FTJU01 (sample SAMEA3914878, study PRJEB12502) | metagenome | biome: forest; material: soil | place: USA | collected 2012-03-12 | depth 0.3 m | reverse complement strand
GAGATGATCGCATCCGAGAACCACGCTCCGATCGCCGTCATGCAGGCGCAGGGTTCGGTGCTGACCAACAAGTACGCCGAGGGCTATCCGGGTCGCCGGTACTACGGTGGGTGCGAGCACGTCGACCGGATCGAGCAGCTCGCCATCGACCGAGTCAAGGCACTCTTCGGCGCGAAGTTCGCCAACGTACAGCCGCACTCCGGAGCCACGGCGAACGCGTCGGTGATGCACGCGCTGATCGAGCCGGGCGACACCATTCTCGGCCTGTCCCTCGCCGCCGGTGGACACCTCACGCACGGCATGCGGCTGAACTTCTCCGGGAAGCTGTACAACGTCGCGGCGTACGGGGTCTCGGAGAGCGACTACCTCATCGACGTGGACGAGGTGGCCAGGGCGGCACGCGAGCACAAGCCGCGGCTGATCATCGCCGGCTGGTCGGCCTACCCCCGGCATCTGGACTTCGCCCGCTTCCGTGAGATCGCGGACGAGGTCGGCGCCTACCTGATGGTGGATATGGCCCACTTCGCCGGGCTCGTCGCCGCCGGGCTGCATCCGTCACCGGTCCCGTACGCGCACGTGGTCACCTCGACGACCCACAAGACGCTCGGCGGACCGCGCGGCGGCATCATCCTCACCAACGAGGCCGACCTCGCGAAGAAGATCAACTCGGCGGTGTTCCCCGGCCAGCAGGGTGGGCCGCTCGAGCACGTCATCGCAGGCAAGGCGACCGCATTCAAGATGGCCGCCCAGCCCGAGTTCACCGAGCGGCAGCAGCGTTGCCTCGACGGCGCCAAGATCCTAGCGAAGCGGTTGAGTCAACCGGACGTGCAGGGCGCCGGCATCTCCGTGCTGACCGGCGGAACCGACGTACACCTGGTCCTGGTCGACCTGCGGGACGCGCAGATCGACGGCCAGCAGGCGGAGGATCGCCTCGACGCGATCGGAATCACGGTCAATCGCAACGCGGTGCCGTTCGATCCGCGTCCGCCGATGGTGACCTCGGGGCTGCGAATCGGCACCCCGGCCCTGGCTGCCAGGGGTTTCGACGCCGGGGACTTCGCGAAGGTCGCCGACCTCATCGCCCGGGCGTTGATCGCGGCGCCGGAGGCCGACGTGTCGGCGCTGGCGACCGACGTGCGCACACTCGCCGACAAGTACCCCCTGTACCCGGAGCTGTAGAGCATGGCTGCGCTGCCCGTCGCGACCTTGACATCCGTTCCTCGCTGCGCTGCCGCGCTCGCTGCGATGATACGGAAGGACCTCGACTCATGACCATCAGCGTGTTCGACCTCTTCACGGTCGGTATCGGTCCGTCCAGTTCGCACACTGTCGGCCCGATGCGGGCGGGCGGGAGGTTCGTCGAGGCCCTCGCTTCCCTCGGTGTGCTCGATGCAGTCGCCGGTGTCCGCGTCGACCTCTACGGATCGCTCGCGGCCACCGGCGCCGGCCACGGCACCTTCTCCGCGATCCTGCTCGGGCTGGAGGGGTACCGGCCGGAGACCATCGAGACCCGGGAGAAGGACCATCGCCTCGCGACGTTGCGCGAGACCCGTCGGATCATGCTGGGCGGCGTCCGGGAGATCGATCTCGCCGAAGACGAGATCGTGCTGCATCCGTTGACCGTTCGGGACTTTCATCCGAACGCGATGACCGTCACCGCGACCGACGACGGTGGGCAGGAATTGCTGCGGGAGACCTACTACTCCATCGGCGGCGGCTTCGTGGTCACCGAGTTCGAGACGGACGCACCGGCACAGGCGGACCCGATGGCGCTCTCGTTCCGTTCCGCGAAGGAGTTGCTGGAGATCACCGAGCACCACGGGATCTCGATCAGCGACGTGATGCTCGAGCACGAACGTGCGGCCCGGCCCGAGTGCGAGGTACGCAGCCGGTTGCTGCACATCAGGGACGTGCTGGTGGAGTGCTTCGAGCTGGGTATTTCGCGGGTGGGTTACCTGCCGGGTGGACTGCGCGTCCGGCGTCGGGCCCGCGACTGGTACGAACGTCTACGTCGCGAGGATCCCAACCGCGACCCCGCCTTTGCCGAGGACTGGGTCAATCTGGTAGCCCTGGCGGTCAACGAGGAGAACGCCTCCGGCGGACGGATCGTCACCGCTCCCACGAACGGTGCGGCCGGGATCATTCCTGCGGTGCTGCACTACGCCACCAACTACACGCCCTTGGGCAAGTCCGATCCGGATGGCACGGCTATTCGTTTCCTACTGGCGGCGGGTGCGGTCGGGTCCCTCTACAAGGAACGTGCCTCGATTTCGGGCGCCGAGGTCGGGTGCCAGGGCGAGGTCGGGTCCGCCGCCTCGATGGCGGCGGCGGGGCTCGCGGAGATCCTCGGCGGTACGCCGGCGCAGGTGGAGAATGCCGCGGAGATCGCCATGGAGCACAGCCTGGGCCTGACGTGCGACCCCATCGGCGGGCTCGTCCAGATCCCGTGCATCGAACGGAACGCGATCTCGGCGGGCAAGGCCATAAATGCCGCCCGAATGGCGTTGCGCGGGGACGGAACTCATCGTGTCAGCCTCGACCAGGTGATCGAGACGATGCGCGCGACCGGGCTGGACATGAGCTCGAAGTACAAGGAGACGTCCATGGGCGGGCTCGCCGTCAACGTCTCGGTCAACGTCATCGAATGCTGATCGAGGGCAACCAGTCGTCCTCGGCGTCGGGTGGGCGCTGCTGCGGCGCCGGCCCGCCCATCTGGCGCGCAAGGCGAAGTTGTGGGCCGACCTCGATGCGGCGAAACAGGATTGATGCCGGCGCCGAGCGCCTGTGCCGGGACGCAACCCGCGGGTAATCTGGAGAACACTCAGCAGGCAGTGACACGGGTGTTCGAGGAGAGAGCGTGCTGTGGCCGATGCGGACCCACTGGCGACCCAGGCGGACCTCGACGGATTCGATCCGATCGAAGTGGTTGTCGCTGAACTGAGCGCGGCCGGATTCGAGGATTTGCACGAGATCGGCCGCGGCGGCTTCGGCGTCGTGCTTCGGTGCCGACAGGGTGCCCTCGGCCGAACGGTCGCGGTCAAGGTGCTTTCGGGGTCCCTCGACCGCGAGAATCGAGAGCGCTTCCTGCGCGAGGAATACGCGATGGGCACGCTCTCGGGACACCCGAACATCGTCGCGGTCTACGAGGCGGGGTTCACCGCCGGCGGCCGGCCCTTCATCGTGATGCCGTTCTGCCGCGCAGGCTCGCTGGAGGCGAGAATCCAGCGAGAGGGGCCGTTGACTTGGTCGGCGGCCCTGCGTGTCGGCGTGAAGCTGGCCGGCGCCCTCGAGACGGCCCACGGCGCGGGGATTCTGCACCGGGACGTGAAGCCGGCGAACGTCCTGCTGACCGACTACGGCGAGCCGCAGCTCACCGACTTCGGCATCGCCCGCACCGCCGGTGGGTTCGAGACCACCGCCCGTGCCGTGACCGGCACTCTGGCGTTCACCGCCCCCGAGGTGCTCGAGGGCGGGCCGCCGAGCGTCGAGTCCGACGTCTACGCGCTCGGTGCCACCCTGTTCTGCCTCGTCTCCGGTCATGCCGCCTTTGAACGACGCAAGGGGGAGGAGGCTGTCGCGCAGTTTCTGCGGATCGCCGCGAATCACATCCCCGACCTGCGCAAGGAGGGAGTGCCCGGGATCGCGTGCGAGCTGATCGAAACCGCGATGGCGCGCGACCCGGTCGAACGCCCGCACACCGCGGCGGAGTTCGGAAACCTGGTGCGCGACGTCGAGCTGCGCAGCGGCCTGCCGATCGACGAGATGGCCCTGCCAGGAGTGACGGGATCGGGTGACACGTCCGCGTCGAGATCGGCGCGGGAGCGCACCCCGTCCGGCTGGAGCGCACGCACGGGAGCCGGCCTGCCCGACCGTACCGGTCGCACGGCTAATACCCGACCTCCGCGCTTGCCGGTGCCGTTGACCAGCTTTGTCGGACGGCGGGGCGCGCTTGCCGATGTCGGCGCACTGTTGTCGACGGCGCGTCTGGTCACGCTCACCGGCCCGGGCGGAGTGGGGAAGACTCGGCTCGCGATGGCGGCGGCGGCGGCGTCACCGCTGCGCGTGAACACCTGGGTCGTCGAGTTGGGAACCGTGCTCGAACCGGAACTGCTCATCGACAAGATCGTCGACGACCTGGGACTCGGCGACGAACCTATCGGCGCGCGCAACCCGATCCGGGCCCTGGTCGATCGGCTCTCGGACGCGTGGGGCGATCGCGACGCCCTGATCGTGCTGGACAGCTGCGAGCACCTGGTCGAGTCGTGCGGTCCGCTGGTAGAGGAGTTGCTGCAGTCGATGAGCGGATTGCGCGTGCTGGTGACCAGTCAACGGGTTCTGGGCATCAGTGGTGAACATGTCTATCCGGTCATGCCGCTCTCGCTGCCCGATCCGGCCGCCGACGAAGAGGTGGGGGCCGAATCCGAGGCGATCGCCCTGTTCGCCGAGCGCGCGCGGGCGGCCGAACCGGATTTCGTGCTGACCGACGACAACCGGGTCGCGGTGGCCAGGTTGTGCAAGCAGCTCGACGGAATGCCGCTGGCCATCGAGTTGGCGGCCGCCCGGCTGCGCGCGTACGGGCTGGACGAGATGCTGGCGATGCTCGCCGACCGGTTCCGGATGTTCGCCACCGGCGGCCGGCCGGCGGATCCGCGGCACGGCTCGCTGCAGGCGCTGGTGGAATGGAGCTATGACCTGCTCACCGCCCAGGAACGCGACGTGTGGGCCATGATGTCGGTGTTCACGGGAGGTTTCACCGCTGCGGCTGCGGCGGAGGTCTGCGCGGGTCCCGGATACCAGGAACGGGATGTCCTTTTGATTCTGGCGTCGCTGGTGGACAAGTCGATGTTGTTGTCCGGCACCGTCGGTGGTGTCCGTCGCTACCGGCTGCTGGTGACGCTGCGCGACTTCGGGCGCGAGCGCCTGGCAGAGACCGACCTGCGGCATGCGTGCCTGCAACGATTCGTCGCCCGGTACCGGCGCCTGGCCGCGGAGTTCCGGCGGGGGTGGTTCGGCCCCGGTCAGCAGGCGGTGTACGACGCGGTCCACGACGAGCGGGAGAACTTCCGCGCGGCCCTTTCGTACAGCCGCAGCGACGGGCAGCTGTCGCTGGCCGGTATCGAGATCGTGACGTCGCTGCACTTCTATTCGCTGGCCAGCTGCAGCCTGTCGGAGACGCGGCGCTGGTTGTCGGCGGCGCTCGAGTCCACCTCGATGGACGAGGCGAATCGATCACGGGCACAGTGGAGTTTGTCGGTCGTGGTGATGCTGCAGGGTGACCGGACGACGGCGCTCGATTGTGCCACTCGGGCGCGCGAGCTCGCGATCGCACGCGGCGATTACGGCGACCAGGGGTACGCCGCGGCCGCGCTCGGATTCGCCGCGATCTGTGGTGGCGAACTCGAGCTCGCCCGGATGCACTACCAGGAGGCGGTGCAGTGCCAACGCGACGCCGGCGACGCCGAGGGGCTCGCGGTCGCTATCGCCGGGCTGCTCACCGGTCTGCCGCAGGGCGACGACCCTCATGGTGCCCAGCTCCGGCGTGAGGCGGAGGCGTTGTGCACGGCGGCCGGCGACAAGTGGACCCTCGCGTACCTGACCTTCGCGCGTGGATATGATGCCTTCCTGGCGGGGGACCTCTCGGGTGCCCTTGACCGTCTCCGCGAGTGTCTGCGGCTCGCAAGGGGATTCGGCGATCGGATCCTGTGCGCCTGGGTGTTCGAGGTGATGTCCTGGATTGCGGTCCAGCGCGGCGACGCCGAACTGGCCGCGCGGATGCAGGGGGCCGCGGCCGCCAGTTGGGCGTCGGGGGAGACGTCGATGCTCGGCTACGGCGGTATGCGCGAATGGCACGACGAGACCAGCGCTCGTATCCGCGCCGAACTGGGGGAGTTGTCGTCCGATCGGCTGGTGCGTCGCGGCGGTCGGACGTCCCTGCGCAAGAGCATTTCCATTGCTCTCGGGGAGCGGGACTGAGGTTCGGCCCGCCCCGATCAGCGGAGGACAACGGTGTGGTGTCCCTGCGCAATGACCAGCCGGATCAGCGCTTTTCGCACAGATGTCCCGATCTGGCCGACACGGTCGTGGTTTGGTTGGGGTCACCGCGCCGTCGCGCTGCGTTGTCAGCTGGTGGGCCAGTCGAGGGATAGGTACTGAGTTTCGGTGTATTGATGGAGGCCGTCGGGGCCACCTTCGCGGCCTTGGCCGCTTTGTTTGGTGCCGCCGAAGGGGGCGGAGGGGTCGGAGACGAGGCCGCGGTTGATGCCGACCATTCCGGTGTCGATGGCTTCGGCGAGCCGGATCGCGCGCTGCAGGTCGCCCGTGTAGACGTAGGCGGCGAGCCCGTACTCGGAGTCGTTCACCATTGACAGTAGGTCGTCCTCATTGTGCCAGGTGATAACAGGGGCGACGGGACCGAAGATCTCCTGCCCGACGATGTCGGCGTCGGGTGGTACATCGGTAAGCAGTGTCGGGGAGAGGAAGTGGCCTTTGGCGTTGTCGGGGAGGTCGGCACACGCGGTGATGCGTGCTCCGGCGGCGACGGCGGAGTCGATGAGTGCAGTGATCGTGTCGACAGCTCGGGCGCTGATCAGCGGGCCGATGTCGGTGGCGGGGTCGGCGCCGGGGCCGACGCGTAGGGCTTGGATCCGCTGCCCGAATCGGGTGAGGAATTCGTCGGCGATGGTGGTGTGGATGTAGAAGCGGTTGGCGGCGGTGCAGGCTTGGCCGCCGTTGCGGAATTTTGCGATCATGGCGCCGTCCACAGCTGCGTCGAGATCGGCGTCGGCGGTGACGATGAAGGGCGCGTTCCCGCCCAGTTCCATCGATGTATTCACTACCCGGGCGGCGGCGTGGCGCAGCAGTAGACGGCCGACGCTGGTCGACCCGGTGAACGACAGCTTCCGCACGCGGGGATCGTCGAGCCAGGTGCCGACGACCGTGGCGGCGTCGGTCGTGGTGACCGTGGTGACCACTCCGTCGGGAACCCCGGCCTCGGCGAGCAACTCGGCGACTGCCAGTGCGGTGAGCGGGGTTTCGGCGGCGGGCTTGAGTACAGTGGTGCAGCCGGCGGCCAGAGCTGGGGCGAGTTTGCGAGTGGCCATGGCGGCGGGGAAGTTCCATGGGGTGACCAGCGCGGCGATGCCGATGGGCCGTTGGGTGACGATATTGCGGGTGGAGCCGGAAGGGGAGCGGCCGTAGGTGCCGGTGGGGCGGACAGCTTCCTCGGCATACCAGCGGAAGAATTCCGCCGCGTAGGCCACCTCGGCGCGGGCGTCCGCCACGGGTTTACCGTTTTCCGCCACGATGAGGTCGGCGAGCCGGTCGCGGTCACGCAGCATCAGCTCGAAGGCGCTGTGCAGGATGCCGGAGCGGCTTCGGGTAGGGGTGGCCGCCCATGCGGCGGCAGCGGCTGCGGCTGCATCGACGGCCGCGCTGGCTTCGGCTGCTCCATGGTCGGGGACGCGGGTGATTGTCTCGTAGGTAGCGGGGTTGTGGACGGGGAAGTCGGTCACGGGATCAGCCCTCTCGTCTGGTGTGCTTCGAAGACGCGCTGTATGGCCATGCGGGTGGCGGCGTCACGCAAGGTGAGGTGGTGGGTGGTGGCGAAGGTATGGACGTCCTGCCAGAAAAACGTTGGCATCGACGTCTTCGACCACCCCGCCATCGGTGCGCTGCTCACCCCGCCGGCCACCGCGGCCGGCTTGCGGGTCATGAGGTCTCGGGAGTACGGACCAGGAATCTTCGTTGCCACACGGCGAACCTGCGGCAGCATCCTGATCAGCGTCACGGACTTATCGTCGGATGCCGTTTCCATGCCGTCCAATGCCGAAATTGTTGGTTTGCCATGTCGAGAAGGCATAGGGTGCCCTGATGGAGCTGCGGTCCCTGCGTTACTTCGTTGCTGTTGCGGAGCTGGGATCGGTGAGCGCGGCCGCCCAACTCATGCACATGACACAACCCGCCTTGTCCCGGCAGCTGCGCCAGCTCGAGCACGAACTGAAACTCGCCCTCTTCGACCGCCACAAAGGCAGGCTCCACCTCACCGCCGCCGGCCGGCAGTTCCTGCCCGTCGCTCAGGGCGTCCTGCGTAACGCCGACAACGCTACGGATACGGCTCAGGCGCTGGCCGCCGGACGACTGACACATCTGACGATTGCCGCACCGACCACGACGTTCGCCGACGTGATCGCCCCGTTCCTGGCCGGGTTCACGCCGCACGACCCGCTGCCGACAGTTGTGGAGACGACCGGGGTCGCGCCGCAGGAACATCACGCGGATCTCGCCATCCTCACCCAGCCGCCGTCGACCGGCTGGCACCATCGGGTGCTGGCCGTCTTGCCGGTCTGGGCGTACGTACCAAGCGGGCACCGCTGGTCGCAACGAGCTTCGATACCGCTGAACGAACTGGTTACCGAAACGCTGATTGTGCTGGATTCGATTCGGCGGGCCAGGCAGATCCTGCAGGAGGCTCTGAATTCGGCCAGGCTGGCCGCACCGGAGATCATCGAATGCGGCCACGCTCGCGTCGCTCAAGCGCTGGCCGCTGCAGGCCGGGGCGTGGCTGTGGTATCCGATGACCCTAGATTCGAGCTACACGGCCTGCACATCGACGGACCGCACGGTCCGCTGCGGATCACCCTGTACGCCGTATGGTCGCCCACCCACCATGCCGCCAGCACCCTCGCAGCGCTCGCCGAGCGACTGCTGGTCTTCTGCAGCCAGCGGTACGGCCTGCAGGTAGTGCCTGAGCCGGGCCAGCATCCACTACATATGTGAGACGCGCACCTGCCGACCGGCGCACCTGCCCTCTGCTTTCCCATCGCCATCCAGTAGTGCAGAGCCTCGTGACGTCGAACCCGTCTGAACCTGCGAATACACACCGGTACGCTGAACGCCCTCGAAAACGATCAGGGCAGACTCCCCTCCCCTTTCGAGTGGCGAGAATGGCCTGCGGCGCTGTCGGCCAGTCCCAACGAGTTTCGCCCGGTGATCACCAGTGATTCGCCGCGTCGGCATCGACATTCGACGCGATAGGTGTGGTAGGCGCAGCGTCGGGGTCAGATCTTCTTGACGACACTGGATTTGAGTTGCATCGGGCCGATGCCGTCGACCTTGCAGTCGATATCGTGGTCGCCGATGCCGTTGACGAGGCGGATATTGCGTACCTTGGTTCCGGCTTTGATACCGGTGGTGCTGCCTTTGACTTTGAGGGTTTTGATCACGGTCACGGTGTCGCCGTCGACGAAAACGTTGCCAACAGAATCTGTGATGACGTTCTCGTCGTTGCTGTCCGAGCCGGTGGTGGATGTCCATTCGTGGGCGCATTCCGGGCAGACCAGCAGCGCACCCATCTCGTAGGTGTATTGGCTGGAGCAGGCGGGACATGGTGGCAAGGTCTGGTTCATCGAGGTCGTCCTGTCGGATTCGGTTCGCGGAAAGAGACGTGGGGCTGGTTGGTGCAGGCTTCTATCTGGTTGGGGCAGTGTGGAAGTCGATGATGACGCGGTTGACCTCGTCCGGGCGTTCGAGGTATCCGAAGTGCCTTCGGCCGCAGCGCCGTGCGCGGCTCGATAACTGCCGCGTCAACCTGCGCTGGGGTGAAGGCGACGGCGAGCGTCTGTCTGGTGGCGAGCGGTCGCGGGCTGGCCCGCTTCAGTGCTGGCCGATGTGGTGGAACGGTTTTCCGGTGGTGATGTCCACCTATGCGTGGGATCCACATCGTGGGCAGGACATGGCGTCGGTTGCCAGTGCCGAGGTTCGGCACAGCAGTGAGCAGTCCAGGCGCGCCCTCGCAGTCGGCTCAGCGGTGTCACCCGCATCCCGGTCGCCTCCATGATCGATTGCTAACTTTAGCAAGTATTCAGAGGGTGGACTCCTGGGTGTCAGGCGCGTCCGAGGCGACGTTCGTAGTCGAGACGGGCTGCTTCGGAACGGCGGCGGGAATCGGCGTCGGCCAGTGCGGGATCGAGGCCGTGCTTGATCAGCCGACTGCGTCGGTAGACATACATCAGGGCTGCGGTGAAGTAGATCAGCGGCAGATACAGCAGGGCCATCATCGCCACACCCATCCATTTCGGGCCGGGAATCAGCAGGAACAGCATGAGCGGCGGGATGACCGGGATGAGGAAGCGCATCAGATAACGCCGCGCCGCACCGGGTCCGGTCAGGTCGTTGCGCACCCATTCCGACATCGACGCGGGCAGGGTGCGGCCGAAGATGTAGCCGATCCGCTGGTGCGGGGTCGGAGTCGTGCGCTCGCTCATCGGGCCAGTATCCCTTACGAGGTGTCTGTTTGCTAAAGTACGCAATCACGAGATCGGTCGTCGGTGCCGATGCCGCAAAGGGCGGGAGGTGGGTTCGCGGGGGTCGGGAACGAGTTCGCCGCCTCATAGATGAAGGCCGGCTTCCTCGGGCTGTGCTGAAACGCAACCCGGCCTGGTGGTGGGCTTTGTCACCTTCCCGTCGCTGGCCCGCTGATTGCATGATTTCTAAACTAGATACCTAGCAAGCTTGAAGGAGAGCAGCTGTGACCGATAGCGCCGCATCCACCCTGGCCGTGACGGCCCCGACCGATCATCCCGGCATCACCGCGTGGGTGCGCGAGGTTGCCGAGCTGACGGCACCGGCGCGGATCGTCTGGTGTGACGGCTCGCGGGGCGAGTGGGACCGGTTGACAGGGGAGCTGGTGGCCAAGGGCACCTTCGTGCGCCTTGATCGCAAGCCGAATTCGTTCTGGTGTGTATCGGACCCCGACGATGTGGCGCGGGTAGAGGACCGCACCTTCATCTGTTCCGAGGACCAAAGCGACGCGGGTCCGACGAACAACTGGGTCGACCCCGTCGATATGCGCACGGTGATGACCGAGCACTATCGCGGCGCGATGGCGGGCCGGACCATGTATGTGATCGCGTACTGCATGGGGCCTTTGGATGCCGCCGAGCCGAAATATGGTGTGCAGATCACCGATTCGGAGTACGTCGCGGTGTCGATGCAGATCATGACCCGCTCCGGCGCGGCGGTGTGGGAAAAGCTCACCGACGGTGTCGAATCCGTGAAATGCCTGCACTCGGTCGGCGCGCCCCTGGCGGCGGGGCAGGCCGATGTGGCGTGGCCGTGCGACAAGACCAAATACATCGCGCATTTCCCGGAATCGCGCACCATCTGGAGTTACGGCTCGGGCTACGGCGGCAACGCCCTGCTGGGCAAGAAGTGCTTCGCGCTGCGGATCGCCTCGGTACTCGGCCGCGACGAGGGGTGGCTGGCCGAGCACATGCTGATCCTGAAACTGACCTCCCCGCAAGGCAAGACGCATTACATCGCGGCGGCATTCCCGTCCTCGTGCGGTAAGACCAACCTCGCGATG
>FTJU01000855.1_pt7 | contig 11385 bp, 10 predicted proteins | sample 1658961 | NCBI WGS metagenome assembly FTJU01 (sample SAMEA3914878, study PRJEB12502) | metagenome | biome: forest; material: soil | place: USA | collected 2012-03-12 | depth 0.3 m | reverse complement strand
GGCACGGGCCTGGGCCTGTCGGTCAGCCAGAAGCTCTGCGCCCTGATGGGCGGCGGCATCTCGGTCGACAGCGAGGTCGGCCGCGGCTCGGCCTTCTCGGTGCGCCTGCCCGCCGCGCTCGTGGCGGAATGACGCGTCAAGACGGCGCCCTTTCAGCGGCGCCATGCACCTAAGATTAACGCGATCGGTGCAAGCTGAGCGGGTATGGAACAAGTACCCACGACGCATCCCGATCCGATGAGCGCGGCCGGTCTCGTTCGCCCGCGCCTGCTGCTCGTCGACGATCTGAAGGACAACCGGATCCCGGTGACCCGGCGCCTGCGCGCGCGCGGTTACGAGGTGGTCGAGGCGGTCGATGGATTCGAGGCCCTGGACATCCTGGCGCGCGAGACGTTCGACGCCGTGCTGCTCGACGTGATCATGCCCGGGATGGACGGCTTCAAGGTGCTCGAGGCCATCCGCGAACGGCATTCCGCCCAGGACCTGCCGGTGATCATGGCCACCGTCATGGACGGCGCCCAGGACGTGGTCCGCGCCCTGCGCGAAGGGGCCAACGACTATATCGTCAAGCCGATCGACTTCGCCGTGCTCCGCGCGCGGCTGGACGTCCACATCCGGCGCAAGCACGCCGAAGCCTGCGTCCGCCGATCGCAGCCCGAGCTCGAGGGTCTGGTCGACGAACTGCGCACGGCCCTTTCGGAAGCCGAGGCGGCCACACGGCACAAGGCCAATTTCATGGCCGATCTGAGCCATGAGATCCGCACGCCGCTGAACGGCATCCTGGGCGTGACCAAGGCCCTGGCCGCCGCCGCCAAGGATCCCTGGCAGAGCCGGATGCTGGCCACCGTCACCGATTCCGCCGTGGCGCTCGAACGGCTCCTGTCGGATGCGCTCGACCTGTCGCGCGCCGAGGCCGGGGCGCTCGAGATCCGGCGGGAACGGTTCGAGCTGGCGCCGCTGGTGGAGCGCTGCGCCGGCCTGTTCGAGCCGCTCGCCACGGAAAAGGGCCTCGCCTTCCGGCTGGACATCGCGCCCGACGCCCAGGTGTGGGTGATGGGGGACTGGCTGCGCCTGCAGCAGATCCTCAGCAACCTGATCAACAACGCGGTGAAGTTCACCTCCCATGGGAGCGTGAGCTGCACCGTGGGCATCGAACCCGACGGCCGCTTCCGCTTCGACGTGGAGGACACCGGCGTCGGCTTCGACGATGCGATCGCCTCCCAGTTGTTCGAGCGGTTCAAACAGGCCGACGGCGCCGTCGCGGCGCGGTTCGGCGGCACGGGCCTCGGCCTCGCCATCTCCCAGCGCCTGGCCGAGTTGATGGGCGGCGACATCACCGCCTCGTCGCGGCCGCAGGAAGGTTCGCGGTTCACCCTCCGGTTGCCATTGCCGGCCGCCGACGCCGCCCAGACGACGCCCCCGCCCGCAGCCTGGGCGCCGGCCCTGGTCGACCAGGCCGGCCGCCGCGCGCGCGTGCTGCTGGCCGAGGATCATCCCACCAACCGGCTGGTCGTCGAACTGATGCTGCGCGCCTGCGAGGTGGACCTGGTGCTGGTGGAGAACGGGGCCCAGGCCCTCGACGCGTTCTGCTCCCAGGACTTCGACTGCATCCTGATGGACATGGAAATGCCCGTCATGGACGGGCTCAGCGCCATCCGCGCGATCCGCAGCCACGAGGCCCGCAAGGGGTCGCCCCCGGTCGCGGTCTTCGCCCTGTCGGCCCACGCCTCGGACGATCACAAGCATCAGTCGATGAAGGCCGGGGCCAACGGCCATCTGACCAAGCCGGTTCAGCCGGACGCCCTGATGAAGGCGCTGAGCGACGTCCTCTCGGGCAAGGGCGCTGTAGTCGATCTGGAGGCCGCCACGGAGGCCGGCGAGCGCCGCGGCGCCGCCCTTTTCAGCCGCTGAAGTCCGGATTGCCCCATGTATGAGACGCTTCGCTTCCTCGTGGTCGACGACAACGCCCAGGTGCGCACGGTCATCAAGGAGATCCTGCGCGGTTTCGGCGCCGGCGCCATCGAGTGGGCGCAGAACGGCGCGGCCGCCCTGGACCTGCTGAACGCCCAACCGTTCGACATGCTGATCACCGACATGGTCATGCCGGGCGTCGGCGGAGTGGAACTGGCCAAGACCGTCCGCTCCGGCGCCACGCGGGCCAAGATCGACATCCCGATCATCATGCTGTCGGGCAACATCGACCGCGCCGCCCTGGTGGCGGCGCGCAACGCGGGCGTCAACGAGTTCGTGGCCAAGCCGGTGGTCATCGCCCACCTGCACGCCCGGCTGGAGGCCTGCCTGACCCGCCCGCGGCGCTTCATCGTGAGCGAAGGCTACACCGGGCCCTGCCGCCGGCGCGCCCTGGTGCAGTTCCCCTTCTCCGAACGTCGGGGACGGAAGAAGACCGCCTATCTCTAAGGATTTTGCCTGAGGGGATTCTTCCTGAGGCGCGGGCCGCGGCCCGTCACCCTCGAGGCCCCTCCGTACTTCAGGACATCGCGAGCTGCAGGCGACCCGTGGCCATGGAGATGGCGCCGATCAGGTCGTCCGGCAGGATGGGCTTGCTGATGTGCTTGTCCGCCCCGGCGGTCATCGACGCGGTGACGTGGGTGGTCATGGCGTTGGCCGTGACGGCGAAGATCGGCGTGCGCCCGCGACCGGACGCGCCCTCGATCTTGCGGATCTCGCGGATCGCCTCCAGCCCGTCCATGACCGGCATCTGCAGATCCATCAGGACGACGTCGTAGGCGTCCGAAATGAATGCGTCGACGGCCTCGCGGCCGTTCTCCACAGAGGTGAGCTCCACCTCGAAGAGGCCCAGAATCGCTTCGATGACGGCGCGATTCGTGGGGTGATCCTCGGCCAGTAGAATGTGCAGACGGTCTGCCATTTCCTTCTCGGTGTTGGTCGGGACCGATGAACTGATCGGACCAAGATGGTTGAGAAGGGTAACTATTGAGTCAACGCCGCCGCATCGGCTGAGCCGACCGGCTAGGCCAGGACGCCGCCCAATCTCCGGCAAATACTCATTGAGTTAACAATTGGGAAGCATAATGCGATAGCGCGGGGCATCATGTTTCTATAAACCCGCGTCGATTCGAGGGGCTGGGCGCACTCGCGGAGTGATTCGTCTCGGACCCTCAAAGCAACCTTGTCGCGTAATCTTAGTAGCGTAAAGTCGGCGTCCTCCGGGAATATCGAGACACGAGACGGCAGTTTCACCATGAAGATCTGGTCTTTCGCCAAGCGCGGGTTCATGGGCTTCTGGTATCCCTACGTGCGGCTGCTCAACACCCTCTGGCCTTCGATCACGATCGAGGGCAAACGGCTGGCCATCTCGCCCGATGTCTACAAGCCGCTGGAGAACGAATACGCTTGCGCGGACTATTGCCGGCCGGGTGATCGCGTGCTCGACCTCGGCTCGGGCAGCGGCGTGTGCACGGTGTTCACCGCGCCCAAGGCGCGCGAGGTGCTCGCCGTCGACATCAGCCCCGCGGCCGTGCGCAACACCCGCGAGAACTGCGACCGCCTGGGCTTGACCAACGTCGTCTGCCGCGAGAGCGACATGTTCTCCACCGTGGACGGCCAGTTCGACCTGATCGTCGCCAATCCGCCCTACATCAACGTGGAGTTCGAGAAGGAGGAGGAGCAGTTCGCCACCTCCGTCCGCTTCATGCCCACGATGTTCGCCCAGGCGGGCGATCACCTCACGCCGGACGGGCGCCTGCTGGTCCAGTTCCCCATCTGGTTCCGCGGCCGGGTCGAGAAGCTCGGCGCCGAACACGGCTTCGAGCTTTTGGAAGTCAAGCGCACCCCGAACAAGTCCCTGGGTCTGTTCCTCCTGAGCCTGGCCTACACCCAGGTCGGCTTCCGCTCGGCCTTCTACCTGTTCCGCGCCAAGGCGGCCGCCAAGGCCGCCCCTTCCCCGCGCAAGCGCCCCGCCGGCGCCTCGCGCGCCCGGGCGTCCTCGGCGGCCTAGCAGGCGTCCAGCCCGGTCGATCGGAAGATCGCCACTGCCCGGTCGACGGCGGCCTGCGACGGCGGCTCGGTCTCGCGCAGCGTGTAGTCGAGGGCGAGACGGTCCCACTTGTAGCGGCCCATCTGATGGAAGGGCAGGATCTCGGCGCGCTCGACAACGCCCAAGGACGCCCCGAACTCGGCGATCTGCGTCAGTTCATCGTCCACATCGGTCAGGCCCGGCACGAGCACGCAGCGCAGCCACATCGGCCGGCCGAGCCTGGCCAGCCGGCGGCCGAAGGCGATCACCCGGGCGTTGTCGGCCACCCCGGTCACCCGCGCGTGCTGCTCGGGCGTGAAGGCCTTCATGTCGAGGATCACCAGGTCAATGTCGGCCAGCTCCGCGTCGGTCACCTTCTCGGCGTAGAAGCCGTTGGTCTCGATCGCGGTGTGGACGCCCATCTGCTGGGCCGCGGAGAACAACCGGACGGCGAAGCGGGGCTGCATCAGGGGCTCGCCGCCCGACAGGGTGAAACCGCCGCCCATGACCTTCAGCCCGTGGGCGTATTTGCGCAGTTCCCCGACCGCGCGGTCGAGCGGCGTCGGCATGCCGTTGGCGAGCGTCCAGGTGTCGGGGTTGTGGCAGAAGCGGCAGCGGAACATGCACGAGGCGGTCCAGGCGACCAGCCTGATCCCCGGCCCGTCCACCGCCGAACCGGTGGTGAAGGAATGCAGGAAGCCGATGTCGCCGCTCTTCAGCGCCGCCTGGATGTCGTTGTCCGGCACGCCCTTGGACTGGTCGACCCTGAGCTCGAACTCGCTCTTGGCCTCCAGCGGCGCGGAGGCGGCCGCGGCGCCGGCCATGGTCATTCTCCGTGGAAGGTGCGGTTGATCACGTCCAGCTGCTGCTCGCGGGTGAGACGCACGAAGTTCACCGCATAGCCCGACACCCGGATGGTCAGGCTGGGGTAGTTCTCCGGATGCTCCATAGCGTCGATCAGGGTGTCGCGGTTCAGGACGTTGACGTTCATGTGGTAGCCGGTTGTGCCGAAGAAGGCGTCGAGGATGGCGGTGAGGTTCTTCACCTGGTCCTCGCGCGTGCGGCCGAGCCCCTTGGGCACCATGCTGGTGGTGAGCGAGATGCCGTCCTCCGCGTCGCGGTAGGGGATCTTGGCCACCGAGGCGGCCGAGGCGTGGATGCCGTGGCTGTCGCGCCCGCTCATGGGATTGGCGCCCGGCGCGAACGGCTCGCCCTGACGGCGCCCGTCCGGCGTGTTGCCGGTGTTGCGGCCGTAGACCACGTTGGAGGTGATGGTCAGCACCGACTGGGTGTGGCGCGCCTTGCGGTAGGTCGGGTGCTTCCTGAGCTTCTCCATGAAGGTGGAGACCAGCCAGGCCGCCAGGTGGTCGACCCGGTTGTCGTTGTTGCCGAACGTCGGGAACCCGCCCTCGACGACGTAGTCGACGATCAGGCCCGTGTCGTCGCGCACCACCTTCACCCTGGCGTGCTGGATGGCCGACAGGCTGTCGGCGACCACCGACATCCCGGCGATGCCGAAGGCCATGGTGCGCAGCGGCGCATAGTCGTGCAGCGCCATCTCGATGCGTTCGTAGGCGTATTTGTCGTGCATGAAGTGGATGACGTTCATGGCGCTGACGTAGGCGCCGGCCAGCCAGCCCATCATCTGCTCGTACTTCTGCAGCACGTCCTCGAACTCGAGGTAGTCGCCCTGCACCGGCTCGAACGGCGGGCCGACCTGTTCGCCGGTGATCTCGTCGCGGCCGCCGTTGATGGCGTAGAGCAGGCACTTGGCCAGGTTCGCCCGCGCCCCGAAGAACTGCATCTGATGGCCCATGCGCATGGGCGAGACGCAGCAGGCGATGGCGCCGTCGTCGCCCCACTCGCGGCGCATGATCTCGTCGCTCTCGAACTGGATCGAGCTGGTGTCGATGGCCACCCCGGCGGCGAAGCGGCGGAACGGCTCTGGCAGGCGCGGTGAGTACCAGATGGTCAGGTTGGGCTCGGGCGCGGGGCCGAGGTTGTAGAGGGTCTGCAGGAAGCGGAAACTGCTCTTGGTCACCAGCGGGCGGCCGTCGTCGCCCAGGCCCCCGATGGACTCGGTGACCCAGGTGGGATCGCCGGAGAACAGGTCGTCGTATTCGGGCGTGCGCAGGAAGCGGACGATGCGCAGCTTGATGACGAAGTCGTCGATGATCTCCTGGGCCTGGCTTTCGGTGATCGCACCGGCGGCGAGGTCGCGCTCGAAATAGATGTCGAGGAAGGTGGAGCTGCGGCCGAGCGACATGGCCGCGCCGTTCTGCTCCTTCACCGCCGCCAGATAGCCGAAGTAGAGCCATTGCACGGCTTCCTTGGCCGTGCCGGCGGGGCCCGAGATGTCGAAGCCGTACTGCGCGGCCATCTGCTTGAGCTCGCCGAGCGCGCGGACCTGTTCGGACAGCTCCTCGCGGTCGCGGATGATCTCCTCGGTCGACCAGGCGTCGTCGAGCGAGGCCTTCTCGGCCTTCTTGGCGGCGATCAGCCGGTCCACCCCATAAAGCGCCACGCGGCGGTAGTCGCCGATGATGCGGCCGCGGCCGTAGGAGTCCGGCAGGCCGGTGAGGATGTGCGAGCTTCGGCAGCGGCGGACGTCGGCGGTGTAGGCGTCGAACACCCCGTCGTTGTGGGTCTTGCGGTACTTGGTGAAGGTCTCGACCATCTGCGGGTCGGGCGCGTAGCCGTAGGCCTTGAGCGAGGTCAGCACCATGCGGACGCCGCCGTTGGGCATGATGGCGCGCTTCAGCGGCGCCTCGGTCTGCAGGCCGACGATGATCTCGTTGTCCTTGTCGATGTAGCCGGGCGCGTGGGCGGTGATCGAGCTGGGGATTTGGGAGACGTCCAGGACCCCCTTCTTGCGTTCCTCGACGAACAGGTCCTGGAGCCTGGCCCAGATGGCCTTGGTGCGCTCGGTCGGCCCGGCCAGGAAGCCGCCGTCGCCATAGTAGGGCTCGACGTTCTGCTGGATGAAGTCGCGCACGTCGATCTCGCGGTTCCACAGGCCGGGCGCGAACGGCGGGCGGGTCTGGGTTCGGGTCGCCTCGAGCGCTTCGCTGGCCATCGGGTCCTCCGTCGGGATGTTCAGGCGTGGCGCGCCTGGGGATGGGGCTGGGGCGCGGCGCGCGCGGCTGCGCCGGTCTCCTTCAGGGCGAGGCTCAGGGCCACCGCCACGGCGACTCCTGCCAAGAGGGGCGAGAAGGCGGCCTGGTAGTGTTCGAGCTGACGCTCGCCGCCGCCCGAAGCCTGCACCAGCCAGCCGCTGAACACCGGGCCGAGCAGGGCGGAGAAGGAGAAGTTGATGAAGTTGATCACCCCGGTCGCCGTGCCGCTGTGCTCGGGCCGGTTGGCTTCCTTGATCACGGTGTAGGGCAGCATGGCCGCGCCCGAGGCGATCCCGGCGAGCAGGCCCAGGGCGAACGGCGGCAGGATGTCGTGCGGGCCGTAGAGGATCAGGGCGAGGCAGGCGCCGAGCGCGAGGCTGCCCCCGATGATCACGGGCTTCCTCCGGCCGAGGTGATCGGACAGCGCGCCCAGCAGCGGACAGCCGATGATCCAGCCGAACGGCACGGAGGCGGAGCGCAGCACCGCCTCGGCGTAGGGCAGCCCGTGCGCCTCCTGCAGGAAGCGCACGCCCCAGACCATGTCGAAGATGGTGGTGGGGATGAACAGCAGGCCCGAGATCAGGCCGCACAGCAGCGATTGCGGATTGCGCCCCACGGCCACGAGCGCCCTGCCCGCCGACGACAGCCCGGCCCCGAGCGAGCTCGACTCCGAGCGGGCGCTCGGGATCAGCAGCGCCAGGAGCACGGCGACGATCCCGCCGAGGACCGCGGCGATGATCCAGAACTGGCTCCAGCCGAGACCCGCGGCGATCGCTGGCCCGGCCAGGAACTGACCCGCCGAGCCGCCCGCCATGCCGAACATCTGGGTGGCCCCGATCAGGGTCGCGGCGCGCGAGGCGGGGAAGTAACGGGTCGCCAGATAGACCGCCCCGATCAGGGCGAACACCCCGCCAGCCCCCTGCAGGAAGCGACCGACGCCGCCGAGGGCCGGGTCGCCCGTGGCGAACAGGCCGGCGCCGACAGCCATCACCGCCGCCCCGAGCGGGACGGCGCGGCGCGCCCCGAGCTGGTCCATGGCCACGCCGGCGACCAGGCTGAACGGGGCGTAGCCGTAGTAGAACAGGCCGACCATCGAGGAGACGCCCACGGCCGACAGGCCAAAGGCGGCCTGCAGCTCCGGCATCATCACCGCCGGCGCCGAGCGCATGACGTACTGGTGGAAGTAGAACACCGCCGTCATCAGCCATGCGACGACGATCGCGCTCCCGACCCCGGCGGCCCTGGAGGAGCCCGTCATGGGAGACGCGGTCCTGGGAGACCCCGGCACGGCCGGCGCCTCAGCACAGGACCAGGGAGACCGCGAGGCCGCCCTCGGACGTCTCCTTGTACTTGGAGTTCATCTCCTTGGCCGTGAGCGCCATGGCGTTGATGGTCGAGTCGAGGTCGACACGGCGGTTGGCCGGGACCTCGTTGGTGGCGATCAGATAGCCCGTCCAGGACTTCACCGCGCCAAAGGCGCAGCGCTCGATGCAGGGGATCTGCACGAAGCCGGCCACCGGGTCGCAGGTCATGCCGAGATGGTGCTCGAGCGCGCCCTCCGCGGCGTTGGCCACCACCTGCGGGGACTCGTCGTAGGCCTGGGCGATGGCCGCCGCGCCCATGGCCGAGGCGACGCCGATCTCGGCCTGGCAGCCGCCTTCCGCCGCCGAGAGGGTGGCGTTGTGCTTGCACAGGTAACCCACCACCAGCGCGGCCAGGAGGCCCTCGCGCAGCTTTTCCTTGGGCAGTTTCGCGCCCGCCGGACCGAGGGAATAGATCACCGCCGGCATGACGCCTGCCGAGCCGCCGGTCGGCGCGGTGATGACCAGGTGGCCGCGCGCGTTCTCCTCCGAGCCGGCCAGGGCGTAGGCGGACACCAGGCCGATGGCCCGGCGCGCCACGCCTTCCTGCTTCTGGGCGCTGACGAAGACGTCGTGGGCCTTGGTCTTCAGCTTGATCGGTCCGGGCAGGACGCCGGTGGGCGCCGCGAGCCCGGTCTTCACCGTGGCGTCCATGGCGGCCAGGATCTTGTCGAGGAAGGCGTTGATCTCCGCCTCGCTGCGGCCCGAGACCGCCGTCTCGTTGGCCATGGCCAGCTGGGCGACCGAGATCTTGTCCCGGGCGCAATAGTCGATGACCTCCTTCATGGTCGAATAGGGGTACTTGGGCGGGTTCTTCATCGGCGGTTGGTAGCCCTTCCACTCGATGAAGCCGCCGCCGACCGAATAGTACTCCTGCTCCAGCAGGACCTTGTCGCCGGCCATCAGCTTGCAGGTCATGGTGTTGGGGTGCGGGAAGTCGCCCTTGGTCGCGTCGTAGACGATGTCGTTGAGGCTGACCTTGATCGGCTTGGCCCCCAGGGCGACATCGAAGCTCTGGTTGGGGTTGTCCCTGAGGCCGTCGAGGAAGGCGGGGTCGACGGTCGCCGGCTCCTTGCCCACCAGCCCGGCCAGGGCCGCCCGTTCGGTCCCGTGGCCCTTGCCCGTGGCGCTGAGGCTGCCGAACAGGTTGACCTTCAGCGCCGTGGCCTGGTCGCGCTGGTCCTGCGGCAGCTTGGTGCAGCGCTGGTAGAAGTCGTAGGTGATCCGCATCGGGCCGATGGTGTGCGACGAGGAGGGCCCCGGGCCGACCTTGTAGAACTCGTCGGCCACGGTCATCACCGGACCCTTGGCCTTCTTCACCACCTCGAGATTGGGATCGAGCTTGGCCGAGGCCGAGGCGTCCGCCGCAGGAGCGGCCGGCGCCTGGGCGACCGGGCCCTTCTTGACGTCGCGCGGTGAGCAGCCGGTGAGGCTGGCGTAGGCCAGGGCAAGCGCGCTGCGCATCATGAAGGCGCGGCGGTCGGAGCCCAAGGGCGGTTCGGTGCAGTCGAGGGAGGGGACCAGGGGTGCGGAGCGCAGGTCGTCCGGCATCGCGTTTCCTCTTGTTGGCCTTCGCGCCGAGCGCCTCCGAGGCGTTGGGCGAGGCTCGCACAGTGAGCCGCCCTGGCCGTTCAGCAGATATCCGGTGAAGTCCTAGCCTCGGCGCCGCCCAACCCGCGTCGCGGGCCGTCCCGGAACGCAGGCTCAGTGAATGGCGGCGGAGATGTTGGTGCGGCGGGCCGCCACCAGCAGCGAGGCGACAGCGCAGGAGGCCAGGCGCGTGAGCTCGGCGTCGGCCCGGCTGGTCAGGATGATCGGCGCCTTGGCCCCAAGGACGATGCCAGCCGCATCGGCCCCGGAGAGGAAAGACAGGCTCTTGGCCAGCATGTTGCCGGCCTCCAGGTCCGGGACCACCAGGATGTTGGCCCGGCCGGCCACGGGCGAGGTGATCTTCTTGATCGCCGCCGCCTGCGGGCTGATGGCGTTGTCGAGCGCCAGGGGGCCGTCGAGCACCGCGCCGGTGATCTGGCCGCGGTCGGCCATCTTGCACAGGGCCGCGGCCTCGACCGTCGACGGCACATCCGGATTGACCGTCTCCATGGCGCTGAGGATCGCCACCCGCACCTCGGCGGCGCCCAGGGCGTGGGCCAGGTCGATGGCGTTCTGCACGATGTCGATCTTGTCCTTGAGGCTGGGCGTGATGTTGACCGCCGCGTCGGTGATGATGAGCGGCTGGCCGTGGCCCGGCACGTCCATGATGAAGCAGTGGCTGATCCGCCGCTCGGTGCGCAGTCCACCGTCGCGCGCGACCACCGCGCCCATCAGTTCATCCGTATGCAGACTACCTTTCATCAAGGCCTCGGCGCGGCCGAGCTTGACCAGCTCCACGGCCTTGCGCGCGGCGTCGTGGCTGTGCTCGGCGTCGACCAGTTCGAGGCCCGAGATGTCGATGTGGTTGACCGCCGCCACCTCGCGCACCCGGGCCGCGGGACCGACCAGGATCGGCGTGACCAGCTTCAGCAGGGCCGCCTCGACCACGCTCTCCAGGGAGACCTGGTCGCACGGATGGGCCACGGCGGTGATCGTGGGCGGCTGGCGCTGGGCGCGGGCGACGAGTTCGTCGAACCGGTCATGGGGCCGTCCGGCGCCGATGCGGGCCGACGGATTGAGCTCGATCTCGGGCATGGCGCAGCCTCCTGGCGCGGGAACGCCCCGAAGCTATCGTCGCCCGTAAGGGGCCGGCATCCGGTGGAGTCCCCAGCCGGTCGGGCGCGCCGGCCCATCCGGCGCACTGCGGCGTCGCTAGGCGGCGTCCGCCGCCTCGCCCGCGCCCTCGAAACTGTCGGCGGAGGCCCGCGCCCAGTTGTCGGCGTAGAAGCCCTCGCTGCAGGTCCCGCCGAGCAGTTCGCCC
>FTJU01003102.1_pt1 | contig 11412 bp, 10 predicted proteins | sample 1658961 | NCBI WGS metagenome assembly FTJU01 (sample SAMEA3914878, study PRJEB12502) | metagenome | biome: forest; material: soil | place: USA | collected 2012-03-12 | depth 0.3 m | reverse complement strand
GGGTGCGGCTGGGGCAACCCGTGGTTCTTCCTCCCACCGGGGTTGATCGGCAGCAGCTGACCGAACGATCCGAGCGCCGCGAGATAGATCTCTGGGCGATGTCGCCTTGCGGTGACGTCACCGGCTGAGCTGCGCCCGGGTGCAGGTAGTCGAGCCGTACCGGCAGGCAGCATCAATGAAACCGACCTGTCAGAACTGATATATGTCGCTGGGTCAGCTTGGTGAGCGGGTGGCGACGACGACGGCGACGAAGGTGAGGACGCAGCCGATTACGGCGATCGGGGCGAGTCCGGCGCCGGTTGGGGTTAGTAGGTCCAGGGTGATCGCGGCGAGGAGTTGGCCGGCTACCGAGGTCAAGCCCAGTAATAGGACACCGATCCAGCGGACGGTGATGGCGGCCAAGGCAATGAAGGCGACACCGATGAGTCCACCTAGATAGAGCCAGGGCTCGCTGGGGAATGCGGCAGGCCAGCCGGTGCCGGCGAGGACGCCGGACTCGATAGCAAACAGAGCCGCGGTGCCGATGGCGAAGTTCACGAGGGTGGCCGAGAACGGGCCGCCGACCGCGCCGACGCGACCGTTGACCGCCTGCTGCCAGGCCAATCCGATTCCGGCCAGCGCGGGCAACAGGATCAGCACAGCGGTGGGGCCGGTGCGCAGCCACTCGGGCACCGGCGCGGAACCGACCGGCGCACCGGACCGTCCCGTCGCGGCGAGGACCACCGCGGCCATCGCCAGCGCCGCGCCGCCGACGCGCGAAACCGTGACCGGAGTGCGGCCGTGCGGCGCCAATCCGAGCCGGTCCACCACCAGACTGCTCAGCAGTTGTCCGCCGACTGTGGCGACGGTGAAGGCCGTGACGCCGATCGCCGCGACGGTAAGTCCTTGGCACGCAACGAAGAACGCGCCACAGAGCCCACCGAACAACTGCACCGGCCGCAGCTCACCAGTGGCCACTGCCCGTCGCACCCGCACCAGCCCGTCGCGCAACCGCCGACTGACCGCGAAAACGAGCACCAACACCACCAGACCAAGGCCGAAACTGATGCATGCAGCCGCGATCCCATCATGTAACCGCACACCCAACGCCCCATTGATCCGGCCCTGCACGGCCACCCCGGCCCCGATGCAGAACCCGAAGGCCAATCCAACCTTCGACCGCGCCATCCCCGCACCGTACCGCCCACCACCGCACACCCGAACGAGCCACAACACACCGCCCCGATCTCGCGGCCGCCATCCGACCTCACACGCTCGCGAACACATCGCACCGCGATGCGCGCTGCGGTAGCCGATAAGGCTCGCGTCCCCGCGCGATTCGGATCGGACCCCGATGGCACCGAGCAACACTGCACTGTCACCGTGGTCCAGCGCGATGGTGTGATGCCCGCGCCGAGGCGCATATCCGTGCCAGGGAGACATCGATGAACAAAACACCCGCAGCTGGGGCCGGCGCCTGGGCCAGACGCCGGGAGCGCATAGAACGGGATCAGGTCACCGATGCCCTGAAGCACCGCCCGCACCGTATGCATGCGCACCGACCCGTCCGGTCAGCGACCTATCGGCTCATCAGCCGTAGAAAATCGAACGCATACCGCCAGCCTGGCAACCTGCTCCAAAGCCCGTCAAGCGATTTTCCGAACCACCTGCCGCGAAGCCGCATACCAGCGAAATCCAGACCTCTTTGTCGACACAGAAAACCGTCGCGCGCTCAACCGAGCGGCAACCAACCGTTTGCGGTATGCAGGTCTCCATTGCCGAGTTCCCGATCGTCGACCCCAGGGCCGACCCTGCCCTGATGCTCGTTCAGATCGGTGATCAGCTCCGAGACCGGGTGCGAATCGCTGTAGTGGTAGCCCTGTGCCAGTGCGAAACCCAGCTCGGTCAGCACCGCGGCCTGGTATTCGGTCTCCACGCCCTCGGCGATCACCTGCAGGTCCAATGCACTGCTCAGGGCGGCGATCACACCGAGTAGCGGTGGCGCGGGCGAGTCCGAGCGGATCGCGGCGACGAATGACTGGTCGACCTTGAGGATATCGCTGGGCAGGGTGGCCAGGCGGCTCAGCGACGAGTAGCCGGTGCCGAAGTCGTCGATCGCGATGCGCACGCCGCGCTCACGCAGGATGTGCAGATTCGCGATGGCCGTTTGGGATTCGGCCGCCAATTCACTCTCGGTCACCTCGAGCACCAGTTGGTCGGCGGGCCAGCCGGTGCTGGCCAGGATATCGGCGACGCGGTCCGCATAACCGGTTTCGGCCAGTTCCAGGCCGCTGACATTCACGTTCAGCGTCAGGTCGAGTTGGGCGAAGGTCTCCTGCAACCGGGCCGCGTCGGAACACGCCCGGCGCAGTACCAGCTCGTCCAGATCGGCGATGAGGTCGTATTCCTCGGCAACCCGGATCAGCCCCTCGGTGGTGACATCCGGCTGCGCACTCGACGACCAGCGCAGCAGCGCCTCGACGCCGACCGCCTTGCCACCGCCCTCGGTCAGGCTGACGATCGGCTGGTAGTGCACATCGAGCGCGCCGCGGTCGATCGCCTCACGCAATTCGACCGCCAGCGGCAACTGCCGCGACGACTCCAGCACCGTCCGGTTGCGGCCGGCCTGCTTGGCCCGATACAGGCCGACATCGGCCCGACTCACCAGCAGCGAACCCGACTCACCCGGCTGCCATGAGGTGACACCGGCCGAACATCCGGTTGTCACCGATGCCCGCAACTGCTCGGTCAGCAGAATCGCCGCCTGCTCGGTGGTATTCGGCAATAACAGCGCGAAGGCGTCACCGCCGTAGCGCGCCAGTCGCTGATCGGGCGCGAGCAATCTGGACCAGGTATCGGCGACCCGCTGCAGCACCGCATCGCCCGCGCGATGGCCGAGGTGATCGTTGATCTTCTGGAACCGGTCGAGGTCGACCAGCACCAGCGCCAACCCCTGACCGGTGCGGCTGGCGGTTTCGATCGCGCCGTTCAACGCCCGGTCGAAACCACGCCGGTTGAGCAGGCCGGTGAGCACATCGATATCGGCCTGGGAAGCCATTCGGGTCAGGATGCCGACCACCACACCGACACCGAAGGTCACTCCCGCCGGAATCAAACCGGACCACCAAGGCAGGGTGGGATGTATCGGGCGCGTCGGCATCACCCACAGGCACATGGCCATCGCGAAGGCGATGTGCGCGAATGCCTGCGGCCATGCGAAGAACAACGCGGCATCGCAGGCCACGAAAACATAGAAGGAGGTGAGACTGATCGCGCCGTCGGTATTCGGGAACGCGTATATCGCGATCGTCACCAATACCGTCGCGATAGCGACATAACCGTGGTGAATCCCATGCGGCAACCGCGGACCCCAGCCGAGCAGGCTGAGTCCGAGCAGCAGCGCCACCGTGGCGGCGATACCCACCAGCGCTCGATTACCTTCGCTCCCCGGGGCAATGCCCGTGATCAGTAGGCCGAGCGCGCCTCCCATGACATAGAAGGCACCGGTGGTCCGGGACATGACCATCGCCGTCGCCAACGCAGACGCGGCCCGCACCCGCGTTCGGGTATCGCCGCGAGACCCGATTCCTCGCACGGAGAATAGCCTAGACATAACAATTACCGACAGTTGCCACATCCCGTGAATCCGGCATGGCGAACCCCTAGCTATTTACCTGTACGCAATGTGGAATGGGATGTTTCGACTGTTTACCGCGGCGGTGTCAGCACCTCGGTACCGACGAACGGTACCAGCGCCGCGGGCACCCGCACCGAACCGTCGGCCTGCTGATGGTTCTCCAGAATCGCCACAATCCACCGAGTGGTCGCGAGCGTACCGTTCAAAGTGGCTGCGATCTGGGGCTTTCCATTCTCGTCGCGATAGCGCACGGCGAGACGGCGGGCCTGGAAGGTGGTGCAGTTGGAGGTCGAGGTGAGCTCGCGGTAGGTCTGCTGCGTGGGCACCCAGGCCTCGCAGTCGAATTTGCGCGCGGCCGAGCTGCCCAGATCGCCGGCGGCGACATCAATGATCCGGTAAGGCACCTCGACAGCGGCGAGCATGTCCTGCTCCCAGGCGAGCAGGCGTTTGTGTTCGGCCGCGGCCTCATCCGGCGTGGTGAACACGAACATTTCGACCTTGTCGAACTGGTGCACCCGGATGATGCCGCGGGTGTCCTTGCCGTAGCTGCCCGCCTCGCGCCGGAAACACGACGACCAGCCCGCATAGCGCTTCGGACCGCCGCTCAGGTCCAGGATCTCGTCCGAGTGATAGCCCGCCAGCGGCACCTCCGAGGTGCCGACCAGGTACAGCTCGTCCTCCTGGAGGTGGTAGACCTCGGCGCTGTGCCGGCCGAGGAATCCGGTACCGGCCATGATCTCCGGACGCACCAGCACCGGTGGAATCATCATGGTGAAACCATTGGCCACCGCCTTCTGCGCGGCGAGTTGCAACAGACCGAGCTGCAGCAGCGCGCCGTACCCGGTCATGAAATAGAAGCGGGCGCCCGAAACCTTCGCACCACGCTCCATATCGAAAATGCCGAGCGATTCGCCGAGCTCCACGTGATCCTTGGGCTCGAAGTCGAATTCCCGTGGCGTGCCGATGGTCTCGAGCACAATGTAGTCGTCCTCGCCGCCTGCTGGGGCACCCTCCTGGACCACATTCGAGATCGCACGGTGCGCGGCGTCCATATCGGCGTCGGCGGCGTGCTGCGCGACCTCGGCCTCCTTGACCTTCGCCGACATCTCCTGCGCCTGTTCCAGCAGAACAGACCGTTCCTCCGGCGTCGCCTTGCCGATCAGCTTGCCCATCGCCTTGTGCTCGGCGCGCAGGTTATCGGCGGTGGCCACCGCCGTGCGGCGCGCCGCGTCCGCCTCGAGCAGGGCGTCGACGAGGGCGGGGTCTTCGCCGCGGGCGCGCTGCGAGGCGCGGACCGCGTCGGGGTTGTCCCGCAGGAATCGGAGGTCGATCATGGATGACCAGCATAGTGTCCATAGACAAACGCATTTGTTTGTGGACGAAACACAGCGAGAGTGGACGACCGTAGGGCCCTGCCCGGCGCAGGCACCGATGCACGGGTGATTCCGATCGAGATGCCCGGCTACGCGCGCATAGTTGGCTTGGGGGTACGACTTTCGACGAAGCCGCTATTGATCGAGGACTGCCAGATCTGATCGCGGGGTGAGGTAGGCGTCGGCACACCTCGCTGGGTGTCGCGCGGGACGCAAGCTGACCGGGTTCCAGCGGACGACCGCCAATCCGCCGCGCCTGCCCGGCCTGTTCCTGTCCGTGTTGGCGCGGATGACGCACCGCGCATAGGTTCGACCGGGGCGCTTCGGATCGATTCGACCAGGTCGTGGCACCAGCGATCAGACGCTGACATGATGGGTCGCGATGTCTGCTGACGATGTGACCAAGGACTCGCACGAATCCGAGCCGCCCTCGCGCGGGTCGTCGCGCGCGGAATCGTTCCCGCGATCGGTGATCATCGACCGCGATGTCGTCGCCGACGGCAAGCTGCATCTGTCCGCGCCGAAGCTGCGCTGGGTGCTGCTCGCCGCGGCGGCCGGCGCCGTCATCATCTCGTTGGTCGGCCTGTTCATCACCGGCTACGACAACGACAAGGGACTCGAGGCGCACAATCCGGGTGCGCCCGGCCAGACCGCCCTGGACAAGGAGTTCGGTACCGCGGCCAAGGGCGATTGCCTCAGCTGGAGCAAACAGGACCGCGGCGACCTGGTGAAGGTCGCCTGCGCCAACAAGCATCTCTTCGAAGTCGCCGCCGATGTCGATATGTCCAAATATCCCGGGGTGGAATTCGGTCCCGGCTCACGCTTTCCGGACTCGCTGCGATTGACCGAACTCAAAGAGGAGCACTGTACCCCTGCGGTCGAGCAGTACTTGAACGGCAAGTTCGATCCGCGCGGCCGCTTTGTGATTGGTCTGATGTACCCGAGTCCGGACGGATGGAAGCACGGCGACCGCATACTGCGCTGCGGACTCCAGTTCTCCGGTAGCACCGGCACCCCGCTGCCGACCAACGGTGCCGCCGCCGAACACGATCAGTCGAAGGTCTTCGATCCTGGCACCTGTCTCGGCATCAATCAGAATCTGCCGACCGATCCGGTGGAGTGCGCGCAAGCGCACGCCGTCGAGATCGTCTCCACCATCGACCTCGGCCAGCACTTCTCCGGCGGCCCGCCGGCCAAAGAAGACCAGGACAAGTTCATGGAGGACGAGTGCGCCAGGGCGGCCAACGATTATCTCGGCGCACCCGACGTGGTGCGCAATAAGACGCTGACGCTGTTTTTCGACTACCTCGACGCGCGCAGCTGGCTGGCGGGCAGCCACAAATTGGACTGCATGATCGGGAAGGGCACCGACCGTGAGGGTTTCGCGCCGATCACCGGAACGGCGAAGGGCGACATCCTGATCAACGGCCAGGCTCCGGTGCCGCCGCCGAGCTCTGGACGCTCGACTCCCGCCCCGCTGCCCGGCGCCGCGCCGCTGCCACCACAGCCGCAACCGCGCTGATGTCGGTGACCATGTCCGCGGACCGGTTCGAGGAACTGGTCGGCGATGCGCTCGATCTCATTCCGCCGGAATTGGCCCGCGCCATCGACAATGTGGTCGTGCTGATCGAGCCTCGCAATCCGGGGGATCCACATCTGCTCGGGCTGTATCACGGAATCGCGTTGACCGAACGCGACAGTCACTACGGCGGTTCACTACCCGACACCGTAACCATCTATCGCGAGGCGATTCTCGACATCTGCGGCGATGAGCACGAGGTCGTCGAGGAGGTCGCGATCACTGTGATCCACGAGATCGCACACTATTTCGGCATTGACGAAGACCGGTTGCATGAGCTGGGATGGGGCTAGTCTTATCCAAGCTGCATTCGGGCTCGGCTCGACGAGCGCGAAACCAGCGCGGATGATCGGAAGAAATTTGGGGATTCGATGGAACCGATCGCGTTGCTGTCGCGTCCTATCACTCGAAGGGGGGATTCTCGTGGTTCCGCCCCACAGCCACTAGAAGGAGTCGAGCCATGGTTGGACATGTACTGATTTCGCCCGAGGCCGTTCTCGCCGCCGCGGCCGAACTAGATTTGGTCGCCGAGCGGCTGTCCGCGGCGTCCATGATCACCGCGCCGGCGACGCACGTGATGCCGTCCGGTACCGAAGAGGTGTCGCTCGTGGCCGCGAGCCACTTCAACGAGGGCGCGGTGAGCCACGATCACGCCATCGCCCAGGGCATTCTCGAACTGCACCATGCTGCGCACACGCTGCGAATGCAGCTGGCCCAGCACATCGCCGGCGACGTCGTGCGTGCTGCCGGAGTCAACGCGATTCAGGTCTAGACCGAACCGCCATCCTCAACCACCGATCAGACATTCAGGGGAGTTAAAGCATGGTTGCAGGAGTCACCGGGGTCCTGTGGATCGCCCGGCCATCCGAAATCAACTCGGCCACACTTCATGCGGGCGCACACGCGGTTCCGATCTCGGCCGCCGCTACCGCTTGGGGCGCACTCACCGCGGCCTGGGTGGATGCAACGACCACCGTTGCCCGCGTCATGGCCGAGCTCGGTGTCGGCATGCAGGGCGTCAACGGTCTCGCCGCGCTCGGAAAACTGACCGGATTCCTCGGCTGGTCCGAACAGCAGGGCGTGCAGGCGGCGGCGATGGGCGGCAAAGCCGCGGCGAACGTCATCGCTTACGGCGTTGCCGCACTTGCGATGCCGAGCCCGCCCGAAATCGCGGCCGTCAATACCGCGTTGGTCGCCGCGGCGAACCCGCCCGGCGCCCTCAGCGGCGCCTATGAGGCCGCCGAGGTCGCCAGGCACGCCATGGATATCCGCGCGGCGATGGTAATGGAGACCTATGAGGCGGTGACCTCGGCGATGGTCGCCACACCCGCCGAGTTCATGCCGCCGCCGCCGATCGCCGCGGGCGCGGGCCAGGCCGACCCGAATGGCACCGCCGATGCCGCGTTCGAAGCGCCAACCGACCCGATCTCGACAGCGGTCGCCGCCGTGCAGGCATTCGTTTCCAACCCGGGTGTGGCCAGCGCCGCCACACAGGCCGCGCAGGCAGTCGGGTCAGTGGTCAGCACCGGTGTGTCAACGGTCGGCAGTGTGGCGAGCAATGCGGTAGCCACAGCGGCCAGCGCGCCGATGTCGATGTCCACCATGGCTCCGATGGCGATGGGCGGCGCGATGGCCGCGACGGGCGGCAGTGCGGCGGCGACCCGTGCGGTCTCGTTCTCCGGAACCTCGGCCGGTGCGGGTAGCGTCCAGCTCAAACTGCCAGAGGGCTGGGGTACGGGCAGCGTGATCGGCGGCAATACCGCGACAGCGGCACCCGAGACAGTCGCATCTGTCGACGCCACATCGGCCCGGTCGATCAGCAACGGCACGGGCAACCCGCTGCTGGGGAACCAGGCCCGTGACGACGAGGACGACGAGGACATGCACGACAACAAGGTCGACCTGCGGTCCGATCACTTCACCGACGGCCGCTTCGCCGCCGATGGAGTGATCGGCGCCAACGCCGGGACGGCTGGGTGACCGTCCTCGGTACCAGTGGGCCGTCCGCACTCGAGGCGGTTGTGCTGTCGCTCGACGAGGTCCAGTTCCTCCGCGAGAAGCTGGACCTCGATGACCTTCCGGTTGTGCTGAATGCATACGCCCGCTTCGACAGCGTGCCCGCGCATCAGGCAGCAATGGCCACTGCGGCCGAGTCGCTCGAAAAGCAGGACCTGTTGATCGACGGCGCGGTTCAGCCCGACTTGGAGGACCGACTCCGGGTACTGAACCGACCGCACTGGATCATTGCCATGCGATTGATCGTCGAGGGATACGTAAGTCGTTTCTGTCTGGCGAAGGGCGACGACTTTTCCGTCGTTGCCCTTCGCGGACAGGACTCTTATGTGATCGACGAAGTGGGAATTGATTTGGCCGGCACCGTGATAGCGGCACTCGGCACCGCCCAGCCACTCGAGCTCTACGGCATGAACGCACCGACCGAGGAGCTTGCCACGATCTTCGAGGACGTCGGCGATACCGCCGCCACCGCCGAAAGACTCGCAAAGGCTGGCAATCCCGCGCAGGATGCGCAAACCCTCGCCTCGGCCGTGGTCGAAATCCATTCGCATGCGCAGATCACCGCCGTGCTGTACGGGGACGGCACCCGCGACATCGTCGACAATCACATCGCTGTGTTCAACACCCGCAACGGGCGATTCATCTCGACGGCGAGCGTGGCCGACGACGGCACCAAGTGGTCGTCACTGGCCAGCGGTACTCCGGCCCGCCTGCGCGCCGCCGTCGAGGATCTGATCCATTCCCTGCCCGAGCGGGAAGAGTTCCCCAGGAATCCGAAGTTGTCCTGAGAACGGCGTGGCGTGCATTGTGCCCCAAGGGAATTCAGCCCATAGGGTCGTCAGCGGTAGGGGAAACCTCGTAAGCGAAGGGTGGGGTGAAGCGGCCCCAGCGAATGCATTCCCAGCCACCGATGGGGCGCGGAACGAGTTCGATGGTTTCGGTGTTGTCGAGGTGGTTGTTGGTGGTGAAGGGCGGTGCCACACCACTGAGATTGCGGGAGACCAGGCGCATGGCGGCGCCGTGGCTGACCACGAGGATGTCGCCTTCGCTGCCGTCGGTCAGGTACTTGACGCGCAGATCCTCGACGACCGGTAGGAAACGGGCCAGCACGTCGTATCCGGATTCGCCGCCGGGGACCCGTTCCGCGAGATCGCCTTCGTGCCAAGCGCGGTAGATCCGCTGGAAACGCGAGTGGGCTGCCTCGGTGTTCAGGCCTTCCAGTTCGCCGACCTGCACTTCGTGGATGCCATCGAGTATCTCGACCGGTACGCCGGTAGTAGCCTCTATATATCCGGCGGTCTGTCGGGCCCGCCGCGCGATCGAGCTGAACAGTGCCTTTGGCGGTCTCAGCAGGCTGGAGCCGAATGTCTTCGCTTGGGCCGCACCACGTTCGGTGAGCGGTAGGCCAGGGATACGGGTGTCCAAGATCTTGGCGACATTGCCTTCGGTCTCGCCGTGACGGACGAATACCAATCTGCCGGTCATAGGTCGGCCACTCCCTTACGCAGCTGGATCAACCACTCGGCGCCCGGTTCATCCGAGGGCGGTGGGGTCCCGGTCGGCGAGGTCGCCGGCCAGGAGCCGAGGAAACGGATCCGCGCCGTGCGATGCAGTGCCTTGAGTGCTTCGGCGACCGCGGTGTCGTCGATATGCCCGACACAATCGAGGTAGAAACGATAGGTGCCCATACCGGTTCGGGTGGGCCGGGATTCGATTCGGGTGAGATCAATACCGCGGGTGGCGAATTCGGCGAACGCGCGCATGAGCGAGCCCGGTTCGTTGGTCAGTTCGAGCACGATCGAGGTGCGGTCCGTACCGGTTGCCTGCGGCGCGACTCGCGGACGGGTCACCAGCACGAAGCGAGTGATCGCCTGGTCGTGGTCGGCGACACCCGACGCCAGCTCCGTCAGACCGAGGCGGGCACCGGCCAGCGCGGTGGAGACCGCGGCATCGGCACGACCGGCCGCGACATCCTCGGCAGCAGCCGCATTCGAGGCCGAGATGAACATCTCGACATCCGGCAGCGTGCGTGATATCCAGAGCCGCAGCTGCGCCCCGGCGACCGGATACGCGGCCAGGGTACGGACATCCGCGAACCGCGTGCCCGGCCTGGCCAGGATCGAGAAGCTCACCTCGAGCTCGGTTTCAGCGATGATCTGCAAACGCGGACCGATCGCCAGCGAATCCAGGGTCGCCGAAATCGAGCCCTCGACCGAACTCTCGATCGGCACGACGGCACACTCGACATCACCGGACCGGATCAGGTCGAGCGCCGCACCTTGACTGGGCGCGGCAATCCGCTCGACCGGTCCTTCGAAGGCTTGCGAGGACTCGAATTTGGCCAGGGCCATCTCGGTAAAGGTTCCGGACGGCCCGAAGTACGCGATTCGCGGCACGGTTACGACATTACTTGCGTGCGCGGAGGATGCTCAGAGTCCCAGCCAGATCGTCCGGCCCATCGGATTCGATCGCCAGCAACACGCTGCGCGCCGCCTCGATCGCGGGCGGCTTCAATGAGGTCAGGAAGGCGATATCGGGTCGGGCCAGCGCCGCCCGAATGTTCTCACCGCACAGCGCCGCAACCGTTCCCGCAACGATAGCCAGCGCCCGCTCCCCATCGGATGTACGCGCGATGAACCCGCCATCCGAATGTGCGACCTCGACCAGAAACTCGGCGACTTCGGCATCGCTCACATCCATGTCGAGCACCCGAATGTCCGCCGCCCCGGTCCCCACCGCACGCACCAGTCCCTCATCCAGACTCCGCCGCGCCGCTGACGGCGGCGCCAAAGAAAGCAGCACCGGCTCCCCCGCCACCCCATGTGCCG
>FTJU01001252.1_pt1 | contig 11450 bp, 9 predicted proteins | sample 1658961 | NCBI WGS metagenome assembly FTJU01 (sample SAMEA3914878, study PRJEB12502) | metagenome | biome: forest; material: soil | place: USA | collected 2012-03-12 | depth 0.3 m | reverse complement strand
ACTGCTACCGGATGGAGGCGCCACCGCCGTTCCCGCCGCGTCCCGGTGGGCCTCCTCCCGGTTCCCGCGGGCCGGCACGTGGCGCGCATCCGCCCGGTCGCGGCCCACGTCCTGGCGGGCCGCGACCGGATGTCAACGGCCATCGGTTCGTCGACCACAGCGGACACGACAACCGGCCGATGCCGCTCGGCCCGCTGCCGGAGGCGGACAATGGCGAGTCCGGATTCCGGCTCGGCCCGCTGGATCTGGTCTTCGAACCCGGGCAGATCACCTTCGTCGTCGGTGGTAACGGCAGCGGTAAATCGACGCTGGCCAAGCTGATCACGGGACTGTATGTGCCGCAGCACGGCACGCTGTCGCTCAATGGCGAGCTGATCGACCACGAGAACATCGAGTGGTTCCGGCAGAGTTCCTCGGCGATCTTCACCGACTTCTACCTGTTCGAGGAGTACCTGGGCTTCGATCGGCCCGGACTCGACGGTGAGGTAGGCCGCTATCTCGAGCAGTTGCAGATCGCGCACAAGGTAACGGTGCAGGACGGGCGTTTGTCCACCATCGATCTGTCACAGGGCCAACGCAAACGGCTCGCGCTCTTGACGGCCCTACTCGAAGACCGGCAGATCTATGTCTTCGACGAGTGGGCCGCCGACCAGGAGCCCAAGTTCCGCGACGTCTTCTATCAGGAAATTCTCACCGAGCTCAAACAGCGTGGAAAGACCGTCATCGTGATCACCCACGACGATCGCTACTTCCACCGTGCGGACCAGCTGGTCAAGCTCGATTTCGGTCGGGTGGTCGAGGCAACGCGGACCGCGGCGGGCACCGGCGCCGAGCTCTCCTGACCCGGCGAAAACAGCTGCGGCCCTTACCGATCTCTCAGAGTTCGGCGAGCGACGATGCCAATTCGGAGCTTTAGTCTCGGCATACGTGACTGGAAAACGCGCCCGCTGGGCCATGCTTGCCGTTGCCGTTGTCATTGCCGGGGCGCTCGGTGGCGCTGTCGCGGCTTGCGCCCGATCATCCGGTGCACCCAGCGGTATCGCATTGGTGAACGCCGATTCCGGGCCGACCGGTGCCCGCATCGCGCAGGGCCTGCAGCAGGACGGCGGCGGTTACGAGTGGACCATCGGCAAGCCGGGTGAACTCGACGCGGATGATTACGCTGCGGTGATCACCCTGCCCGCCGATCTGACCGAATCCATGGGCACGCTGGCGAGCGCACAGCCGAAACGCGCGAAGGTCACGGTGGATACGCGTAAGGGCGCGGACGCGAATGTGGTGAATGGCGCGGTGAATACGGTGACGCACCGGGTCGGCGCGGCCGGTGTCGATGCCGCCCTGGCGGCTGTCGCGCAGGCGCGCACCCAGATGACCTCGGTGCAGTTCACCGCCCAGCTGCTCAACGCCGGGGTGACGGCCGCGGCCGCCGGTGCCGATCAGTTCAGCTCGGGCGCGGATCAACTACTCGGCTTCCTGACCTACGCCAAAGAAGGTTCGGCACAACTGACTTCGGCCATCGCGCTGCTGAACTCGACCGTCTCGGGCGCGGCCGCCCAAGCGAATCAACTTGCTTCGGCATTGGATTCGACCGGCATCACGATCGGCCAGGTACAGCAGACCGCGAATACGGTGCGCGGCGATCTGGATCAGGTCCTGCCATTGCTGCGTGCGCTCCCCTTTGCGGGCGATCCCCAGGTCGCGGACATCATCGCGAAACTCGAAGGGCTGCGGAATGTTTCCGGCCAGGCCGGATCGCAGTTGAACGGTCTCGGCGGTCTGGTCGGTAGCGCCGTGGATCCGAGCACCGATCTCGGCACATTGCTGCGCACCGTGGTGGATCGTTTGACCGGTGCCAGTGCGCAATTGGCCGAGGGCGCGAAACTCGCCGAGGGCCTGCCCCAGCTCGCCGACCAGGGCGGTGCTCAATTGGTCAGCGCCATAAGCCAACTCAACGGCGGCGTCACCCAGCTTCAGCAAATCGTGACAAACCTCAGCACTCAGACCGACAAGGCAGTCGCGGCGCTACCCCCGCGCAGCAACGCCCAGCAGTCCGCGCTGGCGCTTGCATTGACCGATCCGGTCGAGGTGGTCCGCAACTGACAAACCCGGCGCCCAGTCAGCCGATGGGCGTGGAGCTTTGTTCGAAATTGAAGCTGGACCATTCGGGCACCCGCGCGAGGCACGGCGTGGTACGTTGTGGGTATGCCTGCTCCGGAGATGCCGCCTCCGACCGAGGTCAGTGTGCGCCAATTCGTCAATGAGTCCGGCAGCGTCACCCGTGGTCTGCGCGAGGGAAGGCGATACGTGCTCACCATCAACGGCGAGCCGTTGGCCGAAGTTACGCCGATCCGGCGCCGACGCTTCGTGCCGACCGGTCAGGCCCAGGAGATGTTCGCGAAGGTTCCGATACTCGACTACGAGGAGCTCCGACGCGACTTGGATGCTGTGATCGCCGACGAGCTGTCCGACGATCCGCTCGAAGGAACGGGTCTGTGAGCCGCAATGCGAGGGGCGTACTCGACACCGGCATAATCGCGGCTCTCCCGCTATTCGATCCCGCGGATTTGCCGATCGAGTCCGCAATCACGGCAGTCACGCTCGGTGAGTTGTCGCGCGGGCCGTATGCAACCGATGATCCGGTTACTCGTGCGCGCCGGATTGCGGTACTGCAACATGTGGAGGCGATATTCGGTGAGGCATTGCCCTACGACAGCGAAGCCGCTCGAACTTTCGGCTTGATCTGCGCTGCGGTGTACGCGGTCGGACGGCAACCGCGACGGCGAACAGCCGACCTGATGATCGCCGCCACAGCGGCACGCAATAGTTTGCCGCTGTACACGACGAATCCTAAGGATTTCACCGGCCTGGACGAATTCGTAACGATAGTTGCGGTCACCCGACCCGACGGTGCCACCGGCTGACCGACGGCCCTGGTACGGTCCAGAAGCAACTGCTGTCCGTGGCCTACGAGGTGGGAACCCCGGCCTGGCTATTTCGGGTCAAGTGGTGGTTCGGCGTTCCGGCAGGTCGAGTACCAGGCGTGCGCCGCCGAGTGGGCTGTCGTCGAAATAGGCTCGGCCGCCATGTAATTGGGCCTGTTGGGCCACCAGGGCGAGGCCGAGGCCGGAGCCGCCCTTGCTGGCCTGGCTACCGCGGAAGAAGCGTTCGAAGACGGCGGTGCGTTCTTCGACGGGGATGCCGCGGCCATTGTCGTCGACGGTGATCAGTATGTTTCCGTTCGGGATTCGGTGCGCGGAGACGACGGCCTCGGTGGCGCGGCCGTGTTTGACGGAATTGGCCAGCGCGTTGTCGATCGCCAGGCGCAGTCCGGCGGGCAGGCCGCGGGTGATCAGTTCGGCGTCGGTATCGATGCGGACGGTGAGGCTCGGGAAGTGCCGCATGGCATCGTGGGCGGCTTGATCGCACAGATCGCCGACATCGGTGTCGACATGATCGCGTTCGTGCGTGAGGTCGCCGGAGGCGAGACGTTCCAGTGCGGCCAAGGTGGTTTCCACGCGGCCTTGACTGTGTTGCAGGTCGGCGAGGATTTCGGCGCGTTGGGCCTCGTCCAGGTCGAGGGTCCGCAGCACCTCGAGATCGGTGCGCATGGCGGTGAGCGGGGTGCGCAGTTCGTGGGCGGAGACGGCGGCGAAATCGCGCGCGGTCTCCAGTGCGGCTGCGGTTTCGGCCTGTGCCTGATCCACCCGCTGCAGCAGGGTATTCACCGCTTCGGCGAGTTTTTCCGCCTCCCGAACCCCGGAGCCGTCGACCGGCGGCTGTGGATTGTCCGGATCGCGGTAGCCGCTGCGCGTACCGACCTGTCGGGTGAGATCGACGATCGGACGTACCGCGCGGCCCGCGAGCAACCAGCCGAGTGCCGCGGCGGTGGCGATCGCCAGTCCGGCTCCGGCGAGCACCCAGCGTTGTTGTTCGGCATTGGTGCGGGCCGCCTCGGTGGCCGGAATGCCAAGGGAGACAACACGTCCCGCGGGTTGATTCTCGGTGGTGGTGAGTACCCGGAACGGGGTGCCGTTCACGGTGACGGTATGCGATCCGATCGGCTGTTCGGGCAGGCGGATCGGTGTGCTCGCCACGATGGTGTTGTTGTCGCGCACCGTCACGGCCATGTCGTAGTTCGGACCAACCAGTCCCAGTACCCCGACAGCCAATACCGAATCGATGAGCACCAATCGCGAGGCGATGGTCAGCTGCTGGTCGGTCTGGGCCAGGTTGTTGCGCTCGATGGCGCGCGAGGAGATCACGCCGATCAGCGTGACGATGATGATCGCGCCGACCGCGACCGCACCGGACACCCGGGTGCGCAGCGAGAACGTGCGCCGCCGCTTCCCAGGAGTCGCTGTGCCGAAAGAGGCTTGGGGCGTCATCGCCAACTCACTTGGGTGCTCGCAACACGAACCCGACGCCGCGGACCGTGTGCAGCAGCCGTGGTGTGCCCTCGACCTCCAGCTTGCGCCGCAGATATCCGACGAAGACATCGACCACATTGGTGTCGGCGGCGAAGTCGTAGCCCCACACCAACTCCAGGAGCCGCTCGCGGCTCAGCACCACGCCCACATTGCGGGCCAGGGTGGACAGTAGCTCGAATTCGCGCTTGGTGAGCTCGATTTCGCGGCTGTTCAGCAGTGCGCGGTAGCCGGCGACATCGACCTCCAGCGGACCGACCGAAATCGCGCCCGGCGTGGCCTGGGCGGGGACATCCGAGCGGCGACGCAGCAGCGCCTTGATCCGCGCCACCAATTCGGCGAGGACGAATGGCTTGGTCAGATAGTCGTCCGCGCCGGACTCGAGTCCGGAGATCCGGTCGTCGACGGAGGCGCGGGCGCTGAGCACACAGATCGGGACTTCATTGCCAAGGGCACGCAGTGCCGTCACCACGCCCGCGCCATCGAGCACCGGCATATTCATATCGAGCACCACCGCGTCGGGTGCCTGCTCGGTCACGCTGCGCAGTGCTTCGGCGCCGTCGCGGGCGACCCGCACCTGAAAGCCCGACAGGCGCAGGCCGCGCTCGACCGACGCGAGCACGTCCTCGTCATCGTCGACGACAAGGACGGTCGGGTACGCGTTCCGCTCGGTCACATCACACATTGTGCTCGGCTCCACCGCCTCCCCGGATCTTTAGGCCATACAAGCAGGTGCCGCTATGTTTTCGTACAGGTCCTGCGTCGGGTGCCTCGGCATTTTGGGCGTACCCGGCGAGTTACCCATGTTCTTGCGAGACCAGTCGACCGGTCGGCATCCAGGGAGTCACCTCGGCGTATCGGATGGTGTCAGTAGCTGTGGCAGGTTTCGGCTACGGTGCGGATGGTTTGGGCCAGACCGGTGGCACGCGGATCGTTTTCGGCGTCCTGTGCGGCGCCCGGGTTCTCGTTGATGGCGGCCTGGAGTTCGGCGCGACGCTGTTCAACCGGCTGGTCGAACTTGCGCTGCAGTTCGGCCTTCTGGGTCGGGTTCGCATCGAGCATTGCCGCCAGTTGCGGGGCCTTGGCGTGCAATGCCGCATCGACCTGCGCGAAGCTGCAGTCGGAGTTCAGCAGCGGCCCGGCCAGTGTCATCGGATCCGCGGCCGCGATGGCCGGGGAAAGCAACACGGCCACACTGGCCGTACCGCCCGCGGCGAGGGCGGCGATGGCCCGGCGACTGCGGAATAGCTTCATGTTGTGCCTCCAGATTCGAGGGTGCGTCTTCGTTCGATGCTGTGGATCCAGCGCTCTAGACGCTATTGCCCGGCACTGGCACAGGCGTGAGCTATCCCTGAGGATTCCCTGAGGGTGAAACGAAATGCGATCGTGAAGTTATTACGGCACGATCGGATCGCCGTTGGGCGCAACGACTTCCGGGTCCGACTGCGGCGGGCGGGCGGCCCGGATCTGCGTCTCCAGTGCGGCGAGCACCGAGGCATCTTCGATAGTGGACGGCACCTCGTAGGTATCGCCCGCGGTGATCTGCCGGAGCGTCTTGCGCAGGATCTTGCCCGATCTGGTCTTGGGCAGTGCGGAGACGATGACGGCGTCGTGCAGTGTGGCGATCGCGCCGACCTGGGCACGCACCCGGGCGATCAGTTCGTCGCGCAACCGGTCCGGATCGATCTCGACGCCGGATTTGAGCACGACGTAGGCGATCGGCCGCTGGCCCTTGAGTTCGTCGGGCAGGCCGATCACCGCGCATTCGGCGACGGCCTCATGTCCGGCGATCGCGGCCTCGATGCTGCCCGCCGAGAGCCGGTGCCCGGCCATATTGATCACATCGTCGCTGCGGCCGAGTACATAGAGGTACCCGTCGTCATCGAAATATCCGGAGTCGCCAGTGAGGTAGTGGCCAGGAAACGCCGACATATAGGAGCGTTGGAAGCGGTCTTCGTCGCGCCACAGCCCCGTTAATGTGCCCGGCGGTAGCGGTAGGCCGATGACGATATTGCCCTCGGTGCCCGGTGCGACCGGGTTGCCCTCGGCATCGAGCACCCGCAGCCGGTAGCCGGGCACCGGCACCGACGCCGAACCAGCCTTGAGCGGAAGTTGCTGCAGGCCGAGCAGATTCGCGCAGATCGGCCAGCCGGTCTCGGTCTGCCACCAGTGGTCCACCACCGGGCAGTCGGGCCGATCGGCGAGCAGCGTTTCACTGGCCCATTCGTAGGTGGCCGGATCCAGACGCTCACCGGCGCAGAAAAGTGCGTGCAGCGAGGACAGGTCGTGGCGACGGGCGAGTTCGGCGTCCGGATCGGCCTTGCGGATGGCGCGCAGCGCCGTCGGCGCGGTAAACAGCACCCGCACATTGTGTTCGGCGACCACCCGCCAGAATGCGCCGGCATCCGGCGTACCGACCGGCTTGCCCTCGTAGAGCAACGTGGTCGCGCCGACGAGCAGTGGCGCGTAGACGATGTACGAATGTCCGACGACCCACCCGACATCCGAGGCCGTCCACATCACCTGGCCCGGCCCGATGTCGTAGATATTGCGCATCGACCAGGCCAGGGCGACCGCATGTCCGCCGTTGTCGCGGACCACGCCCTTGGGCTTCCCGGTGGTGCCGGAGGTGTAGAGGATATAGAGCGGATCGGTCGCGGCGACCGGAACCGGATCGGCGGGTTCCGCATCGCGGACGGCATCTTCCCAATCGAGCCATTGGGCCGCGACGGTTTGCGCGGAACTCGGAAGCGATTCCGTGGCGGGCTGCGGCGCCGGGAAGGGGATGGTCGGAAATTGTTGCCGTTGTTTGACGATTACATGACGAGGTGCGCTCGTCTCGGCCAGGTCCAAGGCCTGCAACACGATCGGCGGGTATTCGATCGTCCGGCCGGGTTCGAGGCCGCCCGAGGCAGTGATGATCAACACAGGTTCGGCATCGTCGATGCGGGCGGCGAGCTCGGGTGCGGCGAAGCCGCCGAAGACCACCGAATGCACCGCGCCGATGCGGGCGCAGGCCAGCATGGCGATCACCGCCTCGGGGATCATCGGCAGATAGATGACCACGCGGTCACCCGCGCCGACCCCCAAACGCACCATCGCACCGGCGAACTCGGCAACCCGTGCGAGCAGTTCGGCGTAGGTGAGAACGGCTTTGGTGCCGGTCATAGCGGAGTCATATATCAGGGCGGCCTGATCGGCCCGGCTCGCCGCGTCTGGAGTGTCGCCGCCGTGCACATGCCGGTCGAGGGCATTGAAGGAAGTATTGAGGCGAGCGTCCGGAAACCACCTGGCCATCGAGCGAGCCGTGGTGTCGACGATCTGGGTCGGCGGGGTCACCCAGTCGATCGCCTCGGCGGCCTCGGCCCAGAATTCCGCGGGATCGACCAAGCTGGTCTGATAGACCGGCCGGTACGCCGGATTGTCCGGCCCGTCTGTCGCCCGACCACCGTCCCCCACGGAATCGCGCCGCGATGCTGTATCCAAACCGTGCTCCCTAGCCTCGCCTCGATGCCCGCCTCGATAGATCAGCACGATTGTGGCAGACTTCACGCGACGCCCGGGTGGGTGCCGCGACCATTGGTTTTGCCAATTATCGGCAGGTCAAGGCCCGCAACCACACTCAATGTCACCCAAGCTGTTATTGATCCGTTAGAATCCGATGTCACTTATTTGGGCCGTCATAGACGCAATTTCTCGGCCAGCCGCAGTTCCTCGGCCAGCTCTGCCTGTCGAGCCAGCATGCGATTGTCTAGGTTCGCTGATGGCACGTGGTTGGGGCCAGTTTGGAAAGTGAGTGGGAGATGCGTGACGCCGCAAGGTCCGGCAGCAAGCGCTGGGCGCTCGGCAACTGGGACCTGCGCTGGAAGGTTACGGCGGTCCTGGCCGTTCCGCTGGCAGTCGCGGTCGGGCTCGGCGTGTCCAGGATTACCGCCGAGTTCGCCGACGCGAACCGACTGGGCGCTGCCGCGAAGAACATCGAGACAATTCCTGCCGTCTCCGCGCTGAGTGCGCAGACCGCGACGACCGCCGGTTCGCAGATGATTTCGATCATGCCGAACGTATCGATCGTGTCGGACAAGAACCTCGCCGACCTCGACAAGGTCATCGCCGATGCCGAGGCGTCCGCCGGCAAGCTCAACAGTGTTCCCGGTGCGCGCGCGTCGCTGGACAGCATGATCACCCAGGCCAAGGCCGTGCGTGCCCAGGGCAAGAACGTCACGACGCAGACCCCGGCTGAAGTCATCGGAATGATCGACCGGGTCCGCAACGACAGTGTGCACATCGTCGAGACGACGGTCGGCCAGGTCAGCGACCAGGCCATCGAGCAGGCGAAGCTGCGGTTGGTCGACTCGCTGAACACCCGTGCCGCGCTGGTCGGCGAGGTCGCCGCATTCCCGGATGTGCTGCGCGGTTCGACGGCGGGCGTGCAGAACGCGATCACCGCGGCCAATACCGAGCGGGCGATGCTCAACGTGCTCGCCCACCGCTTTTCTGACGGTGACACCTCGATCGCCGACCTGCGGGCCGGTATCGATAACCGGATCTCGCTACTGACCAGCCCGGAGGCGCAGTCCGGCAAGATCCCGGTCGGCGATCTCAAGAACTCGCTGACCGGCAGCCTCGATGTCTACGAGCGCGTGGTCAACAAGGCCACCAAGGACATCGACTCGGCGATGAGTTCGCTGGTGTCCAAGGCCAGTAGCGGCGCGTGGACCTACACCGCGGTCGTCATCGCGACTATCCTCGCCGCGCTGTTGCTCGCGGTCTTCGTGGCACGCTCGATGATCGTGCCGCTGCACCGCCTGCGACTCGCCGCGCTGCGTGTGGCCGAGAGCGATCTGCCGCATGAGGTCGCCAAGCTGCGTAATGGCGCGGCCCCCGAGGATGTGCCGCTGGAGCCGATGCCGATCCGCAGCCATGAGGAAATCGGTCAGCTGGCCCGCGCCGTCGACGATATCCACGGCCAGGCCCTGCGTTTGGCCAGTGACCAGGCGCAGATGCGTGCCCAGGTCAACGATATGTTCGAAACCCTGGCCCGGCGGTCCAAGTCGCTCGTCGACCATCAGCTCAGTTTGATCGAGGCGATGGAGTACGACGAAAAGGATCCGCGCCTGCTGGAAAACCTGTTCCGGCTGGACCATCTCGCGGCTCGTATGCGCCGCAACGGTGACAACCTGCTGATCCTCGCCGGTACCCGGCAGCGGCGCAGCAAGTCCGCGCCGGTCGAGATCGCAGACGTGCTGCGCGCGGCGATCTCCGAGGTCGAAGACTACGAACGCGTGAAGCTCGGTGCGACACCGCGTGGTTCCCTGGTCGAGCCCGCCGCCTCGGATATGGCGCACCTGTTCGCCGAGCTCTTGGACAACGCGCTACGCGCGTCGCCGCCGGAGACCGACGTGAAGTTCACCTTCGCGCAGGGACACGACCAGGGCATGCTCATCGAGGTCGCGGACCGCGGCATCGGTATGCCGCCCGGCGAAATGGCCGATATCAACCGGCGGCTCGAGCAGTCCGCCGAACCGGGGCCGGATACCGCGCGACACATGGGTCTTTTCGTGGTCGCCCGATTGGCCGAGCGGCACGGACTCACCGTGCGCCTGCGCCCGACCTTCGATACCGCACGAGATCCCGGCGTCACGGTCACGGTGCACGTCCCGGCCGGTCTGATCGTGCTCGGAAAGGGGCAGACCACCGCGATGCCGCCGGCGACACCGCAGGTCGCCGCGGCCGGTCCGCAACGGCCGTCGAGCGCGGCGGCCATGCAGACGCGCGCGATCACCAGGACGCCCGGTGGCAATGTCATGGTCACCGTCGATCCCGGTGTGAGCGGACCGATTCCGGTGGGCAGTCCGGCACCGGCCGCAGGCAGTGGTTCGATTCCAACTGCGGGCAGCGGTCCGATTCCGGCGGCGGGCGGGCTGCCGCAGCGTTCACCCGGCTCGACCATGGCCTCGGGTGCCTCCGGACTGCATCAGGATCCGGCCCAGTCGAGTCCGTCACTGCGGCCGTCGGCCGGACAGGCACCGAGTGGTCCGCAGCGCGGCAAGCTCGCCGCGGCGAATCTGCCGAGGCGCAGTGTCACTCCTGGCGGTCCGCCGCCGAGTCGCCCGGGCGCCGAGCCGACGGTCTCCGGTGGTGGCCTGCCGCCGCGCGATCTGAATTCCGGCGGGCTGCCGCAGCGTCAGCCGGGCACGAATGGTGTGCCGCAGCCGGAGGGTGGTCAGACCGGTGGTGGTTTGCCGCAGCGTCAGCCCGGCATCAGTGGGGTGCCGCAGCGCGAGGGCGGTCTGCCGCAGCGTGCGTCGGGGCCGAACGGTCTGCCGCAACGCGAACCGGGTGCCGGTGGCGTGCCACCGCGCGATACCGGTTCAGGTCTGCCACAGCGTGATGCGTCGAACGGTCTGCCGCAGCGCGCGGCCGGTTCGAACGGTCTGCCGCAACGGGAGCCGGGTGCGACCCCCGGTCTGCCGCAGCGGGAAACGTCGAATGGTCTGCCGCAGCGGGAAAGCACTGGTGGTCTACCCCAGCGTGAGAGCACTGGCGGTCTGCCGCAACGGGATTCCGCATCGAACGGTCTGCCGCAGCGTGAGTCCGGCCTGACCGGTATCCCGCCGCAGGACACCGGCTCGAGCTTGCCGCAGCGGGATTCCGCTTCCGGTGGCTTGCCGCAGCGCGATGCGCTTGATGGTTTGCCGCAGCGTGAGAGCACTGGCGGTCTGCCACAGCGTGAGTCCGGTCTGACCGGTATCCCGCCGCGGGACACCGGATCGAGCTTGCCGCAGCGCGATGCGCTTGGTGGTTTGCCGCAGCGGGAAAGTACTGGTGGTCTGCCGCAGCGTGATTCGGCGTCGAATGGTTTGCCGCAGCGGGAAAGTACTGGTGGTCTGCCGCAACGGGATTCCGCATCGAACGGTCTGCCGCAGCGTGAGTCCGGCCTGACCGGTATCCCGCCGCAGGACACCGGCTCGAGCTTGCCGCAGCGGGATTCCGCTTCCGGTGGCTTGCCGCAGCGCGATGCGCTTG
>FTJU01000913.1_pt4 | contig 11512 bp, 14 predicted proteins | sample 1658961 | NCBI WGS metagenome assembly FTJU01 (sample SAMEA3914878, study PRJEB12502) | metagenome | biome: forest; material: soil | place: USA | collected 2012-03-12 | depth 0.3 m | reverse complement strand
ATGGCGGGCGCGGTCATCGGCACCTCGACCACCACCGCCTATGTGGAATCGACCGCGGGTGTCTCAGCGGGCGGACGGACCGGTTTGACCGCCGTGACCACAGCGGGTTGGTTCCTGATCGCCATGTTCTGCTACCCGATCTTCGCGGTGGTCGCCGGTTCGGCCGCCATCACCGCACCCGCGTTGATCGTGGTCGGCGTACTCATGGCTCGCGCGCTCGGCGAGATCGATTGGAATCGGCTGGAGTACTCGATTCCGGCTTTCATCACTGTCATCATGATGCCGCTGACCTACTCGATCGCAAACGGGCTGGCGATGGGCATGCTGTTCTATCCGATCGTCATGGTCGCGAAGGGACGCGTCAAAGAGGTACATCCGGCGATGTGGGCGCTGATGGTGATGTTCCTCGGATACTTCTTCTTCCTCGCGGAATAAGCCGGCTATCGCGCGGCTGGACTGCATTGTGCGATAATCGGACCGGAGTCCGATTCATTGCCGAGGCTAACCAGCCAGTGTTCACAACCGATGCACGGATGAGGACCAGCGCATGACCAAACACGGCACACTCGAACGCCCGACCGGTCCGGGTACCCGCACTCTCGACAACTCCGCCGCCGATATCGGCCTCTTGGTGCTGCGCGTCGTCTTCGGCGGCCTGCTCGCAGCGCACGGCTCCCAGAAACTGTTCGGCTGGTTCAATGGCGTGGGTTGGCGCGCCAACGCCGCCGCCTTCGATTCCATGGGCTACAACCCAGGCAAATTTTTCGGCACACTCGCCGGGCTCAGCGAGTTCACCGGCGGCCTCCTCCTGCTGCTCGGCCTGCTGACGCCGCTGGCCTCGGCCATCGTGCTGGGCACCATGATCAATGCGGTCAATGCCACCTGGCGTGGCGGCCTGCTGACCGGTAAGGGCTACGAGATGCCCTTGCTTTTCGCCACTGTCGGCGTGGTCGTCGCGTTCACCGGCCCCGGGAAGTTCTCCCTCGATCACGGCCGTCCATGGCAGCGGAAGGGCGCTGTCTGGGCTGTGGTCGCGATCGTGGTGGCCGTGATCGCGGCCCTCGTCACACTGATCCTCAAGTGGACGCTCTGAGCTGATTTCACGTTCGATCGGAGTTCGAATCGCCTGAAATATTGGAGACCTTTGTGCGTGGTCTCACAGATCGACCAGCTCAGGCGCTCGCGCCGGTGAGCCGACGCAGTGCCTTGGTGACGACGTCGGGATCCGCAGTCTCCCAGTATGGCGGCAGTGATGCCCGCAGGTAGCCGCCGTAGCGTGCGGTCGCCAAACGAGAATCCAGAATCGCAACCACACCGCGGTCATCGACGCTGCGCAAGAGTCTGCCGGTGCCCTGCGCCAGCAGCAGAGCTGCGTGGTTGGCCGCGACCGTCATGAAGCCGTTTCCGCCGCGCGACTCGACGGCGCGCTGCCGCGCGGTCAGCAGCGGATCGTCAGGACGCGGGAACGGGATCCGATCCAGAATCACCAGACTCAGCGACGGACCCGGCACATCGACGCCCTGCCACAGCGACAGCGTGCCGAACAGGGAGGTCTCCGGGTCGTCGGCGAACTTGCGCACCAGCGCGCCGGTCGCGTCGTCCCCTTGACACAGCACGGGTGTATTCAGCCGCTCGCGCAGTGCGTCGGTGGCCGCGCGGGCGGCGCGCATCGAGGAGAAAAGTCCGAGGGTGCGCCCGCCCGCGGCACTGATCAGCCGTTCGATTTCGTCGAGATAGGCCGGTGCCAGACCGTCGCGGCCGGGCGCGGGCAGATGTTTGGCGACATACAGGATCCCGGATTTGGCGTGGTCGAACGGCGAGCCCACATCGAGCGAACTCCAGTGCACGGTATCCGCGTCCGAGGGCGGCTCGGCGCCGTTGGCGGTTGCGACATCGCTGCGGTTGCCTGATTGTGCGGGCAGACCCCAGGTTGCAGCGAGCCCGTCGAAGGAGCCGCCGATTTGCAGTGTGGCCGAGGTCAGCACGACGGTGGCGGTGCCGAAAAGTCTCGAGCGCAGTAGTCCGCCCACCGACAGCGGTGCCATCCGCAGCGTGCGCCGGGTGACGCCGCGGATCTCGTCGGCGGCGAGCCAGATGACGTCGTGGCGCTTGGCCGGATCGGGTTCGTCGAAGGCGGTCAACGCGCGCACCGCGCTGTCGTGCACCTCATCGATGCCGGCCAGCGCCTGGGTGCGCGCGGCGGCGCTCTCCGGATCGCCCTGTGCGGTGGTGCCGCCCGTTGGCGCGAGTGCGGTTCGGGCGTGCCAGGCGGCGTCGCGAACCAGGGCGAGTACCGGTGCGATGCCATCGGGCAGTGTGTCCCAGCGGGCGGCGGGCAGGTCGTCGAGCACCGTGTGCCAGGCCTCGGCGGCCTCCTCCAGACGGTCGACTTCTTGCTGGTCGATGAGTTTGACGCAGCGCCGGGCCGCAGTGCTGATCGCCGAGGGGGCCAGTTCGGCGGTGGCGACGCCGGTGACCCGGTCGACGAGCTCATGCGCCTCGTCGATGACAACTACATCGTGTTCGGGCAGCACCTGGATGCCGCTGATCGCATCGATGGCGAGCAGGGCGTGATTGGTCACCACGACATCGGCCTGCGCCGATTCCGCCCTCGCGCGTTCGGCGAAGCAGTCCTGGCCGAACGGGCAGCGCGACTTGCCGAGGCATTCCCGGGAGGACACGCTGACTTGCCGCCAGGCCCGATCGGTGACGCCGGGCGCGAGCTCGTCCCGGTCGCCGGTTTCGGTATTCGAGGCCCACTCGTTGAGTCGCTGCACCTCCCGGCCCAGCCGCGAGATGGCGAATGCGTCGAAGAGCTCCGCCTCAGCCGGCTCGTCCGGAATCGCACTATTGATCTTGTTCAGGCACAGATAGTTATTGCGGCCCTTGAGGATCGCGAATTTCGCCGCCCGACCCAGCGGTTTGCTCAGCGCCTCGGCCAGTCGCGGCAGATCCCGGTCGACGAGCTGACGCTGCAGTGCGATCGTCGCGGTCGACACCACCACGGTGCGGCCGGTGCGCACCGCATGACGCAGACTCGGCACCAGATACGCCAGCGACTTTCCGGTCCCGGTGCCCGCCTGCACCGCGAGGTGCTCGTTGGTATCGATCGCGTGATCCACCGCAGCCGCCATCGTCACCTGCCCGACGCGCTCCTTTCCGCCGAGCGCGTGCACAGCGGTAGCTAAAAGCTCGGGGACGGGCGGCAGTTCGGGCACGCGACGAGCCTACTGCTTCGGTCCGACACAGATCACCGCCCGATCGCATCCTCGGCCTGCTTCGCACACATTGCGCACGCGAACCCGGCGTGTCCTGCGGCCGGTCGGGTGGTCAGTACGGCTAGCGAACGACCGAACCCTCGATATCGACGCCGGCCGCGCGCATGCGGTCGAGTGCGGCGGTGGTCGTATCGGGGGCGACGCCCGCGGTGAAGTCCAGCAGCACCCTGGTGTCGAAACCCTCGATGCGGGCGTCCAGTGCGGTCGCGCGCACGCAGTGGTCGGTGGCGATTCCAACGATGTCGAGTCCATCGATGGCATGCTCGCGCAACCAGTCCGCGAGGCCGGTGCCGTCCTCGGTGGCGCCTTCGAAACCCGAATAGGCGGCGCAGTATTGGCCCTTGGAGAAGATCTCCTGGATCTGCTCGGTATTCAGGGCGGGGTGGAAATCCGCGCCGGAGGTGCCGACCCGGCAGTGCGGCGGCCAAGTGTCCACGTAATCCGGATGGTCGGAGAAGTGCCTCCCGGGATCGATGTGGTAATCGCGGGTGGCGACGACCGCGCTGTACCGGGCGGAGTTCAGGTAGCCGCTGATGCGCCGGGCGACCGTGGCCCCGCCGGTGACGGCCAGTGATCCGCCCTCGCAGAAATCGTTCTGTACGTCGACGATGATCAACGCTCGGTTCATGTCGACCTCACTTTCCCAGGATCTGAGCGCCGAAGCTGTAAACAATCGGGCTCTGTCTGTGGATTACATTGTGCCGCCTGATCGATCGGGTGGGCTACGAACACTCGGAGGTCCACGTGCGCAGCACCGTCAGAATTTCGATCGCACTCTTCATCGGCTATATGGCCTACTTCACGATCGCCTTTCTGGCCGGCGACCGGCCCGACGAGGTCGGTGGCTGGGTCCGGCTGCTGATCAAGGGGTTTCTGATCGTAGTGGCGGCGATCGCTACCGTGGAATGGCTGACAAAGCGCAACGCCGGAGCCATCCGTGCCCGGGTCAATGCACGAATGTCGTCGGAATCGCAGGCTCCCCGGCCGACAGTTTCAGGCCCTCCCACGGCAGGCTGACCAACCCTCGCGCCACCAACTTGCGACTGTCCGCGAGCGTGGGCAGCCCGGCGACGGGTTCGCCATCGCGCACCAGTGGGGCCATCAGCTCGCGAACCTCGAATCCGTTTGCGGCGGGCGGGCTTCCGGCCGCCGGGTAGACGATCTCCTCGACCACGGTGCCGGTCCGGCGGGACAGCCGAATCGCCTTCTTGGTGCCGCCGCGCGATTCCTTGTGGCTGCTGCGCTTGGCGACCGGCAGTCCGTCCACCTCGACCAGCTTGTAGACCATTCCGGCGGTGGGCGCCCCCGACCCGGTGACCAGCGACGTCCCCACTCCATAGGCATCCACCGGTTCGGCGCGCAGCGCGGCGATCGAGTATTCGTCCAGATCGCCGGAGACCACGATGCGCGTTTTGGTCGCGCCGAGTCCGTCGAGTTGCTCGCGCACTTGCCTGGCCAGTACGCCGAGATCACCGGAATCGATACGGACACCGCCCAATTCGGGTCCGGCGACCTCGACGGCGGTCGCCACCCCCTCGGTGATGTCGAAGGTGTCGACCAGCAGTGTGGTGCCGATACCGAGTGCGTCGATCTGACCGCGGAACGCCGCTGCCTCGTGCGCGCCGTCCGCGGCGCTGTGCAGCAGCGTGAACGCATGCGCGCTGGTGCCGGCGCCGGGCACGCCGAAGCGGCGCACGGCCTCGAGATTGGAGGTGGCGTCGAAACCGGCCAGATACGCGGCGCGCGAGCAGGACGGTGCGGCGAGTTCGTGGGCGCGGCGGGAGCCCATCTCGATCATCCGGCGGCCGGCGGCCGCGCTCACCATGCGGGCCGCGGCCGAGGCGATCGCGCTGTCGTGGTTGAGGATCGATAGCGCGAGGGTCTCCAACAGGACGCATTCGGCGAAGCTGCCGTACACCGAAAGGATCGGGGAACCCGGGAAGTACAGCTCGCCCTCCGGATAGCCGTCGATATCGCCGGTGAAGCGGTAGTCGCGTAGCCAATCGATGGTTTTCGAGTCCAGGAAAGCGGCCGCGATCTCGAGCTCGGCCTCCTCGAAACGGAAATGCGCCAGTGCGTCGATCAGTCGGCCGGTACCCGCGACGACGCCATAGCGGCGACCATTCGGCAAGCGCCGTGCAAACACCTCGAAGGTGCAGCGGCGGTGCGCCGAGCCGTCGCCGAGGGCGGCCGCGAGCATGGTCAATTCGTACTGATCGGTCAGTAGTGCGGTGCTGCGCATCTCCACCCAAGCCACTGTAGACAGCGGTAGCGGGCATGATAGGCCGGTGGCGTCGAGCTGTCTGCCAATTACCGGTGCGCGGGTGTTGTGTATCCGGAGTCGAGTCGTACCCTGAGTGTTATGGGCTTGTGCGAAGCGAACGCGACACTGTCGGCGGCACAGGCGACTCCGGAGGCGGTCGAATACACCGAGATCCTGGAGGCCGAGGACCGTCCGTGGGTGACGGTCGTCTGGGATGATCCGGTCAATCTCATGCACTACGTCACGTACATCTTCCAGAAGCTTTTCGGCTACAGCAAAGCGAAGGCGACCGAATTGATGCTCAAGGTGCACAACGAGGGCAAGGCAGTGGTGTCGTCGGGTTCGCGGGACAAGATGGAACAGGACGTGAGACGGCTGCACGCCGCCGGACTCTGGGCGACCATGCAACGGGACGACTGACCGTTACGACTACCCTGACGTCAGTGCGTAAGTGGAGCCGGAAAAACTCGCTGAGCGGCCTCAAATTGCGATCCGAAATGGACGCGCGTGAGGCGAGCGTGCTGCGTTCCCTGGTCGGTGCCGTTTCCGGCCTGCTGACCGAGCGGGCCCAGTCCGCACCCGACGATGAGCTCGCCGAACTCACCGGGCTGCGGACCGGCAATACCACCCCGCCCGACGATCCCCGGTTGCACCGGCTGCTGCCGGACTTCCACCGGAGTGAACCGGGTTCGCCCGATGCCGATCGTGCCGATCTCAACAGCGCGCTGCGCGGCCTGCACGAACCGGAGATCATCGACGCCAAGGTGGCGGCCGGTTCGGTGGTGCTGAATACAGTGCCGACCGACGGCGGAAAGATCGTGCTGACACCGGAGCAGGCCGACGCCTGGTTGACCGCGCTGACCGATGTGCGGCTGGCATTGGGGACGGTGCTCGGAGTCGATGCCGAGACACCGGATCACCTCGAACCCGATGATCCGCGTGGGCCCCATCTGGATGTGTACCACTGGCTGACGTGGATGCAGGATTCGCTGCTGCAGGCCCTCGCACCCTGACGGTCGGGATCTGCCATGGTCCGAAGCGTTGACTTCGCGCACGGCGATGGTCGTGACGAGTACCCAGGAGTACATGCTGTGAATGCGCAAGCGGGACTCCGGAATTCGCTCACCGATGTCCCCGGCCTGCTGGTCGGGCATCATCATGTGCTCGATCCGGACGCGACGTTGGGTTCCGGTGCAGCGACCGGGTGCACGGTCGTGCGCGTACCCGGCGGCGCGATCGCCGCCGTCGATGTGCGCGGCGGTGGGCCAGGGACCAGGGAAACCGATCTGCTCGACCCGGGCAACACTGTGCGCCAGGTGAATTCGATCCTGCTCACCGGCGGCAGTGCCTACGGACTCGCGGCCGCGGACGGCGTAATGCGTTGGCTGGAGGAACATCACGAGGGCATACCGATGGATCCGGCCGATCCGAGTCGCGTGGTTCCCATCGTCCCGGCCGCGGTGATCTTCGATCTTCCGGTGGGGGACTGGCGAATTCGACCGACTGCCGATTTCGGCTTCCTGGCTGCCGAGGCGGCCGCGGTCGATTTCGAGCGCGGGTGTGTGGGCGCGGGCGTCGGCGCGCGGGCCGGTTCGATCAAGGGCGGCGTGGGGACCGCGAGCGTCGTACTCAACGCTGGTCCTGCCGCGGGCAGCACCGTGGCGGCATTGGTCGTCGCCAACCCCGTCGGCTCGGTATTCGACTCGCGCACCGGATTGCCGTGGGGTGTCGGTACCGAAGGACCCGACACCTTCGGCCTTCAGCCAGCGACTTCCGAGCAACTGGCCGTTGCCAATGCCCTCCCGGTCAAGGGCACCGTCCTCAACACGACCATCGGCGTGGTCGCCACCGACGCACCCCTGGACCCGACCGGCTGTGAGCGCTTGGCCACCACGGCCCACGACGGGCTCGCCCGCGCCATCCGCCCCGCCCACTCACCCCTCGACGGCGATACCCTCTTCGCCCTGTCCACCGGCACCGCCGAAACCACCGCCGCCGTGCTGCCGCCCGCCTTCCCCGTCGACCTCCTGGTTCTGGACCAGGTCTGCACTGCCGCCGCGGTCTGCGTCGAGCGCGCCATCGTCGACGCGATCCTCACGGCCCACTCCATCGCAGGCATTCCCGCCTACTCCGACCTCTTCCCGCGCTCCTAGCGGGTCGCGCAGAGCTTCGGAACAACCTCACATATCGACTCGCCGCCCGACATGCCGTGCGGAATCCGCGAAAGTGTGCGGGAGCGCCGGATAGGGGGACCGGGGCACACGAAGGTGGGAATAGCCGAATATTCTGGGTCGTTGTCGGGTGCGATATGTCGGCATTGGATGTGCCGAGTGCGGAAGGGTTTGACTCGTGCTGGTGATCAGGACCGACCTGGTGGAGGCGATGGTGGCGCATGCACGCGCCGATCACCCGGATGAGGCCTGTGGCGTGATAGCCGGTCCGGAGGGTGCGGATCGGCCGGAGCGGTTCATCGCCATGGTCAATGCCGAGCGCTCGCCGACCTTCTACCGGTTCGATTCCGGTGAACAGCTGAAGGTGTGGCGGGCGATGGACGATGCCGACGAGACCCCAGTGGTGATCTACCACTCGCATACCGCCACCGAGGCCTATCCGAGCCGCACCGATATATCCTATGCGTCAGAGCCATTCGCGCATTACGTGTTGATCTCCACTCGCGATCCCGAGCAGCACGAGCTGCGCAGCTACCGGATCGTGGACGGTGAGGTCACCGAGGAGCAGGTCCGGATCGTCGATGCGTACGAGACTGTTTAGTACCCGATATTCGTCGAGTTCGAGGAGTTCCCATGCCGGTAACCGTGTCCATCCCGACCATCATGCGTGGCCTCACGGGGGGTGAAAAGCGCGTCGACGCCCAAGGCTCGACCCTGTCCGCGCTGATCGATAACCTCGAGGCCAACCATCCGGGCCTCGCGGAGCGGCTGCTCAAGGACGGCAAGCTGAACCGCTACGTCAATATCTACGTCGACGACGAGGATGTGCGCTTCGCGGGGGGTCTCGACGCCGAGGTGCCCGAGGGCGCCAGCGTCACCATCCTGCCCGCCGTCGCCGGAGGCTGATCGACCCCGTGGCGCGCTATGAATCGCTGATCGCGACCCTCGGCAACACCCCGCTGGTCGGGCTGCGCAATCTGTCCCCGCAGTGGGACGGTGACCGTCCGGTGCGGCTGTGGGCCAAGCTCGAGGACCGCAACCCGACCGGTTCCATCAAGGACCGGCCGGCGCTGCGGATGATCGAACAGGCCGAGGCCGACGGCCTGCTCACGCCCGGTTGCACGATCCTGGAGCCGACCAGCGGAAATACCGGCATTTCGCTGGCCATGGCGGCCAAACTCAAGGGCTACCGGCTGGTCTGCGTGATGCCGGAAAACACCTCGGTCGAGCGTCGGCAGCTGCTGACCATGTTCGGGGCGGAGATCATCTACTCCCCGGCCGCGGGCGGTTCGAATCAGGCGGTCGCGCTGGCCAAACAGATCGCCGCGGAGAATCCGGACTGGGTGATGCTGTACCAGTACGGCAATCCGGCCAATGCCTTGGCGCACTACGAGACAACCGGCCCGGAAATTCTCGCCGACCTGCCCGAGATCACGCACTTCGTAGCGGGTCTCGGCACCACCGGCACGCTCATGGGGACCGGCCGCTTCCTGCGCGAAAAGGTGCCCGGCATCGAAATCGTGGCGGCCGAACCGCGCTACGGCGAACTCGTGTACGGACTGCGCAATATTGATGAGGGCTTCATCCCCGAGCTCTACGACGAGTCGGTGCTGACCACTCGTTTTTCGGTCGGTCCGTTCGATGCGGTGAAGCGCACGCGCGAGCTGGTGTTGGAAGAGGGGATTTTCGCGGGCATTTCGACCGGCGCGATTCTGCATGCGGCACTCGGTGTCGCGCGCAAATGCGTGCGGGCGGGCACGCGGGCGGATATCGCATTCGTGGTCGCCGATGGTGGCTGGAAGTATCTCTCCACCGGCGCTTACGACGGGACTCTCGAAGAGGCCGAGGAACGCCTCGACGGCCAGCTCTGGGCCTGAATTTCGATCGGATTCGTGGCCGCCGGGGCACGATATGGCCCGGTACCCTCGAAAGAGCGGGTGCTCGCGCGCCGAGGACCCGCTCGACGAGGAGGTTGCGATGACCGGCGGTCCCGGAATCGGTTCATCGTTCGATCCGGAGCGGATCGCCGCACTGCGTGCCCAACTGGGTAAGCCGATCGGTTCGACGCCGAGCGTGCCGATGCCCGGGACACCCGCCGAACCCAACAGCTTCGCGCCGATCAAACGGCTCTGGCTGCGCGCGGGCATCATCATCACCGCATTCGTCGCTCTGCTCTACGGCATCGAGGGTGTCGACAACCTCGACCACAACAAACTCGATGACAACGGCATCGAGCCGCGCGCGGCGGACGGACTGTGGGGCATTCTCTGGGCCCCGGTCCTGCACCACGGCTGGGATCACCTGTTCGCCAATACGCTGCCGGTCCTCGTGCTCGGCTTCATCACCCTGCTGGCGGGCATCGGGCGTGGGCTCCTCGCCACCGCGATCATCTGGATCGTGGCCGGGGTCGGCGTCTGGCTCACCGGCGCCACCGGATCGGTGCATCTCGGTGCGTCCTCGCTGATCTTCGGCTGGCTGACCTTCCTGATCTCGCGCGGCTGGTTCGCCCGCAATCTCGTGCAGATCGGCATCGGTCTGGTCGTGCTGGCGATTTACGGGTCGGTGCTGTGGGGCGTACTGCCCGGACAGCCCGGAATCTCTTGGCAGGGGCATCTTTTCGGGGCACTGGGTGGAGTGCTGGCCGGCTGGGTACTCTCTGGTGATGAACGTCGACACCGTCGCGGGGATCGAGCCGGAGTCAATGCGTAGCAGCGGTGGCCGCGCGGCGCGCAGCGGAATGTGGGGGATCGGTTCTTGAGTGAGAATTCGTCGTGGGAGCATGAGGAAATGCGCCTTACCGTCCTCGGGTGCTCGGGCAGTGTGTCCGGCCCGGACTCCCCTGCGTCGGGGTACTTACTGAGCGGGCCGGATATGTCGCCGGTGGTCATCGATTTCGGGCCCGGCGTGCTGGGCGCATTGCAGCGCTACGCCGACCCCGGTGAGGTCGATATCTTCCTCACGCATCTGCACGCCGATCACTGCCTGGATCTGCCCGGACTGCTGGTCTGGCGGCGCTACCATCCGACACCGCCGGTGGGGCAGGTGATCGTGCGCGGTCCGTCGGACAGTGCGGTGCGCATCGGCAATGCCTCCGCCGAGGTCGGCGGTGCATGCGACGACTGGTCCGATGTCATTGATCATCAGCCGTGGGTCGACGGCGAGGCCGTCGGATTCGGTCCGGGCCATACAGTGCTCGCGCGCCGGATGTATCACCCGCCGGAGTCGTACGGGCTGCGCATCGTGACCTCGGCCGGGCGGACCTTCGTCTACACCGGCGACACCGCGATGTGCGATGCGGTACTCGAACTCGCGCAGGGCGCCGACATCCTCATGTCCGAGGCGTCGTGGACGCACGATCCGGCCAACCGGCCGCCCGGTATTCATCTTTCCGGCACCGAGGCGGGCATTGTCGCCGAGCGCGCGGGTGTGAAAGAACTACTGCTCACCCACATTCCGCCGTGGACGTCCCGCGAGGACGTGATCGCCGAGGCGAAGGCGCAGTTCTCCGGCCCGGTGCATGCCGTCGCACCGGGTGAAACCTTCGACATCTGACCGGTTGCCACGCGCGGTGGGCCATGTGACTAGGCTTGGCGCGTGTCGAGACGAGTCGATGGCAGGGCGGACGATGAGCTCCGCGAGGTACGGATCACCCGTGGCTTCACCACGCATCCAGCCGGTTCGGTGCTGGTGGAGTTCGGGCAGACCCGGGTGATGTGCACCGCGAGCGTCACCGAGGGCGTGCCCCCGTGGCGGCGCGATTCCGGACTCGGCTGGCTCACCGCCGAGTACGCGATGCTGCC
>FTJU01000223.1_pt2 | contig 11587 bp, 29 predicted proteins | sample 1658961 | NCBI WGS metagenome assembly FTJU01 (sample SAMEA3914878, study PRJEB12502) | metagenome | biome: forest; material: soil | place: USA | collected 2012-03-12 | depth 0.3 m | reverse complement strand
GTCTCGGTCACGCGGACCTTCATCTGCGGCCAGCTGGCCCGCTTCGTTGTGCTCATAGGTCTACTATACACGAAAGGCCCCAAGGCGTACATGCCTTGGGGCCTTTCTGTTGGGGGGACTTTACGGGCAGTGCGCCGTCCGGTTGACGACGATCACCGACCCGTCCGGCTGGGGCCGGACCTTGCAGTCGCAGTCGGTCATCTCCCGTGCTGCAGCCAGCACGGCAGGGTCGATCTTGATGACGGCGACCGGCGCGGCCACTGCGCGCGCCTTACGGGGCTTGCGAACTGCTGCGAGCCCGTGAACTTGGAATGCGTTCATGACTTCATAGTACACTGACCCGGGGGTGGCTGCAAACCCCCCGGGGTGCATTGCGGCTGTCATTTTAAGCGACCGGCGAGCATGCGGACGCGAACACGTCCTGCACCTTCGACCAGCCGTTAGGGGTCTTGCTGATGAAGCGGATCGTGATGAACCGGCCGACGGGCTCGGTGCCCCACTGCTGGTTGGTGTTGTCGTTGTCGAGGACGACGACGGCCTCGAGGCCGAGGTACTGGACTCGGGTGCCCTTCAGCAGCAGAGGCGGCTGGGGCTGGGTGGTTTTGTCATTCATAGGTCCATAATACAACGGGACCCCCGAGGCGCACACGCCCGGGGGCCCGCAACTTCAATTAGTTATCTTGCCTCGTCGTAGACCATAATGACGTGCAGGTTGCAGATCCATGCGAGGTAGCCGCTCGGGTACTTCACCCGGTAATCCGTGATGGTCGAGCCCTTGTCGATGTCGACGATCTCTCCGACGACCTCAGGCGCATCCTCGTTGAGGGCGAACAGGACCTTGGTCCCGACTGGCAGGTTGGTGTAGTCATCCATAACTTCATCGTACTGCGAAACCCCCGAGGATGCCATATCCCCGGGGGTTTCGCTTTAGGCGAGTTCTACGCTCAAGATCTCTCGGCCGGAAGTCAAGATAGTAGCCATGACCGGGCCGGCGTCTTCTGCCGGCCATACGCCAATTACGATGGCGTCGCCGTCGGTGTAGCGGACTTCTAGGTTCATGAGAGAACTCTACCGGGCGTCAAGCCGTCTTGCACATAGAAAACCCCCGGAGCTTTTGGCTCCGGGGGCCTCACCGTCCGCTAACCGGCGACGTTGTTCCATGCCCAGCCCGGGGCGTACGGGTTCTCCCGGTAGGGCATGGACCCGACCCCGATCCAGAGCTTGGAGTCATGGCTCTCCGGGCTCATGTCGAGGTCGGCGTCGTTGCCGTCCTCGTCGAAGGGCTCGGCGAGGCTGATCGCCTGGACCGTCCCGGCGATCGGGTAGTTCGGCTGGTAGGCGACCCGGACCTCGGTCTCGCCGCCATTAGGGGCCATGTCCTTGGCCTCTTCGAGCTTCTGGATCAGTTCGTCGATCGTCATGTTGATCGACCTCCATTCGGGAGAGGGGGGCGAGCGCGTTTGCGCTCATAAGAGAACAATACCCTACTGACAGGCCGGTGTCCAGCCTTTTTTGCCAGCGAATACTTGCAACCTTACTGGCTTCATCTGCGACCGGCGGGGTAAGATCTAGTCAAGCCCCGCGACCCAGAGGAGAACGGGAACAATGGATTCTGCCACACGGGAAGAACTTCGACAGGAGCTGGCTGACGTACTGCGGACACAGGTCGCCCTACAGACGGTGGACGAGGACCAGGCGCGCACGATCTATGCCGCGATGTTCGGCGTGCACGAGTGCGACGCGGAGTTCGGCCCGGAGCGCTTCGTGCGGCCTAGGCCCGCTGGCCGCCACTCGGCCCGGGCCCGGTAGACGAGCCTGCCGGCCAGTCCTTTACCCCCGGTGGTGTCCGAACAGGCGCCGGGAGGGGCCGGCAGGCTCCTAGAGAATGCCCTTCACGTTGGGTGGCGTGGAGGGCATTTTCGTTCCCCGGGGTCCCCGTGGACCAGAGACAGACCGAGACGGGCCGAGGCCCGTCCGGAGTAAGTTTGCCCGGGGAGCTCGAGAAAGTCCGTCTCGGTGCGCCTCTGGAGTCCGAAAACGAAGAAGCCCCCGTGAACCTGTAGCTCACGGGGGCTTCTTCGTTGCCTTAAGCTGTGGCCATCTTGCGGCGGGCGAGGCGGGCGGCCTCAGCCCGCTGGTACTTGGGGTCGAGGCGGCGGCGCTTGTTGCTTGCCGCCTTGCTGGCCCGGTCGCGCTCCTTCTGCTCCGGGGTCATGTTGGCATACGCCTTGCGCTTGGCCTCCTTGTTCCGCTCGTTGCTCTGGCGCTTCTGCTCGAGGATACGCTCGTGCTCCTCCGGGAACCGCCGGGCCCAGCGCTCCATGCCGGTCAGACCGCCGCGGACGCCGTTGACCATCTTGTGGTCGACGAGCTCCGCCTCTTCAAGGTCGGCGGCGCGGAGGCACTGCAGCCGGACGATGCACCCAGTGCACACCGCCTTGGCGCGGGCTTGGTCGCCAGCGGCCGTGGAGAAGAACAGCTCGGGGTCGCGGTCGAGGCAGTTGCCGCGGAGGCGCCAGTTGGTCATTTGTCATCCTTCGGGGGGCGTGCAACAATGAGGGGGAGGGCGATGAAGGCAACCGCCAGGATCGCCATGCTGATGATCTCGTGCATGTCCTTAACCTACTGCGCCCCGAGGCTCACGGGAGCCCCGGGGACGCATTGTCTGCCGTTCTGTTATACGACCGCAGGAGTCGGCTTGATGTCGAACGGGTCGGTTACAGACGGCGGCTGGCCGTTCTGCACGTTGCCGTTGTGCCGCACCGGCTGCTCCGGCACCGTCACCGGCTCCTCGCCGCGCTCGCGCGCCAGGCGCCTGGCCTTGCTGGCCTTGGACGCCTCCGCCCGCTTGCGGCGAATCTCCGCCAGCTTCGCGACCGCCTCGGACTCCTCCGGGCTTTCGTCGGCCTGCGCCTGGTCGGCGAGGTACTCGGCAGCGATCTTGTACATGAACAGGCCGGACTCCACCGCGATGAACAGGGCGACCGGACTCCATACCCCGAGGAGGGCGCCCGTCTGGCCCCACGACGCGCCGTAGGCACCGTTGGCGGCGACCGTGCCGGCGACCCCGAAGGCCAAGGCCAGGCGCAGCATGCGCTGGCCGAACACGTGCTTGTTCTTCAGGAGGGGGACGAACTTGGCTGCGAACACGTTCGCGAAGCCCAGGGCGAGGAGCATGCCGTCGATGCCAACTGGCATCAGGCGGGCGTCCACCCCGAACTCGCCGTACTTCAGCCCGAGGTCGTAGATGTGCTGGTAGGACGTGATGAAGTTGATCGCGACCACCGTGATGATCGTCAGTGTCGTGGCGATCAGCAGGTTGCGATCCAGCTTCTCGAGCATGGCTAAGGCTCCTGTATCAAATGAACGGAGGGAGGCGGAGGGGGTGTGGTGTCGCTGAAGTTCGGGGCCGGCTTGGTGGCGCCCGCTGACATCATGATGACCATGATCAGGAGCCCCAGCAGAGCCGGCCTCAGTGCGATGCCGATGACCTCAAGAACGTCGAGTGACAAGGACAGGGCGCGGCGTGTTCTCGTCGACCGCGACCGGGAGGCCCATGACCGCGTAGTGGTGGCTGGCGATGTGCGTGCCGCCCTCCCACCGGATGAACATGGGCGCGCCGTCGGGGTTGCGGAGCCGGCGGCATGCGGCGAAGGTGGCGGCGTCCATCCGCCAGTGAGAGACGGCGGTGCCGTGGATGCGCGCACGGTTCAGCTCGGTGAGGAGGAGGGCGACGAGGTCGAGCTGGTCTTGCGGGGGCCGATGGTGAACTTCCCCAGCGCCATCAGGAACCGGTAGTTCTGATTGTCGTGCCCGAGGAAGAAGTAGCACTCCCCGCGCATACTGAACTCCGGCAAGAACGGCAGCTGAAACCTGTCCTCGAGCCACTGCCAGCAGTCCAAGAACTCGCCGTAGGCGCGCCTGAAGTGCTCCTGAGCGGACGGAGACATGACTTCCACGGTGAACGGGAACCATACGCTGACCTCGATCCAGTTGCTTCGGTATCCGACGACGTTCCACGAGTACAGGTTGTCGAACCAGCGCGGCGCGTCCTGCAGTGCCTCGGGCAGGAACTCGCGAGGGGTCTTGCTGAGGTACGGCATCAGGCGCTCTGGATCGCAGCAATTTCCTGCGTGATCGTCAGCCGCAGGTTGAACACGGCTTGCGCCAGGTCCGCGATCGTCTCGTCGCCCTCGCAGAAGATGCCGTGGTCCTCGAGGTACGACTCCACCATGTCGCGAAGCTGCTCGTTCTCGTCGATGTCGACGGCGAGGGCGAGGTTGTAGAGCGTCTGACTGGCGGGCGTCTCGATGTGCCCGAGGCGCACGTAGTTGCACAGGACGAGGCCGACCTGCCGCACGGCGTACTGGTGCATCTGATCCAGCGGCCACTCCCACATCACGCCGATGTGGACCTTCGGCGGCGCTGGCGGCGGGGCGGCGTCGAAGCCCTTGCCTCGCAGTCGCGACCGCTTGACGCCCGCGCGGTTGCCGCACTCGGGCGTGCAGTACTTCGACCCGCGGCGGCGGTTGGCCGGCAGGGGCTTGTTGCATTCTGCGCAGATAACTTGCTGCTCGGTGCGCGGTGGGAGGCCGCACTCCGTCAGGATGCTGAGTGCTTCAGACAGCAGCTCGTCGCGACCGATCATCCGCGCCCTGTCGGGCAGCTTGTAGAACGGGGTGTGGACGGCTGCGACCGCGGCTTTGTAGGAAGCGGGGGTGGAGAGCCACGGGTGAAGCAGGGGCTTGGTCAAGGAGGTTGTCCGTTCTCGCACAGGGTCAAGGCACAAGAGGCTCGAGGGTAGGCATGGTTGAGAAGGCTAGGGCCCGGGCGGCCCCCCTCAGAGCACCCGGGCCCCAGCAGCGGCGCCAGCCGTCAGCTGGCGGTTGCCGCCTCCTTTTCAGTCTCGGCGGCCGCAGCCGCTTCCTTAGCCGCCTTGGCCGCCATGCGGGCCTTGGCGTGGGACGCCTTGGACGCAGACTTGGCCCGCTCGCGGTACTCGGGGTCGCTGTGGTAGCGGACCTTTGCGCGGGCCTTGCTGAAGCCCTTCTTCTTCTCAAGCTGGGTGAACGTGGTGTGCACGCCCGGGTGACCGGCCGGCCGGCCGCACAGGTCGCCGGCCCGCACCATGCGGTGGTTGCAGCGGCCCTCGACGGGCTCGCGGGTGATCTCAGGGCCCTCCGGCTCAGTGCGCGGCTGGGCGTGAGCGGCGGCCTCAGCGGCCTCCGTGGCGGCCTTGACGGCCGCGGCAATCGGGTCCTCACCGTTCTCGAGGGCAAGAGCCGCAGCAGCAGCAGCGGCCTCAGCAACAGGGTCCGTCTCCGGCTCAGCGTCGTCCTCTGCGGGCTGGTCGTCCTGAGGCTCAGCGTCCTCGTCTGCGACCGGCTCGTCATCCGCCGCGGTGTCGTCGTCGTCTGAGTCAGACTCTACCGCGTCGTCCCCCTCACTGTCCGCAGATTCGTCCGTGTTTGCCGCCTGCGGCTCGTCGGTCGCAACCGGCTCGTCGTCCTGCGGTGTGTCGTAGTCGTCGGCCGGGTCGGGGTTGACCCCGAACGTCTCGTGCCCGTCGGCGTCGAGCTCCGGCTCGTCGTCCAGCGACTCTTCGTAGACGTCCTGCTTGGCGTCGTAGTCCGGCTCGCTGTCGGCCTGCGGCGCGGCCGCGGGCTCCGTGTCGGCCTTGTAGATCTTCCGCCCGAGGCGAATGGTCTCGCTCGAGACCACGTCTCCGAACATCGCGGTGTATGCCGCCTCGACGTCCGCGTTGCTGCGCTCGACGAACTCGGGGTTGGACTTAAAGAGGTCTTGCAGGTTCGCAGCCTTGCTGGCCATTGCCTCGCTCCGTTCCGGTGCGTTCTTCGTTATGTTCTTAACCTATCACCCGGGGACTCACTTGGGAGCCCCCGGGTGCGTATTGCTTTGCTTCTGTTTGACTACTGGCCGGCCGCGGCCGCGCGCTTCTTAGCGGCGTTCGCCTTCTTGGTGTCCGCGACCTTCTGCGACATGCACGAGTGCGGGTGGCCCTCGGGGCGGATGCAGTCCCCGGACTTGGTGTGCTTGCCGCAACGGCCCGAGGGCTCGGAGTAAGTGCGCTCGCGCTTGGGCGCCTCGGCCTTGGCGTGCGCGGCCTCGTCGTGGAAGCCGTTAGTGTGGCCGCAGGTGGCGCAGGTGAAGCGCGTCTCTTCGGCCTTGCGGCGGGCGGCCTCTTCGCGCATGCGGCGGGCCTCGCGACGCAGGCGCTCCTGCTCGCGGATCAGGTCCGCGATGTCATCCGCGGTAGCGTTGCGGGACTTGAACGGGTTCTTGACGGTCCCGACGAGGCCGTTCATCTCTTCCCACTCGCGACGCCAGCCCTCGTAGCCCTTGCCAAAGCCGTACCGGGCGTTGACCAGTCCGTCTTCGCTCGTGAGCGCGTTGTACGCGGCCGTGACGAGCGCGAACTTCTTGGCGTTCGCGGGGTTCAAGTCGGGGTGCAGCTCGCGGGCGAGCTTGCGGAAGGCCGACTTGACCTCTGCGGCGGTGGCGTTGCGGTCGAGGCCCAGAGCGTCGAAGTAGGTGGTCATCGCCGGCCCTTTCGTTTGGGTGGTTTGTGCTTACAGGTAGAACATTACCGTGCTGGCCAGCGCTCGTCCACACTTTTCCCGAGCAAAACTCATTGAATATTCTTCGCCCTAGACTATGGACACTGGCCGGCAGACTGATAGAGTTCTCTCATGCACACACCAACCTGCTGGACCGGTTCCGACCGGCCGACCATCTGCTCCGACGAGTGCGGGGGCCCGGTGACCTACACCGAGCGCATCTTCCGCGGCGTACCTTACATCTGGTTCGAGTGCGAGTGCTCGGAAGGCCCGTACGCCGCAATCTAAATCCGCTTGACCGGGGGGCTCCCAAGCCCCCCGGCTTCACGGTAAGATAAGAGACATGAACACGAACGTTGAGCGCGACGGACAGGTCATCGGGTACTACTTCTGGTGCAACCTGAGCAAGGCCATCATCGCCGTCCGGGCGGATGGCACCCGGGCCACCGTGCAGCGGGCGTTCCAAGCCGTACGATTCATCGAGGAGTCATAATGCTGGCAGACCTTTGCATCGCCGTGTTCGCCGCCGTGCTGGGCTGGGGACTGGCGTGGGCCGGGTTCTTCTGGGCCCTGCTGACCATGACCGGCCACCCGATCACCCGTAACCGCTAGGACTCGAGGCCCAGAGACGAACTCTCTGGGCCTCTTCTTATTGCCCCGGGGAACGACAAAGCCCCGAGAGCTCGGTGGCTCTCGGGGCTTCTCTGGACCTCAGGCCTCGACGACGGTCACGTCCAGGCCGTCGGCCTTGCACCGGTCGTAGACGGCGAGGGCGTCGGCGAGCTCGTCCTCGTGGCTGATGACCCGGTGGTCGCTCTCAGCCGGTGCCGAGAGGTTGATGACGTCGTATCCGTCGGTCAGCATGGTGTCTCCGTTCATTCGGCTTGATGGTCTGATCATACCGTGCCCCGGGGCTCTTGCGAACCCCGGGGCCGGTAACTAATTGGTGTGGATGGCGAGCGACGGGAAGCCGTTGCTCGGAGCGGTAACCCGACGACCGCAGGTGTTGCAACGGTAGGTCTGGGCGCCGCGGCGGTCGGGCTCGCCGACCTCGATCCATACGGGCTCGTGGATGATGTTCATGTTCACCTCGCTTCGTTCGTTCATATCCTTATCTTACCGGGTTGCCGGTCAATGTCCATACCTAAACTCAATGAATATTCTTTGGCTAGGGTATGGACTTGCGCTGGGCTAGCCGATAGAGTTCTCACATGAACGCAAACGAGATTTACGAGCTGGTCAAGCAGGTCCGCAAGCACGGATCGGTCAAGGTCGCCGACAAGGCCACCGCGGTCGCGGTCTGCCGGTCCGCCCGCGAGAACGAGTGGTGCTTCGCCCAGCACGCCGAGTTCGGTGGGTTCGTCGTCGAGGACCTCGGGGACAACGCGTAGGGAATCGCGAGCGGGGCTGGGCAACCGGCCCCGCAACGCGGTATGGTTATCTCAATGAACGAGAACGGAGCATCATGACACTCGCAGTCGGCACGAAGGTCCGGGTCACCGGCACCAGCAAGTGGGCCCGCATGGGCACGTGGGAGATTGTCAAGGTCAACCCCGCCAAGTACCAGCTGACGCTGGTCAGCGACCCGTCGGTCAAGCTGACGGCCCCGCACGAGATGGTCGAGCCCGCGGGCGACAACGCGTACGCCGGGCCCCGCCGGCCCGACGGCCTGCGGGTCGGGGCCATCGTCAAGTTCGACCCGCCGATCAAGGGCTTCGAGCCGTTCGACCTGTTCGTCGTCATCAAGGACGAGGTCGACCGCGTGCGCGTCGTGCTGCTGGGCGGGGACGACCGCGGCCGCTACTGGCAGCTGCCGCCCTTCCGCTGCACCGTCGTGACGTTCGGCACCCCGACCGAGTAGCCCAGAGACGACGAAGCCCCGAGACCGCTGAGGTCTCGGGGCTTCTGTCATCTAGCGGCCCGACGGCATCACGCACGAGTACACGGGCTGGACGCTGACCGACTTGCCGGTGACGACTGGCACGTACCCCGTGACGGTGTAGTTGCCGCCCCGGGCCGTGCACTGGTGCTCTTCGTGGTCGTAGATCGCGAGCGACCCCCACACCAGCGCGCCGACCACGGCGAGGTAGAGCAGTATCTTGAGAATGTCCATCAGCCCTCCATTGGCATCTCGCCTCGGAGCGAGAGGCCGACCACTCGCTCGAGCGCGCTGAGGTCTGCCTCGCTCAGAGCGTGTAGGTGAGCGGTGTTGCCCTTGCTGATCTCGAGGATGTAGCGGGCGGGGTCGGTCGGCAGGACTTCGAGGCCGGACACCTCGCGGACCTTGAATCGGACGGTCCGCTTCTTGCGGCCTTCTATCTCAGCCCAGCGGGCTTGCTCGGCCCGTTCGGCACGATCCTGTGCTGGCATGTGCACGTCCTTGGGTACTCGCAGTCGTCATGGCGCTCGGCTGCCTCGAGGAGCAAGAACGCCCGGTTGCCCGGGAGGCTCGCTGACAACGCCTCTGTCAGGAGCCTCCCGCCTGCCCTGCAGGGGTCGCAGGTCACGCCGCTTCTATCTCCGCCTTCTCCGCGGCGTCGAGCAGGTCCTGCCCGATGTTCTCGGCCGGGGCGTCCAGTGTCTGGCGGCGGTCGAGGTCGAGCAGCCAGGAGGCGCTGACCGCCATCACCTGGACGAGCTCCGCCTTCAGCTTGACGATGTCCCGCTCGACGAACGCCTCGAACACCTCCTCGCGGAGGATGTCCAGCCAGGTGAGGTTGCCCTCCCGGATGCCGCGGTCGTACTCGGCCCGCGCCGCGCCCAGGGCGAAGTTGTAGAACGAGCCGGTGCCGCTGGCCCGCTCCTGTATCCCGCGCTTCTTGAGCTGCCGGTCGCGCTCGGCCCACACATCGTCGGTCACGCCGTCGAAGCCCCACTCGCCCCAGTAGTGGGCGGCGGCCGATGGCGGACGGTTGGGCAGGATCGCCGCGCGCTTGGCGTCCTCGGGGTTAATGTCCACGGTTGACCTTTCGCGAGTGCTTCGCCACGCGCCCTTGCGCGCGACGCCGTGCCTTGACGTGAGCCGGCACCGTGCCGGCGTACATCTGGCGGTCTTGCAGAGCCGCCAGGATGGTGACCTGGTACAGCGACGGGACGGTTGCGGCCCGGAAGGCCAGGGTGAGCCTGGCCATCTTCCGCTGCCAGCCGCGGCGCGAGTAGGACGGCAGCGGCTTGGGCTCGACCGTGACCGTGCCACCGAAGTCGATGGTGCTAGACATTCAGCAATACCTCCAGAAGGCGGTGGAACTGACCGAGCTCGATGAACGCGGGCGGCTCGTCGTAGCCGTTGACGTTGCAGGCCGACCCGACGATGTGCTTGGGGACGCCCGCCTTCTCGGCCAGCCGGGCGACGCTCATGTGCGCCGGCGACTGCTGCTGGAGCTCGTACCCCCAGCGGAGGGCGTTCCGGTGGCCAGGCGTGAGGAGGACGCGGAGGCTCAGCCCCGTGTCAATCACTTGCGGCATCGAGTTTTCCCTTCACGTGCTCGGCGCACCACATGTTGAAGACCACGGCCGAGAAGTGATCCTCCGTGCCCTCGCCGTCCAGCCACTGGATGAAGTGCCGGAACGCGGCGTCCCGGAAGCCGACCCACTCGTCGTGCGTCAGCGCGTCCATCCAGTTGTCGCGGCCGTACTTGTTAGCCCCGAGGCTCATGTGCACGGCCAGGCGCTTCAAGACGAAGGTCGGTATCAGGGTCGGCGACGGCTTGCCGTGCTGTTCTTTCTGGTAGCCGCCCGGGCCCGTCTTGCGCGTGCCGTTATCGGGCAGGGGGCCGAAGCCGGCCCCCGCCCAGTCGTCATCGTTCGTTGTTGCCACGACTATCCCTGTAACCCCTTACGCGCCAGCGGGGGAGTCGGGGACGTCGAGCCCCGGCTTGGCCGGCGGCTTCTGGTCGAGCCAGCCCATCAGGTCGACCGCGGCCACCGAGTACGCGATATTCGAGGAGTGCAGCAGGTCGCCGATGTCGGCCACCGAGGAGTGGTGGAGCGTCGACATCAGGTCAGCCATGATGTACGCGACCGCGGCCAGGTCGGACTCGCACAGCGCCGGGAGCTGAGACTCGAGGTACTTGCGGAGGTTGCCGGCCTTGCCAGCGACGATGACCTTATCCTCGCGGTCGAGCTCGTCGAAGTGCTTCTTGACCTTGCGCAGTTCCTTCAGGTCCACTACCAGGCTCCTTGGTCGTTAGTGTCTCCGGGGCGCCAGGCGTCGCCGTGCTGGCTCCACCCGTCCTGGGCGACTGCCCCCGTGTTGTCGAGGCGGACGAGCTCGTCCACCCATGTGCCCAGGGGAGAACGCTGGCAGATGTACTTCGCTGCCAGGCTCCGCCGGGTGAGGTCGTCGCCGGGGTCGCTCTGCTCAGGCAGGTCGAGGCCCTGGTTCGGGTACGCGCCGACCGCGATCCGCGACCCCTCGATCCGGTCGTGGCCGCTGGCGTAGCACCGGCTCTCCCAGGTCACTCCGCCGTGCTTGTATCGCTTAGCCACGATGCCTGCTTATCAGGTCAGGGCCCCCACGGGCCGCCTCGTTCTCGTCCTGCTGCACGACCGAGACCTCGTCGCCATGCACCTCGACGATGATCTTGGACTTCGTCAGCGGCTCGAAGCCGAGGAGCTCAGCGAGCTCCCGGCGGCTGTAGATCCGCGTCTCGGTGTGCTTGGTGATCTCTCTCACAGCTCTTCAACCTCCTCGTGCGTTGTGACCAGCCTGACCTTGATGCCCTTCGCCCCGAGGTAGTTGAACCAGCGGCGCGCCAGGTGCCGGTCGACCTCGACGAAGCTGACCTCGATGCCAGTGCCCGGGGCGCTCTCGTCTTCCGGCAGGAACAGTCCGAGCTTGATACTGCTCACTGCATGAACCTCCGCAGGTCTCGGTACTGCAGGTATGTCTCGTTCACATCGCCCGGCAGTGACACAGGGCGTGCACGGGGCAGCGATTCCATGATGCCCTTGGTGAAGTCCCGGCCGGCCTTGTCGGGGTCCCCGAGTACCCAGACCACCTGGTAACC
>FTJU01001297.1_pt1 | contig 11594 bp, 7 predicted proteins | sample 1658961 | NCBI WGS metagenome assembly FTJU01 (sample SAMEA3914878, study PRJEB12502) | metagenome | biome: forest; material: soil | place: USA | collected 2012-03-12 | depth 0.3 m | reverse complement strand
CTCCATCACCGCATAGTCGATGGAGACTGAAGGGCACGCTTCGAAAGCATGCGCCTCCAGCTCGATCAGGCCGCCGCTGCGGCGGCCCGCCTCGAACGCCCGCCGGGTCGCCGTCGCGATCTCGGGCGCGAGCCGCTCCATCTCTTCGATCAGCAGGCTTGGCGCGAATAGGAACAAGCCGCCGTTCCACAGATATCGCCCGTCGGCGAGGAAGCGCTTGGCGGTTGCGAGGCTGGGCTTCTCGACGAACCGGGCGACCTCCGACAGGGGGCCCGTGATCGTTCCGCCCGGCTCGATGTATCCGAAGCCGGTTTCGGGAGCGTCCGGCACGATGCCGAACAGCACGAAACGGGACACGGCCAGACCTGCCGCCTCTCCCACCCGGCGCGAGAGGGCCTCCGGGCGCTGGATCACATGATCAGACGGCATCAGCAGGATCAGGGCGTCCGGATCGATCTCCCGCGCCGCCAGCGACGCGGCCATAGCCACGGCGGCGGTGTTGCGCCCGAAGGGCTCGGCGATGACGAGAGCGGGTCCATGACCCACCGCCTCCATCTGCTGGCGGCCGACGGCGGCGTGCCTGCGGTTGCACACCAGGATCGGCGCCAGCAGTTCGACCCCTTCAACGGCGTCCAGCCGCCGCACGGTTTCCTGAAGCAGGCTGCCAGGGGCCCCGAAACTATGGAACTGCTTGGGACGCTCGTCGGTGGACAGCGGCCAGAGGCGGCTCCCTGAGCCACCGGAGACGGCCACAGGGATTACCTTGGGAAGCATGGAGCTTTGCCAGAAACCAGTGGGTGCAAGAACGACCTTCACCATACTATCGTCGCCGCCCGGACAGGTCCAGAAGCGGCTACGGAGACTCCGTCCGCGGAGTCGAAAACGCACTTCGGCCCGCCGGACGCGCCCTTGTGAAACCTGCATCTCTCTGGTAGGCCACGGTTCGCGAACGGCCCCCGAAAGTGAATGAATGCGCCTTTCCGGCAAAACGAATTATTTCGCTGAATTCGCAGAAACAACCCGCGACTTCAAAGCGACCGCGAGGAGATTTCCTCTCGCCCTAAATCTGGCCATCCAGGATATTCTAAGTCGGTATCGCGGGTCTATTCTCGGCCCATGGTGGATTACCTTGATGACCATGACGCTCGTCTTGGGAATTGGCATCAACTACGCGGCGCTTCTACATCAGTCGGTAAAGGATCTTCTGCCGTTCGTGGCCATCGGCCTTGTGATGTGGGGCTTCCTTTCGACCAGCATTTCCGAAGGCGGAGAGGCCTTCGTCAACGGCGCCGCCATGATCCGGCAATCGGCCCTGCCGCTGCCCATGTTCATCCTGCGCTGCCTGCTGCGCAACGCGATCAACCTGGCCCACCAGCTCATCATCATCGTCGCCGTGATGGCCTGGTTTCGCATCTACCCCGGCCACCGGCTCCTCTGGGCTTTTGCCGGCCTCGCCCTGATGATCGTCAACCTCGGCTGGATCGGGCTGGTCCTGGCGATGATATCGGCCCGCTTCCGCGACGTGCCGCAGATCATTGCGGCGATCCTGCAGCTGGTGTTCTTCCTCTCCCCGATCTTCTGGACGCCCCCGCCCCAGCTCGCCCACAGCCCGTTGGTGGCGGCGAACCCATTCTACTTCTCGATCGAGAGCATTCGCAGCCCACTGTTGCACGGCGTCCTGCCGCCCGAGACCTTCACCTTCCTCGCGCCCTTGGCCGTGATCGGTTGGATCGTCGCGATCCTCGCCTACAACCAGACCCGTCGCCGGGTCGTCCACTATCTGTGAGTTGACCGGGTGGCCAGCATCATCGTCGACAATCTGTCGCTCTACTTCCCGATCATTGGCGCGGATTCGCAGTCGCTGAAGCGTTACCTCAAGGAGGTAGCCATCGGCGGCAACATCGCCCGGCGCGAGGGGTCCCGGCAGACAACCCTTCTGGCCCTCAAGGAAGTGAACTTCAGGCTGAGCCCCGGCGACCGCCTCGGTCTGATCGGGTCCAATGGCTCCGGCAAGACCACCCTGCTGCGCTGCTTGGCCGGGGCCTATGCTCCCGACATCGGCACGGTCGAGGTCAATGGCCGAGTCTCGTCCCTGCTGGACCTCAGCCTGGGCATCGATTCCTCGGCCACCGGCCTGGAGAACATCCGCCTGCGCGGCCTGGTGTCCGGCTTGTCGCCGCGCGAAATCGACGCCAAGACCGAAGAGATCGCCGAGTTCAGCGGCCTGGGCCCGTTTCTGGCCATGCCGATGAAGACCTATTCGGCCGGGATGCACGCCCGCTTGGCCTTCGCCACCGCCACCTCGATCGAAGCCGAGGTGCTGCTGATGGACGAATGGATCGCCGTGGGCGACGCCGATTTCCGCGTGCAGGCCCAAAAGCGCCTGACGTCCCTGGTCGAGCAGGCCCACATCCTGGTGATCGCCTCTCATGATCCGAATCTGATCCGCAACCTGTGCAACAAGGTGATCCGGCTGGATCACGGCATCGCATCGGAGATCGTCAGCGTCGATGAGATGGAGGCGCTGATGGCGCGGTCGGCCCCGGGTTCGACCCTCTAGCCAGGCGCAGCCCCGACACCTAGGCGGCCTTCACCTCATTTGCTAGAAGCCTCTTATGGCGAGCCGCGATCCGCCACTCCGATGATCTGGAAGACAGCGACATGAACACTGCCAAAGAAGAGCTGCGTTACGGCTTCGGCAAGAACTGGGCAGAGTTCATCGAAGAAAAGCTAAGCGAAAAGATCATCGAAGATTCGCGCGCCCACATGGCGGGTCTGCTTCGCGCCGACTCACTGGCCGGCAAGATCTTTCTCGACATTGGCTGTGGCTCGGGCATCCACTCATTGGCGGCGCTGCGCATGGGCGCCAAGCAGATCATCAGCTTCGACTACGACATCGATTCGGTGCGCACGACGGAAAAGGTGCGTGAGTGGGCGGGCTCGCCCGCCAACTGGACGGTGTTCCAGGGATCGGTGCTCGACAAGGCCCTGATGGAAAGCCTGGACAAGGCCGATATCGTCTATTCGTGGGGCGTCCTGCATCACACGGGCTCGATGTGGGAGGCTGTGGCGAACGCCGGGATCCCGCTCAAGCCGGGCGGCGAGTTCTATATCGCGCTCTATTCCTCGGACAATTATGTCGATCCCCCGCCGGAATACTGGCTTCAGCTGAAGCGCCGCTACAACCAGGCCGGGGCGCTCACCAAGAAGATCATGGAATGGCAGTATGCTTGGCGATTCCATATCGGTCCCGCCCTGCGCGCCGGGGAGGACCCGTTGGCCGTCATGCGCAGCTATGGCGATCGCGGCATGACCTACTGGACCGACGTCAAGGACTGGCTCGGCGGCTATCCCATGGAATTCGCGAGCCTGGCCGAGACCCAGGCCTTCGTAGGCGAGAAGTTCGGACTGCGCCTCGTCAACGTGAAGACCGGCGAAGGCTGCACGGAATATGTCTTCGCCGATCCGGCGCTCAATGGCCACTGGGGTGCGATCGAAGCCCAGCGCGAACAGAAGCCCCTGGAAGGTCCGTTCCATTCCGTCGGCGGAAAGGCCCATGTGGCGAGCCTGCCGGCCTTGGCTGATCGAGGCGACAATGCCGACCATCCGCGCCAGTCGCGGATCATGGTCTATGAAGACGGGATGATGTTGGGCATAGCCCACGCCATCCACGACGACATCCGTCGTCACGGCAACGGCCGGTTCTCCCATTGGGCCGGCGAGGTCTATTTCGCGGCCCTCGACAGCAGCGATCCCAACACCAACGGCCGGGCCTACACCTACTGCGAGACGTTCTGAGGTCGGTCAGCCCCGGCCGAGGGCCTTGCGGGCGACCCGTTTCAGCTTCCGGTAGGCGCGGCCGGGCAAGCCCTCCCTGGCTCGAGTGACGGCGCGGCCAAGCATCTCGGCCATCGCCTGGGGCGGGCGCTGCTCCACCCATTTGACGCGGGCCTCGAGCACCCGGATTTCCTGATCACGGCGATCGATCTCCGTCTGAAGGCGCAGCATGGCGCGTTCCGCCTGCTGGAGCTTGGCGGCCAGTCGATCGGGGGCAAGGGACTCCATGGCCGTTCAGACTTCCTCGATGGCGGCCTCGACCGCCGCCGTCGGGTCGACCACGCGCAGGTAGCGCTGGCCCATCTGCCGCTTCTGGAAGGCCTCCCGCGCATAGCTGCGCGCGGCGGCGCCCAGGGCGCGAGCCTTGGCGGGGTCGTCGAGCACGGCGCGGCAATGGGCGTACAGCCCCTCCAGGTCGCCGATGGCGGCCAGGAGAGCTGTCTTGCCATCAACAACCACCTCGCCGGTGCCGCCCGCGCGGGTCGCCACCACGGGCAGCCCCATGAACTGCGCTTCCATGACCGCATTCGGCATGCCTTCGTGCCTGGAGGTGTGCAGAAGCAGGGTGGCGAGTTTGGTGAGCACATTGACGTCGCTGCGCGACCCGAGCAGGCGAATGCGGTCTTTGAGACCGGCCTTGGCGATATGCTTCTCCATCTCCGCCTTCATGGGCCCGATGCCCGCGATCAGGGCGACCACGTCCGGGTCCTCACGGCACAGGCGCTCGCAGACCCTGACGAAAAGCATCGGGTCCTTCTCTGCCGACAGGCGGAACACTCCCAGGACCACCTTGGCGCCGGCCGGCAGCCGCAACTGCTCACAGGTTTCGGCCACCTGCTCGTCCGCGGGGATCGGGAAGAGCGACGGTTCGATCGCGTTCGGCACGTGGTGCACCCGTCCCGGCTCCACGCCGATCCAGGCCGCATAGTCATCGTTGGCCCCGGAGAAATTGCCGGTCATGGCTATGTTCGGACTGCGCACCAGAGCTCTGTAAGGCTCCAGCATCCACTCGAATTGCAGGTAGGGAAAGTTCGTGGGGTTGTAGTTACGGAACGACAGCACCACACGCGGCACGCCCACCGCCAAGCCAGCGTAGCCCGCCAGCAGGTTGCCCTGGTCCAGCTGGGTGAAGACGGCCTTGGGCTTCAGATGGTCGAACACCCACGCGAGCCCCAACAGGCAGGCGGCGCCCTGCATCCGGTCCAGCACCAGGTCCTCCAGCAGGGGATACTTGTGGAAGAGCTGCATTTGCTCGCGAAAACCAATCGTGCTCGCGTCGACGTGCTTGATGCCCGACGCGACCAGATCAGGCAGATAGTGACGGTTGGCCCCTTCCAATTCACCGAAGGTGACGAACACGACGTCGTAACCCGCCTCCTCGAGGGCTTGGGCGAGATAGACCCATTGCCGTTCGGCGCCCCCAGGCGGCAGGCCATGGGTGCACACCACCACCCGGTCTCCCCGACGAAGGGTGACGGGGGTCTGGGTAAGGCCGGCGGCGTCCACTATGTCCTGGATGTCCCGTTTCAGCCTCTGCCTCGGCTGATACTGGTCGTTACGCCACATCAAGCGGATCGGCGCCAGGGCGCGGGTCTTCTCGTCCATGGGAACGACCCAGTAGGGACGCTTGCCCGTCCGCGCGGGATCCGTGGACGAGAACAGCACCATTTGGTTCCAGATCGAGTAACGGCCAGGCAGGTTGCTGAGCTGGGAATGGGCGCTGCGCAGGGGCAACAGCTGCCGCCCCCCTTCGAACAGGGCGTACTGCGCCGCCATGTCAGTGTCTGGCGGCCCGGTCAGCGCCGGCGCAGGCCCAAACATGAGCGTGCCGTGCTCTCCGTGCTTAAGCGTGTCCAGCTTGAACATTCGGCGCATCTTGCGCGATGCGGCCGACCCGGCGATGCGGCGCTGGAACAGTCGCAGACGGGACATGAGACGCTTGAAACCACCGGTCTCGTTGAATTCGAGCTCGAAATACTCCTGAGGATCGAACGGGCTGTTGAAGCCGACCCGGCGCACCCCGAGCTTGACCAGCTTGCGATACTCGAAGTGATCGAACCGGCTCATGGCGTCATGGTCGGCGAACAGCAGGGTCGCGCCTTCCAGGCCGAACAGGCTCTCGGGCCCTGGCTCGCCCCAATAGGGCAATGGCAGAACCCCGCTCCTCGCGGCGCTGAAGTTGTCCTTCGTCAGGTCGACCAGCTCCAGGAAGCGACGCATGATCCTGTCTTGCAGATGGTCAAAGGCGGGATTCTTGAGCGGATCACGACCGGGCGTGTCGTCCGCTTCCGCCACGAGGTACAGATCCGCGGCGAGCGGCAGGGCGTCCAGCCGCTTGCGTGGGCGGACCGCCGCCTTGCTGCGCGCCTCGATCTTCGGCACTTCCGCCGGGTGCTTGCGCAGCCAGGCCTCGAGCACCACCACGCCCCACAGCTGATAGGCCGAGAATTGGCCCGGCGTAGCCTGGTGCTCCAAATAGCGGCCGAGGCGGTCACGGCCGAGCGCGTCGCCGAGACGAGAATCGTCGTCCAGCAACATCGTCGAGCCGACCGACAGAAGGCTGTCGCGCGCCCAGTCGGACATCGGCAGGCCGAAGCCCTGCTTGGGCAGATCGATCAGTTCCTTAGGCAGGTAGCGGTAGGCCACCTCGCGCAGCACCAGCTTGCCGCGTCCCTTCTGCACCAGGACGGATTCGGGGAGGCTGCTGGCAAAGCGCGCCAGCTCCATGTTGAGGAAGGGCGTGCGCACCTCGAGGGAGTTGCGCATGCTCATGCGGTCGACCTTGGGCAGGACCGCCCCCGGCATGTAGTTCTCGACATCTGACCGCCGCATGGCCTCCAGCAGGCCGCCCGGCATGCCGGCGTCGATGTCGCCGCGCAGGCGGGCGAGGTGAGCGGCATAGGCGTCCGGCACCATGCCGAATAGTTCTTGGATGAGGGGTTCCTGTCCCACGAGGATGCGGTTGCCATAGTAAACCTGTCCCGGGCGGTAGTTCTCCAGTGCGCCGGAGAGCGCGCGGTCGCGCTCGTCGAGGGTGGCGAAATAGCGACCGTAGCCACCGAACAACTCGTCGCCGCCATCGCCGGAGACGGCCACAGTCACGTGCTGGCGCACGAATTCCGACAGAAGGAAGGTCGGAAGGCAGGAACTATCGCCATTGGGCTCATCGAGGAGATCGCCGGCCCGCTCCAGGAAGCCAGAAACGTCTGGCGACACCAGGTTCTCGCGGTGCTCGCAGCCCAGATGCTCGGCGAAGATGCGTGCGGTGAGGTGCTCGCTCTCGGGCGCGTTGCTGAAGCCCGTGGAAAAGGTCTTGAGCGGAACCTTCAGCTTGCGACGGACCAGGGCGGCCACCACCGACGAATCGACGCCGCCCGACAGGAAGGCGCCCAATGGCACGTCGGAGATCAGCCGCCGCCGCAGGCTGCGAACCAGGATGTCCTCCAGTTCGTCGGCCAGGTCCGCCATGGTGCGGGAGCCCGTCGAGCCGCCCGTCGGCTGGAAGTCGTAGAAGCGGCCGGTGCGGAACGCCCCGTCGGAGTCGATTTCCATCCAGCAGCCGGGGGCGAGCTTGCGCACCGACTGGTAGATCGAACGGGGCGCGCCGATGTACTGGAAGCTGAGCATCTCGGCCATGGCGTCGAGGCTCGCCGCCGGATTGAAGCCCGGCAGCTTCTCCAGGGCCTGGAGCTCCGAGGCGAAGGCCACCGCCCCGCTGTCCAAGGTGGTGTAATAGAGCGGCTTCTCGCCGAAGGCGTCCCTGGCGATCAGAATCCTGCCCGTGAGGCGGTCAAAGGCGGCGAATGCGAACATGCCGTCCAGCCGCGGCAGGGCGTCCACCCCCCACAACGCGACCGCCTCGAGGAGGACCTCGGTGTCGGTGCGCCCCTTGAACTGCACGCCGGCCGCCTGCAGCTCGGGCTTGAGCTCCTGGTAGTTGTAGATCTCGCCGTTGAACGTGATCACCCAGCGCCCGTCCGCCCCGTCCATGGGCTGCAGGCCGGCGTCGGAGGTGTCGATGATGCTGAGGCGGCGGTGGCCGAGGAAACAGCGGCCCGTCTCGTCGGCCCAATGACCGTATCCGTCAGGTCCGCGATGGACCATCGAGCGGGTCATATCCTGCACGGCCGGAAGAGCGACGTCGGCCCGGAGAGTGGAGGCGCGAGGGACGAAGATACCGGCAATGCCGCACATGGGAGCTCGCTAGATGGACCGTTTTGATTCGTATAACCAAGTGACGCGAAGCCGCCAAAAGGAAAGGTTACTGGCCGGAGGCGGGCGTGCACGACCCTGGAGGCGGGCCCTGCCGGCGCCCATCAAGAAGAAATCTCGTCCAGGAGGCCGGTCCAGGCCGTTAGATAACGGTCGTGGTTGAATACGTCGAGCGCCGTGCGGCGGGCCGCCTGGGACAGCCGCCGGGACACCGCCTCGTTGCGGCACAGGTGATTCAGGAAATCGGCCAGTTCGGCCGGCTCATCGGAATAGAAACCGTTCAAGCCGTTGTCGATGAACATCGAGACGTCATGGTTGTTCAGGCATACCGGCGCCACCCCGGTCATCATGGCCTCGCCCCTTGAACGGGGCATGGGCGACCGCAGGGTGGTGTTCAGATAGGCCTTGAAGCGCCCGATGCGCTCGACATAAGCGCGGAAGCGGGCCGAGGCGTAGGCGTTCGTCCCGCGCATCTCCAGCGCGCCGCCGAAATGCCTTGCGGTTTCCACGCGGATTCCCGGATCGAGCAAGGCCTCGACCTCCTTTTCCTCCCAGGCTCCGCGGTAGTGCGGCCGATGGGGGTCGCCCCCCAGGGCGAGGACGTCCAGGTCGCCGCGGCCGGCCGGGAATTCCTGCGGATCGAAGCCGTGCCAGATCACTCGGCTGTCAGCGAAGCCCCATTCGGCCTGCGCCTGGTGGGAGTTGCACACCACCCGCGCGCCCACACCGGCGAGGATATCGACCAGACGGCGGCGCTCATCCTCATGCAGGACGAACTCAGCCTTGCGCTGGCTGTCGGCCCCATACTGTCCGACGAACTGCGCCGTGCCGTGACAGATGGCCGCCTTGGGCAGGGGAGTGTCCAGCAGCCACAGGAACGGATCGCCCCACGAGGCAGGGATCACGTTGTTGCAGAGCTCGGGCGCCAGCACGTTCTCGTCGAAATGGAGGATGGCGACATCATAGTCCGCCGGATCGATCTCGCAGGCCGGCCGCAGGCGCACGTTGGACCTTAAGGGACGCTGCTCGTAGGCCCAGGCGTCGACCATGCCGTTCTCCCCGACGTGGGTCGCCAGGGTGAAGTCGTGCGGCAGCTTGTAGAGCTCGTACTGATGCGGGACGTGCCACCGGTAGCTCAGAACCTTCAGCCGCCGGCGGCGCCCGCGCTGCACCGAGACCAGCGGCGCCTGCCATCGGCGGACGTCGGCGAAGCGGGCGTCGAGGCTGCGGCGGGCCTCGTCGGGCTCGAGCTCCGCCCGGTCAGCCCAGTCAACGATCTTGTCGTAGGTATCGACCGCCCACCGGCGGCCGACCAGCGCCAGGTCGGGATGCTTGACGAAGAGGCGCTCGAAGTTGCGCATCGAGCCGCGCGCCTTGGCCTGTTCGGACGCCGACGAGGGGTGCGTGGCGTGCACGCAGAAGGCGCGGCCGGTATAGCGGATCCGAGCGCCGGCGGCGTAGAGCCGATAGCCCATCTCCACGTCCTCCCAGCCGAACCCCGAATCTGGCTTGGCGGAATAGGCGAAGTCCCCGTCGAACAGCCCCTCGACCGGGATCATCGCCTTCTTGATGGAGAAATTGCGGGTGATGCAGTTCAGGAAGCCGTCGTTCTGGATCGAATCCTGGGGCTCGGCTTCCGCAGCGATGCGGGCAGGGTCGGCGTCGAGTTCGCGCACCAGGGCCGCAGGATCGCGGTCGAGCGACTCGATGTTGAGCGGCCCGATCACGACGTCGACCTCGGGGTGACCGTGTTCGAACACATGGGCCGCGACGAAATCCGGATTGATCAGGCAGTCGCAATCCATGACCACGTAGACGTCGGCGTCTTCCGCGGCCAGCCCGTTCATCCGCGACTGGCAATTACCGGCGTTCGAAGGGTTGCGTATGACTTTGACGCTGCGGTCGGTCCGCCCGGCGGCCGTGAGCCCCGCGGCGAAGCGCTCCGCTTCCTCGACGTCGTTCTCGGGCGAGCAATCGTCGACCAACACGATGGTGATCGGGCCAGGGTAAGTCTGGTCGCGCACATGAGCCAGGAATTGACCGACAATGCCGGCCTTCTTGTACAGCACCGAGACGACGGCGACCTTGGGCCAACGCCCACGCTCCATCCGCTCGGCGAGGAGCGCCAGGATGCCGGGATCGCCGGGCGCCGGACCGGCGGCGAGAGGCTCCATGGGGCGTTCAGCGCTGGCAAGGATCATCTGAGGCGCATCGCGCAGGATGAAGGCGCAGCGCTGCTGCTCCTCGATCGCCGCGCGGGCGACCTGGCTCAACGGGCCGCCGGACAAGGGCGAGGGCTGGCGCGTCTCGGTATCGATCGCCAGCGTCGTCACGCCGAGACGGTTCAGTTCGAAGCACAGGCTGTCATAGTCCTCGCCGAGCGCGCGCGCGGTAGCGTGGACATTGGCGAAGGCGACGGTCCTCGCCCCGGAGGCTTGCCGCCAGAAATTGGCGCGGTCGCCTATGACGCTTCCCGCGAACCGCTCTCCAGGAAAGGCGCGCGCCAGAAGATCCAGCACAGGCCGCGTCGTGGCCAGGCTCGCCCCCGGAGGGAAGGCCACGAGGTGACCGGCGTCGACAGGCGAGGCGGCGCCGTAGACGGGTGTCCGGTCGCCGCGAAAGCGTCTGATGCTCCTGTGGAAGCCTGAACCTCCCCGGGGTTGGGGCGTGGCCAGGATCGTCAGGCTGGCCCAGAAGACCTTGGACTTGGGCTTCAGCTCGACGCGGTACTTCGCGCCGGGCTGGAAGGCCAGCCCGGACAGGTCGAGCAGACGCACCATCCCGCCCGCGCGGAAAGCAGAGGCGTCAAGGGTTGCCCGGCGCACGACCTCGCCGTCCGGACCGAACAGGTCCACCCACAGATGCGCCCGGAGACCACCCTGGCGCGCGAACTCGACGTGCAGGGCGTCGAGCGCCTCGGCCGGCGCCGCGAACAGGAAGGCGGCGTGGGAGCCCACGCCAATGATCTTCGGCGTGACGGGCAAGCCCCGGCGGGTCGGCGCCAGGCTCCACTCACAGGACTGGTCCCGCCAGGCGAGGTCGAAATTGGGGATGATCCAACTCGTGCCGGCCGGGGGCAGGGAATTCATTCGGAGAAGATGTCCATTCCAAACCTCGACGGCTTATAGCGCGAATCTCAAGCGTGTCCTCGCAGGCTCGACCTATCTTGGCCGGCCGCCAGGCCCTCGCCAGCGCCAAGGTGAAAGATGGCAAGCTTCCGACTGCGCATATGGCCGCTTGACATACTTGGCGGATTGAAGTCGGTCGAGCGCTTTCCGCTGGCCACGTCGGAGGCGCGGTCGAAGCTTGGAGTGGATATCCCTCAATGCGCGTTGCGATGATTGGTACGGGCTATGTGGGCCTGGTGTCTGGGGCCTGTTTCGCCGACTTCGGCCATGTCGTGACCTGCATCGACAAGGACGCGGGCAAGATCGCCCGGCTGGAGCAGGGCGAGATCCCGATCTTCGAGCCGGGGCTGGATGATCTGGTGGAGCGCAACGTGCGCGAGGGGCGGCTGAAGTTCGCCACCAGCTCGGCCGAGGCGG
>FTJU01003145.1_pt1 | contig 11607 bp, 11 predicted proteins | sample 1658961 | NCBI WGS metagenome assembly FTJU01 (sample SAMEA3914878, study PRJEB12502) | metagenome | biome: forest; material: soil | place: USA | collected 2012-03-12 | depth 0.3 m | reverse complement strand
ATGAAGTGGTGCGGTCCCGAGGTCGAGGTCGAGGGCATCATCAGCCTCAAGACCGGCGGCTGCCCCGAGGACTGCCACTTCTGCTCGCAGTCGGGCCTGTTCCAGTCGCCCGTGCGCGCCGCCTGGCTCGATATCCCCAGCCTGGTCGAGGCGGCCAAGCAGACCGCCAAGACCGGCGCCACCGAATTCTGCATCGTCGCGGCCGTGCGCGGTCCGGACGAGCGGTTGATGGCACAGGTTGCCGCCGGTGTAGAGGCGATCCGCAACGAGGTCGACATCCAGGTCGCGTGTTCGCTCGGCATGCTCACCCAGGAGCAGGTCGACCAGCTCGCCGCCATGGGTGTGCACCGGTACAACCACAACCTCGAGACCTCCCGTTCGTACTTCCCCAACGTCGTCACTACGCACACTTGGGAAGAGCGCTGGGACACCCTGCGCATGGTGCGCGCGGCCGGTATGGAGGTCTGCTGCGGCGGCATCCTCGGCATGGGCGAAACCCTGGAGCAGCGTGCGGAATTCGCGGCGAACCTGGCCGAACTCGAGCCCGACGAGGTGCCGCTGAACTTCCTCAACCCGCGTCCCGGCACACCGTTCGGTGACCTCGAGGTCCTGCCCGCCGCCGACGCACTGCGCGCCGTGGCCGCATTCCGGCTCGCGCTGCCGCGCACCATACTGCGCTTCGCGGGCGGTCGCGAGATCACCCTCGGTGATCTCGGCGCCAAGCAGGGCATCCTAGGCGGTATCAATGCCGTCATCGTCGGCAACTACCTGACCACCCTCGGTCGGCCCGCCGAAGCGGATCTGGATCTGCTCGGTGAGCTGAAGATGCCGATCAAGGCGCTCAACGAAACACTCTGATCCGGCTGCCGAATACTGAGTACGCAAGCATCACGAAAGAGGCTGGTGCCGTGAGTACTGTCATGGATATGGACGAGCGCTACAACCCGTTCACCGGTAAACGCATCGTGCCGGGTCTCGACGATCCAGTTCCGGCCGCCGCGGCGCTGGGACTGGAACCGCCGCGCTTCTGCGAGCAGTGCGGCCGGCGCATGATCGTGCAGGTCAGCCCGGACGGCTGGTGGGCGAAGTGCTCGCGGCACGGTGTGCTGGATTCGAAGAATCTGGAACACCGCTAGTGGTGGCCCAATACGGCGACGTCACCGAGCCGTCTGGATCGACCGGGCTGTCGGGTGTACGGCATGAGCTGCGCGCGGCCGCGATTATCGCGGTCGGGGTGGTACTGCTCAGTGTGCTCGGCGGCGTGGTGTGGGCCTTCATCGCTCCCACCGAGCAGTATTTGGTGGTCAAGGCGCGCGCCGGCGCCGTACCGGCCAAGGGCGCGAAACTGACCGGGGAAAGTGTGCACCAATTCGACGCGCTGGCCATCTTCGTCTGCATCGGCGCGGTGCTCGGTGTGCTGACGGCGATCGGCGTGTGGCGTTGGCGTCGCGCGCGCGGACCACTGCTGCAACTGGGACTGCTGATCGGTTCCGGCGCAGGCGCTTACGTGATGGCGAAGGTCGGCGCGCAGATCATGAAATGGCAGCATCCGATGCCGTACGACCCGTCGGTCGGCCAGATCGTGCGGCTGCCGGTCGAGGTCGGCAGTTGGCTGGCGCTGATCGTGCAACCGCTGCTCGCGTCGCTGATCATACTGTTTCTCGCGGCGCTCAGTCCGACAGAGGATCTCGGCACCGGCTTCAGCGGACCGTTCGGCGATGCGCGGCCATACTTCACTGCGGCAAGCGGATTCGCGGCCGTCGACAATGCCGATTCCTACCGTGGCGCTGCGAGCGGCGGACCGATGCCCCACAGTGTCCCGTACGGCGGCTTCGGACCGCCAGGTTCGGATCGCGCTCGCTAACGTTATCCGAACCGTTGCCCGCGCCGCGGCACAGGCGTACCAGAACGGCCTAGAATTGTGGGACACGCTGTGCGTTCAGAGAGGAACGGGTCATGGCGTTCGTGGGTAGCGGACCAGTGGTCAAGGAACTCGACGCGAAATTCTGGCGGGTCGTCGAGCCGCTGGTGTATCACGGTGCCGCAGAAGAATTCGTCATTCCGGCAGGCTTCCGCACCGACTTCGCATCGGTGCCAAGGGTTCTGGTCTGGCTGGTGCCCCGATACGGCGTCTACACTCGTGCCGCCATCCTGCACGACTACCTGCGCAGCTCGAATGTGGTGAGTGCGGCCGACGCGGACGGCATCTTTCGGCGCTGTCTGCGCGAGTTCCGGGTCTCGATACCGCGCCGCTACATGATGTGGGCCGCGGTGCGTTTGGGCAGTCGCCTCCGTGGCGCGCATCTCGGCGATATCGCACTGTTCCTGCTCGTCGCGATCCCGTCGGTACTGTTCCTGGCGATCCCGGTCGTGGTGGTGCAGATATTCCTGTGGCTGTTCTGGTTGGTGGAGTTGGTGTTCTGGGCGGTGGCTCGCGTCGGGCAGCGCACTGCCGCCCCGCCGCCACAACCACAGATGAAGACCGCCTGACTGTCCGGTCCCGAACTCCGTTTCGGCGGTCCCACCTGCGTATTCGCATGTCGGGTCGGTAATTCCGTTGCGGTCACGTCATTGGCCTTCAGTCCTGACGGAAAGCTGCTCGCGTCGGTGAATCTCCACTCGGAAGTTTGTCTGTGGAACTCCGACAAGGGCATGTCCGCTTCCTCGGTGCGGAAATCCGCTCGCTCCCACGGTGCCGAATGACGGTCGGAAGTCGACATTCCACCAGCAGACGGGTTCCTGATGACGGCGAGCCGACAGGGGGCATTTGATGGTGGGATCTGGACCCCAGCAAGCCGCGGATCGCATCTGCGATGTCACCCGTGGGGTGCTGACTCCGCAGGTATGGCAGGACCAGGCGTCGCAGGTCCCGTATGCACCGCCGTGCGGGTGGAAATCGGTGGTGGCGGCGCTGCGGCGCGGATACTGTTGGCCCGCATGGTCCGAGATGGGAAGGAGGTGGCGATGAGCGAGGATTCGGCGACCGGGCCCGGGCAGGGGGTGCTGATTCCGGAGGCCGGCGAGTCGGAACGGCCTGATCTGGTGGCGTGGCGGCGGCGGAATGCGTTGCGGCGGTCCAATGCCGCGCAGCCGATTCCCAGTGCGCGGCGGTATCGGCGGAAGGTGAAACATAAAGGGCGGGAGCGGGATTGAGATAGTGTCGCCGGACCCGCGGGGTGATCGTGGGGCAGGCGATCGCGGGGATGTCAGGTGGGTGGGCGCAGCGCGGCGAATTCGTCGGTGACCCGGAGCGCCGCGTCGGTGAATCGGTAGACCGCAGCGGGGCGTCCACCCGCCCGGCCGGGGGATGCGGTTGCACCGGTCGGCGTGATCACCTTGCGGCGAGTGAGAACTCGCTGCAGATTCGTCGTGTCGACGTCATATCCCAGTGCAGCGCAATAGATTTCGCGCAGAGTCGACATGGTGAAACGCTCCGATGCCAGTGCGAAGGCGATATTGGTGTAGGACAGCTTCGCGGCGAGCCGGGTGCGCGCGTGTTCGACGACCGTCCCGTGATCGAACGACATACGTGGCAGTTGGGAGACCGGATGCCAGGTGGTATCCGAGGGGAGTTGCGGGTCCGCGGTCAGCGGCACCAATCCCAGATAGGCCGAGGCGATCCGGCGCGGCGCGGGCACCCGATCCGGATTGCTGAATACCGATAGCTGCTCCAGATGTGCCAGCTCGCGCACGTCGACCTTCTCGGCGAGCTGACGGCGGGCCGAAACATTGAGGTCCTCGTCATCGCGCAGCCGCCCGCCGGGTAGCGACCAGGTGCCTTTCTGTGGGTCCAGTGCGCGCTCCCACAGCAGCACCGCGAGTTCGGTCCGCTGACCGGGTGGGCATGGCCGAATCAGGTCATCTGTCATGCGCGCAGGACTGCTACCTGCCGTGATGTCGTCGGGAAAGCGCCGAACCTGGAACACCGCAGTGAGCGTTTCGTGGATGGTGTTACTATGGGGCACGTTTTCGATTGTAAGTCGAAAACCTGGTTTGGTGCGAACCGGCCGGCATGTGAATAGGCACAGGGGCCGGGCGCACGAGGAGAGGAGCCATCCATGGCGACGACGGGTGTGAAGCTGGCGCCCCCGCTGATGGGGCAGGTATTCGATGGTCCGACCGGATTCACCGGTGTCGAGGCCACACCTGAGTGGGCGGCCGAGGTCAAGCGCCTCGCCAGGGAGCGCAACGCGACGATTCTCGCGCACAACTACCAGTTGCCCGCGATCCAAGACGTAGCCGACCACGTCGGTGACTCGCTGGCGCTGTCCCGCATCGCGGCCGAGGCGACCGAGGACACCATCGTGTTCTGCGGTGTGCATTTCATGGCCGAGACGGCCAAGATCCTCAGCCCCGAGAAGACCGTGCTCATTCCGGACCAGCGGGCGGGCTGCTCCCTCGCCGATTCGATCACCGCCGACGAATTGCGCGCCTGGAAGGCCGAATTCCCGGATGCCGTGGTCGTTTCGTACGTGAACACCACTGCCGCGGTGAAGGCACTCACCGATATCTGCTGTACCTCCTCGAATGCTGTCGATGTGGTCGCCTCCATCGATCCCGATCGGGAGGTGCTGTTCCTGCCGGATCAGTTCCTCGGTGCGCACGTCAAGCGAGTCACCGGCCGCGAGAATATGCACATCTGGGCGGGCGAATGCCACGTACACGCGGGAATCAACGGTGACGAACTGACCGAACAAGCCCGCACCCACCCGGATGCCGAACTGTTCGTGCACCCCGAATGCGGTTGCGCCACTTCGGCGCTGTACCTCGCGGGCGAGGGCTCGTTCCCGGCCGACCGAGTGCATATCCTGTCGACCGGCGGGATGATCGACGCCGCCAAGGCCGCGAAGTCGAATCAGGTCCTGGTCGCCACCGAGGTCGGCATGCTGCACCAGCTGCGAAAGGCCGCCCCCGGCATCGACTTCCAGGCCGTGAACGATCGTGCGTCCTGCAAGTATATGAAGATGATCACCCCCGCGGCACTGCTGCGCTCGCTCGTGGAGAACGCCGACGAGGTGCACGTCGACCTGGAAATCGCCACGCTGGCCCGCAATTCGGTGCAGCGCATGATCGAAATCGGTAACCCGGGCGGTGGCGAATGAACGACCGCGATCGGAGCGCGACGCGCGCGCTCGTCCGGAGTGGCGGTGCGGAATGACCGCCGGAGCGGTGGTCATGGCGGAGCCGAGCGTCAGCGAGGGCCGGGCATGAGCACCGCGCCGCGGATCGACTGGGAAGCCGCCGCCGATCTCGTCGTGATCGGCGGCGGTGTCGCCGGACTGACCGCGGCACGGACGGCATCGCTGCGCGGTCTGCGGGTGCTCATCCTCAGTAAGGGCGGCCCGACGGATACCGCGACCCAATACGCCCAGGGCGGTATCGCCGTTGTTGCGCCGCATGAGGATTCCGTGGAGTCGCATGTCCGCGACACAGTCGAGGCCGGTGCCGGCCTATGTGACGAGGCGGCGGTGCGCTCCATTGTCGAAGGCGGTCAGGCCGCCGTCGCCGCACTGACCGATCTGGGCGCGGTCTTCGATCTCGCGCGGGACGGTCAGATTTCGCGTACCCGCGAGGGCGGGCACAGCACGCGTCGGATCATCCATGCCGGCGGTGACGCCACCGGCGCCGAGGTGCAGCGTGCGCTGAACGCGGCCGGGCTGCCGGTCCTGTTCGGTGCCGCGGCATTGGAGGTTGTCACCGGGCGGACCGGTGTGCAGGGCGTGATCGCGGTGTCCGAGAACGGATTCGGGGTCGTGCACGCACCTGCGGTGCTGCTGGCCACGGGCGGGCTCGGCCAATTGTACGCGCTGAGCACGAATCCGCCGGGTGCCACCGCCGACGGCATCGCGCTCGCGCTGTGGGCCGGTGCGACGGTGGCCGATCTCGAATTCGTGCAATTCCATCCGACGGTGCTCTACACCCCTGGTGGACTCGGCAGACGTCCGTTGATCAGCGAGGCGGTCCGGGGCGAAGGCGCGAGACTGGTCGATTCCGAAGGGAATTCGGTAACCGCGGGTGTGCATCCGCGTGGTGATCTGGCACCGCGCGATGTGGTGTCGCGTGCGATCGCCGCCCGGATGCGCGCACTCGGCACTGATCATGTCTACCTCGACGCCCGCGCGATCGACAGCTTCCCACAACGCTTTCCGACGATCACCGCATCGTGCCTGGCCGCCGGGATCGATCCGCGCGCCGATCTCATTCCGGTCGCACCCGCCGCGCATTACCAATGCGGTGGGGTCGTGACCGACACCCACGGCCGGACTGCGGTTCCCGGCCTGTACGCCGCAGGTGAGGTGGCGCGGACCGGACTGCACGGTGCCAACCGGCTGGCCTCGAACAGTCTGCTCGAGGGGCTGGTGGTCGGTGAGCGAGCCGGAGTAGCCGCGGCGGAGCGTCTCGGCGAGGAGGCACAAGTGACTGATGTGTCCTTCCACACCATTCCACGCGCGGCCCGAGCCTTGGTGCAGCAGTCGATGACATTGCATGCCTCCGTGGTTCGCGATGCCGCGGGTCTGGCGGAGGCGGCGGTGCGGTTGCGTGACGCCGTGTCGCACAGTGCGGCAAGTCGCCTGCGGGCCGAGTTGGCCAGTGCCAACCAGCGATTCACGGGCGAGCTTTCGGCGTTGAGCGACGTCTCGGCGCGTAACAGCGCACCGAGCGTCGCCGAGGATCACAACGGTTCGGCCGCGGCCCAACGCACGACCGCGTTCGAGGACGCGGCCCTCACCCTCACCGCCCAGGTGCTCTTGCTTTCCGCGGCAGCCCGCACCGAAAGCCGCGGCTCCCACACCCGCTCCGACCACCCGACCCCCGACGACCAGCAATGCCACAGCCGCGCAGTACGTCTGGGGCCAGAAGGTCACCCCGTCCCAGCCCCCGACGGTCTCGACCTCACCACCTGGACCCAGGACGTCATCCCCAGCGCCTCATGATTCGAGAACAGGAAATTTCCGCGAACGATGCGGTCAGTAGGACAAGGAGTGCATTGATGGGACTGGATACCGGCCTGGATCGTGATGAGGTGCTGGCCCTGATTCGCACGGCGCTGGATGAGGATCTGCGCTACGGTCCCGATATCACCACGGCGGCGACGGTTCCGGCCGACGCTGCGGTGAAGGCATCGGTGGTTTCGCGCCAGCCGGGTACGGTAGCCGGACTCGATGTTGGCCTGCTCGTGCTGGACGAGGTGATCGGTGCGGGCAATTACGAAATCACCGATCGGGCCGCCGACGGCACCCGGGTCGAGCCGGGCCGGTCCGTACTCGAGCTGGTCGCGCCGACTCGCGGCCTGCTCACCGCCGAACGCACCATGCTCAACCTCGTCTGCCACCTCTCCGGGATCGCGACCGCCACCGCCGCCTGGGTCGACGAGGTCGCGGGGACCAACTGCCGCATCCGCGACAGCCGCAAAACACTGCCGGGCCTGCGTGCTCTGCAGAAGTACGCGGTCCGCGTCGGTGGTGGCGTCAATCACCGCATGGGTCTCGGCGATGCCGCGCTGATCAAGGACAACCACGTGGTGGCCGCCGGTTCGGTGGTCGCGGCTCTGCGTGCCGTCCGCGAGCTGGCACCGGATATCGCCTGCGAGGTCGAGGTGGACAGTCTCGAACAACTCGACGCCGTCCTGGCCGAAAACGTCGAACTGGTCCTGCTCGACAACTTCCCCCTCTGGCAGACCCAGGCCGCCGTCCAACGCCGCAATGCCCAGGCACCCGGCACCGAACTCGAATCCTCCGGCGGTCTGACTCTGGCCGACGCCGCCGACTACGCCCGCACCGGCGTCGACTATCTGGCCGTCGGTGCCCTGACCCACTCCGTACGCGTCCTCGACCTCGGCCTGGACATGTAGTAACGATCCGTCAGGCGGTGAGCTCGCGTTCCAGCGGGGTGCAAAAGCGGGGTATGGCGCGCACTTCGCCATACCAGGTGGCTGTGCGGCCGACTTCGGCTTCGATCAGCGATTCGGCTTCGGCGCCGACGTCCTCCAGAAGGCGGTAGACGATTTCGCCGTCTTTGCGTTGGGCCCAGCCACCGACAATGCGGCCGTTCCACCAGATAGTGGGACCGACGTTTCCGTTGCGGTCGAAGAGCATCGGTGCGTGTGGGCCCAGATACCAGTCGCGAGACTGCCAGCCCATGGGGGTGGGGTCGAGGGCAGGCAGCAGGGCGGCCCAGGGTTCGGGCTGGGGGATCGGATCCTGGTCGTCGGCGAGTAGCAGACCGGTGGTGCCGTCGATATCGACCTCCACCACATCGAGTTGGGCGAGGGCCTTGCGGACTTCGGCGAGCGTCCAGCCTGTCCACCATTTGATATCGGTGATGGGGGCGGGGCCGAAGGCGTAGAGCCACTGCCGGACGAGTTCGGCGCGAGCCGCATCGGCGGACATGGTCGCAACGCTGTGCGGCAGCCAGGTCTCTCTCGGCGCCCAGGTGTATTGGCTGCTCGTCCAACCTCCGTTCGGCCGACCGCGCACGATGCGCCCCTCGACGCCGAGGATCACCAGCACCCAGGTGGTGATGCTGTTGGGGCGCGAATACGCCTTGTCCGGAGCGGGATTCACCTGCGTGCGCAGCCGAGGCACGTCTCTGCTCAGCTGCGCACCGGTCGCGGCCCCGCGCGCCAGAAGCGCCTTGTGTGTTTCGTCTTCGACATCGGCGAGCCATGCGCGCACATCCCCGTCCACAACTCCGGCCTGCTCGATGAACCTGCTGTAGGTACGACGTTGCTTCTCCGCCAACGCATCCGCGCATGACGCCTGCAATACCGGCAGCAGTTCGACCGGTGCGACGAACATGGTGCGCCGCATCGCGAGCAGGCGCAGCAGCGTCCGATCGTCGTACAGGGCCTTTTCGACATGTGCGGGCCCGGCGTCGAGACTGCGCGCGCTCACCGACAGATACACCGTCGCGGGATCGGTCGCATGCAGTACGACGAGGGATCGGACGATATCGGCAACATCATCGGTGCGGGACGCCGGTGTGAGCCGATGTCGCCGCGCAAGCCGGGCCCGCCGCTCTGTCGCTTCAATCGAACGCATATGCGAATAGTAGCGGTCAGATGTCGAAGTGCTGTGGATCCACCCGCAATGCCTGGCACGCTTCCCGCACGGCCGCGATCTCGTCGTGATCGAAGTCCCATCCGCGTTGCCGATCATGATGCGCATCCGTACGACCGCCGGTGCCTTGGTCGGCTTGTCAGAGCCGATGAGTCCGGCCACCCGCAGCCGGATGGTGCCGTCGGCCGCGGCGACGAGCGCGCAGATACCCATGACCGCATCCTGGAACGTGTTGCCGTGCAGCTCGTTCTTCTTGTCCGGCAATTGCGCTCGCGCCCCCGAAGCATGGCCGAATTACGCAGGCTGCCAGGCACGCACCAGATCGAGCAGTCCGGGAAACCGCGCGTCGAGATCCTCGATCCGCACCCGGCTGCGGCGCTCCAGCCCATACTGTCGCTGACGGGTGACTCCAGCCTCGCGCAGCACCCGGAAGTGGTGCGTCAGTGTTGATTTCGGTCGGTCGATCTCGAACCAGCCGCAGGAGCGATCGGTCTCGGGGGATTCGAGCAGCAGTTTCTGCACCATGCTCAGCCGTAGCGGATCGCTGAGTACGCCGAGCACATCCTCCAGTCGCAGCTCGGCGCGCGCCGGCTCGGGCAGCGTGGTCGCGACGGTGTCGGTCGATGGCATCGGATCTCCTGCGGATCGGCGAATCTTTGGTTCGACTTCTATCGTACTAGATGTTAAGTTCGACTCTTATCGTACTAGTACGAGAAATTGCGAACCATGGAGGTTGGGATGACAACGCTCGCGACGAAACCGGAAACCGAGGTACGGCGTGACGGCGCGGTGTGGCTGGCGGCTTGGCCCGTGCTCGTGGTCTTCGTGCTCTCGAATGCGCCCACCCCGCTCTATGTCGTGTGGCAGCACCGGCTGGGCTTCTCCTCCGGCACATTGACCGCCGTATTCGCCTGCTACATCGCCGGATTGCTCGGCACACTGCTGGTCGCGGGCGTGGTCTCGGACCGCATCGGCCGCAAACCCGTGCTGCTGCCCGCGGTGCTTCTCGCGATGCTCGCCTGCGTCCTGTTCGCCATCGCGAATTCGGTTGCGATGCTGGCGGTCGCGCGCCTGCTCACCGGAATAGCGGTCGGCGCGGCCGTTTCGGCGGGCATGGCGGCGGTGACCGATATCGGCGGTCCGGAGCGCAAACGCCTTGCCGCGCTGGCGGCCTCATCGGCCATGGTGCTCGGCGCGGGCGTCGGTCCGTTGCTGGCGGGTCTGCTGTCGCAGTTCGTTCCCGGCCCGACCGTCACCATTTTCATCGTCGAAATCAGCTTGCTCGCTACGGCCTTCGCGGTCGTAGCTCGGCTCGATTTACCCAAGGGCGCACGCGGACGCGGTCCATGGATTCGCATTCCCGCGGTCGCGCCCAGCGGACGTATGGCCGTACTGCTCGGCATCGCGGTATTCGCGCCGGGCATTACCGCGACCTCGTTCGTGCTCTCGCTCGGCCCCTCGCTGCTGTCGAACCTGCTGGGCGCCACCAATCGGGTGCTCGCGGGCGGTCTGGCCTTCGTCATGTTTCTCGGTGCCACCGGCATCCAATTCGCGGTGCGGCGGCTGCGCCTGCGCACGATCCTGCTCGGCGGCACGGCGGCCATCCTGCTCAGCATGATCACCCTGGTCGCGGCGCTGCGGCTGTCGTCCATCGCGTTCTTCGCCGCCGCCGCGATCCTCGCGGGCATCGGCCAGGGCATGGGCCAGTTCGGCGGTCTCACGGCCATCAGCGCGAGCGTGCCGGCCGATCGGCTCGCCGAGGCCAATGCCGCCCAGAACGTCGGCGGTTATCTGCCCGCCGCCGTGCTCCCCTTGTCGGCCGGATTCCTCAGTGACGCAATCGGTTTGCCAGCGGGCACGACGACCTTCGCCGCTCTTGTCGGTGCGGCCGCGGTGCTCGGCGCGGTATTCGTCGCGACTCGTCCCGTCACCGCGACCGGACGGCGATAGCAGCATGCCATCATTCCAGGATGAGACACCTACTGCTGACGCTCGGCTGCACGCTGTTCGCCGCGGTGTCGACGACAGACCTTGTTGCATCGCCCGTTTCGGCCGGACCCGAATGTGCGGTCCAAGTGGACGTGCGGCCGGTGACCCTGACGGTGGACGGCGAGGACGCCACCGGCCGGGTGTACGAACCGTATCGCTGTGCGGCGGGCGATCTGACCCCGCGCGATCTGGTCGTCGCGGTCCACGGCCACGACGGCACCTCCGCCGATTTCGCCGAATATATGACCTCGATTGCCCGCCGCACGGCGACGCCGATCCTGTCCATGGACGCCCGTAGCGCGATCAGCGTCTGGCGAACCGGCGAATGGAATCTGTGGGCGGGCCGGCGCGATATCGTCACCGCCGCCCAGTGGTACAAGAACGAGCATCCAACCATCGTCCGTACTGTGCTGTGGGGCTGGAGTCAGGGCGGCATCATGAGCGGTCTCGCGGCGGCATACGCTCCACCGGGGCTCTTCGACTACTGGGTCGACAATTACGGTCCCGCGGATGATTTCAGCATGTGGTTGGCCTCGGCGGGCGTCGACCCCGCCCTGCC
>FTJU01243419.1_pt1 | contig 11614 bp, 13 predicted proteins | sample 1658961 | NCBI WGS metagenome assembly FTJU01 (sample SAMEA3914878, study PRJEB12502) | metagenome | biome: forest; material: soil | place: USA | collected 2012-03-12 | depth 0.3 m | reverse complement strand
CGCTCAGGGCCCGCGGTGAGCGCGCGGTCGGGGCCGAACAGCTGGTCCGCGATCTGCGGATCAACCGCATTTTCGAGGGCTCCAGCGAAATCATGCGCCTGCTGATCGCCAGGGAGATGGCCGATGCGCATATGGCCGCCGCCGGCGCGCTGGTCGATCGGAACGCGGAGTTCAAGGACAAGGCCAAGGCCGCGGTCGGTGCGGGTGGTTTCTATGCCAAGTGGTTCCCGCAGTTGGCCGTCGGCACGGGTACGGTGCCCGCGACCTATGCCGAATTCGGCCCGCTGGCGCGGCATCTACGCTTCGTCGAGCGCAACGCGCGCAAGCAGGCCAGGTCGCTGATGTACGCGATGGCGCGCTGGCAGGCGGGTCTGGAGTACCGGCAGAACTTCCTCGGCCGCATCGTCGATATCGGTGCCGAGTTGTTCGCGATCTCGGCCGCCTGCGTGCGTGCGCAGGCGCTGCGGGCGAAGGGTGCGCCGGAGGCCAAGGCCGCCGAGGAATTGGCCGATACGTTCAGCAGGCAGTCGCGGATTCGGGTGAAGAAATTGTTCGACGCCCTATGGGACAACACCGACGACGACGATCGCACCCTCACCCGCAATGTCCTGGACGGCCGCTACCAGTGGCTGGAGGAAGGCATCTTCGATCCGAGCGAGGGCACCGGACCGTGGATCGCGGAATGGCAGATGGGTCCGTCGACCGAGACCAACCTGCTTCGACCGTTCCTGCCGTCGACTCGGAGCCACGCGAGCACCTAGTCACGGTGCCAGTGCGAGCCGCCACTCATTCGTGGGTGGCGGCTCGTCGCACGTGAAGTATTCGCATGTCTCGAGAAGTCCCTAGACACCGAAATACTCTCGATATTTCACCGTGGCGACCGTCCGATAACGATCTCTAGCGGATTCTAGGGAATTTGATCAATTACCCCATAGAAGACAACACAGCGGTCGATCATGGACATCTGCGTGAATCCAACGTCTGGCGTCGCTGCATCGACTCACCGGCATTCCGGCGCTGGTGCTGGCCGGTTCGGCCGATATCGTGGTGCCGTTCGCGCATTCGGTGGTACTCGCCTCGCAACTGGCGGGCTCCGTGCTGGTCCGGCTCGAGGGTGCCGGACACAGCGTGCATCTGGAGCGGGCCAAGGAGGTGGCGCTGTCCATCGTCGCCCTGGTCGAGCGGGTCTTCGCCGCGATGCATGATCGCGGTCCCGGATACGCCACCGCCAGTTGACCGCACGGCTCGTCGGAAGTCACCACAGCCGGGCGGCCACACCACGGCAACAGTCGATCGAACAGCCGGGAGCTAGGGCACCACGAGCCAAAATCGAATTCCTCACGTACTGTGTTGTAGATCACGTTGTGTGGTGAGTCACACGACTCGGTAGAGCGCGGCCCAGGCAGCCAGACAAGGAACCATCCGCTACCCATCGAGTTCGTCTGTCCGCCAGGGAATACAGGAGGTATCGATGACACGCAGCGAAATCGCGGAACTCCGCTACGCGGTCGGCCAGCTCCGGCAATGCGTCGGCACGCTGCGCTCCCAATACGGCGACGCCAAATCCGTGCGGCGACTGGAGAACGACCTCGAGCGGCTCGTGATCGATGCCGATGAACTCGAGCAGTCGCCGCCACAGGAGATCATGCGCCGTCCGCAGGAGACCATCTACGTGCCGGACAGCAAATCCGACGAAGCGGCATGGATGGGCGCACAAGACGAGGGCCTCGGCTTCCACTCCCGCCCGCGCACGAAGTAAATCGGTTCGCGGACCCGGCTCGATGCCGAGCGGGCCCGCGATCCGCTACCGGCTCGCTGTGCGGCTGGCGATCTGCGCGACGGCGAGACACCATGGGTCGAGATCCCATTCCCACACCGGCACCATCACGGCCGCGGCGCACACGCCCGCGGTCCACTGCCGCGACGTCGGTCCATCCACCGCGAGTGCCGATCGATAGGGCTTCGTAGCGGATTCGCCAGCCCGCGCGGCGACCAAACCCGGATCGAATGTGGCAGAAATCACGGTCCTCGAGGTCGGGCCGCTTTGCCAAGACCCCGCTCGAGCGATAGCTAGCGTGTCGTATGGTGCTCAGCATCACATTCGATTGCGGAGGTCACCAGGACCATCCGCACAGCAGATCAGCGAGGCATCCACCTGTGAGTGCCGCACCGACCGCCGCCCCGGAAACGGGCAACGGCGTCTTCAACAAGACCAGGGCCGCCATCTCCGCGCGCACACTGCGCACCGACCGGTGGTGGGTCCCACCGCTGATGACGGCCGTCGGACTGGCCGCGTTCGTCATCTACGCGACCATCAGATCGTATGTGCGAACGGCATATTGGGTTCCCGAGTACCACTACCTGACCCCCTTCTACTCGCCGTGTGTGAGCAGCGACTGCGTCGAGGGTTCCAGCCACTTCGGCGCGTGGTTCGGCCACATTCCGGCGATCCTGCCGCTGGGCTTCCTGGTGCTGCCGTTCCTACTCGGATTCCGGTTGACCTGCTACTACTACCGGAAGGCGTACTACCGCGCGGTGTGGTTCTCCCCGCCCGCGTGCGCGGTCGCCGAGCCGCACGCCAAGTACACCGGCGAGACCAAACTGCCCCTGATCATCCAGAACGCGCACCGCTACTTCTTCTATGTGGCCGTACTCGTTTCCCTGATCAACACCTATGACGCGATCACCGCGTTCCACGGCAAGACCGGCGGCTTCGGCTTCGGTCTCGGCAATATCGTGCTGACCGGCAATGTGCTGCTGCTGTGGGCCTACACCCTGTCGTGCCATTCCTGCCGGCACATCATGGGCGGCAAGCTCAAGCACTTCTCCGCCCATCCGGTGCGGTACTGGTTCTGGACCCAGGTCTCCAAGCTCAATACCCGCCATATGGCGCTGGCCTGGACCACCCTCGGCACGCTCGCGCTGACCGACTTCTACGTGATGTTGGTTGCCAGCGACACGATTTCGGATCTGCGGTTCATCAACTAACCGCCCTCACAAACCAGGAGTTTCGCGGCCATGCCAGAAGTGGAACGGCATAAGTACGACGTCGTCGTCATCGGTGCCGGTGGCGCCGGACTGCGCGCGGTGATCGAAGCACGCGAACACGGTCTTTCCGTCGCGGTGGTCTGCAAATCGTTGTTCGGCAAGGCACACACGGTGATGGCCGAGGGCGGATGCGCCGCCTCGATGGGTAATGCCAATGAAAAGGACAGTTGGCAAACCCATTTCAAGGACACCATGCGCGGTGGCAAGTTCCTCAACAACTGGCGCATGGCCGAATTGCACGCCCAGGAGGCGCCCGACCGGGTATGGGAACTGGAAACCTATGGCGCGCTTTTCGATCGGACCGCCGACGGCCGGATCAGTCAGCGCAACTTCGGTGGCCACACCTACCCGCGGCTGGCGCACGTCGGTGACCGGACCGGACTCGAGATCATCCGTACGATGCAGCAGAAGATCGTTTCGCTGCAGCAGGAGGATTTCGCGGAGACCGGCGACTACGAGTCGCGCATCAAGGTTTTCGCCGAATGCACCATCACCGAATTGCTCAAGGACGGCGATCGGATCGCCGGTGCGTTCGGGTACTGGCGCGAGTCCGGACGGTTCGTACTGTTCGAATCGCCCGCCGTAGTGGTCGCGACCGGCGGCATCGGCAAGTCCTACAAGGTCACCTCGAATTCGTGGGAATACACCGGCGACGGTCACGCGCTGGCACTGCGGGCCGGCGCCACACTGATCAATATGGAATTCCTTCAGTTCCATCCGACCGGCATGGTCTGGCCGCCGAGTGTTAAGGGCATTCTGGTCACCGAGGGTGTCCGCGGTGACGGTGGCGTGCTGAAGAACAGCGAAGGCAAGCGGTTCATGTTCGAGTACATTCCGCCGGTCTTCAAGGGGCAGTACGCCGAGACCGAGGAAGAGGCCGATCAGTGGTTGCGCGATAACGACTCCGCCCGTCGCACACCGGATCTGCTGCCCCGCGACGAGGTGGCCCGCGCGATCAACTCGGAGGTGAAGGCGGGACGCGGCACCGAACACGGTGGCGTGTACCTGGATATCGCCTCCCGACTGCCCGCCGAAGAGATCCGGCGGCGGCTGCCCTCGATGCACCATCAGTTCAAAGAGCTCGCGGACGTGGACATTACGAAGGAGCCGATGGAGGTCGGCCCGACGTGTCACTACGTCATGGGCGGAATCGAGGTCGATCCGGACACCGGTGCGGCGACCGTGCCCGGCCTGTTCGCCGCGGGTGAGTGTTCCGGCGGTATGCACGGCTCCAATCGGCTCGGCGGGAATTCGCTGTCCGATCTGCTGGTATTCGGCCGACGGGCAGGACTCGGTGCCGCGACCTACGTCGAACAACTTATCGAGCGCCCCACGATCGCCGATGCCGATATCGATTCAGCCGCGAAAGCCGCTGTGGCGCCGTTCGATCCGCCGGCCGAAGGGACGGGGGAGAACCCCTACACCCTGCACACCGATCTACAGCAGGCCATGAACGATCTGGTCGGCATCATCCGCAAGGAACACGAATTGCGGGAGGCCATCGATCGCCTCGCCGAACTGCGGACCCGCTTCAACAGTGTGACGGTGGAGGGACATCGGCAGTTCAATCCGGGCTGGCATCTGGCTCTCGATCTGCGCAATATGCTGCTGATCAGCGAATGTGTCGCGCAGGCTGCCCTTTTGCGCACCGAGAGTCGAGGCGGACACACCCGCGACGACTTCCCGGCCATGGATCCGGACTGGCGCAACAAACTCCTCGTGTGTGCGATCGATCCCGCCGATGCGGACGGCCCGGTGCCCGGCGTGCGGGTCACTCCGGAGGACCAGACCCCGATGCGAGCCGATCTGCTCGCGCTCTTCGATCTGGGTGAGCTCGAAAAGTATTACAACCCAACCGAACTCGCGTCCCATCCGGCAGGTTCGGTTTCAGCCACGGAAGGCGAGGCGTAAGAATGGGTTACGACGCCAAATTCCGCGTGTGGCGCGGTGATATCGACGGCGGGGAACTGCACGACTTCACCGTCCAGGTGAACGAGGGCGAGGTGGTACTCGACATCATCCATCGGCTGCAGGCCACCCAGGCGCCCGATCTCGCGGTGCGGTGGAATTGCAAAGCGGGTAAATGCGGTTCGTGCTCGGCCGAGGTGAACGGTCGACCGCGGCTGCTGTGCATGACCCGGATGTCGACCTTCCAGCCGGACGAATTGATCACCGTCACGCCGATGCGCACCTTCCCGGTGATCCGCGATCTGGTGACCGATGTGTCGTTCAACTACCAGAAGGCAAGGGAGATACCGTCTTTCACGCCGCCGGTGGATCTGAAACCGGGCGACTATCGGATGCAGCAGGTCGATGTGGAGCGCTCGCAAGAGTTCCGCAAGTGCATCGAATGTTTTCTGTGCCAGAACACCTGTCACGTGGTCCGTGACCACGAGGAGAACAAGGCGGCGTTCGCCGGTCCGCGTTTCCTGATGCGAATCGCCGAGTTGGAGATGCATCCGCTCGATGTGGCCGACCGTCGCGACCTGGCTCAGGAAGAACAGGGGCTCGGGCTCTGCAATATCACCAAATGCTGTACCGAGGTCTGCCCGGAGCACATCAAAATCACCGATAATGCTCTGATTCCGATGAAGGAACGGGTGGCGGACAAGAAGTACGATCCGCTGGTCTGGTTGGGCAACAAGCTCTTCCGGCGCTGAGCAATCGCTGCTGGACCACCGGCCGGGGTCAGGAATACCCGGCCGGTCGGCGCACCTCTATAACAACGCGACAACACCGACGGCGACAACCCATACGAGCACGCCGATGAAAAGTGCCGATAGGAACGAGCCGGTCAGGATGAATACGCCTACCGCGGACACCGCGAAAAGCAGTCCAACGATCAGCCATTCCACCCAATCGCCCGGCTGCAGTTTCTTGTACCGAGGATGGGAACTCTCGAGCCCACGATCCACAAAAAGTGGATTACCCGTAATCCCCCTCGGCAAACGCGATTTCGTTGTCGGATCTGCGCTATTTCGTGATCTACCCGAGGACATCCGATCATTGCGGCGGGCCGGGCGGAGCGCCGCTGTCGTCATGTGACTCGACCCGGCGGACAGACCACCGCCGGGTCGATCGCACTAGGACTTCGGCCGGTCGAATTCACCATCGTGCACACCTGCCGTGAAGGCGGCCCACTCACCCGGGGTGAAGACCAACACGGGCCCGTCGGGGTTCTTACCATCCCGCAGCGCGACGTGGCCGGCCGCCAATAGCGCCACCTCCACGTTGTCCTTACCCGTGCCCTCGCCGGCCTTACGCCAGACCGCACCGGTCAGATCAACATTCGCGCCCTCATTGATACTCACGCCCGCAACTCCTCAGAACTCGCCGCTCGTAACACCTGCGGTGAAAGCCTTCCATGCACCCGTGCCGAAGACGAGGGCAGGGCCACCCGGATTTTTGCTGTCGCGCACGCCCACCCGATCGCCCGCGAGGAAGGCGACCTCGACGCAGTCCTTGCCCGCACCGCTGCGGGTGCTCTTGAACCATTGCGCGCCAACCAAATCCATACTCATGCCACATACTCCTTCGCTATCTGCCGGAGCAGATGTCTACTGGGTTGAATATCCAGCGCGCAGCGCTGGAGGCACTGGTGCGCACGATCGTACCGCCGTACATCAGCATGTCTTTCGAGGTAGAGATCCCCCGTGAAGCCCTCCACGTATACCACCGGCGGCTCGACCGGCTGGCCCTTGCCATCGATTCCGAATTGGAGAACTGTGAACGGTCCGGTGGACACTCCGAGCGGAACACCGGCTGCGAACGGCAGGATACGCAGGGAGATATTGGGTTGGGTACTGATATCGGCAAGATGACGTAGCTGCGCCGCCATCACTTTGGCGCCACCGACCACCCGGCGCAAAACCGATTCGTGCAAGATCACGTTCACTGTCGCCGGTGCGACCTTGCGGGTGATCAAAGCCTGGCGCTGCATTCGCAATTGGACTCGCCGCTCGATCTCAGCGTCCGAATCGTCCGGGTAACCCAGGCGATTCAGGGCTCTGGCGTAGTCGGCCGTCTGGAGCAGGCCGAGCACGATTTCGGATTGGTAGGAGGTGAGTTGCTGGGCGGATGCCTCCAAACCGACATAGACGTCGAATTTTTCGGGAATGAGATCGCCGTAGGCATGCCACCAGCTCTTGACGGCGGCCTGTTGGGCCAGCCCCTTCAGCCCGTCGGACAATTCGTCCGGTATGCCGTAGATGCGGCACAGCTCTTGGATATCGATGGTGCGAATGCGATCGGCCTGGCCTTTTTCCAAGCGCTGCAACGTACTTGCGCCCCACTCCATCAGCCGGGATGCCTCCGCTATGGTCAGACCCGCCTGGGTGCGCCAGTCCCGGAGATATCGGCCGAGCTGACGCCTGGGTAGAGTGGAGGCGGCGTTCTCGGGGGATAGTCGGTCCAAGGTGTCCAACTCCCACGCTGATTTCCTGGAACTCCCCAACGCTTTTACCGAATTCGCTGACACAGCACCCTCCGTTCTGTATTCAACTGCGACATTCCCGGGCCCCTTCGTGGTTACGCAGGCCCCGCGTCCGGACCCGTCGCGCACGTCCCGGGCTCGGATGCTCACCCAAGGGGTTGCTCCGGGGCGATCCCACAAGCTCGGTTCCCCGGCACTTCGCTTGGGCAGAGGGCTGTTTCGTCCACTATGGAGAATCCTCCCTTCCTGGTTGGGTTTTGTGCTGGGAATTCGCCTCAAATCTTTGGATATCCAAGAAGGGCGTTGTTCGGGACCGGTCACGATGGTGTGCTGAGAGTGTGCCCGGAGCGGATCAGGCGCCTCTTCCCTCCTCCTGTGAAACCTCCGGGCGCGCACAGTATTCGATGGCGACGCTCGCGGCCCGCTCCGTGATCACGCAAGCTACCGCCTCCGGGCGCGGCGCGGACGTCCCAGGAATCGCACCTAGGAACGAGGAGTCATGGCTGTAAGTGTCATAGCGTCGTCCTTGATGACCAGCGATTTGACCCCGCATCGCGCGCGCAGCGTCGGGCAGGAGAGCTGGGTGGTTTCCTATTTGCCAGGACGCACGCTGACCTGCGACCAGGCGGTTGCCGCGCTGAAGGTTGCCGAGGTGGTGCCATCGTTGTTCGCCGCGGTCGGCGATCTCGCGGACGAGGTCGGTCTGACCGTCCTCGAGGCGGTCGGGATGGCGGTTCGACAAGCCCCGTGGGATCAGGGACCCATCTCCCGGTACACCCGACAGGTTCTCTCGGTGCGCCACCGGGCGGAGGTTGCCTGATGCAGATCACCAACCTGCACATGCCCGTCGCGTCGCTACTCGCCTGCGAAAACGACCCTGGTGTGCTGACAACCGAACAAGCCCATGCCGGGATGCAGTTGCATATCGACTGCACCGTAGACCGCTGCCTGGTCCGCCGTGCGGCGCGGACCACCCTCGTCGAGGCGGGCAAATGTGTGCTCGATGAGCGCGCGCTGCAATTATGAGGCCCGCTGCCGAGCCGCCGGGTCTACCGGAAGTACTGGCCGACTGCATTCGGGTGCTGCGCTGGGTGACCGCAGAATCCCTGTCCCATCGACGGTACGCTGGCGCGCGAACGAATTACGGCCTGCCGAAACGAGTTGGCCGGCGGATCCGCTCAGTGCCAGGTGTGATCGGTGCGCGGGGTGCGCGGGCCGAACTTCGGCTTGTGCGCATAACCACTGATCTCCAGCAGGCGGACGGCCCGATAACGGTGTGGCCGTAGCGGTTCCAGATATTCGACCATCGCGTCATCGTCGATGGGTTCGCCCAGCAGTGTCCAGCCGACAATGGCCGCCAGATTGTAATCGCCGACCGAGAGGGCATCCGCGTCGCCGAAGGCGCGCTGCCCGATCTCGGCGGCGGTCCACACCCCGATCCCGGGCACCGTACGCAGGCGACGGGCGGCCTCCGCCGGATTTTCGGCCGCCGCCCGCTCCAGCGCATCCGCCACCCGGGCCGCGCGCACGATCGTCTGCGCGCGCTGTGGCCCGACATTGGCGCGATGCCAGGTCCAAGACGGGATCCGGCGCCAGGTATCCGCGTCGGGCGGCAGCAGCAGTCCGACCGGTGCCGGGCCGGGAGCGGGAGATCCGAACTGTCGCACCAGCTTTCGCCAGGACGCGCGGGCGGAGACGGTGTGCACCTTCTGTTCCAGCACGGCGGGTACCAATGCCTCGAACACCAGGCCGGTGCGCAGCATGCGCAAGCCGGGAAAGCGGCGGTGCGCGTCGACGAGCTTCGGATGCTCGGGAGCGAAGTCGGAGACATCCTCGTCCAGACACAGCATGTGGTCGAGGCCGTCGAGGAATTCGGCCGCGCCCGGACCCCAGGCACGCGCCTCGACCGTATGTCGATCGGCTTGGGTCAGGCGGTAGGTGACCGGGCCGGTCGGCATCCGGGAGGCGTGCCAGTGCGCGCCGTCGTGGGTGACCTGGTGACACGGGTCGCCGCTGCCGCGGGACAGCGGTGCGAGGGTGGGTGCGAGGTCGATCGACCGTTCGGCCATGACCGTTCTGGTCAGGCCGGCTCGGCTCGGGGCCGGTGCGGCCGCCTGATTGCGCACGGACTCATTGTGCCCCGCCGGGCGGGCGATGTGACCGCGGACCTCCCGCGGCATGTCGAATGTTGCCCCGCTTGCAATTGCTCGGCCCGAATGCGCGATCTGCCATACGGATCAGACATAACCGCAGATATTCGCTGATCCGTAACGCGACGAATTATTATGGCGATATTGATGCGTTCAGCAAACCGCCGGCAGTCGGCATAGTGGAGGTACACAAATGATCACCAGCGCACTCAACTGGTTGCTCAACGCCTGGGGTGCGGTTTCCGCGGGCAGCTCGGGCTACCAGATTCCGACCGGCACGCTGCCGTTCGGCAGCTGAGTCTCAATCGTCGAGCAGGAATTGCGCGAGGTGCATACCTCGGCGGCCGCTCAACTGCATGGCCTGGGTCCGACACGAGAAACCGTCGGCTATCAAGATCGAATCGTCGTCGGCATTTCGCAACGCCGGAAGTAAGCCATTCTCGGCGACGGCGACCGAAATGTCGTAATGGCCGGATTGCATTCCAAAGTTTCCAGCCAGACCGCAGCAACCGGTGACTTCAGTCACATTTATCCGCATGCTGGCAAATAGTTGGCGATCACCGTCGAAGCCCAGTACCGCATGGTGATGGCAATGCGGTTGGACGACGACCGACTGTCCCGGTCGCGCAGGCGGTCGCCAGTTCGGCTGTTCGGCAAGGAATTCGGCGAGTGTGCGCACTGCGGCTGCCGTCGCGCCCGCACGCGGATCGTCCGGTAGCAGTTCCGGCAGGTCCGAGCGCAGGACCGCGGTGCACGACGGCTCGAGACCGACGACGAGGCCGCCGCCGCGTACATGCGCATCCAGTTCGGTCAGTGTCGTGCGCAGCCGGGCCCGAGCGCCGTCGAGCTGGCCGGTGCTGATCCAGGTGAGCCCACAGCACACGCGCCGTCGCGGTATGCGAACGCGGTATCCGAGGGATTCGATCAGTCGCACTGCGGCCTGGGCGATTTCGGGGTCGAAGGCATCGGTGAACGTATCGATCCATAGGAGCACTTCGGGTGCCTGGTCGCCCGGCTCGCTAATCCGATCACGCCAGATCCTGCGGAAGCTGCGGTCCGCCAGTCTCGGCACCTCACGACGTGGATCAACCCCAACCGCGCGCAACGCGATTCGGCGCAACCACCCGATTTCGGCCAGCGCATTCACCACGCGCGGCATGCGGCTCGCGGCACCGAGCCAGCGCGGCAGCCAACCCAGCGCGTAGTGATCGATGGGACGCGGGCGGTGCCGGTAGCGGCGGTGGAGCGCCTCGGATTTATAGGTCGCCATATCGACACCCGCCGGGCAGTCGGAACGACATGCCTTGCAGGACAGGCACAGATCGAGCGATTCGGCGACCGCCTCGGACGACCAGGGGAGTGCACCGCGCACCACCTCCTGCAACACGCGCGCCCTACCGCGGGTGCTGTCTTTCTCGTCGGCGGTGGCCAGATACGACGGGCACATGAAACCACCGCTCGCGCGCGTGTCGGCGCGGCATTTACCGACACCGACACAGCGATGCACGGCCGTGGCGATATCGCCGTTGTCGTGCGGAAATGCGAAACCACGCGCCCCCTCGACCGGTCGCACCCCGACCAGCCGCAGATCGGCATCGATAGGGCGCGCGGCGACCAGGACACCGGGATTCAACACATCGTCTGGATCGAAAAGCGCCTTGTATCCGGCGAATACGTCGAGTGCGTCCTGGGAGTACATCTTCGAGAGCAATTCCGAGCGAGCCCGGCCGTCGCCGTGTTCACCGGAGAGCGAGCCGCCGTAGCGGACCACCAGCTCGGTCGCGTCCTGGATGAAGTTCCGAAAGCGTTGCGGCGCATCGGCAATCGGCAGATCGAGACGGACATGGATGCAGCCGTCGCCGACATGACCGTAGAGCAGTCCATCCACGCCGTGGTCCTTGGTCAGCGTGGCGAAATCGCGCAGATACGCACCCAGACGCTCCGGCGGTACCGCCGCATCCTCCCAGCCCGGCCAGGCCGGATG
>FTJU01001313.1_pt3 | contig 11674 bp, 14 predicted proteins | sample 1658961 | NCBI WGS metagenome assembly FTJU01 (sample SAMEA3914878, study PRJEB12502) | metagenome | biome: forest; material: soil | place: USA | collected 2012-03-12 | depth 0.3 m | reverse complement strand
AGTCGACCATCACCGAGTGGTCGATCACCAGGTCGACCGGGTTCAGCGGATTGATCTTCTCGGGGTCGGCGCCCAGCGCCTTCATGGCGTCGCGCATGGCGGCCAGGTCGACCACCGCCGGCACGCCGGTGAAGTCCTGCATCAGCACGCGGGCCGGGCGGAAGCTGATCTCGTGTTCGGTCTTGCCCCGGTTTTCGAGCCAGGCGGCCACGGCCTCGAGGTCGGCCTTGGTGACCGAGTCGCCGTCTTCGTTACGCAGCAGGTTCTCCAGCAGCACCTTCATCGAGACGGGCAGCTTGGACACATCCTTCAGGCCGGCGGCTTCCGCGGCGGGCAGGCTGTAGTACTGATAGGTCTTGGAACCGACCTTTAGGTCTTTGCGAGTTTGCAGGCTGTCGATAGACGGCATGGAATGAGGATCCTCTCACTGCTCTGGGCCGCCCGAAAACCGGTTGCGGGTTCGCGCACGAAACGGAACGGACACACAGCGTCCGGTCCTGCGCAGCGGTTGGCCCGCGCGGCCGCGCTCCTCATAGCCCTAGCCGCCCTACCAGTCCATGCACGGCGTGTGACGTCGTCCGCCACACACGGGGCGCGTGCATGATCCACGCGCTGAGGGTGGAGAACCTGACCCTGGTGCGCGGCGACCGGCTGCTGTTCCAGGGGTTGAGCTTCGAGCTCAAGGCCGGCCAGGCGATCTCGCTGGTGGGCCGCAACGGGGCCGGCAAGACCTCGCTGCTGCGCGCCATCGCCGGCTTCCTGGCGCCCGCGGCCGGCGCCATCCGCTTCCATGGCCAGGTCGGCGTGATCGAGCCGGAGGACGCCCGGTCGCGCGGGCTGCACATGGCCGGCCACCAGGACGGGCTGAAGACCAGCCGTCCGGCCAAGGCGGAATTCCTGTTCCAGGCGCGCTGGACCGGCGCGACCGAGGCGGGGATCGCCAAGGCGCGCGAAGCGCTCGACCTGGACGTGCTGTTCGACCTGGAGGTGCGCAAGCTCTCGGCCGGCCAGCGCCGACGCCTCTCGCTCGGCCGACTGGTGGCCAGCCCCCGGCCCCTGTGGCTGCTGGACGAACCCCTGGCGCCGCTCGACGTCCAGCATCGCCAGGCCTTCGGCGCCCTGATGGCCGAGCATGTGGCCGGCGGCGGCCTGATCCTGGCGGCGGTGCACGACCCCCTGCCGATCACGACCGACACCCTGGACCTCGGGGCGTTGGAAGACGCCGATCAGGAGGAGCCGGCATGAACGGCTTCCTCGTCCTGATGAAACGCGAGCTGGCCATGGCCTGGAACCGCGGCGGCGGGCCGGCGGTGGCGCTGGCCTTCAACGCCTGCGCCGTGACCCTGCTGCCCCTGGCGTCGGGCGGCTCGCTCGACAAGCTGAAGCTGCTCGCCCCCGGCTTCTCGTGGGTGGCCCTGGCCCTGGCTTCCCTGCTGTCGCTCGAGCGCCTGTTCGAGCGCGACTACGAGGACGGGGCGCTCGACCTCCTGGCGCTGGGCCCCGCGCCGCTGGAGCTGGTGGCGGTCGCCAAGTGCCTGGCCCAGTGGATCTGCACCGGCATTCCCCTGGCCCTCTTCGCCCCGATCGCGGCTGTGGCGCTCGGCGCCGACGTGGCGCTGATGCCCCTGACCTTCGTCTGCGCCCTGGTCGGCGGGCTGGGCTTCGCCTTCGTCGGCGGGGTCGGCGCGGCGGTGAGCCTCGGGGCGCGGGCCGGCGGCGTGCTGATCGCCGTGATCGTCCTGCCGCTGTTCGCGCCCCTGGCCATCTTCGGCGGCGGGGCCGTCGCGGCCCTGGCCATGGGCCTCGACTGGAAGGCGGGGCTGCTGTTCCTGTCGGCCTACAGCCTGTTCTTCGTCGCCCTCGGCCCCTTCGCCATGGCCTGGGCCTGCCGCAACGCGCTGTCTTGAAGGTCAGCGCGAACTTGCTCCGTCACCTGGACCCCTCTATCTCAGTTGCATGATCACGGTGCTGGCCAATCCGCAGCGGTTCCTCGCGTTCTCGCGCGTGGCGGCGCCGATTCTGGGCGCCGTGGCGGTCATTCTCGCGGTCGCGGGCCTGTGGCTCGGCTGGTCGGTCCCGCCCGACTACCAGCAGGGCGCCACGGTCAGGATGCTGTTCATCCACCTGCCGTCGGTGTTCACCGGCATGATGGCCTACGCGTGCCTCGCGGCCTGCGCCTTCTTCGGCCTGGTGTTCCGCCATTCCCTGGCCGACGCGGCCGCCCGCGCCGTGGCGCCGCTGGGCGCGGCCTTCACCCTGTTGGGCCTGATCACCGGCGCCTTCTGGGGCCGGCCGATGTGGGGCGCCTGGTGGGTGTGGGACGCGCGGCTGACCTCGTTCCTGGTGCTGTTCCTGCTCTACGTCGGCTACATGGCCCTCTTGGCCGCCATCGACGACGAGACCAAGGCGGCGCGTGCGGCCGGCATCCTGGCCCTGGTGGGCGCGGTCAACCTGCCGATCGTCCACTATTCGGTGGTGTGGTGGAACAGCCTGCACCAGGGCGAGACCATCTTCACCGCCGGGGGACCCAAGGCCGCGCCGGTCTATCTGTGGCCGATCGCCCTGATGAGCTTCGCCTATTTCGCCGGCTTCGGGGCCCTGTGGATGGAACGGGTGCGCGGCGAGATCTGGCGCCGCCGGGCTGCGGCCCTGGCCGTGCAGGGGGCCCGTTGATGCCCAATTTCGAGCTCGGCAAATACGCCGCCTACATTGTGCCGGCCTACGCCATCAGCGCCGTGGTGATCGCCGCCCTGGTGGCCGACACCCTGCTGCGCACCGCCCGCTGGAAGCGCGAGGTGGAGAAGCGCGAGGCCTTGAAGGCGGACAAGAGGAAGAAAGCCTGATGCGCCGCATCCTGCCATTCATTCCCGTCGTCGTGCTGGTGGCGCTCGGCGTGCTGTTCGCCACCTATGGCCTGCACCACGATCCGCAGGTGCAGCCCAACGCCCTGATCGGCAAGGCGGCGCCGGCCGCGACCTATCCCCCGCTCGACGGCGGTCCGCCGGTGCGCGCGGCGGCCCTGCTGAACGGCAAGCCCGGCCTGATCAACGTGTTCGGCTCCTGGTGCGGGCCGTGCGCGGTGGAGGCCCCGCAGCTGATGCAGCTGAAGCAGGCGGGGGTGACCATCGTCGGCGTGACCTGGCGCGACCGGCCCGGCGACACCCACGCCTTCCTCGACCGCACCGGCGATCCGTTCAGCGCCGTCCTGAACGGCGGCGAAGGCTCGGCGGTGGACTTCGGCGTCACCGGCGCCCCGGAGACCTTCATCGTCGATGCCAGGGGCATGGTGGTCGACAAGCGCGTGGGCGTGATCACCGACACCGACGTGCCGCAGCTGGTGAAGATGCTGAAGGGGCTCGAGCCGAGCGCGCTCAAGTAGCCGTCAGGCGGTAGCGCCCAAGGAAGTCCAATTAACCTTTTTGCAGGGGGCCTTAACCCCCCGTTAACCACGCCTGGTCACGCTGCGTTAACCCTTTCAACGCGTGCGCCATGGCCGTCATCCGCCCGTTCAATCCGCCCGTGATCACCCCGCAGCAGCCGGCGCAGGCGCCGACCCAGACACGGGGCGCCAGCGAGGCGCGCGCGGCGCAGCGGGCGTTCTTCCAGCAGGCCCTGGGCGACACCACCCCGGTGAGGACGGCCCCGGCGACGGCGCCCGTGAAGGCGGCCCCAGCCGCCCAGCCGGCGCAGGCGAGTCAGGCCGCCGCGGCGCCCCAAGCGGCCCAGCCGGTCCGCGACATCCGCCGCCCGATCCCCGCCGAACCGCCCGCGCGCATCATGCGGCCGGGCAGCTTCGTCGACGTCAAGGTCTAGACCGCGTTAGGCGAAAGTGTGTGCGGTTTCGCCGCTCGAACGCGGTCTAACCCTAAGATTCTAGAGCACGATTCAGCGGCTAGATGATTCCATCTAGCCCCATCGTGCTCTAGCCGAACTCCAGTTCCGGCGCCGCCGCGCCCGCCGAGGCTTCCTCGGGCAGGTGGCAGGTGAAGGTCGCGCCCTGGCCCGGTTCGCTCTCCAGGGCCACCCAGCCGCCGTGCAGCTCCACCAGCGCCTTGACCAAGGCGAGGCCCAGGCCCGGGCCGCCGCGATCGCGGCCGATGAAGCGGTCGAAGATGTGGGCCTGCACGTGGAACGGGATGCCGCGGCCCTGGTCGGCGACCTGGATCTGGATCTCGCCGAGGCCCCGCCGGGCCGAGACGGTGACCACGCCGTCCTTGGGCGACTGGCGCACCGCGTTCTCCACCAGGTGGTCGAGCACCTGGCCGAGGCGGCGCACGTCGGCGCGGATCATGCCGATCTCCTCGGGGCAGACGACGGCGATGCTCACGCCCGCCTCCTCCGCATCGCGCGCCCAGCGCTCGGCGGCCCCGGCCAGGAGGTCCTGCACAGGCGCGTCGCCGAGGTTCAGCTGCATCTCGCCGGCGTCGACCTGGGCCATGTCGAGCACGTCGTCGATCGAGCGCGCCAGGTGGCCGGCGGCGATCCGCACCGCCTGGACGTGGCCGCGCGCCCGCTCGCTGAGCGCCTCGCCCATGTGGTCGAGCAGTTCGGAGTAGCCGATGATGGTGGTGAGGGGCGTGCGCAGCTCGTAGGACACGTTGCCGACGAAGTCGCGCTTCAGCCGCTCGGCCTCCTCCAGCGCCTGGGAGCGGTCGACCACCGCCTTCTCCAGCTCGCGGGTGTCGGTGATGTCGGCGAAGGCCAGCAGCGTGGCGCCGTCCGGCAGGGGCCGGCTCTGGTAGGCGAAGATGCGGCGGTCCGAGGTGCGCACCTCCCCGGTCAGGGGCGCGCGGGCCTGGGGATCGGTGTCGGTGACGCGGGCCTTCAGATCGCTCCATAGGGCGAGGTCGTGCACCCGCCGCACGCAGTGCTCTACCACCCCGTCGAAGTCGCCGGCCGCCTGCAGCTGGGCGCCGGTCACGTTCCACAGGTGGGCGAAGGCCTCGTTGTGCAGGCGCAGTCGGCCGTCCGAGCCGAACACGGCCACCGCGTCCGACAGCTTGTCGAGGGTGGCCTGCTGCACCTGGATCAGGGCGTTGTACTGGGCCTTGAGCTTGAGCTCGTCGGTGATGTCGCTGAACAGCAGCAGGAGGCCGCCGGTGGGGTGCAGCTGGCGCACGATGCGCAGGGTGCGCCCGTCCGGCAGCGGCCAGATCTCGTCCTGCCCCCGGCCGAGGTCCTCGTAGCGCTTCAGCTCGGCGGCCTTCCACTGCGCATAGTCGACCGTCTCGGGCAGGCGGCGGCGCTGGCGCAGGCGGTCGAGGATCTCGCCATGGGTCGGCTTGTCGGCGAGCCAGGCGGGCTCCAGGCCCCACAGCTCGACGAAGGCGGCGTTGTGGAACATGAGGGTCTTCTGCGGCGAGAAGATCGCCACCGCCTCGCCGATCTGGTCGAAGGTCTCGCCCTGGGCCTCCACGTGGCGGCGCAGGGACTCGCGCGCCTCCTCCGCCTCGGTCACGTCGAGCGCTGAGATGGCCACCAGCGCGCCCGGCAGGGGCCGCGCAGAGACCTGGAAGGCCCGGCGGCGGCCGTCCATGGTGATCCAGCGCAGGGAGGTCAGCGGCTTGCCGGCGGCGGCGGCGTCCTTGGCCAGGGCCTCGGCGCCCTTGTCGAAGCTGAGCTTGCGCTTCCTGGCCGACTCCAGGGTCGGCGCCTCGACGGCGCGGAGCCACGCCTGGTTGGCCCACATCAGCTCGCCGGAGGCCCGCGCCAGCCAGGTCGGCTCGGCCTGGGCGTCGAGGAAGTCGGTGAGCAGGCCCGCGCTCGGCAGGCCCGCGTCGCCGCCGCGGCCCTCGGCGTCCTGGCGCAGGCTGAGGCGCACCCAGCACATGGCCCCGCCAGCCCGGCCCTCGACCTCGATCGCCGCGTCGCCGCGATGGACCTGGCCGGTGAAGGGCTCGCCGGCGTCGACCAGGGCCTGCAGCCGGGCGCCGAGCTGGGGATCGGCGCGGCCGAGGGTCTCCAGCACCGAGCGGGGGGTCGTGCGCGCGGCGAACAGCTTGGCGCAGGCGCTGAGGACCTCGGCGCCGGAGACCAGCTTCACCTCGTCGCCGGAAATGGCCAGGACCGCGCCGTCGAACGCGTCGACCGCGCCGCGCGCGGCCTCGGCGTCGAACTCCGCGCCCTTGAGCTGCACGGACAGGTCCGCGAGGCGCGCGCCGAGCGAGCGCCCCTGGGCCAGAGCCCAGAAGGTGGCCGCCAGGGCCAGGCACACCGCGCCCCCGGCGGCGGCCAGGATCAAATCCGACGCGCCCATGCTCCCAAACCGGGCGTCTCAGCGCCCGCGAATCAAACCCCCCACAGCATAGAGGAGCGGGATGGGGCTCGGGAACCGGCCTGCGGCGACGAGTCCTTCTTCGTTTATCTGCGGGCAGGGTTTGAGGCAGTATGGGCGTTCGAAGAGGCCGCTGGAGCGAACGCGCTCGAGTAGCCGCAGGCGATAGCGCGAAAAGATTTTGAGCATCCTCTATCCCATAGGGTCGAACGCCAAGGACGCCCTCGCCGCGCCGAAGGGCAGGGCCGCGCGCGAGCGCGAGGCCGAGCGCATCGCGCAGGAGCCGGTGGCGTTCGTGCGCGAGTTCACCGGCCCGAGCTTCAAGACCGAGGACGAGGGGCGCGCCCACTGGGCCGGGCGGCTGGACGACGAGCGGACCGGTTCGCGCACGACGATCGCGCCGGAGGACCGCTTCTGCGACCTGAAACCGATCATCCAGCGGAGCCGCGTGCCCTTCACCCACCCGCACACGGTATGGCGGCTGTCGGTGGCCTACTGGCGCGTCGGCGAGGCCCAGGCGCCCGAGGCCGAGACCACCCAGGCGCGAAAGGCGCGACGGCAGAAAGCGGGCGACGCGCCCGACGCGGAAACGCTGGAGGCCCTGGCCAACCAGCCGCTGCAGCCGATCAAGCCGCAGAAGGCGCTGGACATCGGCCTGTTCGAGGTGCGCCTGCCCGAGAACCCCGAGATCATTGTCGCCGATGAGTAAGGGGCCGACGAGCGACCGCTGGAAAGCAGCCCCGACGCTGGACGACTTCGCGGCCCTGGCCGACGAGGCGCTCAAGGCCCTGCCCCAGCCGTTCAAGCGGATGGCGGGCGAGGTGCGCATGGTGGTGGAGGATTTCGCCACCGAAGAGGTGCTGGACGAACTGGGCGTCCAGGACCCGTTCGAGCTGACCGGCATCTACCAGGGCGTGAACCTGGCCGACCGCTCGGTGCTCGACCCGGTCCCGCAGATTTCCCAGGTGTTCCTCTACCGCCGCCCGATCCTCGACGAGTGGGCCGAGCGCGGCGACGTGGCCCTGTCGGAGTTGATCACCCATGTGCTGGTGCACGAGATCGGCCACCACTTCGGCCTGTCGGACGACGATATCCATCGGGCCGAGGATCAGGCCTGATGCCGGGATGAGCGGAGATTTGTGATGCGTGTCGGCGTGCCCAAGGAGATCAAGCCCGGGGAATACCGGGTCGGCCTGACCCCCACGGCGGTCCGCGAATACGTGACCCATGGCCACGCCGTGTTCGTCGAGGCGGGCGCGGGCCAGGGGGCGGGCTATGAGGACGCGGCCTACGCCAAGGCCGGCGCCCAGATGATCGGCGACGCAGCGGCGGTGTTCGAGGCGGCCGAGCTGATCGTCAAGGTCAAGGAGCCTCAGGCGGAGGAGTGGGGGCGGCTGAAGCCCAAGCACATCCTGTTCACCTACCTGCACCTGGCGCCCGATCCCGAGCAGGCCGCGGCCCTGCTCAAGTCCGGCTGCGCGGCGATCGCCTATGAGACCGTGACCGACCGCCAGGGCGGCCTGCCGTTGCTGGCGCCGATGTCGGAGGTCGCCGGCCGCATCGCGGTGTTCTCCGCCGCCGAGACCCTGCTCAAGCACAACGGCGGCATGGGCCTTTTGCTGTGCGGGGTGCCGGGTGTTCCGCCCGCGCGGGTGTGCGTGCTCGGCGGCGGCGTGGTGGGCGCCAACGCCGCGCGCATGGCCGCGGGCCTCGGCGCCGAGGTGGTGGTGATCGAGCGCTCGGTGCCGCGCATGCGCGAGCTGGACGACATCTTCATGGGCCGCATCCTGACCCGCTATTCCACCCTGGACGCCATCGAGGAGGAGGTGGTCAGGGCCGACGTGGTGATCGGCGCGGCCCTGATCCCGGGCGCCAACGCGCCCAAGCTGGTGCGCCGCGAGCACCTGAAGCTGATGAAGACCGGCTCGGTCTTGGTGGACGTGTCGATCGACCAGGGCGGCTGCTTCGAGACCAGCCACCCCACGACCCACGCCGAGCCCACCTATGTGATCGACGGGGTGGTGCACTACTGCGTGGCCAACATGCCGGGCGCGGCGCCGCGCACCTCGTCCGAGGCCCTGGTCCACGCCACCCTGCCCTTCGGCCTGGCCCTGGCCGACCAGGGGCTGGACGCCCTGAAGCACGACGTCCACCTGGCCCACGGCCTGAACATCCTGAACGGCCAGGTGACCCACCCCGCGGTGGCCCAGGCGCTCGGCAAGCCGTTCAAGGACCCGTACGGCGCGTGGAAGTGATGTCACTTGAACTTCGGCCCGGTCGGGCGTTTCACTAGACCGGTCGCCCAACCGCACGAGGGAGGCGCATGAAGCTGAACTACGCCCCCCAGGCCGGCCTTCGCCGCAGGAAGCCCGACCAGCCCCGCGAGAAGCTGGCCTTCTGGGCCGGCATCGCGATCCTGGCCCTCTTCGAGCTGGTGCTGATGTCCAAGAGCTGGTCGCCGGCCAGCGCCGCCCACATCTTCGGCTACGACCCCGATCGCGACCAGGCGGAGGAAGCGCAGATCACGGCAGGGTCCAACCCAGCGCCCTAGGCGGCCCAGCCGTCGCCGCCGATGAGGGCTTCCGGGTGTTCCAGGGCCATCTCGTCCCAGTCGAGGTCGGGCGGGGCGCTGGCCGCGGCGGCGATCACCGCCTGCAGCTCGGCGGCCGAGGCGACGCCGACGATCACGTGATGGGCCTCGGGCCGCGACAGGGCGAACCACAGGGCCGCCTGCAAAGGATCGCTCTTGCCCTCGGCGATGAGGCGGCGGACGCGCGACAACGGACCGGCCTGGCCGCGCAGGGCCACCGGCATGCGGTCGGGCGGCAGGAACAGGAGGCCCTGCAGGAAGATCGAGCGCAGGTGCACCTCGACGCCGAGGCCGGCGATCTCGGCCAGGGCGCCGGAGACGATCAGGCGCTGGTCGAGCAGGCTGACGGGAGCCTGGATCACGTCGGGCTTGAAGCGGCGGGTCAGGCCCACCGGCTCGTCGGAGGCGAACACCGACACGCCGATCTTCTGCACCAGGCCTTCGTCGCGCAGCTTCTTCAGCCGGTCCCACATGGCCGGCCCCTGGGGCGAGAACAGGTCGCCGGCGCTCTGCACCATGACCGTGTCGGCCCGGTCCAGCCGCAGGCGGCGCAGGGCCTGGCGGATCTCGTCCTCGACGTGATCGGGCCCGCGGTCGGGGCGCACGGCGCGCAGGAGCACGCGGAACGGATTGGGCCGCGGCATCAGGTTGCCGATCAGGATCTCGGCCCGGCCGAACTGCACCTGGGCGTCCAGCACCTTGAGCCCCGCCCGGGCGGCGATCTGCAGGGCGTCGACCGCCTCGCGCTCGGGCGGCCGGCCGCGCGGGGCGGACGACGGCTGGTCGAGGCCCAGCTGCGAGCAGCCCAAGCCGAGCTTGGGATGACCGTGACGGTAGGTCGGCTGGGGGTTGGCGGGAGCGGTCATGGAGTCATTCAGGCCGGGGGGAGCCTTCACCGGGAGCTCTGGGCGGCCGAAGTCTCTCTCGGACTTTGGGACCGCGGTTGCGGGATGACCTGACGCAGCGCCAGGGCGAGACGATCGGCGGCCTGTTCGAAGGCCGTCAGCAGCACGGCGATCTCACGTTCGCCATGCGCGTACGACATATTGACGGCGCCCAAGGTAAACAGTCGGTGCGTACGGCACTCGTTCATCCACAAGGATCGGACGGCCTGGGGATCGACCCCGGGGGCGCGGTGGAACTCCAGCCGGCCCGCGGCCGGGTCGCCGACCAGCTCGACCAGCTCGTCGAGGCCCGCGGCCTTGAGGCGCGCGGCGGTCTCCGCCTGGATCTCTGCGCCGCCCACGCGCAGGGCCGACAGGACGGGCTCGGCCTTGATCTTGTCGAGCACTGCCTTGGCGGCGGCGAGGCTGGCGATGTCGGCGCGCAGGGGTTCGCAGTCCTGCACCGCGGCGACCAGGTCCCGGCGACCGGCCAGCACGCCGAGCGGCATGCCGTTGGCGAGGCTCTCGCCGAACACCATCAGATCGGCCTCGACGCCGTAGAGCGCCTGGGCCCCGCCCTCGTGCACGCGGAAGCCCGACAGGGTCTCGTCGAACACCAGCACCGCGCCGATCCGACTGCACAGCGCGCGCACCCCGGCCAGGTAGCCGGGCGATGGCGGGCGGCCCCCGCAGGGCGCCAGCACCACGGCCGCGACGTCGTCGTGCAGCGCCATCAGCCGTTCGAGGGCGGCAAGGTCGTCGAACGGGAAGCGTTCGCCGTTCAGCCGGCGGGCGTCGCCCGCCTCGGCCGCGCGGCACACGAACACCGGCTCGCGCCCGGTGACGAGGCGGGCCGCGGTGACCGCCGCGCGCAGGGCCTGGCTGACCTGGCCGCCAAAGGCGCAGGCCTCCGCGCCCGGAGCCATGTCGCCGATGCGTTCGGCGACGTCGGTCTGATAGCGATCGAGCCCGCGGCGCTCCTCGGCCGAGCGGGCCATGCGCACGGCGGCGACCACGTGCGGGTCGCGATGGCCCAGGAGCACGGCCCCGCCGGCGTTGTCGAAATCCACATATTCGGCCCCGTCCTCGCTCCACACGCGCGAACCGATGGCCTGGACCAGCTGGGGCGGGCTATGCTCCACGACATCCATGCTGAGATTTCCGGCCATGCTCAGATTTCCGGGCATGCCGAGCGGCGCCCACGCGGCCTGCGGCGCGGGTGCGGGGAACGCTCGGGGGATGGGCGACTGGGGAGGAGGCACGGCGCCGTCCTTCAGCTTCCGGAGAATGCCGAGGATGGTCCAAAAGGCTTAACGAACCGGTATTGCTAACGGGGAACGGTCATAATCACGAAACCAAGATCCGCAGCGATCCAGACGACCGGGCGACGAGCGGCCTTCTGCTCTCAAGCAGCGCAGCGGTAGAGCAAAGAGCATGTCTCAAGCAGCGAAGCGGTAGAGCAACAAGAATGAACTCCTTCCCCGCCTACTTCCCGCTGGCCGGCAAGCGCGTGCTGATCGTCGGCGACGGAGAGGCCGCCGAGATCAAGGCCCGGCTGTTCCAGGGCTCGCCCGCGGTCATCGAGCGCCTGTCGGCGCTGGCCGGGGCCGATCCGCGGGCCTATGTCGGCGCGGTCCTGGCCTTCGTCGCCACCCCCGACGACGCCGCCGCCGAGACCGCGTCGCGCGCCGCGCGCATCGCCGGGGTCCCGGTCAATGTCGTCGACCGCCCGCACCTGTGCGACTTCGTCACCCCGGCGGTGATCGACCGCGGCGATGTGGTGGCGGCCGTCGGCACGGGCGGGACCGCCCCGATCCTGGCCTCGCTGCTGCGCGGCGACATCGAGGCGCGCCTGCCGGAGGGCGCGGGCCGCGTCGCCGGCCTGCTCGGGCGCATGCAGTCCGAGGTGCGCGCCGCCTTCCCCGA
>FTJU01001031.1_pt2 | contig 11689 bp, 10 predicted proteins | sample 1658961 | NCBI WGS metagenome assembly FTJU01 (sample SAMEA3914878, study PRJEB12502) | metagenome | biome: forest; material: soil | place: USA | collected 2012-03-12 | depth 0.3 m | reverse complement strand
GCCACGATGTCGACGAACCAACGGGCCTGCTGCGCCTGACTGCCGATGGTCGACCGGGGCATGTGATTGCGGGCGCCGACCTGAGTCGGACTCTGGGCTGGATCACCCCTACCTATCCGGTCCGGTTCGATCTGACCGAGATCGATGTCGATGACGCCTGTGCAGGCGGCATCGCCATGGGTGCGGCACTGCGCGCGATCAAACATCAGCTGCGGGCCGTGCCGGACCACGGCATCGGATTCGGTGCGCTGTGCTACCTCAATGATGCTGTGGCAGAACAGCTTCCGCCCCGGCTACCGGGCCGGATCGGGTTCGAATACCTCGGTCGGCGCTCGGCCGACGACATTCCGGCCGGACTCGAAGGGCTCGGCTGGTCGCCCACCGACGAATTCGGTGAGCTGCGCGCCGACGAGCACCCCGATGTCCCGGTCACATCCGCGATCGATGTGTCCACGGTCGTCGTCGACGATCGGTTGCACGCGCACCTCCGCTTCCCTGGAACACTCCTGGACCGCGCCGAGGTCGACCAGCTGGCGACCATATGGTCCGATGTGCTCAGCGCAGCAGCGGATTTCGCGCAGACACCCGCGGCGCGGCTGGCCGCCACGGACGAAACGGCCGCCTTGGCCGCGCAGGCATCCGCGCGCGAAACCGCCTCCGCGCCAACTGGACTCGGCCGCGACGTACTCCTGCCGATCCGGCTCGGCGGCACCGAACCCGCACTGTTCTGCATCCACTCCTCGTCCGGAATGTCATGGAGCTACCTGGGATTGGCGGAACGACTTCGGCCCGGCCGCCCGATCTACGGTTTGCAGGCGCCGGAACTCAGCGGCCGCGAATCTGCCACCGGCTCCATCGAGGAGTCCGCCGATCGGTACATCCGCGAAATTCGCGCCGTCCAGCCGACCGGCCCCTACCATCTGCTCGGCTGGTCCTTCGGTGGCCTCATCGCGCATGCCATGGCGGCGAAACTGCAGGCGGCGGGCGAAACCGTCGGCGTCGTAGCGCTGCTGGACACCGACCACGCCGATATCGACAGCGACACCATCGAAGAGCTGTCCGCCGGCGCGTTCGTCAATACCTTCGGCGCGATCTTCGGCATCGATGACGTGCCCGCCGAGGCGAGCGCCCAGGAAGCCGCCGAGATCGTCGCGGCCCGGCTCGGCATGGAACTCATCGACGCCGAGATCATCGAGCGAATGGCGGCCTCCTACAACGCGGCCGCGCGCACCCGCACCGGCTACCGCCGCCCGGTCTACCACGGCGACCTGCTCTATTTCAGCGCCACCGTGGACAGCTCCGATATCGTCGGGCCGGCCGGTTGGCGGCCCTATGCCTCCGGCCGGGTCGTCGACCACGATATCGATGTCGCCCACAACGATCTGACCTCACCGCGGGCGCTCTCGATCATTGCGCCGGTACTCGACGATCAGCTCGCGGCAACGGAACCTGGCACATGACCTGAATCACCCCCTAGGCGCGACGCGCGCCACGGTGGACACCACGGTCCATGCCTGTCGAGGCCGTGACAGCGGCACACAGCAATGCGCAGTGACGCTGTTGGCCAGACCGGGCTGGTAGCCGTCGGCGTGGTTCACGGCTTCGCCTTGCTGACGCTCGGCTCCGTCGTGCGCGACAGCGTGTTGTATTGCCGGTTCGCTCGCCAACGTTCGCTTCCAGCCGCGGCCAACAAACATCGACAGGTGACCAGCCAGGTCCTCCGGAGGGGCGGCGCGGCTTGCCGCAAAGATCTCCTCAATACCGCGGCTATCCGACGCCGCCTGCACAACCCGACACAACTGCCGTTGCCGGAGCATGTGATCACTCCGGAGATGGACGCCATGTTGGCTCAGCGTGGTGTTTCGCGTCGTCTCGAAACCACGGGCCGACTCGCACTCCTGAGGGCGGCCAGGCGGGTCTGTCAGATGAACTGGATCGTCTTGTACTGGATGAAGTCGCTGTGTCTGTTGAGCGTGAATTTGATGGCATCCTCGCTCACGAGATCTTGGATGGCACTGCCGATTTGCTCCGGACTCACGGCTGTGACATTGCGTATCACTTCCGGGTCGAAGTTCGGATGCCGATAATACTCTTGCACTAGCACGGAATCTTTGTACGAGAATCCATTCTTTCCTCGTGTGGAATCCGGCGATTCGGGAAATGAGTAGCCGTGATCGAACAGAACCATATCGTCCTCGCGGCTGTGTTTTGGATTTCCGTCGTCCAGCGGGCGAAAGTTGCCATGGTGGCCATCATAGTTGCCGATTATGTGGTGACCGGCGGCAGCCGTCTGCCTGTCTATTTTCTGAAAGTCGGACCACCTTTTGCTGGATTTTAGTGGCATGAACTCCTGAATCATTCCCGGACCGAGCGGACCGTCCTCGAGCAGCGCTGTCGTAGGAACCAATTGTTTGTTGGGAGAAAACATGTTGATCACCCTGTAGGCGGCGACCTCTCTCTTCGCTAATGCTCCTGGTTCGCGGGGGAGCCAGTCGTGACCGTTGTGCACTTCGCCTGCGAACGGTTTGTAGACGTTCAATCGGCCCTGCTCGTCGAGCCAAATGTGAACTCCGTTCAAGGTAGGTTTCCCATCGGGGGACAAGGTCAGGGACTTGGACTCAGGGTGCATACTCACCAGACGACGGCTGCCCAACTCGAGTTCGGCCTCGCTCGGTGTGTACAGCGGATATTTTTTGCCGTCGGGTCGCAACAGTGATGCCGGTTGCGCGGGCGGCCGCAGTTCGATCACGCTCTCCAGCCTCCGCGCGATACTGGGATCGGCTGCCTGCAGATTTCGGGTGTTCCGATCGAGTATGGTGCTGACGTCCCGTAACTGCCGGGTTCGGACATCGGCCACTTCCCGCACGACCCGGATAAGATGCTTGGTGACCTTGTCGGCGGCCTGTCGCATCACATTGCCCGCGAATTCGTTCACGGGTGGTGCAATCTCGTCACGATGACCATGGCGTCTTCGGTGTCGCCGCGGGGGTGCCGGGGTCTCTCGGCGCATTCGCACTCTCGTCGACGACACGGCAGTAGCTCATAGGACGCGCCTGCAGCAGTGCATACATGAAGGCGGGCCCATCATGGGGTGTGACTCGACTTGCGTCCGCGGGTATGCCAATACCGTCGGAGTACCACTGCTGCGCAAGTGGGCAACAGTCGGGCCGACGCAATTCGAGGATGACGGTGCCGTGCGGTGTCAGCCGAAATTCAGCCATCCGCTCGTAATTCTCGCCCACCAGTTCGTATACCGCGACCAGGGTCGGTGTCGACTCGTCCATTCAGTTTCTCTTCCTCTCCGCCACGACGGTCGCGGCGCCAATTGGACGACGAGCGCTTTGTCGAGGTCGGGTCCGATCCGGACGGAACGAGCTACGCTTGTCAGCCGGTGCGGATATACTCTCGCGGCTGAGCAACACGCGCGCAAGGCAGGGCGGCGATGCTGCTCCGTACACCAGCCAGCAGGTAACCGCGCTGTCGGACCACGTGCACCACAACACTCTCGTCTCGAGCAGACTTGCCACGGCTGCGGCACAGTGAAAGCGTGCCCCATCTCGCCGTCCGTGACGCTTCCTACTATCGGACGACCGTGCTTTCGGCGCTGATCTGCCGCGCAAGCGCCCAGATGATAAGTACGTCAAGCGCGATCATTACCAACGACCAGACCGGATACATCGGCGCGAACAGGAAGTTGTCCAGGAGGCTGATCGAGGCCATCACGATACCCGCCAGATAACCCCAAGTCTGTCCGGTGAGAATGCCGATGCCCGCGATGATGATAAGCACCGCGATCGCCAGGTGGACCCAGCCCCAGACCGAGACATTCACCTGGAAGACCTGATCCTCGGTCAAAACGAACAAATCGCGCTTGGCGATGGCCGCTATGGCGGCGAGCAGATGCAGCACACCGTTGATCAGGATCAATACGCCCGCGAAGATCGTCATGTCATTGAGCGCTGGTCGGGTCTTGGTCGGGCCGGGACTGGTCATAACACACACTCCTTCCGAAACGCTTGGTAATCGACGGCCACAACGTAACCCTCGACGCGCCCGAAGTGCCGCAGCGCGGCGGTGGGTCACTTGCTGAGACTGATCTCCGGTTCGCGAGCCGCCGCCGGACGCGGCCGGGCCAGCGCACTCGGCCACCAGATCCGGTCACCGATATCCAGCGTCAGGGCGGTGACCAGGATCGAACGCACGATCACGGTGTCGAGCAGCACGCCCACGGCGATGACAATGCCCATTTCGGCGAAGCTCACGAACGGCATGGTCGCGAATACCGCGAACGTGCCCGCCAGGACAAGCCCGGCCGAGGTGATCACGCCGCCCGTCGCGGCCAGACCGATGAGCGCGCCGGCCTTGGTGCGATGTTTGATCGCCTCCTCGTGCACCCGCGACATCAGGAAGATGTTGTAGTCGATGCCGAGTGCGACCAGGAAGACGAAGGTCAGCAGCGGCAGTCCGGCGTCGGCTCCTTGGAAACCAGCCAGATCGAAGATCCAACGGCTCAGTCCGAGCGCGGCGAAATAGGACAGCACCACCGTCGCCGTGAGCAGCAGCGGCGCGGCCAGCGAGCGCAACAGCACCATCAGGATCACCATCACAATGGCGAGCACCACCGGCACGATGACCCGATTGTCATGTGCCACAGCGCGTTTGATGTCCAGCACGACGGCGGTCTGCCCGCCGACCCTGGCCGATGGATCCACTACGCGCACTGCCGCGCGCACTCGGTCGATGGTGGCCTCGGCGGCCCGACTGTCCGGCGGATCCGTCAGCATGCCTTCCATATAGGCCAGATCACCCTTGACGACCGGTCGCGACGGTGCCGTAATTCCGGGTGTCGATCCCACGGCGCTGGCGACCGCATCAACGCGAGCGGATGCGGCGACGACCATGACCGGCTGACCGGTGCCCGCCTCGAAATGCCTTTCCAGCACCTCGGTTCCGGTGACCGCGGCCGATGAGCCGACGAAGGCGTCCTTATTCGCGATGCCCTCGGCCTCCAGTCCGCCGGCACCGAGGGCGAGTGCGCCGAGCGCCAGCGCGGTGCCGATCCAGACGGTGCGCGGTCGCCGGGCGATGGCGAAGCCGACGCGCGCCCACATGCCGGATTCGGTCTCGTTGACGGTGCCGAAATTCGGATGCCGCGGCCAGAAGATCCACCGTCCGACGATCACCAGCAACGCGGGCAGCAGCGTCAACATCGCCAGCAACGCCACCGCAATGCCGATGGCGCAGACCGGTCCGGTGCCCTTGGTGGAGTTCATTTCCGCCACCAGCAACGCCAACATCGAAACGATCACCGTGGACCCGCTGGCCAGCACCGCCGGTCCGGCACGATGCAACGCGACCGCCATCGCCTCGTGTTTATCGGCATGGCGGCGCAGTTCCTCGCGGTAGCGCGCGACCAGCAGCAACGCGTAGTCGGTACCCGCACCGAAGACCAGGACGGTGAGAACGGCCTGGCTCTGCGCGTTGACGGTCAGACCGACCTTGGTCGCCCCGAATACCGCGGCCTGCGATATCACCAGCGCGAAAGCGACGGCGACCAGCGGCAGCGCCCACAGCATCGGGCCATATGTGATCAGCAGAATGACGATGACGACCGCGGCGGCCGAGTAGAGCAGCAGACCGTCGATTTTCTTGAACACCTTGCCGAATTCGGCCGCGTACCCGGCCGGTCCGGTGGCATAGAAGGACAATCCGTCGGGTCGCTCCCCGGCCGCGTCATTGATCGCGTCGACGACATTCGTCAGGCGGTTCCAGCCCTCGGATCCCATCGAGATCGGCACCAGAATCTCGAGTGCCTGACCGTCGCCGGACTGGATCGGGCCGAGCACCTTATCGGACACCACATGTTCGACCTGACGGAACCGATTGGCGTCGGCGCCGACCGCGAGTCGATCGGCGGCGGTGACCCCGTCGCGGCGCTCGTACACCAGCACCACCGGAACCTGATCGCTATTGCCGAATTTCTCGGCCAGCTTGAATGCCTGGGTGGATTCGGCACTGTCCGGCAGCCAGGTGACATTGTCGTTCTGTTGTGCGCCGGTGAGCTTTCCGGCGAAGGTGCCCAGTGCCAGCAGGGCGATGATCCAGACACCGAGCACGACCCATTTGCTCCGGCGGCCACTGGGCACACGCGAGAGTCGGCCGAGCAGATCGGACATATCCGGATCGGTCGGTGCGGACATCAGGCCCTCTCGGTCGCTGCCACAGTCCGACCGATGCTACTGCCGGGCTCCGACATCCGCGAAATGTGACACTGCCCCTACTTCCGTGCCGCCGACCGGGGCCGTCGCACCATCGGTTGTCGCCCGGCAATCGCAGCAATCTCGGCACCGACACCGGAACCACGCACCGGGCCCGCGACCGACCGGTCCGCAAACCGCGGGCGACCGCGATGACAGCGTCGGCATCGATGCACGGATTTCGCGCTGCGTGCCGCACAATGGGTGCCGCACGCGGTGGTCATCGGCGCATCTGCGCCATCTCGAAAGACACCGCTGCGACACAAGGTGTTGTGCTGTACGGACTTGTCACCCCCAAGGAGTAGTGTTCAGGGTGAAGAGATTCCGTGACGGCAGCGTGCTCGGGAAGGGCGTGGAGGCAGGATGAAACTGATCGATCGGGTGTCGGCCATCAACTGGAATCGGGTGCCCGACGAGAAGGATGCCGAGGTCTGGGATCGCCTGACCGGCAACTTCTGGCTGCCCGAGAAGGTGCCGGTGTCGAACGATATCCCGTCGTGGAACACCCTCACCGCCGATGAGAAGCAATTGACCATGCGGGTCTTCACCGGCCTGACGCTGCTGGACACGATCCAGGGCACGGTCGGCGCGGTGAGCCTGATCCCGGACGCCGTGACGCCGCATGAGGAGGCGGTGCTCACCAATATCGCCTTCATGGAGTCGGTACACGCCAAGAGCTACAGCTCGATCTTCTCCACACTGTGCTCCACGCGCGAGATCGATGACGCGTTCCGCTGGTCGGAGGAGAACCGAAACCTGCAGCGCAAGGCCGAGATCGTACTCGAGTACTACCGCGGTGAGGATCCGCTCAAGCGCAAGGTGGCCTCCACGCTGCTGGAGAGCTTCCTGTTCTACTCCGGCTTCTACCTGCCGATGTACTGGTCCTCGCGGGCCAAGCTCACCAACACCGCCGACCTGATCCGCCTGATCATCCGCGACGAGGCGGTGCACGGCTACTACATCGGCTACAAGTACCAGAGGGGTCTGGAACTGCTCGGCCAGGCCGAACGCGACGACCTCAAGAACTACACTTTCGAGCTGCTGTTCGAGCTCTACGACAACGAGGTCGAATACACCCAGGATCTCTACGACGAGGTCGGCCTCACCGAGGACGTCAAGAAGTTCCTGCGTTACAACGCCAACAAGGCGCTGATGAACCTGGGCTACGAGGGCCTGTTCCCCAAGGACGAAACCGAAGTCAATCCGGCCATCCTCTCGGCGCTGTCCCCGAATGCCGACGAGAACCACGACTTCTTCTCCGGCTCCGGCTCCAGCTACGTCATCGGTAAGGCAGTCAATACCGAAGACGAAGACTGGGAGTTCTGAAACCCCCACACCCACTTCACCTCAGATGCCGAGGATCAGTTTGGCAGTGGTGAAGTAGATGATGAGGCCGGTGGCGTCGACCAGGGTGGTGACCATCGGGGCCGAGACGACCGCAGGATCGATGCGGAATCGCTTGGCGAGCAATGGCATGGTGCCGCCGATGGTGGCGGCCCAGCCACAGATGATGACCAGGGTGATGCCGACGACCAGGGCGGTCCCCGGATCGACGAACAGCGCGCCGATGGCGACGCCCGCGGCGGCCAACATGGTGCCGAGGACAAGGCCGACACGGCATTCGCGCCAGATCACCGTGAACAGGTCGGAGACGCGCACCTCGCCGACGGCGAGTGCGCGCACGCATGCGGTCGCTGCCTGGGCACCCGCATTCCCGCCCGCGCCGATGAGCAGCGGAATGAACAATGCCAGATGCGCCGCCTGCTGCAGGGTGTCCTCGAAGAAATCGGTGACGCTGACCGTCAGAGTGGCCGCGAACAGCAACATCAGCAACCACAGCGCGCGGTAGCGGGCCAGCTGAAACACCTTGGCCGCCATGTAGTGGCCCTCCCACGGTGCCGAACCCGCCTGCTTGGCGACGTCCTCACTGTCGGCGGCCTCGATGACCTCGACGGCATCATCGATGGTGAGCAGGCCGACCAGCCGGTCCTCACTGTCGACGACCGGCAGATTGATGACATTGGTTTCGCGCATCAGCCGGGCCGCCTTCTCGGCGGAGTCGGTCGCGCGCACGAATGCCGGTTCGGTGACGACAAGATCCGACACCATGGTGTCGGGACGGCTCAGTACCAACTCGCGCAATTCGACAATGCCGGTCAGCCGACGACCGGAGTCGACGACGGGCAGCGTGTACACCGTTTCGGCATTGATGCCCTTGATCCGTACCGTCTGCAGTGCGTCCGGCACGCTCAGATTGCGCGGCAACGCAACGACTTCCGGTGTCATGTACAGCCCGACCGACCCCTCCGGATAGCCAAGCAGCGCGGCGGTCATCCGGCGTTCGCGTGCGCTCAGCCCGGCCAGCACCTTCTTGGCGACCTTGGCCGGCGCCTCGCGCAGCATCCTGGCGCGATCGTCGGGATCCATGGCCTCGATCAGATCGCGGAAGCTCTGATCGCGCAGACCCTCCAGAATCTGTTGCTGGTCAACGGGTTCGAGCTCCTCGAAAACAGCGAGCGCGAGATCCTTGTCGAGCAGACGGAAGGCAATGCCCGCTCGGACGGCGTCCATGCGCGCGAGTTCGTCCGCTATGACATGAGGCGGCTGGTTGTCGAGCCAGTCGAGCGCGGCATCGACACGACAGGTGTCCAGGATGTCCTGCAGGGATGCGGACAGGATCGGACGTGCTTCGACAAGATCGGTCTGTGACATGGAAGGTCCTCAGCACACGGCGGGTAAGCGAGTGGATCGAAAACGAAGTCACACCGCGGGCACCTACCCCGGACCGACTACTTCAGGACGGTTCTACGAAGGGGCGGCACCGCGCGGCCTTCGACTGGGAGGTTCGCTGCGCATCGCAACCCCACCTCCTCGACGCCGCCACAGGGCCGTCACCACCGTGGATTTCTCGAATGCGCCGCCCGATCGGGCGGACCGCACAGCTTCCGTTGAAGGATACATGCGTTGACGCGGGTATTCACACTCGAACCGCGTCGAGATCGGCGGTATACCGCTCGGCTATGAGACAACCCACATCCGGTGTGATTGTCACGGTGGCCCCGACGGCGATTTTCGGGTCGGGTGAGTGTGTGATGCACCCAGTCCGGTACCGGCTCGGCCTGCACGCCGAAAAGATTCGACGCAGGTCGAGCCGAACTCTGCGCCGATCACGGGAGGCCGGCGAGGATCGTTGCGGCTGAACTTACCCAACCCGCCGGCACCGCCGGCTGCCATCCCCTAGGTTCGGTTCAGACACACGTAAGGAGAGATCTGTGCGCTTCGGCATATTCATTCCACAGGGGTGGCGACTGGATTTGGTCGATATCGACCCGGCGGCACAGTGGGGGGTGATGCGCGATCTCGCCCAGCGGGCGGATGCCGGAGATATCTGGGAGTCGCTCTGGGTGTACGACCACTTCCACACGGTGCCGGTGCCGACCGAGGAGGCGACACATGAGGCGTGGACGCTGATGTCGGCATTCGCGGCCAGCACATCGCGAATTCGGTTGGGACAGATGTGTACCGCGATCAGCTACCGCAATCCGGCCTATCTGGCCAAGGTCGCCGCGACCACGGACCTGATCTCCGGCGGCCGGGTCGAGATGGGCATCGGCGGCGGCTGGTACGAACACGAATGGCGCGCTTACGGTTACGGATTCCCCTCGCCGGGCGAACGGCTCGGGCGGCTCGACGAGGGCGTGCAGATCTTCCGTCAGGCCTGGACCGCGGGCAAGGCCACGCTGGAGGGTAAGTACTACCAAGTCGACGGTGCGATCGTGCGGCCACTTCCATTGCAGGAGGGCGGTATTCCGATCTGGGTCGCGGGCGGCGGCGAGAAGAAGACGTTGCGTATCGCGGCGAAGTATGCCCAGTACACCAACTTCAGCGGCGCACCCGAGGAATTCACCCACAAGTCCGAAATTCTGCGCGCGCACTGTGCCGATGTCGGCACGGATTTCGATGCCATCGTGCGCTCCTCGAACTTCAACGCCGTTATCGGATCCAGCGAAGCCGAAGTCGATCAGCGCCTGTCGGCCCTGCAGGCCCGTTTGGCCACCGTAATCAGCGAAGAGCAGGCCAAATCCTTCGTCGACGGAATGCTCCGCACGTCCGCCGCGGTCGGCACCCCGGAACAGATCGCCGAGCGATTGTCCGCTGTCGGCGACCTCGGCCTCCGCTACGCCATCTTCAACTTCCCCGAATCCGCTTACGACACAAGCGGAATCGAACTGTTCGAACGCGAGATAGCCCCAGCTCTGCGCTGACACCACGGGCTTTCTCGCTGTAACAGCAGTCGAGCAGAATGATTTTCGCCGCCGCAGCCGATTCCCTGATCACGGAAAGCCGAAAGGGGCGGCCTCCCAATGGTGACCGCCCTTTCACACGGCGACTACAGCATGCAGGAGACGCAACCCTCGACTTCGGTTCCCTCCAAAGCCATTTGGCGCAGGCGAATGTAGTAGAGGGTTTTGATGCCCTTGCGCCAAGCGTAGATCTGGGCGCGGTTGAGGTCGCGGGTGGTGGCGGTGTCTTTGAAGAAGAGAGTCAGCGACAGGCCCTGGTCCACATGCTGGGTAGCGGCGGCGTAGGTGTCGATGATCTTCTCGTAGCCGATTTCGTAGGCATCCTCGTAGAACTCGAGGTTGTCATTGGTGAGGTAGGGGGCCGGGTAGTAGACGCGGCCGATCTTGCCTTCCTTGCGGATCTCGATCTTCGACGCCACCGGGTGGATCGAGCTGGTGGAGTGGTTGATGTAGGAGATCGAGCCGGTCGGCGGGACCGCCTGCAGGTTCTGGTTGTAGATGCCGTGCTCCATGACCGCGGCCTTCAGCTCACGCCAATCGTCCTGGGTCGGAATGTGCACACCCGCATCGGCGAACAGCTGGGCGACCCGTTCGGTCTTCGGCTCCCAGACCTGATCGGTGTACTTGTCGAAGTACTCACCGGAGGCGTACTTGGATTCGGGGAAGCCACCGAAGTAGGTGCCACGCTCCTTCGCGATCAGGTTCGAGGCCCGAATCGCGTGGTACACCACGGTATAGAAGTAGATATTGGTGAAGTCGATACCCACTTCGGACCCGTAGTGCACCCGCTCCCGAGCCAGATACCCGTGCAGATTCATCTGCCCGAGACCGATCGCGTGGGATTCGTTGTTGCCCTGTTCGATCGAGGGCACCGAGTAGATGTGCGTCTGATCCGATACCGCGGTCAGCGCCCGGATCGCCACCTCTATGGTCCGCGCGAAGTCGGGTGAATCCATTGTCTTGGCGATGTTCAACGAGCCGAGGTTGCACGAAATGTCCTTGCCCACCTCGGCATAGGACAGATCGTCGTTGAACAGCGACGGCGTCGACACCTGCAGAATCTCCGAGCACAGATTCGAGTGCGTGATCTTGCCAGCGATCGGATTGGCCCGGTTCACCGTGTCCTCG
>FTJU01002310.1_pt4 | contig 11693 bp, 6 predicted proteins | sample 1658961 | NCBI WGS metagenome assembly FTJU01 (sample SAMEA3914878, study PRJEB12502) | metagenome | biome: forest; material: soil | place: USA | collected 2012-03-12 | depth 0.3 m | reverse complement strand
CGAAGCAGGTGAGGAACTGTTCCAGGGAGGCGTCGAAACTGGGCGAGAGGGCATAGGACACACGCGAGGTCGCGTCGATGCCGTATGCGGCGGCGCGGTCGGTGACGAGATTCGCGAGGCCGGTGTGGGTGACCTGGACGCCTTTCGGCGTTCCCGTGGATCCCGAGGTGTACGTCAGGTAGGCGACATTGGAAGGTCGCAGTGGTCGGATACGGTCATCGTCGGAAATCGGCCCGCCCGCGGCATCGGATTCCCACTCGGTCGCGGGATCGTCGAGAATCACATGGTGTATCTCGCGCGGGAGCCGCCCGCGGAGGGCATCGACCGTAATCGCCACGGTTGCACCGCTGTCGGCGATCATGTGGTCGATCCGCTTAGACGGATACTCCGGGGCCAACTGGACAAACGCGGCCCCGGATTTCGCTACCGCCCACGTCGCCACGACCGATTCGACCGAGCGGCGCAGCATGATGGCCACAGCCGTGTCCGGGCCACACCCCAGAGCTATCAGATGCCGGGCCAGCCGGGAGGATCTGGTGTCCAGCTCGCCATATGTCATCGTCTGCCCGGCCGAGGCAATCGCACACGCACTTCGATTACGGAGCGCGCTCTCACTCAGCATCTCCGGAAGCAACCGGGTTTCGACCCCGCTGGGCCCCCGCACCGGCAGCAGCGCAGACCGTTCCGCTACTTCGACCAGCGGCAGTCTGCTGACCGGACATTCCGCTCCCCCGGCGAGGAACTCGTGCAGGAACATGAGGAACCGGTGGTGGTGACCGGCGAGTTCCCCAGGGCTGTAGGCATTCGGATTCCCCTGGAAGTCGATGTGCGTACTGCTCTTCTTGCCCGCGCCCGGGTAGATATTGACGAAGAGGTCGGCGGTAGGGCCTGAGGTGAGGATATGCAGGCGGCCTGTCGTATTGCCCAGCACAACCTCGTTCTCGATCATCATGAGGTTCACGGCCGGTCCGAAGGATGCGGCCTCGTCGCGCGCGATCCCCATATCGTGGAATATGTCCTCTTGGCGGTAGCGCTGCCGCCGAAGCGCACTCGTCAATTCGCTCTGCACAGCGGCGATCAGTTCACCTACGGTGCGGCCGGCGACCCGCACTCGCAGCGGGACCACATTCGCCACCATTCCCCCGGAGCGGCGCAGCACGGCGGAATGCCGACCTGAAACCGGCAGGCTCAGCAATACTTCATCGCTTCCGGTCATCCGCGCGAGATACGCGGCGAACGCCGCGACAATGGTTGGAGTCGCGCTCGGGCCGTGCTCGGGCGCGACACTGTCCAGCAGCTGCGCGGTGGCCTCCGGCAGCTCGGCGCTGACCAGCGCCGGATGAATGGTGGGCGTACCCACGCGACCGGCCAGGCTGACGACGGGAGGCGCGCCTGCCAGGTGCTCCGACCAGTAGTTGCGGTCGTTGTCGAAGCGTTCCGAACCCCGGTACGCCAGATCCTGCTCGACGATGGCCCGCAGGTCCTGAGCTGCACACGGCGCCGCTTCCTCGGACTTCACCCATGCGTTGTACAGCTCGGTTATGCGGTGCAGCATCGTCACGGCGGCAAATCCGTCGAGCGCGATATGGTGCGCGCGCTGATACCACAGGAAATGGTCCGCGCCGACCTGGAACACACTGCTCGTCACGAGGTCGTCGTGCAGCAGGTCCAGCGGAGCCGAATAATCCTGAACCATCATTGCGTGCGCGGTCGCGACCGGATCAGCGTGCGGGCGCAGGTCGATGACCGACACCTGACCTCCGCGTTCATCGATGAACTGACCTGGCTCTCCATCGACGTCGACCAGACGCATATGCCCGGATCCGAACTCGCGATCAACGGTTCTACATGCCTCGGCAAGCAACTCCGTGTCCAACTCGCCGACGATCTCGACGTATTGGGCCACAGAGATCGGCGACGATTCCGCGAGATGCTGGGCAAACCAGATGCCCCGCTGCGCCGCGGTCAGTGGCAGAACCGATGATGGCCGTCGCACGGACCCCGTACCGCCGGAGCGCGGGCCGGAACCGTTGCCCGAATCCGGGCTTCCGGAAGATCTGAATGAGCCGGTTTGCAACGATTTCAACGATTCCGCACTGACCTCGTTGCCGTTCTTCGATTGGTCCATTTTCGACCTCCGCCGATACCTTTATTCAGGCGTACGGTTGCATTGCTGCGAAGTTGCTACATTATTGTTAAGTTGCCGATATCAGCTTGTTTGAATTTTGAAACATAGTGGCGACAACCGGATCGCACCTTCGAAAGGGTGCCGTCACGGCGGCCGACACCCGCTATCGCCGACGCTTGCGCGACGTTTCAGCTGGTCGAACATCTCGACCAGCCGTCCATCGCGAGGTCGCCCGCAGCGCAAGCCCAGGGACCAAAGTCACTAAAATTGGGTACCATCCGGCACCCTTGCGGCAAATACAGTGCAGACACTTACCGGGCCTCCGATACGGCTATAACGTCGCAGAAAGGCTATACGAGCATTAGATGACAGTCCAGACCGGCAGCATAGCAACGATTTGGCTAATATTACCGTGCGCAACCGGATCAGGCTACCGACAGCTCCGGCACGGCCTCGAAATCCACACAGGCCGCACGACCTGTTTCGAGTACTCCAACCCCGGGCGACATCGAATCTCGCGGAGATCCAGGGCTCCCTTCCACACCGACGATTCCCCTAGCAGGAGAATGCCAACTGTTAACCACTTTACGTAGATTGCTGTCAGATGGCCGAAGACTCTAAGGTTGACGAGGCTTTGTAGCCCTCCTAGTCCATACTTAGAAAATTCCCGTTTCGCCGAAATTTCCGTTTTATCCTGGGGACGATAGGGAAAGCGAGGATACCGATGTCTAATCATCAGGCTGTTCACGTCCAATCCGCCGGTGCGGCATTGAAACTGGTCGATGTCGAAACAGACGCGCCGCCTCGCGACCATGTGCGCCTGGCGGTCTCGGCGTGCGGGATCTGCGGCACGGACCGTGCGTTCGTCAGCGGAGCGTTTCCGAACATGTCGTGGCCGCTGACACCAGGGCACGAGATCGCAGGCACCATCGCCGAACTCGGCGCCGGCGTCGACAACTACGTCGTGGGCGACCGCGTTGCCGTGGGCTGGTTCGGTGGGCATTGCGGCAAGTGCGTCCCATGCCGCAAAGGCGACTTCATCCACTGCCGGAACATGCAGGTCCCCAGCTGGCAGTATCCCGGCGGATATGCCGAGTCGGTGACCGTACCGGCCAATGCGCTGGCCCGCATCCCCGATGCGCTTTCCATGGTCGAGGCCGCGCCGATGGGTTGCGCCGGAGTCACCACCTACCACGCGCTTCGCGAAACCAAGGCGGTCCCCGGCGACCGCGTCGCCATTCTGGGTGTCGGCGGACTGGGCCACCTCGGCGTGCAATTCGCCCACGCGATGGGCTTCGAAACGATTGCGATCGCCCGCGGTGCGGACAAAGCCGATGACGCCCGCGCGCTCGGCGCCCACCACTACATCGACTCGACCCTCGGCGACGTCAGCGAAGCGCTACGGGAACTCGGCGGTGTGTCGGTTGTTCTCGGGACAGTGGGCAACGCCGAAGCCATGGCCGAAACGGTCGATGGGCTGCTACCACGCGGTGAACTCATCGCCATCGGCGTCTCCGCCGAACCACTGCCGATCAGTCCCATGCAGCTGATCACGCGCGGGCTGAGCATTACCGGCCATGCCTCCGGCACGGCGCGCGATATCGAGGAGACGATGCGATTCGCGGTCCAATCCGGCGTGCGCACGCGCATCCAGGAACGACCGCTGGATCGAGCCGCCGAGGCATACGCCGCGATGGAGCAAGGACGAGCCCGATACCGGATGGTCCTCACGGTCTGACACCTCTGTCGACAGCCACGGACGAACCCCACACCAGTGCCAGCGCCGGTCGATCAACGCTGTTTGGTTTGATCCGCTGTCCAGGCCGCGATCTGAGCACGAGACTTGAATCCGAGCTTGGTCAGGATGTGTTCGACGTGGCCTTCGGCGGTGCGTTGCGCGATCACCAGCTCGGCGGCGATCTGCTTGTTGCTGAGCCCGTGGGCGATGAGGTCGGCGACCTGCCGCTCACGTTTGGTCAATTTCGCGGCGGCACCCGACGCGGGAGCCGCATCGGTGCTCTCTTCCCCGAGCGCGTATGCGATAGCGGCATCCATACCCATCTCCCGGCCTTGTCGAAAAGCCCCATCGAATTTGCGAGCGCCCAGAGTTTGACGCGTCGTCCGCTCGCATTCCTCGTGAAAACGCGACATGTTCCGCAGGACGGCCCGCACACTGCTGCCCACCAGCCATTTTCCCTGGGCTGCTCCCATCAGCACGGCCGCGCGTCGGGCGTCACCCTGATCGGCGGTACTCCAGGCCAGCGCCTCGAGGCTGAACGCGGTGAACACCGGACTATTCGGCCGTCGGTTGATTCGCAATGCCGCCTCGAGTAACCGTTGGGCCTGGTCTTGTTCGCCTTGCAACCATGCGGAAACGCCCAAACCGCGCAACGCGGCAGAACGATAGAGCAACTCGCCCTGCGCTTCGGTGATGGAAAGCACTCGGCGGTATTCCTCGGTCGCTCGGGTCATGTGGCCGCGCAGTTCGTATGACCAGGCGAGGATGGTCAGCGCATTGATGTGGAGCTCGTCGGTGGGGTCCGAGCCGAGCAGCTCGACAGCTCTTTCCAGGGAGGGGGAGGCGTCGGCCGCTGCGCCGCTGGCGAGTGCGATGATGCCGGCAGCGTAGGCGAGCTGTCCTTGGATGGCGGGGGTGGCGGCCTGCTGGGCTAGCGACCGCCCCTCCTCCAGCAGGGCGGTGGCCGCTTGGAAATCCCCCTGTGGCGCGGCAACCTCGCAGGCGGCGCGTAACGCACCGATCCGGTCGGGTATCGATTGGGCGCAGGGGTGGGCGAGAACGCGGTCGAGCCAGGTTCGGCCTTCGCCGTACAGGCCGCGAAGGACCCAGAATTCGTGCAGCGCGGCGGCGATTCGCAGCCCGGCTTCGGCCGCCTCGTCGGTGTCCTCCGAAAGGCAGGATTCGAGCGCGTCACGCACGTTGGGTAGCTCGCGTTCGAGGCGGGCGATCCAGTAGGGCTGCCGGTCGCTGATCCACCCGGCCTGGGCGTCCAGCACCAACTGTTGGTACCAGTCGCGGTGCCGTCGGCGCAGGTCGACGTCTTCGCCGGACTCCCGCAGCCGTTGCCGGCCGTAGTCACGCATGGTCTCGAGCATTCGGAAACGCACGATGGTTTGCGATTCCTCCCGGAGCAGCATCGACTTGTCCACCAGGCAGGACAGCACATCGAGCGTGCTGTGCGGTGCCAGGTCGACACCGCATACCTGTTCCACGGCGTCGAGCTCGCAACTCACGGCGAACACCGACAACCGGGCCCACAGGCGCTGTTCGGCCGGGGTACACAACTGGTAGCCCCAGTCGACACACCACCGCAGCGTCTGCTGCCGGGTCGGCGCGGTACGACTGCCACGGGTGAGCAGCGCGTACCGATCATCGAGGCGTTGCAGTATCTGCTCGGGTGACATCGCGCGTATCCGAGCCGCCGCCAGTTCGATCGCCAGCGGCAACCCATCGAGCCGGGCGCAAATCCGGGTCACGGCAGCCTTGTTGTTCTCGTCGAGTTCGAAACCCGGCACGGCTGCCGCGGCACGGTCGGCGAACAGCGTCACCGCGTCGAAACGAGGCAATCCCGTCAGCGGCGGCTCCCGGTCCTGATCCGGGACCGTCAGCGGCGCCACCCGCACCACCGCCTCACCCGCGATATTCAACGCCTCCCGGCTGGTGGCGAGAATCCGCAGGTCCGGGCAGGTTCGCAGCAACGCCTCGCTCAACTTCGCCACGGCTTCCACCATGTGCTCGCAGTTGTCCAGAACGAGCAATATTTCCCGCGAGCCCAGGTATTCGACCAGGACATCGCGCAAACGAACGGGCGACGCGTCCCGCAAACCCAGGGTGGCCGCCACGACATCGACAAGGAGGGCGGCATCGGAGACGACCTCGTCCAGTTCGACCAACCACACCCCGTCGGCGAAATCCCGCCGCGCCTGCGCAGCCGCCCGCAGCGCCAGCCGCGTCTTGCCGACACCCCCGACTCCGGTAAACGTGATCAGCCGGGCCGTGGACAGCAGATTCTTCACCGCCGACAATTCGGTGCGTCGGCCGACAAAACTGTTCAGCTCGAGCGGCAGATTGCCACCACTGTCCATGGTGCCCGCGGTCGGCAGGGGGCGCCGTCCCCGTGTTGGTGGATCCTCATGTCGATGCTCGACAATCGAATCGGACTGTCGTCCCGTCTCACCGACCGAGAGGCCGTGGCGCTGCTGTACCTGTCGAATGCTCTCACCACCGACATGTCTTCGGTCACCAGGCAACATACGCTTACCTTTCGCTAATGCTCAGCGTATCGCCGAAAAGGCAAGTCCCGGGTCGCGATGTAACCGGCGATGGTCATCGCATTGAGCGGTGGCCATCGAGCAAGGGTTGTTCGCGCGGATCCAGAATGTTCGGCAGGCAGCGTTCACGATCCAGGGCACGGGCATACAACGCCACGTTCATCGACGAGCTCTCACTGGTCCTGGTCGAGCACGGAATCGGCCCGCCCCGAGGCGCGGGCCGGTGCGGAACATCCGATGTACAGACAGCGGATCCCATCACGATGCCGAATCGACCCGGCCCATAGCGTGCTTCTGGACAGTGCCCCTAGTCGGACTCGAACCGACACTTTGCAGATTTTAAGTCTGCTGCCTCTGCCAATTGGGCTATAGGGGCGCCCGGTCAGCGTACCGACTCGTACTGCCGTACCGATTTCTCTCTGGAGGCTAGTGCATCTCCGGTGGTGGTGAGAGCAATGCCGTCCTTGCGCAGCCCGATGCGACGACTATTCGCGGGCGGTTACCGGTGCGGGTGGCGGGTTGCCATTGGGGAATTCCGCGTCCGAGCGATTGGCAAGGACGGAGTGGTGGCGGCCGTAGGCGAAATAGACGACAAAGCCGATGGCCATCCAGACGAGGAAACGTAGCCAGGTTTCCACCGAGAGGTTGAGCATCAACCAGAGGCAGGCGAGTACCCCGAGGATGGGAACAAGCGGGACCAAGGGGACCCGGAAGCCGCGCGGGAGTTCGGGGCGGGTGCGGCGCAGGATGACGACACCGATGGCGACCAGGACGAAGGCGAAGAGGGTGCCGATATTGACCATCTCTTCGAGGGTGCCGAAATCCACGAAACCGGCGAGCGCGGCGCAGACCACGCCGACGAGGACGGTCAGCCGAACCGGAGTGCCGTTCTTACCGGTGCGCGCGAGCCGACGCGGCAGCAGTCCGTCGCGCGACATCGCGAACAGCACGCGGGTCTGTCCGAGGAACATCACCATGACGACCGTGGTGAGTCCGGCGAGCGCGCCGATGGAGATGATGTTCTTGGTCCAGGTGGCGCCATGCTGCGCGAAAGCAGTTGCGAGCGTTGCGTGATCACCGGAAAGCGCGGTGTAGGGCACCATTCCGGTGAGGATCAGCGAGACCGCGACATAGAGAATCGTGACGATTACCAGCGAACCGATGATGCCGCGCGGCACCGAGCGCTGTGGATTCTTCGTCTCCTCCGCTGCGGTGGCGACGACATCGAAACCGATGAATGCGAAGAACACCAGACTGGCCGCAGCGAGCAGACCATACCAACCGAAGGAGCTGTGTCCGGCACCGGTGAAGTAGGAGAACAGCGACTCGTGCAGCCCCGACCCTTCCGCACCGGACTGTGACGGCGGGATGTAGGGGGTCAGGTTCGACTTGTCGAAGTAGGTGGCGCCGACAACGATTACCACCGCGATAACACTCAGCTTGATGGCGACGGCCACCGCCGAAACCCGCGACGACACCTTGGTGCCGACCGCCAGCAGCACACCGAGAACCGTGATGAGCAGGACCGAACCCCAATCGAAGTCGATCGGCCCCAGATGCACGATCGGCGAATGCGACCCCATCACCTCACCGAGGTACTGCGACCACCCTTTGGCGACCACCGATACCGCGAGCGCGAATTCCAGAATCAGATCCCAGCCGATGATCCATGCGATCAGCTCACCGAAAGTGGCGTAGGAGAACGTGTACGCGCTGCCCGCCACCGGCACCGTCGAGGCGAATTCGGCGTAGCACAGCGCGGTCAACCCGCAGGCGATGGCGGCGAAGACGAACGCCAAGGAAACCGAAGGACCAGCGACATTGCCCGCGGTCCGCGCGGTTAGTGTGAAGATGCCCGCACCGACCACGACGGCGACACCGAAAACGGTGAGGTCCCAGGTGGTCAGATCCTTGCGCAGTTTAGAATCGGGCTCGTCGGTATCCCGGATGGACTGTTCGACCGATTTGGTACGGAACAGACTGCCCCATCCAGTTTCTGGGGTCGTCACACTATCTCCTTGCTGTCGTCGACGGGTTCTCCGTCGATTTCTCTAATGCACACCGGCCATATGTCGGCTCACCCATGGTGTGAGTGCGACGACGATCAGACCGGCACAGATCGCGACTGCTCCGGTGATGCCGAAGTACGCGAACTCGTGGTCCGCGTCATAGAACTGAGCCAAAGTACCGGACATCGAGGTTCCGATGCCAACGGAGAAGAAGTACAACGCCATCATCTGGGCCCGGAATGTCTCGGGCGCCAACTGCGTGGTGACCGAGAGCCCGATCGGGGAAAGCAGCAACTCCGAGACCGCGAATCCACCCATGATGAGCAGTACCGCCAGCGCCGGTACGGATTTGCCGCTGCTGCCCGAGAACAGTACGAACATCCAGAACGCCAGTCCCATACCGATGACGCCCAAGGCGAATTTGCGTGGTGTGCTCGGCGCGCGGTTGCCCAGCTTGGTCCACATCACCGCGAACAACGGCGACAGGCAGATGATCCACACCGGCTCGACCGAGCCGACCCAGTTCGACGGTGCGGTCCAGCCGAAAATGCTCCATTTCATCCGCTCATCGGAATACACCGCGAGCACCGTGAAGATCTGCTGGAACAGCGACCAGAAAACGGCGTTCGCGATGAACAGCGGAATGAAGGCGCGGACCCGACTGCGCTCGACCGGTGTCACCTTGGCACTGGTCAGCATGATCACGAAGTAGGCGAGGGAGGTCGCGATGATGACGCCGGTGGTCACCTCGGAGAGATTGTCCAGGTTCACCAGCCCGGTGCTCGATACCAGCGCCACCACGATGACAGCACCGGCCACGAAGCCGAGGATCGGCCCGGCGGCAGAGCGCGGCAACGGGTTGGGCACATGCCTGCCCGCGCTGCCGAGATTGTGTCGGAAAACCACGTACTGTGTCAGCCCCAACGCCATGCCGACCGCAGCCGCACCGAATCCGTAGTGGAAGCCCCAATTCCGCTGCAGCAGACCGGTGAGCAGCGGGCCGACGAACGCGCCGAGGTTGATGCCCAGATAGAACAGCGTGAAGCCGCCGTCGAAGCGCGGATCGCCCGGTCGGTAGAGGGTGCCCAGCAGCGAGGACGCATTGGCCTTGAGTCCGCCGCTGCCGAGTGCGACCAGCACCAGGCCGACGCCGACACCGGTCAATCCGGGCAGGATCGCCAGCGCGATATGGCCGGCCATCACCACGACGCCGCCGTAGAAGACGGTGCGCTCCATGCCGATCAGCCGGTCGGCGATCCACCCGCCGAGTACCGTGGACAGATACACCAGCCCGCCGTACGCGCCGACGATCCCGACAGCGGTGCTCTTCGCCAGGCCCACTCCGTCCTCGGCCGTCGAGTAGTACAGGTAGTACCCGAGGATGGTGAGCATGCCGTAGAACGAGAAGCGCTCCCAGAGTTCGACTCCGAAGAGGTTGGTCAATCCGATGGGATGACCGAACAGGGTGCGTTCCCCAATCGGTTGCTCCGTCATCGCCGCGTCGGACATGCTCAGACCATCCCATACGAGCAGGGAATATCCGGCATCCCGAACAAAGTTTCCCTGCCCGAGGCCGATACGGCCGAACAGGTCAGCGGCTGCCGCCCGAGCAATCCATCAACTGTTATATCCATCGTGCAAATATCCCCTGCACGCACCAGGTCGGCGAATTCGGGGCTACGTCGAATATTTGTCGGCGGCCGACCAGTGACCCACCACACTCCCCGAGAAAACCGGAGAAAATCCCGGTAAAGTCCGCCTCGCTGGACGGGGAAACCTCGTTTGTTGGCTGAACGGGGGAACCTGATGAAGCGCTCGAGCGCCCATGCGACGCTGCTGCTCGCCGTGATCGGCGCGCTGGTGGCGCTGCTCGGCACCGGCTGCGCGTCGGTATCCGCGGTGGACGTCGAGCCAATCGTCGGCGCGGTGCAGGAACCTCCACTGACCGCCAACACGCTGCACGCCGAGCTGCGATTATCCCCCCTGCGGTGCCAACTGCCGGCGATCGAGATGAGCGCCGCGGGCCAGCGGCAATTCGTGCAGACCGAGCTGGACTGCTTGTCGAAAGCCTGGGATCCGCCCCTGCGCGCCGCGGGTATGAGCCTCGCACCGTTGCAACTCACGGTGGTCGACAGCGTGACATCCGGCTGCTCGAAACAGGTCCAGTCCACCGATCCCGCGTTCTATTGCGGCGGCACCGTGTACTGGCCGACCGACGATCCGATCCATCGGGGCTGGGGCTCGCAACTCGCGCAGTACCTGATGTTCGTCGTAATGCACGAATACGGCCACCACCTGCAGTCCTCCACCGGCATCCTGCGCGGCGCCGATAGAGATATCGATACCGCGGGCGAGAAGTCACCGCTCGGACTGGAACTCAGCCGGCGCATCGAACTCCAGGCCCAGTGCCTGGCTGGAGTGATGCTGGGGGCCGCTCAGGCCGGTGGCATGCTGGCCCCGGCCAGGGCCGCGGACTTGATCGATATCCAATCCGATACCGAGGAGGATCCGACCCACGGCACCGGCGTGAACAGTCGGCGCTGGGTCGAATCCGGTTACCGCGGCGCCACCACGTCATCGTGCAATACCTGGGCGGCGCCGCTCGAGGCGGTGGCGTGATCAGACAGCAGACTCAGGCGATAGACAGGGCTATACCGTCGAGGATGTCGTGCTCGCTGACGACGAGGGCGGAGATGTCGGTGCGGCGGGACAGTTCGTAGGCGAGTACCTCGGTGATGACGGCGCCGCCGCCGATCACATCGACGCGACCGGGATGCATAGGGCCGAGGGCGGCGCGCTCGTCATGGTTCATACCGATCAGACGATCACAGACCTCGCGCACCTGGTCCAGGGTGAGGCTGGTGAGATGGACTCGCTCCGAATCGTATTCGGGCAGATCGAGGGCGACGGCGGCGAGCGTCGTCATGGTGCCCGCGACGCCGACCCAGGTATGCGCGCCCTCGACGGGCACCTTGGCGAAGGCCTCATCCAGTCGTTCGGTGGCGAATTCCCGTGCGGCGGCGACCTGTTCGGCGGTCGGCGGGTTGCCGGGCAGGCAGCGCTCGGTGATGCGGACACAGCCGATATCGGCGGAGAACGCCGCCCGCACCCCGGCGCTGTCGCCTACGACGAGTTCGGTGGATCCGCCGCCCAGATCGACGACCACGAAAGGCCCTGCCTCGCTGGCCAATTCGCCGACCGCCCCGGCGAAGGACAGGCGCGCCTCCTCGTCACCGGTGATCACCTCAGCCTCCGCACCCGCCACC
>FTJU01000151.1_pt1 | contig 11703 bp, 9 predicted proteins | sample 1658961 | NCBI WGS metagenome assembly FTJU01 (sample SAMEA3914878, study PRJEB12502) | metagenome | biome: forest; material: soil | place: USA | collected 2012-03-12 | depth 0.3 m | reverse complement strand
CGCAGCAACCCCGCCGCGCCGACCCGGATCCGGCGTCGCCTGCCGACGGTGGCGCGATGACCGAAAACCTCGAAATCATCGGCTTCGATGCGGTCGAGTATTTCGCTGTACAGCACCGACGCCGTCTCGACGCACGGGCGCGAGCGTGGCGCGAGCAAGTCGATCCCGCTGCGCGCGAATGCGTAGATGCCCCGGGTGATCTCATGCTGCTCGGCCAGCGCGCGCCGCACCCGCGAATCGACCCGGCGGTGTCGGCGGCACCAGAGCAACAGCTCACGATCCACCCCGTGGGCGGCCAGTTCGTCGGCGGGTAGGTAGATGCGCTCGCGCGCCAGATCCTCGTCGATATCGCGCAAGAAGTTGGTGAGCTGGAAAGCCTTTCCCAAGGCCGCAGCGTACGGTGCGGCCGCCGCCACCGACTCGGTGGTGCCCAGCACCTGCAGCAGTTGCAGGCCGATGACCTCCGCAGACCCGTAGACGTAGTCGTCCAATGCTTCCCGGTCCGGGTAGTCGGTAACCGACAGGTCCATCCGCATGGACGCCAGAAACGCCTCGAACAGATGCCCGGGTATCCGATAGGTCTCTGCGGTGTGCAGCACTGCGGCCAGCACCGGGTCACCTGCGGTATCTGCGCCGGCGAATTGCCCTGCGAGTACCTGCAACCGGGACGCTCGTTGCGCCGGGGTCAGCGCTGGATGGAACTCATCCAGGATGTCATCGGCGCGCCGGGCGAAACCGTACAGGGCGTGCACGGCCGGGCGCTGACCGGGCGCGAGCAGCCGGGTAGCGAGGAAGAAGGTTTTGCCGTGGGTGGCATTGAGCGAACGACAATACAGGTACGACTGCCGCAGCTGCGGATCTGTGATGCCCGCCGCCGCGAGCTCGGCGCGGATCACGTCGACGTCCGATCCGCCATGGACCCGACCGCGAAGGTGCCGCGCCTGGTTTGCCGATGCCCGGTAATGCGGTCGGCGGCGAGACGTCCGGAGATCAGCACTGGTGGGATGCCGACCCCCGGCACAGTAGACCCGCCCGCGAGCACGGCATTGTCGATGCCGCGAATCATGTTGGCGGGCCTGAACGGACCGGTCTGGGCGATGGAGTGCGCCAGCGCGAACGGGCTGCCCGCCAGCATGTCCTGCCTTGCCCAGTCAGCGGGGGTGACCACCCGCAGCAGTTCGGCGGCACGCAGTCGCGTACCGCCGAGCCGGCGCCGCGCGATCTCCAGGATTTCTCTCGCATAGTCGGTTCCCGCATGCTCCCAATCGATCTCGCCCTGTTCGAGATTGGGTACGGGCGCCAAGATGTAGAGCAGATCGCGCCCCTCGGGGGCAAGGTCAGCGTCTCCGGCCGTCGGCCGGGTAACCAGCAGCGAGGGATCGGACATGACCTGCCCCCGCTCGATGATGTCGCCGAAGGCGGTGTGCCAGGCCGCGCCGAACAGCAGGCTGTGATGGGGTATTCGCTCGTCCCGCTCACACGCGACATGCGCGACCAGCGCTGACGGCGCCGCCCGCACGGTGAGCGGGCGTCGCGAGTGATGGGTGAGCAACTGGTAGGCCCGATGCCGTTCGGTCGTCAAAACCACCGCGTCGCACGCGATCCGCTCATCCTGGTCGGTGTGCACCGCCAGCACTCGCCCGCCCGCCCGCTCCAGTCCGGTCACTGTGGCGCCGTAGCGCAACCGCACGCCTGCTGCCTCGGCGACCGTCGCGAACGCGTCGGGCACTGCGCGCATACCGCCGCGTGGAAACCAGATCCCGGCCATGGTGTCCATGTAGGCGATCACCGCATACGCAGCCAGCGCACGGTCGGGTGCGACTCCGGCATAGAGCGATTGGAAGGTGAACACGCGCCGCAGATCCGGATCGCTGATGAACTCGCCGACCTTGCGATCCCAGCGGCGGAATCCGCCCAGCGCCGTAAGACTGGCCAGCGCCGGTATCGACATCGACAGGGGTGAGTCGAAGTTCGCGGCGATGAACCGATCGAACTCCGCGGCGTACAGCCGGCTCAGCCACTGGCGCAATTCTCGATAGCCCGCGGCCTGGTCGTTGCCGGAGAATTCGGTGATAGCGCACACCATTCGGTCCTCGTCGCTGTGCACATCGAGGGTGCGCCCGTCGGCGAACATCGCGTGATAGGCGGGATCGACCGGGCTCAGATCCACGTGATCGCGTGTCCGCGCGCCCACCGCGGCAAAGACTTCCTCGATCACGTCCGGCATTGTCAGCACTGTTGGACCGGTATCGATGCGGTAGCCGCCCATGTCGAGTCGGCCCATTCGGCCGCCCGGCACCGATTCTCGTTCGACGACCGTGACCGCTCGACCACGCCCGGCCAAATGGATCGCGGTGGACAGACCAGCCAGTCCTGCCCCGACCACCACAACATGGTCAATGCGTCCGATGACTGTGCGCATCATTTCCTCTCCTCACAGCTGCCGTGCGGTACACAGCAGTGCCATGTTTTCCAACGCCGCGCGCTGGTCTCGGCCGAGCGCGCCATCCGGCAACGCGCGCAGGGCATCCCGGACCCGGTCGGCGATCATCGCCTCGATACGCTCGGGCGCTCCTGATCTCGTGATCAACGTCCGGCAGCGGCCGATCGCCATGGCACCGAGCTCAGGCCGGTTCAGCAGTGCCGACAACTCACGCCGTGTCGGCACATCGGCCATATCCAGCGCGGCGACCACGACGCTGGTGGCCTTGCGCTGCCCGAGATCGCTGTCCTGCGGTTTGCCGGTGATCGAGGCCGTGCCGAAGACCCCGAGCAGATCATCACGCAGCTGAAAAGCCTCTCCGAGACGAGTCCCGTAGTGGCCGAGCGCCTTCAGTGTCTGCTCGGTGGCACCGGCCAATGCCGCACCCAACTCCAGCGGACGCCGGACGGTGTAGTTGCCCGACTTCGCCCGGGCGATACCCAGCACCGTCTCCAGCGTCGGGCTCTCGCGGGCGTCGTTGCTCAGATCCGCGAACTGACCCACCGCCAACTCGATGCGCATCGCGTCGTATCTCGGCCACAGCCGCGCCAGTGCGCCGCTGCCGACACCGCTCTCGCGCAGCATCTGCTCGGCCCACACCAAGCACATGTCGCCGAGCAAGATCGCAGCAGACCTCCCGAAACCCGATGCCGCCCCAGGTCGCGCCGGGTACCCCGCGGACAGCCGCAGGTGCGCCGCATCGGACCCGCGTCGCAGGACGGCATCGTCCATGACGTCGTCCTGAAGTAGCGCGAACGCATGCAACAGCTCCAGGCTGGCGGCGGCGCGCAAGGCGGCGAGGTCCGCTTCGGCGGCGCACAGCCAACCCAGGTACATGAAAGTCGAACGCAGACATTTACCGCCGAGGGTGTACTGGGCCAGCACCTCGTCCACACCGGCTGTGCCCAGTTCGGCCACACGCACCCGCCGCAAAAATGTGGTGAGCTCGTCGAGCACCTGGGATCGGGTATCGGCATACCAGTGTTGAAACTCGGCGTCGAGATCGGGCGTCGATGGGTCCAGCGGTGCTCGCGGGGGATCGAAAGATACGGTGCTCACCAAGATTCTCCATTTCGCGAAACCCGGACGCCTTCCCGAGCGGGATCCGCACCGAGCTCAGCGAGAACGTCCGCAATCACCTCGAATGACGACACTTTCCTCATTTCCTGCGCCAATCGGGCTGATGCGACACCGAATGTGTCGGAATCCAGTACCCGGTCGACCGCCGCCGCCACCGCGGCGAGGCGTGGGTGCGCGGCGCCGAGGTTGATCCCCGTTCCCGTGTATGCCACTCGCGCCGCGATCTCTGGTTTGTCGGCGGTATCCCCCGCGACTATCAGAGGCACACTGTGGCGGAGTGCCTGTTGCACACCGCCGTAGCCGCCGTTGGTGATCATCACATCGACACGCGGTAGCAGGCGGGTGTAGGGGAGGAAATCTGTGACATACGCGTTGGCCGGAATCGGTCCGAGCGCAGAACGCGACCCACCCGTGCATGCCACCACAGCCACATCCGTGCGCCTACTCAACGCCGCGAGCGTCGGCCGGATCAGCTGATCGAAATCGGTGTTGTCCCAGGTCCCTTGTGTGACGTGAACAATGGTCTTCGCGCCGGAGAGCTCACTCCACCAACTCGGCAGCTCACGGTGTTGTGGATCGTCGATCGGAATCGGTCCGGTGAACACCACCGAAGCCGGCAGATCGCCGCGCGGGTATTCGAAGCCGGGCACGGTGAACTGCAGCAGCCGGTCGGCCAGTACCGGCCAATCGAGCAGGTAATTCGGCGCGGGTCCGAGACCGAGCTCGCGCAGGATCGCATCGAGTCGTCGCTGTTCACCACGGAACAACACATGCCGAACGAATCGATTCAGCGCCGTATAGTCGCGGCCCGTTCGCGGCCGCCAACCCATGCCGAAGGGCGGAGTATCCGCGCTGGACAGAGTCAGGGGAACAACTCCGCAGGCCAGCACCACCGGACGAGCCTTTCCTGCGAGCAGCAGCGGAATGGCGCCGGTGAACATCACGTCGACGAACACGGCGTCGAACTCCGTGCGCTCCAGCTCGGCGGTCAACGCATAGAACTGTCCGGCTATCGGGTCGAGGAAGCTCGAGCGCAGCTCACGACGCCCGGTTTGCCACCGCCGAAGCAAACCCGGCGTGTGTCCGGGTGACCGCTCGGCTCGCGTCACCGCCGCGTCCACCGCGAGGACAGAACAGAGAATGCCTTGTACCGCAGCCGTTTCGCAGAACTGCGGACCGGTCAACATCCGCACCTGGTGGCCGCGGCGCCGCAGATCGGCCGCGAGGGCAAGCATGGGCGTCACATGACCGGGTATCGGGCTCGCTGCCAAGAGATACCGACCCATATCGAGATTCCTTCGCTGGTCTGTTCGCTACATCACCAGGCGGCGGTCCCATCCAGGCCCCCTTCGGTGAAGCACGATTGCTCACCGAGGGCGGCCGACACGATCTGGAAACAGCGACCGAGCCGACCCTGGTTGGCTCAATCGGAGCGCTGCTATGAATCCATGATAGTCCAAACGATGCAGAACCGATGCACTTCGCTGAGGTCGGCTGGTATTCGATCCCCCCGTGACCGACGTGATGAGCCGTCCGTTGAGGCCACAGGCTTACGCACGCATATCGTCGTCAAGTATTTTCGATATTTCATGATCTAGATGCGGGTCGTCGATCGCTCCGGAGCAGACCGCGGTCCGCAGGGCGGTTCGACCTCCTCGATACGGGAAGTTTGGTTATCGATCACCGCAGGTTCGCCGCGATCGCGAACTGTAGCTCCGCGATGGCGGCCTCGAGTGTGTCGACATGGGCCGCTCCCGACGGGAGCGCACAGTCCCGCCATCCTGGCCCCGCCAGCAGCACGCGTGCCCAGCCCTCGCGCGGGCCGAAGGTCGGAACCGGGATCGCGGTGCGGCTCGATTGCGACCACAACACTACGATCGGCCTGCGATCATGCTTGGCCAGCGCGTCGACAACAGCGGCGATGGGCACCGACGCGCCGAGCAGTAGCGCGGGCATACCGAGTTCGGCCAAGGCGGCGCGCAACACCTCCAACGGGAGCACATGGTCCTCCCCGTCGGTACAGGCCAGCACGATCGGCAGCCCACCGGACATGTTGCGCAACAACGGAATCACTCGGTGCAGGCTCGTTGTCACCGCCCAGGACAGCAGATGCTCGACATCGACGAACCCGGCTCCCCCAGTCTGTTTTCCGACGATCTCGGCAAAAATCGGGCGGCACAACCGATTCCACGTCGCCACGACACCGTGATGAGTGAGGTGGGCAGTGATCATGGCAACCAGTTCGGCGGCGTCGAGCCGCTCCACGGCGGAGATCACTGGTGCGAGGTCACCGACCTGCGGCACCGGCACGGCCACCGTAAGGGCAGCCACCGCGGCACTGGCCGGACTGGCACCTGCCCGCACCAACTCGACCATCCGAACCGCAACCGCGAAGTCGGTCGGTGTGTAGCGGCGATGGCGGCCCCGGTAGCTCTGCGATGGCCCGAGGCCGTATCGCTGATTCCAGCTCCGCAACGTCGCCACCGGAATGCCGAGCCTGCGAGCCACCGCCCCGACAGAGTACTCGACCAGCGGCCGTGCAGGCCACTCATCACTGCTCACGGACCCACCGCACTTACGATTCCTCTGCACCCCACGACCTGACCGCCACGGTGGGATTGTGTTCGGCGGTTCCGGTGATATTGCGAGCCATGCCGCCGAACACGGCGTTGTGAAACGGTGTGATCGCCTTCCAGTACAGGTGACCGGCAAGTCCGTGCGGCTGGAAGATGGCGCGCTGCCGGTAGCGGGAACCCCCGCCGGGGTCGGGCTCGACGCCGAGTTCGAGCCATGCCAATCCCGGGACCCGCATTTCGGCGCGAAGCCGCAGGAGGTGGGGACGGTCGATGTGTTCGACGCGCCACCAATCCAGGGCTTCGCCGACATGGAGGCGGTGTGGGCATTTGCGGCCGCGACGTAGACCGACCCCGCCGGTCATCCGGTCGATCCAGCCGCGCAGCGACCAGGCCAGCGGAAACGAGTACCAGCCGTTTTCGCCGCCGATGGATTCGATGACCGCCCACAGGGTGTCGGGGTCGGCGCAGGTGTCGCGCTCGCGGAGATCTTCGTAGAGCGAGCCGCCGGACCAGGCCGGGTCAGTAGGCAGCGGATCCGAGGGCGCGCCGGGTGTGCTGGCGTCCGACCAGCGGGTCGGCACCTCGGCGTCGCGGATACGGGTCAGGGCCAGTTCTATGGCACGTTCGCTCCGGGTGAGGCCGTCGGCGGGGTCGGGGATGTACGCGGCGATGTCATGCTCACTGCACACGACTTCGTGGACGAGAGATTCGATGAGCGGGACGGCCAGGGCGCGCGGCACCGGAGTCACCAGGTTCACCCATTGCGCCGACAGCCATGGCGTGAGCACCGGCACCGGCAGCACAACCCGACGAGCCAGCCCGGCGACTACCGCGTATTCGCGCATCATGGTCAGGTAGGTCACGACGTCGGGACCGCCTATATCGAACGGGCGGTTGACATCTGCGGGCAGCTCGGCGGCCCGCAACAGGTAGTACAGGACATCACGTACCGCGATGGGTTGGATGCGGTTGCGCACCCACCGTGGGGTGATCATTGCGGGCAGGCGTTCGGACAGGTAGCGCAGCATCTCGAAACTGGCCGAGCCGGATCCGATGATGACTGCCGCGCGCAGTTCCGCGGTGGGGACCCCGGATGCCCGCAAGATTTCTCCGACCTCGGCGCGGGAAGCGAGGTGGCGCGAGAGCTCTGTGTCTTCCGGGATGATGCCGCCGAGATAGACGATGCGCTTGACCCCGGCCGAGGCCGCCGCGGCCGCGACGACCCGCGCAGCGTGCTGGTCGATATCGTCGAAGTGGCGGCGGGTCAACGAGTGCACCAGGTAGTAGACGATCTCCTGGTCGGCGACCGCGGCGCGCACCTCGTCGTCGTCGGTGACATCGCCGCGGACCACTTCGACCTGGTCCCGCCACGGCACCTCCGCCAATTTCGCCGGTGTGCGGGCCACCGCGCGGACCCGATGACCAGATAGTGCCAGTACCGGCACCAACCGTCCGCCGATGTAGCCGGTCGCTCCGAAAACCACACACCGCATGCTCGATCATCCTTCTTCCCCGGTCATGGACTCGGTGCGGACCGTGGCTGCCGCGCCACCCCGGTGACCCGAATCCCCGCTGTTCACCGCATCACGGTTACGTGTTCAACCGCCACACGCTGAAGTTGAGGCCGGCAGCGAACCCCGTCCACACGAGGTACGGCACCAACAGCAGCGCAGCGGTGCGACTGTGGCGGGCAAGGCGATCACCGTCACCACCGCAGCGATCACCAACGCACAATTTCGCACACCGATGACCGTACGCCGGTGGAGAACAGCACCTCGGTGGCACGCAGTCCTTATTCGAACGACTCATTCGGCGCCGATCCGTACGTCGATCGGCGCACAGGCGCGCAGGCGCGCAGGCGCGCACGCGCGCAGGTCGAGCGTGAGCAGCGGGCATGGGAACGCCAGCTTGCACAACACCAAGCCGCGGCACGAGGATCGGGCCGAAACAAATCTTCAGCCGATGCTCGTCAGCATCCCGCTCACCGAGGACGAACAAGCCGCGGTCGAAGACGGTCAAGCCGGCCTCGACCGGTTGCTACAGCGGCTCGCCGACGTCCCGACGCCCGCTGGCCCGACACCACGCCAGGGCGACTCACTACTGACAGCCACCCAGCTACCGATCGTTGCCGTCGACCATGGCAGTCCCGCACCAACTGGGTCCGTTGCTGGAAAGGACCAGGCTCACGAGGATTGAGGATCGAAGTCTCACCTCGTCGGCCAATTCTCGGACCGGTTGCCACACAGATGAATTGATATTGTCTCGGCATGCCCGACTTGATCGCGCCCACTACACGTCTGCACACCGCATGGCTCGAGGCGCATGACGACTGGGGGCCCGGCGTTCATGAGGATGGTTTCGGGCTGCGACCGTCCGACGAAGTCACCTCATCGGCCGGGTTCGCAGCCTGGGTGGCACGGCTGACCGAGGATTTCGATCCGGCGGAGGCGGCTGGCCGGATGCGCTGCACCTTCCAGTGGATCGTCGATACCGATCGGGTCCTCGGCGGGATCGCGCTGCGGCACGAGTTCAGCGAGCTCGGCCACATCGGGTACGGCATCCGGCCATCCGAGCGGCGACGCGGGCTGGCCACCTGGGCGCTGGGCCGAATGCTCGTCGAAGCGCGCACGCTCGGCTTGAACCAAGTACTGATCATCTGCGCAATCGACAACATCGCCTCAGCGAAAACCATCGAACGCAACGGCGGCATCCTCGAGGACATCCGCGCCACCGAACACGGCCCAGCACGCCGGTACTGGATCAAGATCGGCACGCCAAGTACCTGATCTCCTCGACACACAACTGCCACGCTGAATCGCCCCGGTGAGTCCGGAGACTTATTGGTCTGACAGCTCAGCAGGTTGCTGGGCTGGATTCTGAGCGTAGTAGGCAGCTTCCATTTCGGCGGGTGGTATGTCCCCGCAGTACTGGTAGAGGCGCCGGTGATTAAACCAATCCACCCATTCGGCGGTGGCGTACTCGACATGATCAATGCTGCGCCACGGGCCGCGGGGCTTGATCAACTCAGTCTTATAAAGGCCGTTCACGGTCTCGGCGAGGGCGTTGTCGAAGCTTGAGCCCACCGCGCCTACGCTGGGCTGGATCCCTGCTTCGGCGAGCCGTTCGGTGAACGCAATAGATGTGTACTGCTCAGGTTCAACCGGTGGTCGCAACACCCGAGGTCACGGAGGGTGTATGGGACGGCCATCGGACTGGGTGCGGGAGGTCACCGGGCGCGCGCCGATGCGGTCGCCGGGGGCTCCCGGGATTCAGCGCTCAGTGGAGCGATTGTTCTGGGACAGGATCGCCGAGGGCCTGTTGCCGACGGAAGCTGGTGTCGCAGTGGGGGTATCGCCGGTTATGGGCAGTCGGTGGTTCCGTGATGCTGGCGGGATGTCACCGTATTCCTGGAACCGGCCCTCGGGTTCTGGAAAGCGCTACGGGATGTGTTCCCGGACACGCGAGAGCAGCGCTGCTGGTTCCACAGAAGCTGTAAAAGATCAACTTGTCGGTGTGTCGGCGGCGTCGAGCAGCTCCCCGGCTGTGTGGAAGCGGGTGTCGGCGGGTGTGGGTGTGTGGCCGGCCTGTTCCAGGAGTGGACGGGTTTCGCGGATGGCATTGCCGATGGCGGATCTGCTGACGTCGCCGAGCGTGTCGGCGAGGACGTCTATCGTGCACAGACCGCGTTGGTAGAGGACGGTCAGAATAATGCGTTCGGCGTTTCCGATCTTCTGGGGGAAGACCCCGCGCCGGGTGCCGGGTTGGCGTTGTGCACCGCGCCGCTGGTGGGTGAGTCGTTCCGTCTGGGCCTGCTGGCGGGCCTGCAGGGCTTGGATGAGAGCGTCCAATTGTGTGCGTGGCATGCCGGTCAGGGTCGGCGCCGACGGCTTTTCGATGATCGTGGTCCGCTGCGGCGCGGTGTCGTGGTCGAGGAAGGCGACAAGGTCGGCGGCGGTGGTGAAGCGGACAGCGGCGGTGCTGAGCGGGTGGTTGTGGTCTTCGAGGATCCGGCGGGTTTCTTTCACGAGGTCGCCGATGCAGACGCCGGTGAGTTCCAACAGGTCGCCGAGGACGTTGAGCGAGCACACTTGCCGCTGGTAGAGCAGGGTGAGCAGGACGCGGGCCGGGTCGTCGAACAGCGGCTTGACGCGTTGGTTTCCGGTGGCGCGGCGCGCCCGACCACCGCGCTGTTCACTGTGGCGCTCCTGGGAACGTGCGGCCTGCCGGGGAGCCAGGACTTCGCAGAGCCTTGCGAATTGTTCGTGGTTCAGGCCGGTCAGTCGCGGATCGTTGAGACGCCGAAGCATCTGATGGCGCCGGTGGGCTGCCGTCGAGCAGTCCGTGGGATCGCCCTCGCTCATCGGTTCTGTGTCGGCCTCGGGATGCAGGGTGTAGTTCCAGGTGCCGTGCCTTTCGTGTCGTTGTAGTGGCAGGGCGGCGAACCGCTGCTTGCTGATCGCGACCCCGAGAGGGTAGTCGCCGGTGTCGAGTGCGGCCTCGATGCGCAACCCGGTGCGGGTGGTGGTGGACGCGATCGTCTGCAGGACAACGTCGTGGCTGGTCAGCGGGCGGCCGCGCCAGTTGTGGGTGATGTGGGAGAACATCCGGTGCTCGATCTTGTTCCACTTCGATGTGCCAGGTGGAAAGTGGCAGACCGTGATCGCCAGACCGGTCTCGGCGGCCAGCGCCGCCAGCTCGCTCTTCCACACCTGGCGGCGGTAACCGTTGGAGCCGCCGCAGTCCGCGGTGATCAACAGTTTCGCCGCGCTCGGATAGTCGAGCCTGCCGCGGACCCTCCACCAGCGGCGGATCGATTCCACCGCGAACACGCTCGTGTCATGGTCGACGCCGACGTTCACCCAGCCGGTGTTGCGGGCGAGGTCGTAGACGCCGTAGGGGATGGCCTGCTCGACATCCGGACCGGAAAAGAAGAAATGGTGGTCCTCGACCCGCACCGGCTCGCCCTTGGGCCGCCACTCGCGCCCGGCCATCGGCAGCCGCCCGATCTGCTCACGTTTCTTGGTATCCACGCTGATCACCGGCTCGTCCGCCGCCTGATGCTGCTTCACCTGCTCGTTGATATACCGGAACTGGGCATCCCGGTCCGGGTGCTGAGCACCTTCGAGGGTCTTGGCGACACCCTGCAGGCTGAAGCCCTCGGCCTTCAACATCCGCCCGACCGTCATCGCGGAGACCGGATGCCCTTGCCGTGTCAGCTCGTCGGCGAGATTGCGCAGCGACTTCGTCGTCCACCGCAGAGGTGAGGTCGGGTCACCCCGCTCGTCCGGCTCGACCAGCGCCATCAACGCCTCCCGAACACCCGGGTCGGTCTCCTCGACCCGTTTGCGGCCACCGCCGGGCAGACGCACCCGTCCACCGGACAGTGGCTGATCTCCGGCTTCCAACTCGAAAACGCCTCTGCGGACAGTGGTTTCGCTGACTCCGGCCGCCCGCGCCACTGCACGCACCCCACCATGCCCCAACACCCGAGCTTCGCCGGCCAGCATCAAACGCCGCTGCCGCTCGTTCAGATGCGGCAACAACACCGCCAACCGCTCGGCTAGG
>FTJU01000112.1_pt2 | contig 11704 bp, 13 predicted proteins | sample 1658961 | NCBI WGS metagenome assembly FTJU01 (sample SAMEA3914878, study PRJEB12502) | metagenome | biome: forest; material: soil | place: USA | collected 2012-03-12 | depth 0.3 m | reverse complement strand
GCGGTCATGACGGAGCCGAGCGTGAGCGAGGCGCAGTCATGAGCGCTCTTCCACCCATACCTCTGCTGCGGCTTGATCCCGGCATCCCCATGCCAACGCGTGCCCACCACGGCGACGCGGGCGTGGACCTGTGCACCGCCGAGGATGTCATCATCGAACCGGGGGAGCGAGTGCTGGTCGGTACCGGTGTCGCGGTCGCGCTGCCGGTCGGCACCGTAGGCCTGATCCATCCCAGGTCCGGACTGGCCGCGAAAACCGGTCTGTCCGTCGTGAACACGCCGGGCACCGTCGATGCGGGCTATCGGGGCGAAATCAAGGTGTGCCTGATCAACCACGATCCGCGCACCCCGATCGAATTGTGCCGTGGCGATCGGATCGCGCAGCTGCTGGTGCAGCGGGTGGAACTGGTCGATTTCGTGGAGGTCGACGTCCTCGATGACACCACCCGGGGTGCGGGCGGTTACGGGTCGAGCGGTGGCCACGCGAGTCTGGTCGCCTCGGCCGACGAGGCGGGCACTCTCGGCAAGGAGGTATGACGAAATGTTCGGGAAGAGACGCAAGTCCAGCGGACGTGACGAATACGCCGAGGACCACTACGACGACGATTACGCCGACGAATACGGTGCGCACGCGACCTACGGCGGTGCGGATTACGACGATGAACCGATCACCGACGAGAACCCGATCATCGATCCGATCACCGACGAGAACCCCATTATCGATCCGATCACCGACGAGAATCCAATCGTCCCAGCCGATTACGTCGCCGCACGCTACGCCGACGAATCCGAGTATGACGAATCCGAGTACGACGATGACGACTACGACGATGACGACTACGACGATGACGACGTCGTGCCGATGCCAAAATCCGGCCCGTACGACTACGACGACGTGGCCGAGCTGCTGGAAAGTGTCGCCGATCAGCGCCTGGATCTGGGTTCGGTAATCCTGCCGGTGCCCCCGGGCGGCCAATTGCAGGTCGAGATGACCCCGGACGGCACGCCGCAGGCGGTGCACTTGGCGACCGAACACGGTCGGATCACCGTGGCGGCCTATGCCGCGCCCAAGTCGGCGGGCCAATGGCGTTCGGTGGCAGCGGATCTCGCCGAATCGCTACGTAAGGACGGCGCCAGGGTCGCGGTGGAGACCGGACCGTGGGGTCGGGAACTGCTCGCCATCACCGAGGGCGCGGATCTGCGCTTCATCGGAGTGGACGGTCCACGCTGGATGGTGCGGCTGATGGCCGCGGGTCCGCAGGGCGCCGCCGATGACGGCGGTCCGCTGGTGCAGGCCGCGCGAGCCATCCTGGCCGAGACCGTGATCCGGCGCGGCGACGATCCGATGCCGGTGAACGAGCCGCTGGCCGTCGTACTGCCACCTGAGCTGGCCGAGCAGCTGGCCGCCGCACATCAGGCGCAGGTGCAGGCCCAGCAGCAGGCAATGGCTGCGCAGCGGGCCGCCGTCCAGCCCACCCCCCAGCCATTGATCCCGCCGCGCATGCCGAATGAACCGCGTCGCGGCGCAGACGGCTCCGCCATGCAGCAGCTAGGTCTGAACTAGAACGCCGCGAGTCCCGCGGTTCCGAGAATCGCGGGATCCGCGCCGAGTTCATCGAGGGTGATCCGGATCAGCTCGGCGCGCGGTATCAGCTCGGCCCATTCCTCGGCGACCGATAGCGGATGTACCGGATCGTCGACGGCGGTGACGATCGCGACCGGCACCTCGATGGTGCCGAGTAGTTCGGCATCGGGCCACTTGTAGTCGGCGGCCTCCTGCAGTGCCTCCGGCAGCCGCGGCCACTGCGAATGCCAGGACTGGGTGAGCGCGTCGGCGAGCCAGCGCGGACTGCTCGCGCGCATCCGTGCCACGACTGCCTCGAGCCCGTCCGCACGCAACTGGGCCGCGGTGGCGGCGGCACTCAGCGCGGCCGGGCAGGCGGTGGTATCGGGTCCGGTCCAGGCCGGTAGCGCAGCCACTACACCGGTTGCCACCTCGGGATGTTCAGCCGCCCATTCGAGCGCGACTGCCGCGCCGAGGGAGATCCCGGTAGCCAGGACCGGCCCGCGTGCGGCGGCCGTGTCGAGCGCCGCCCGGTAGCTGGCAACCACTCCGAACGGATCGGGTTCGACGGCGATGAATTCGATTCCGTGTGCCGCACAAGGCGGTCCGAAGGCGCGGCGTGCGAAGTCGGCATCCGATCCGGTTCCTGGCAACGCCACGGCGATCGGGGCCCGGCCGCTGCGGTCGGGCGCGAAATGTGGGGAGTCGAACACTGCTCCGAGCGTAGCGGGGGGGAGGGTTGCGCATCTACAGTGGCGGGTATACGGCCAACAGCCGGTCGTTACCGGAACAACCACGATGGCGTGTGACCCACGTCGTCTTGCTCCACGCAGGAGAGCGTTAGATGTCATCCGCCGCCTCAGGTTATTTTCGCCGTCTGAGCCGCAGGCTGACCGAGGATATCGATCAGTTGGACGCCGAGGAGCTCGCCGAATCGGCCGATGCGTCGGGTGCCTGCCGGGCCTCGGACTGTCAGCGTGGTGATGAGGCCACCATGCTCGGCCGACTACGCAGCGTCGAGGCGTGTCCGAAGTCCGTCGGCGCCAGTGTTCAGGCAGAATTCTTCGACGGCACCGATGCCATCAGTCTGGTGTGGATCGGTCGCCGACGGATTCCCGGCATCGAACCGGGACGCAAGATTCTCGTCCGCGGTCGTGTAGGTGACCGGGATGGTCGTAAGGTGATCTACAACCCCTACTACGAATTGCGTGAGAACAGCTGACGTATGCCATCGAGCAACGAGAACGCCGCCGAGATCCATACCGGACGTCATGAGCCGGTCGACACGGGCCCGTCCGACGTCGTAGATCCCGCTGTCGACGCGGAAGCCGAAGCGGTCGAACAAACCCTGCTCGAGCAGCTGGGCGGCTTCAGCGGCCTGATCTACTCGACCCTGCCGGTGCTGGTCTTCGTGCCCGTGAACACCTTTGCCGGGCTCACTGCGGCGATCTGGTCGGCGCTCGGCGTTGCCGCCGCGATTCTGGTGTGGCGGCTGGTGCGGCGCAGCCCCATCCAGCCCGCGATCTCCGGCTTCCTGGGAGTGGGCATCTGTGCGTTCATCGCGTATCGGATGGGTGAGGCGAAAGGTTTCTTCCTGTTCGGCATCTACACCAGCCTGGTGTACGCCGGGGTGTTCCTGGTGTCGATCCTGGCGCGGTGGCCACTGGTCGGCGTGATCTGGGGTGTGCTCAACGGCCACGGCACCGAATGGCGATCCGACCGCCGCGTCGTGCGCCTCTACGACCTTGCGACCGCGACCTGGGTGGTCGTATTCGGCGCGCGCTATTTGGTGCAGTCGCAGCTGTACGACACCGATCGCACCGGCTGGCTGGCCTTCGCGCGCATCGCGATGGGCTGGCCGCTGACCGCCGTCGCGCTTGCCGCCACCGTGTGGGCGGTCCGCCGGGCCGGACATCTGCCGGTGGGCCGGGGTACGGCAGCCGAAACGGCCTAGGAATTGCCGCCCCGGTTTTTCGCCGGGGTGTTCACGAATCACCGCCGGAGGTGGGGGAGGACCCACCCTGGGGTGCCTGGTTGGGCGATCGAGTTCGTCAGACGATCAGTGCAAGGAAAAGCACGATCGGCGAGGAAGGACTCGAAAGTTGGCTACCGAGCACAACATTGCGGCACTGTCGAAGAAACAAGCCCACCACAACCCGGCCCTGTCGGAGAGCCGTCGGGTATCGGTCGAACTGGATAAGTTGATCGGTCCGGCGGCCGGTGGCGACCGTGCGGCGGTCGCCGAGATCATCCGGCTGGTCCACCCGCTCGTGCGTCGGTATTGCGGTGCGCGCCTTGGCAATACCGCACATCTGCATGTCACGGCCGACGATGTGGTGCAGGAGATCCTGCTGGCCACCGTCAACTCCATTCCGCGCTACCGCGATCAGGGCAAGTCGTTCCTGGCCTTCGTCTACGGCATCGCGGCCAACAAGGTGGCAGACGCGTTTCGGCGTTCGCAGCTGCACCCGATGTACCCGGTCGACGAGGTGCCGGATACGGCATCGACCGCCGCCGGTCCGGAGGAGTGGGCGATCGCGTCCGAACGTCGCGAGGCCACCCGTGAATTGATGAAGATCCTGGCACCCGTCCACCGCGAAGTACTGGTGATGCGGATCGTGCTCGGCTGGACCGCGGCACAGACCGCGGAGGCCATCGGCACAAGTCCCGGTGTGGTTCGGGTGATGCAGCACCGCGCGCTGAACAAGCTGCGCGCGGAGCTGGCGGCCGCATCCTGAGGTCGATTGGCGCTGATCCGTATCAGTCCCGTCGGGGAGTCAGGGCTTGATGCCGTGCGTGGCCAGTGCCACCCGCAGGTCTTCCTCGGCCTCCACGGAGGTCACGAACAACAGCTCGTCATCGCCCTCGAAGGGATCGTCGGGCTGTGGCACGATCACCCGGCCGCCGCGCAGGATCGTCACCAAGGCGGCGTCGCGCGGCAGGGTGAGCGTGCGGACCGGCTTGCCCGCCAAGGCGGTATCGCTGGGCAGGGTGATCTCGACCAGATTGGCCTGTCCCTGCCGCAGCGTCATCAACCGCACCAGATCGCCGACCGAGACCGCCTCTTCCACCAGCGAGGCGAGCAGCCGCGGTGTCGACACCGCGACATCCACACCCCAGGACGCGTCGAAGAGCCACTCATTGCGCGGGTCGTTGACCCGCGCCACCACCCGGCGCACGCCGAATTCGGTCTTGGCGAGCAGGCTGTGCACCAGATTCGCCTTATCGTCGCCGGTGGCGGCGATGACGACCTCGTAGGTATGTAGACCCGCATCCTCCAGCAGCGCCAGCTCACACGCGTCGGCATGGACCCAGACCGCATCCGGGATGGCGGCAGGGTCGATGTGATCGAGCTGACGCTCGAGCAACATCACCCGATGACCGGCACGCAACAGCTCCCTGGCTATCGATCGGCCGACGGCGCCGGCTCCGGCGATCGCCACTTTCATGTCAGTCCTCGCTTGCTGGGGGCTTGCCGGCCAAGGCGACGGCCTCGCCGACGGAGCCGGAGGTCGCGGCGACATAGACGATGTCGTCGGCTTGGACCACGGTCTTGCTCTCGGGGAGCAAGCCCTGACCGAACCGGATGATGAACGCGACCCTGGCGCCCACATTGCGCTCCAGATCGCGCACGGTGCGTCCGTACCACTCCTCGTGCAATATCAACTGGGCTACCGCGACGGTCCCCGTGGGATCGCGCCAGGTGGTGGTGCCGCCGTCTCCGATCAGCGTGGTCAGGAAGCGGTCGGTCGTCCACGGCACGGTGGCGATGGTCGGAATACCGAGGCGCTCGTAGACGGCAGCGCGTTTGGCGTCGTAAATGCGCGCGACGACGCGCTGAACACCGAACATCTCCCGGGCCACCCGGGCGGAGATGATGTTGGAGTTGTCACCGGAGGAGACCGCCGCGAAGGCGTCGGCCCGCTCGATTCCCGCCCGGGTCAGCACATCCCGATCGAAGCCGACGCCAACCACCCGCTCGCCGGCGAAGTCCTCGCCGAGGCGCAGAAACGCGCTGGGGTCCCGGTCGATCACGGTGACCTCATGGCCGACCCGGACCAGGGCGCGTGCCAGCGCTGAGCCGACCCGTCCGCAACCCATGATCACTACGTACACCGCAACCTCGTTCCTGGAACCTGTGTTCAATTTGCGGCGCTCGCGGGCCCTGCGTGGTCCGCACGCTTCCTCCTCCGGGCCGTGAACTCACGCCGCAGGGCGTTCGGTTTGCTATCTCCGGCATCGAAACCGTACCCGCCCGATGCTTCCATGGCCCAACTTCCCCCTCTGCCTGTCAACCAAACATACGACGTGAACCGGCCGAAGGAGCGCTCCATCCTGCGGGGATCTATGCTCGCAACAGTGTCCAAGTTGACGACGGCAGCCAAACGTGTGCTGCTGGGCAGGCCTTTCCGTAGCGATGCGCTGGGCCATACCCTGCTGCCGAAGCGAATCGCGCTCCCGGTATTCGCCTCCGATGCCATGTCCTCGGTGGCGTACGCACCGGAGGAAATCTTTCTCGTCCTTTCGGCGGCCGGCATTTCGGCCTATGTCTACGCGCCCTGGGTGGGTCTGGCCGTCGCATTCGTGATGGCGGTCGTCGTCGCCAGCTACCGGCAGAATGTGCACGCCTACCCCTCCGGCGGTGGTGACTACGAGGTAGCCACCACGAACCTCGGTCCCAATGCCGGGCTCACCGTCGGCAGTGCCCTGCTGGTCGACTATGTACTCACGGTGGCGGTATCGATCTCCTCGGCGGCGTCGAATATCGGGTCGGCGATACCGTTCGTCGCCACGCACAAGGTGTTGTTCGCGGTGGTCGCCATCGCGGTGCTGACGTCGATGAATCTGCGTGGCATCCGGGAATCGGGTGTCGCCTTCGCGATTCCGACCTACGCATTCATCTTCGGCATGTTCGCGATGCTGGGGTGGGGACTGTTCCGCATCTTCGTACTCGGCGACGACCTGCGTGCCGAGTCGGCGGGCTTCCAGGTCAATGCCGAGGAGCACCTGTACGGGCTCGCGTTCGCCTTCCTGATCGCGCGAGCGTTCTCCTCCGGCTGTGCGGCATTGACCGGTGTCGAGGCGATCAGCAATGGTGTGCCCGCATTCCGGAAACCCAAGTCGCGCAATGCCGCGACCACGCTGCTGATGCTCGGCAGTATCGCGATCGCCCTGCTGATGGGCATCATCATCCTGGCTCAGAAGATCGGAATCGTATACGCGCACAACGAATCCGATTTGATCGGCGCGCCCGCGGACTACCACCAGAAGACACTGATCGCGCAGCTGGCCGAGACCGTATTCCACGGATTCCCGATCGGCTTCTTCTTCATCACCACGGTGACCGCGCTGATCCTGGTGCTCGCGGCGAATACCGCCTTCAACGGCTTCCCGGTGCTGGGTTCGATTCTGGCGCAGGACCGTTATCTGCCGCGGCAGCTGCACACTCGCGGCGACCGGTTGGCCTTCAGCAACGGCATCCTGTTCCTCTCGGGTGCGGCCGTCGCCTTCGTCGTGGTGTTCGGCGCCGAGGTGACCAAGCTCATCCAGCTCTACATCGTGGGGGTGTTCGTCTCGTTCGTGCTCAGCCAGACCGGCATGCTGCGGCACTGGACCCGGTTGTTGCGCACCGAAACCGATCCGTCGCAGCGGGCGCGGATGAAGCGTTCACGGGTGATCAACGCGATCGGGCTCAGTGCCACCGGGACGGTGCTGATCATCGTGCTGATCACCAAGTTCTTCGCCGGTGCCTGGATCGCGATCTGTACCATGGTGGCGATCTTCGCTGTGATGAAACTCATTCGGCGGCACTATGATTCGGTTTCCCGCGAACTCGATGAGCACGAATGGGACGGCGTACTGCCGAGTCGGTCGCATTCGATCGTGTTGATATCGAAACTGCACCTGCCGACGCGCCGGGCGCTGGCCTACGCGCGCGCGACCCGCCCCGATACCTTGGAGGCGGTGACGGTGAACGTCGACGAGGCCGACACCAGGACGCTGGTGCGGGAGTGGGAGCGCAGCGATATCACGGTGCCGCTCAAGGTGATCGAATCGCCCTATCGCGAAATCACCAAGCCGGTACTGGATTACGTGAAGCGGGTGCGGTGCGATTCACCGCGCGATGTGGTGACCGTATTCATTCCGGAATACGTTGTCGGACACTGGTGGGAGCATATTCTGCACAACCAGAGTGCCCTGCGGCTCAAGGGCAGGTTGCTGTTCGAGCCGGGTGTCATGGTGACGAGTGTGCCGTGGCAGTTGACATCGTCGGCGAAGGCCAGGCAGGCGGGTGTGGTGAATGCGCCGGGCGCCGTCCGGCGCGGGTATGAGGACCGAGGATGACCGACTGGCGCTCGAACACTTTCGAGGTGCGGCTCGGGCCGCCCGGGCACGGCGGATTCTGCGTCGCGCGGCACGAGGGCCGGGTGGTCTTCGTACGACATGGCCTGCCCGATGAGCTGGTTCGGGTGCGGGTCACCGAGGATCGCGGGGGTTCGTTCTGCCGGGCCGAGGCGATCGAGATTCTGGAGGCGTCCCCGGATCGCGTCCCCGCCACCTGTCCCGTCTCTGGTCCGGGTGGTGCGGGCTGCTGTGATTTCTCTTTCGCTGCCCCGGCGGCGCAGCGGGCACTGAAGGCGGCAGTGGTCGCGGAGCAGTTGCGTCGCATCGCCGGAATCGAACGCGACATCACCGTGGAGCCGATCACCGGATATCCGGACGATGCCACCGGCGGCTGGCGCACCCGCATCCGGCTGGCCGTCGATGCCGAGGGCCGCGCCGGAGTGCACGGGTACCGCAGCACCGAAGTGATCACCGATCTGCGCTGTCCCCAACCGGTTCCGGGTGCGATGGACGGTATCGCGGATCGACTGTGGACACCCGGTGCCGATCTGGTGATCGCGGTGGGCGGTGACGGGATGCGGCACATCGTAGAGCTGGCCCCGTCAGCGGTTGCGGGGCGTGCCGAGCGTGGGAGCGAACGGCCCTCGGCGCGAGGTGGGAATCGGCACGGCAAGCGGGAGACGGACCGGCGCACAGGGAAACGGCGCGGCGCGGAGCGGGGACCCGGTGGTAGCGAGGGGCCGCACACCGACGCCCGCGGGCACGGCGACGAAGACCGTCGTGCGAGTCGCGGTGGCTCGCAGTGGCAGCGTTTCGACGATGGCGGCGCCGGCCACGATGACGTCGGTCGGAGTCGTCGTGGTGCCGGACCCGGGGATGATGGCGAGTGGAGTCGCGGTGGCGATCGGAGCGGGCGGGAACGGTCTGGTCGCGATGAGTTCGGTGGCACCGGTTCGCGACGCGGTGATCAGCGCGGATCGGTCGGGGGCGAGGGGGTTCGGCGGCGGGCGGCCGTGCGGCGGGCGGCGACGCATGCGGCTCGGGACGAGTGGGTGATGGGCGGTAGCGGTCGGACGGTCGAATATGTGGCCGGGCGGCGGTGGGAGCTGGCGGCGACGGGATTCTGGCAGGCGCATCGTGGTGCGGCACAGTGTTATTCGGACCTGGTCGCGGGATGGGCCGGGCTCGGCCATGGGGAGCGAGCGTGGGATTTGTACAGCGGCGTCGGGGTCTTCGCGGCCGCGCTGGCCGGACAGGTCGGCCGGACAGGTTCGGTGCTCGCGGTGGAATCGACCCGGTCCGCGGTCGCCGACGGCAATGTCGCGCTGCGCGACCTGCCCTGGGTGGATCTGCGCGCCCAGCGCGTCGAACACTGGCTGGCCGAACATGCCAATAGTGCCACCCCGGATGTAGTCGTCCTGGATCCACCTCGCGCGGGCGCGGGCAAGGAGGTCGTCGCCGCCGTGACCACCAGCGGTCCGTCCCGCATCATCCACATCGGCTGCGACCCGGCTTCTTTCGCGCGCGACCTCGGCCTCTACCAGTCGGCGGGCTACCACCTCGCCGATCTGCGCGCCTTCGACGCCTTTCCCGCCACCCATCACGTCGAATGTCTCGCCCTGCTCGAGCGTTGACTCGCAATGCGCTGGCGCACAGCACAGCACAGCACAGGCAGGATCAAGATCAGGTGGAATCCGTGGCGGCATTCGTCGGGAGGGCCCTCCACTGGTTCCGCTGCTGGTCGAGGGCATAAACCGCCGCCAGTGACGGTCAGTCTTCGTATACCGGTGGTCGACGGTCGCGCCGCGCCCGAATGGCCTCGTCGAAATTCTCGGTGGTGAGGCGGACGTAGAGCTGGGCCACGCCCTCATGCTGCATATGGGATTCGAAACCGCCCGCTTCCATGCCGCTCCACAGCATGCGTTTGGTGAGCTCGGTGCCGACGCGGCTGAAGCTGATGATCCGTTCGGCCAGGTCATAACAGGTATCGAGAAGTTTGGCGGTGGGCACGACGCGTGAGACGAGGCCGATGCGTTCCGCCTCGACCGCGTCGATATCCCGGCCCGACAACATGATTTCGAAGGCGCGTGAGGCACCGATTGCCCGCGGCAGCAGATAGCTGATGCCCAATTCCGCCGAGGTGAGCCCGTTGTTGATGCCCGCGGCGCGAAAATAGGCGTCCTCGCCCGCGATTCGGATATCGGTGGCGACGCTGAGACAGAAGCCGCCGCCGATCGCGGCGCCGTTGATCGCACCGATGACCGGTTGGTTCATCCGCCGTAGCGTGATCATCACATCGTTGAGCAGATCCATCGAGCGTCGCGCGATGCTGGTCTTGGTAAGGCCGTCGGTATTGGGAATGGGGCCCGCGTTCTGCAGATCCGCACCGGAGCAGAAGCCATCGCCCGCGCCGGTGAGCACCACGACCCGCACCTCGTTATCGGCACTGACGGTTTCGAGGGCCTCGCGCAGCGCGATCATCACATCGAAGGCCATCGCGTTCATCCGTTCCGGCCGATTAAGAATGACCAGTGCGACCTGCGGTCGTGGTTTCTCGATGAGCACGAACGACATGTGGACCCCTAATCGGACTCGATGAGGCCCTCACTATACCCAAGCAAGCGTTAGGTCTGACTGATTCAGTCGAGTTCCCAAGTCGCGCGGATGGTCGCCGAGACTTCGGATTCACCGAGTTCGACGGGTACCGGCGCGCCGCCGTACGACTCGTTCATCGGGGCCGATATAGCCATGAGCCGGGGCGTTGCGGGCGGCGCGGAGGTGGCGTCCTCGGTGATTTCGAGGACCGGTCCCAGGGTGCGGCGCGCCCGACTCGCGTACTGTTCGGCCTTGGTCAGCGCGTTGTCCCATGCGGCATCGCGGGCGCGGATGAGCAGGCTCTGCTGATCGGCGAAACCGAGTGTGAGGCCGCCGAGGCGGACATCGTCACCACCGGCGTCGACGCAGTTGGCGATGATTGTGGCGGGGCCCGGATCGGCGGTTTCGCCGATATCGCGCAGCACGACGGTGAGGTCGGTGCTCGCGACATAACCGGTGATCTTGGAGCCACCGCCTTCGAGCCAGACGGTTTCGGTGCGCACCGACAGTCCGCTGGTGGCGATATCGGTGCCGGGAACGCCGTCGGAGCGCAGTGAATCGGTGACGGCGCCGACGCGCTCACCGGCCTGACCGTAGGCGAGCGCGACCTTGCCGGCCCGGGTTTCGATGGAAATGGTGACGCGCATCAGATCCGGGGTGGCGCGGGCGCTGCCGAGTCCGAAGGTGGTGACTGTGCCCGCGGTGTCGTCGGACTTCTTCTTGCTCACGGCGCTCTCCTGACTTCATCGGTTTCAGATGCAACGGTCGATGTTCCGGAAATGTCCCCGGAGGCTGAGGCGAAACGGTCAATAGTCGCCGCCGCGTACGGCGATCGCGCGTACCGCCGCATCCATCTGCGCATACGCGCCCACCGCGAGTCGCTCCAGCGGTGCGAGCTTCAGTCCGGGTGCTCGCACGGTCAGCATGTCGAACCGGGCCGGACGCAGAACCGCGACGTGCACCGGGCTTTCCGCACGCCCCTCGTTCACGAACGGCGTTCCGACCAGCATCGGCATCTCGCCGAAAGACATTTCCGCCGAAAGCGATACCAGCCGATGGTTGCGGGCATCGGCGTCCTCGAAGGTGATCCGGACCCGGCCTCGAGTATCAGGTACAGCCCGGAGCGAATAGTGCCGCGCGTGGCGATGACCTTGCCGCGAGCGATGGTACGCACCTCGAAATCCTTGGCCAGCCGCGCGCG
>FTJU01001526.1_pt2 | contig 11716 bp, 7 predicted proteins | sample 1658961 | NCBI WGS metagenome assembly FTJU01 (sample SAMEA3914878, study PRJEB12502) | metagenome | biome: forest; material: soil | place: USA | collected 2012-03-12 | depth 0.3 m | reverse complement strand
CGCTTGGGCCGGGGGTGGTTCGGCCGGGAGGTGATTGGCCGGGGACGTTCTGGCCTGGGATCGTTTGGCCAGGTAGCGATCGGCCCGGTGCGCTCTGGTCGGGATCGAGTTTGGGTAGTGGAATTTCCTTCGGTAGCTCGACACCGGGTGGTACCGGCAAATCCGGTGGCACCGGAATGGAATCCGGGATCGGCAGCATGCGTAGATCTGAAAGATGCAGATCAGGTAGGTCGAGCCCGGTGAGTTCGCGCAGCGGAAGGGTGATGTCGGGCACCGTGGTGAGGACCACCTCGGCCAATTGCGCGGGGATTGCGACGAGCTCGCTACTGGTGGTCGATCGGTAATCGGTCGAGTCGCTCAGCGTGAAAGTCGCGAGCGGAGCCGCTACCGCAAGTGTGGTGACGACCGGGAGCACGTAGGACCGTTTCGGTTTGCGGTACGGCACGAGCATCTCCAATCAGGTCGAACCGAGCGATCATCTGCATGAATGTCAGGGTTGCTTCCCGATGCATCAACGATCACACTAGTTGACAACTGTCACAAATCTAAACCTTTGATTGAGGATTGTGTGATTGCTCGAATGTAGCTCTCGGTTTGCCGCCGGATGACACGACATGCCGGTCGGCATCGAACCGATCAGGTCCTGGAAAACCGTGGGAGTGAACGGATGCGAAGCAAACGGCACCGGAACGACACGACGCGGGGAGAGCGAAAATTGCGGGTGCAAACGAGTGCACGAATCCGCAGGCGGCGGATATCAGGAACTCCGATCTCCATCCGTCCGGTGCTGGTCACCGGGGGTGCGGCTCTACTGGCCGGAACCGTTCTCGCATGCTGGGCCTGGCCGACCGACACCCTGGTCCGACCGCTCGCCGGGCCGGGTCACGGGCGCGGTATGAGTCAGGTCGGTGCGTTCGACAGCGCCCTGGACGGCTGGGCCGCCGAACGGATCCTCGACCACTACTACCCGGGCGCGACGCTCGGCAAAATCTCGGCGACCACCGTCGCGGTGCGGCTGCTCGCCCAGGACGGCTCGAGGTTGGACGCCTATGCCGAGGCCGGATTGCGAGTCGCGGGCCAAATGCTGCCGCGCGGCCAAGTCGCGCATCTCACCGCGCTGCCCAACGGCGGTGCGAATGTGGTTGTCACGGCCGGCTGTGACGGTGCGATGCTGTGGCAGACCACGACCTCGGACCCGTGGATCTATCCGCTCAATCCGCGCCCGAACCGCCCCGCCGCCGAACATCTGACCCTGTGTGGCGGTTCGACATATCGCGGCTCACTCGGTGTCGCGATGGAAAGCGGCGAGGCGCGCACGGTGAATCGCGTCGATATCGAGGACTATCTGCTCGGCGTCGTGCCGGCCGAAGTGCAGGCCAACTGGGTCGATAAGGGTGCGACGGAAGCCATTCGCGCACAAGCGATCGCGGCGCGTTCGTACGCATTGGCCGAGCATCGCGACCCGTACGCGCAGACCTGCGATAACACCGACTGTCAGGTGTATCCCGGTACGGCCGTGGAGGATCCGCGCGTGGCCGGTGCCATCGCCTCGACCGCCGGGACTGTGCTTTTGCGGGACGGCCGGATTCTGCGCTCGGAGTACTCCGCCGCACCGGACGGTGGGCAACCCGCTGATATCTACCTGTTCGATGTCGGCCCGACACCCGCCGAACTCGGCACGCCGGTGGTCGGTGCCGGTACGCCTGTCGATCCGCGCAGACAGACCCTCGTAACCGAATCCCCGATCGCTGCCGAATACCGCAGGCTCGGCGGCGCGAGCAGCGCGCTCGGCGAGCCGCTCGGTCCCGAGCTGTCACTACCCGAAAACGGCGGTACCTACCGGCTTTTCGCCAACGGCGTCATCATCGCAACGCCCACACTCGGCGCCAAGGTCGTCGACTTCACAACGCTGATGCAACTGGTCCCCGATCCACCCGCGAGTAAGCCGAGCGGCACCGTGCCTGGAAGTCACGCGGGAAAGCCAGGCGCCACCGCGCCGCCGGGAAATAACGAACACGCCGTACCGCCCGGCACGAATGGCCCCCCGGCTGCCGCAGGGCCCGGTGCCGCAAATCGCGCACCGAAAAACGTCCTGCCCGGCGGCAATATATCGCCCGAGAGCACCTCGTCCGGCGCTGCGACCACCACACCCTCCGACAGCGCAATGCCTCGCGCCAACGCCCTGTCGGAGGGTGCGGTGGTCGGCGGTAATGCTCTGTCGGAGGGTGCGGTGCCCAGCGGTAACGCGCTGTCCGAGAGTGCGGTGGTCGGCGGAAATGCCCTGCAAGCCGCTTTGTTGCCGTGGCATATTCGTTTCGGCAAACTCCAGGAGAAATTCCTATGGCATCCGTCGGCGAGTGCGCACAGGTCGCGACTCCACCCGGCCCGCGCGCGGACTTCCGATACGCTGGGCACCCGTGACCGTCGCATCGTCCCCGGGTAACTCCGCAAACTCCGCCTCACAGTTCGATCTGATCGTCGTCGGCTCCGGATTCTTCGGGCTGACCGTCGCCGAGCGCGCCGCCAATCTGCTCGGCAAACGGGTGCTGGTAATCGATCGTCGCTACCACCTCGGCGGCAACGCCTATTCGGAGCCGGAGCCACAGACCGGGATCGAGGTGCACAAGTACGGGGCGCACCTGTTCCACACCTCGAACAAGCGCGTGTGGGATTACGTGACCCAGTTCACCGAATTCACCGGCTACCAGCATCGGGTTTTCGCGATGCACAAGGGACAGGCCTACCAGTTCCCGATGGGCCTCGGTCTGATCTCCCAGTTCTTCGGCCGCTACTTCACCCCCGATGAGGCGCGCAAACTGATCGCCGAACAGGCCTCGGAGGTCGAGACCAAGGATGCGCAAAACCTCGAGGAGAAGGCGATCTCGCTGATCGGCCGTCCGCTGTACGAGGCGTTCGTCCGCGACTACACCGCCAAGCAGTGGCAGACCGATCCGAAGGAACTGCCCGCGGGCAATATCACCCGCCTGCCGGTGCGCTACACCTTCGATAACCGCTACTTCAACGACGCCTACGAGGGCCTGCCCAAAGAGGGCTACACGAAGTGGCTGGAGAATATGGCCGCCTCCGAGCTCATCGAGGTCCGGTTGAACACCGATTGGTTCGACGTGCGTGAGCAGATCCGCGCCGAGAATCCGGACGCCCCGGTCGTCTACACCGGACCGGTGGACCGCTACTTCGACTACAGCGAGGGCGAACTCGGCTGGCGCACTATCGATTTCGAGACCGAAGTGCTCGAAACCGGTGACTTCCAGGGCACCTCGGTAATGAACTACAACGATGCGGATGTGCCGTACACCCGCATTATCGAACCGCGGCACTTCCACCCGGAGCGCGACAGCTACCCCTCCGACAAGACGGTGATCATGCGCGAATACTCCCGTTTCGCGCAGACCGGTGACGAGCCGTACTACCCGATCAACACACCGGAGGACCGCGCCAAGCTCACCGCGTACCGGGTGCTGGCGAAAAAGGAAACCGCAACGGCGAAGGTGCTTTTCGGCGGTCGCCTGGGTACCTACCAGTACCTGGATATGCATATGGCGATCGGCAGCGCGCTCAGCATGTTCGACAATGTCCTGCGGCCGCACCTGGAGTCGGGCGAACCTCTTTCGGATGAAAGCGACGAATGACCTCCCAATCGATCCTGGAAGAAATGACCACCGAAACCCGCGCGAAGTCGCTACTGCAGCGCATCATCCTGCCCCGGCCGGGTGAACCGCTGGACGTGCGCACCCTCTACCTGGAGGAGTCGCCGACCAATGCCCGGCGCGCGCACGCCACCACCCGCACCTCGCTGTCGGTGGGCGCGGAGTCGGAGGTGTCGTTCTGTACCTACTTCAATGCGCTGCCCGCGAGTTACTGGCGTCGCTGGAGCGTTCTGAAGTCGGTGGTGCTGCGGCTCGAACTCGCCGGGCACGGTCGTGTGGACGTCTACCGCTCGAAGGCGGACGGCTCGCGAATCCACGTGCAGGGCAAGGAATTCGCGGTCGCGCTCGCGGCGCGAGCCCAGGGCCCGGAGGAGGCAGCGGAGCGTGACCACGGAGGGACCGGGGAGCGCCGCAAATCCGACACAAGCACTGAATCGGTGCACGTGGAATTCGAAACCGACCTCGGCCCGTTCGAGGACGGCGGCTGGATCTGGTTCGACATCACCACCGATACCGCCGTCACGCTGCTTGGGGGCGGTTGGTATGCACCGGTCGAGGCGCCCGGCGCAGGCTCCATCGCGGTCGGTATGCCAACCTTCAACCGACCCACCGATCTGGTGAAAACCCTTGGCGCACTCGGTTCGGACCCGCTGGTGCTGGAGAAGATCGCCGCGGTCATCGTCGCCGATCAGGGCAATCGCAAGGTGGTCGACGAACCCGGGTTCGCCGAGGCCGCCGGGGTGCTCGGCGATCGGCTCGCCATTCGCAATCAGCCCAACCTCGGTGGTTCGGGCGGCTACAGCCGGGTCATGTACGAGGCGCTGAAGACCACCGACGCCCAGTACATCGTCTACATGGACGACGATATCGAGATCGAACCCGATTCGATCCTGCGCGCGCTGGCCTTCGCCCGCTTCGCCAAGTCGCCCATGCTGGTCGGCGGGCAGATGCTCAATCTGCAGGAGCGCTCACACCTGCACAGCATGGGTGAGGTCGTGGACCGCGGCATCTTCATGTGGACCTCCGCGCCGAATGTCGAATACGACCACGACTTCTCGAAGTATCCGCTCAAGGACCGCGACAACTCCAAGCTGCTGCATCGGCGCATCGACGTCGACTTCAACGGCTGGTGGACCTGCGTGATCCCGCGCCAGGTCGCCGAGGAGATCGGTCAGCCGCTGCCGCTGTTCCTGAAATGGGACGACGTCGAATACGGGCTGCGCGCCCGCGATCACGGCTACCCAACCGTCACCCTGCCCGGCGCCGCCGTCTGGCATATGGCCTGGAGCGATAAGGACGACGCGATCGACTGGCAGGCGTACTTCCACCTGCGCAACCGTCTAGTGGTCGCCTCGCTACAGTTGCCGGGCAACGGTCGCGGGATGGTCGTCAACACCGTCAAGGCGACTTTGAAACACCTGCTCTGCCTGGAGTATTCGACCGTTGCCATCCAGAATCTGGCAATCAAGGACTTCCTCGCCGGACCGGAGCGGTTGTTCCAACTGCTGCCGAGCGCCCTCGGCGTGGTGCACGAAATGCGCAAGCAGTATCCGGATGCGGTCATCCTGCCGTCCTCCACCGAACTGCCGCTGGCCAGCCATATCGGTGTCGGCGCGGTCGAGGAACCGGCGAATCCGATCGCCAAGGTGGTCCGCCTGGCCAAGGGTGTCGTGCACAACTTCCGCCCGGCCCATGCCGAACACCATGAGCGTCCGCAGCTGAATGTGCCGACGCTGGATGCCCGTTGGTTCCTGCTCTCACAGGTCGACGGCGTCACCGTCACTACAGCGGACGGCCGCGGCGTGGTCTACCGCAAACGTGATCCGCGCCAAGCCCTCGGCCTGTTCAAGGAGGCCATGCGACTGCGCAAGGAGCTGGCCGCCCGCTTCCCGGAGATGCAGCAGCGCTACCGTGCTGCCCACCCGATGCTGACCAGCACGGCGGCCTGGGAGAACGTCTTCGGTATCGACACAAAGGATGAGCAGTAGTGAGTCTGGAAGCCACGGCCGCGGACGACAACACCGCGGTGCACGCGAACGCGAACGGCCACGGTGGGCCGGTATCCGCGGTGCCGGCGGCGTCGCAGCCGCCCGAGGTCAAGATCATCAATGCCGTCCAGGCGACCATCGGCAGCAAACCCGAGGTGATCAAGGCCGCACGCGGCATGTCGCATTTCGGTGAGCACGCGCTCGGCTGGATCGGCATCGCGGCAGCGGGCTGGCTCGTCGACAAACCGCGGCGGCGGCAGTGGGCCGGGGTCGCGGTCGGCGCGGTCGGTGCGCACGCGGCATCGATCGTCATCAAGCGGATCGTCCGCCGCCCCCGCCCGAATGATCCATCGGTGCAGGTCAATGTCTCGACGCCGAGCAAGCTGAGCTTTCCGTCCTCGCACGCGACCTCGACCACGGCAGCGGCGGTGTTGCTCGGCAGATTGACCGGGCTACCCTTGCCTGCGGTGCTCGTCCCACCGATGTTGCTCTCCCGGGTTGTGCTCGGGGTGCACTATCCCTCCGACGTGCTCGCCGGTTCCGCGCTCGGCGCCGCGTCCGCCGCTGTTGTGCTTGCCGCCGAAAAGAGACTCGATAGTGACCGCACAAGAAAAGACCTTGGTTGACATGAGCGAAGAGCCGACCAGTACGGACCTGGCCGAAGCGGTAGTCAAGGGTCCGCCCAAGACGCTGGCCGGCGGGCTGTTCAAGGCTATTCGCCCGCGCCAGTGGGTCAAGAATGTCCTGGTACTCGCCGCACCGCTGGCAGCCGGTCCCGATACGGCCACCGACTTGGCCGTGCTCGGGCACGTCGGGCTCGCCTTCGTGGTCTTCTGCATGGCGGCCTCGGGCATCTACCTGGTCAACGACGCACTCGACGTGGAGGCCGATCGGGCGCACCCGACCAAGCGGTACCGCCCGATCGCCGCGGGCGTGGTCCCGGTGAATCTGGCCTACGCGCTTTCGTTGGTGCTGCTGCTCGGCTCGATCGCCGGATCGTTCCTGGCCTCCTGGCATCTGGCCGTGGTGATGGCCGTCTACATCGGCATCCAGCTGGCCTACTGCTTCGGTCTCAAGCATCAGGCGGTGCTGGACATCTGCATCGTGTCCTCGGGCTTCCTGCTGCGCGCGGTCGCCGGTGGTGCGGCCGCGAATATCGACCTGTCGCAATGGTTCCTGCTGATCATGGCATTCGGTTCGCTGTTCATGGCCGCGGGCAAGCGCTATGCCGAACTGCAGATCGCGCTGAGCACCGGTGCCAAGATCCGCAAGTCGCTGGAGTACTACACACCGACATATCTGCGCTTCATCTGGACTCTCGCCGCGACCGCGGTGGTGGTGTTCTACGGCCTGTGGGCGTTCCAACAGGACAACCTCAAGCACACCAATTGGTTCGCAATCTCGATGATTCCGTTTACCATCGCAATCCTGCGTTACGCGGTCGACGTCGATGGCGGCGAGGCCGGTGAACCCGAAGAGATCGCGCTGGGGGATCGCATCCTCCAGTTCCTCGCAATCGCCTGGATCGGAGCGGTAGGTGTCGCTGTCTATCTCACCTGACGAACTGTTGGTAGCGGGAGTGGAGCGAACCGAACAAGTGACGGAGGAGCCGGCCGAAGGGTCGGCTCGTTCGGCCTTGCGGTTCGCCGGGCTATCCCGAGCCACCTTCGTCGGTGGGATCGCGCTCACCGTCGTACTCTTCTCGGTCGGCGCCTGGCAGCGCCGCTGGATCGCCGACGATGGCCTCATCGTGCTGCGTACCGTGCGAAATCTATTGGCGGGCAATGGGCCGGTCTTCAACGAGGGCGAGCGCGTCGAGGCCAATACCAGTACCGCGTGGACCTATCTGGTGTGGTTCTTCAGCTGGCTCACCAAGGCCAGGCTGGAGTACGTCGTACTCGGTGTCGCGCTGACAGTGTCGATGCTGGCGATCGTCTTCGCCATGCTCGGCGCCGCGCGGCTGTGGGGCGGCGCTGCGTCTGATTCGCGGCACGCCCGGGGCCCTGTGTGGTCACGCTCCGCTACCGCCTCCGGGCCCGTCGCTCGCGCCGCGGGATCGGCGCTGCTGCTGCCCGCGGGCGTATTCGTCTATATCGCCTTGCCGCCCGCCCGCGACTACGTCACCTCCGGGCTGGAGAGCGGTCTGGTCATCTGCTGGTTGGGCCTGGTCTGGTGGCAGCTCATGCGCTGGAGTCAGGCCGAGCGGGTGAAGCTGCCCGCACTGTTCGGGCTGGTTTTCCTCGCCGGACTCGCGCCGCTGATCCGTCCGGAGATGACGCTGGTCGGCGCGCTGTCGCTGCTGATGATCTTCCTGGCCCCGATGCCGCAGTCCCGGCTGCGCCCGATCGTATTGCGCGCCTTGATCGTTGCCGCCGCCGGACTGGTGCCGATGTGCTACCAGGTCTGGCGGATGGGCTACTACGGCCTGCCCTATCCGAATACCGCGGTCGCCAAGGACGCGGGCGGTGCCAAGTGGGGGCAGGGCTTCAAATACCTGTGGGATTTGGTCGGTCCGTACTACCTGTGGGTGCCACTGCTGTTGCTGCTGGTGCTCGGCGTCGTCGCGGGCCGCTCGGCGCGTGCCGCAAAGGAAGATAAGGACGAGCGCGGCTGGACGGTGCGTCGCGTACGCGAATGGCTGCGCTCGCCCAGCGCGGTGGTCGCACTGATGCTCGGCAGCGGATTCGTCCTCACCATCTACGCCCTGCGCGTCGGCGGTGACTTCATGCACGGCCGGATGCTGCTCCCGCAACTGTTCTGCCTGTTGCTGCCGGTCGCCGTGGTGCCGATCCGGCTGCCCGAGGGTGGTCTGCGCGCGGCGACGGCGGAGAATCGGGCTTTCGCGGTGATCGCGCTCGCGCTGCTCGGCACCGCGGGTTGGGCACTGTTCGCGGCCAATACCACGGCCATCAAGACCGGCACCAAGATCAGTGCCTCCGGCATTGTCGACGAACGTGTCTACTACGTCCTCAATACCGGCCACGACCATCCGATCCTGGCCGAGGACTACCTGGACTACCCGCGCGTGCGGGCCATGGTGAACAACATCGCCGAAACCCCCAACGGCGGTCTGCTGCTGAACTCACCGTCGTTCATGTTCTGGTACGTCGCGCCGCCGCCGCAGCCGATTCCCGAGGGTGGCGCCGGACATACCGTCTACTTCCTGAACCTCGGCATGACCAGCATGAACGTTCCGCTGGATGTGCGCGTCATCGACCCGATGGGTCTGGCCTATCCGTTGGCGGCGCACACCGACCGGCTCACCGGCGGCCGGATCGGCCATGACAAGAGCCTGTATCCGGACTGGGTGGTGGTGGATACCGGCATGGTCGATCTGCACCCGTGGATGCCGTCGTATATGGACGAGAAGTGGGTCACCCAGGCGCGTACCGCCATGAGCTGCCCGGACACCGTGGCGCTGAATATCTCGTACCGGGATCCGCTCACCTGGGGTCGGTTCGAGCACAACCTGTTGCACGCACTGCACTTCGCGAAGTACCGGATCGATCGTGTGCCGAAGTACGAGATCGAGCGGTGCGGGCTCGTGGATCCGTATCCGCAACCTCAGCGCTAGCGGCTGCTTGCAGAGTCGCTCGAACGGATCGACACGCATCTCCAGTCACACTGGGCCCATGGACTCCATGGGCCCATTTCTTTCACCGCGCAGCGTCGCTGCGGATTGCGTTCCGGTCGCTCTATAGGATCCGCCAAACGTGGCGCATATCGCTTTATCTCTTTTTGATAACGTCAGCGCATCGATGAAGCGATATGGTACGTGGGTGCGCCCGTCGGGCGTTCCGATTCGATATGGGCCCATCCAGTGGTCAACGTAGAGATGCGGTCGAAGTACGACCGAATAACGAAAGGCCGAAACAGATGCGAGGCGTAATCGGGCGAAGGACGCAAAATGGACGTCCGAGAACCCGGAGTTCCGGTGGGTGGCTCAAGCGGTCGGTGCTGATGTCGCTGGCTATCTTGCTGCCGCTCGGGGGGGCGGTAGCAGGTCCGGCGGGCTCCGCGTCGGCGGCGTTCAACCCGGACGGCTTCGATTTCTGGGTGGACTCCAGCATGGGGCCGATCAAGTCACGGATTTTCCGTGCCGCGGACGGCAATACCGGGCGCGTGGTGTACGCGCTCGACGGTATGCGCGCCCGCGGTGACCTGAACGGCTGGGAGATCGAGACCGAGGTCGCCCGTGAGCTCACCAAGTGGAATATCAATGTCGTCATGCCGGTCGGCGGCCCGTCCAGCTTCTACGCGGACTGGAACGCGCCGGGTAACTTCCTCGGTCTGAGCACTGGATCATCGGGTTCGGCCAACGGCTCGTCCTCCGGGTCGGCGATGACCGGTTCCTCGGGTTGGAACGAGACCCTCGGCAAGTCGAACACCTACAAGTGGGAGACCTTCCTGACCAGCGATCTGCGCAACGCGCTGCGTGATCGCCTCGGCTTCAGCCCGACCCGCAACGGCGTCTTCGGCCTGTCCATGGGCGGCAGTGCCGCGCTGACGCTCTCGGCCTACCATCCGGACCAGTTCGTCTACGCCGGTTCGTATTCCGGTTACCTGAACATCTCCGCGCCGGGCATGCGCGAGGCGCTGCGGTTGGCGATGATCAGCGCGGGCGGCTACAACATCGACGCGATGGCGCCGCCGTGGGGCGCGCAGTGGCTGCGTATGGATCCGTTCGTCTTCGCGCCGCGCCTGATCCAGAACGGCACCAGGCTCTGGGTGGCGGCGGGCAGCGCACTGCCCGGTCCGTCCGATGTGAACTCGCCGATGGACATTGTCCAGGGCGTGCCGCTGGAGGCGCTGGCACTGGTCAATACCCGGGCCTTCCAGGTCCGGATGGCGACGCTGGGGGCGCAGAATGTCACCTATGACTTCCCGTCCGTCGGCATTCACAACTGGCACAACTGGGAGGCCGAGGTCTACCGCATGATCCCGGATCTCTCCGCCAACATCGGGTAATACCCGACCAATTCGAAACCGCCTGGTGTGTTCGCACACCAGGCGGTTTTGTGTTTGCTCGCAACTCCGGTTGACAACGAATCAGGTGCGGCACGCGTCGGTAGTTGTGGGGTGGGTCACTTTTCAGCAACATGGAAGCATTCGTTGGCTATTGATGTGCGACCAGCATGTATACAGGTGAAATGTCCGTTTGGGCAGGATGGACCCGACTTTATGCCCTAAGAGGCGGTCGGTTGAAGTTGCTTGAAATTTGCTGAATGGCCGCCTGGACGAAAGGTCGAGTCGAATGCGAAGTGTGCGCTGGCAACGTAGGCCCGGAAGCTCGGCCAGTTTCTCGGCGGGGGCGGCCAGTGGTTCCTGGGCGAAGAAATGGGTGCTCGGTGTGGCGACGGCAATGCTGTTGCCACTCGCGATCTCCATCGCGGGCAGTGGCGCTGTCGCATCGGCGGGCTTCAACCCGGCGGCCTTCGACTTCTGGGTCGATTCACCGGTGATGGGACCGATCAAGAGCCGGGTGTTGCGCGCGGCGGACGGCAATACCAACCGCGTCGTCTACGTGCTCGACGGCCAGCGGGCACCGGAAACGCTCAATGGCTGGGAGATCGAGACCAACGTCCCCGAGGTCCTCGCGAGCTGGAATATCAATGTGGTCATGCCGGTCGGCGGCATGTCGAGTTTCTACGCCGACTGGAACGCGCCGAGCAACTTTCTCGGCGTCACACCGGGTTCGGCAGGTTCGTCCACCGGATCCGGTGCCACGGAAGCCTTCCTGGCGGGGCCGGGGAAGAGCTATCGCTACGACTGGGAAACATTCCTGACCCAGCAACTGCGATCGGCGCTGCGGGATCGCTTGGGCTTCAACCCGAATCGCAATGGTGTGTTCGGGCTATCGATGGGCGGCAGTGCCGCGCTGACGCTGGCGGCCTATCATCCGGATCAGTTCAGCTTCGCCGGTTCGTTCTCGGGCTACCTCAATATTTCGGCACCGGGCATGCGGGAGGCGATTCGGACGGCGATGATCGACGCCGGCGGCTACAACGTGGACGCGATGGCGCCGCCGTGGGGCCCGCAGTGGCTGCGGATGGATCCGTT
>FTJU01001363.1_pt1 | contig 11851 bp, 8 predicted proteins | sample 1658961 | NCBI WGS metagenome assembly FTJU01 (sample SAMEA3914878, study PRJEB12502) | metagenome | biome: forest; material: soil | place: USA | collected 2012-03-12 | depth 0.3 m | reverse complement strand
CTTACGGCGACACGCCGCACCAGGTGCGGCAGGATCCGAGCCGACCGACACAGACTGCCCGGTATGCGCATATCCGGGCGCGGCTTCGAGATCGCGCCCGAATACAACCGGGTGTTCTAATCCCCGGCCGGCGCCCGGCAGGCCGCGCCGCGACGCGGGTTTCGATCAGGCCCACCACCGTCGCGATGAGCAGAATCCCGACAAGCACACTCAGCGGGACCGGTGTGGAAGTCTCCGGCACCTCGACGTGCTGACCACCGTGGACGAAAGGCAGGGCGTTCTCGTGCGTGCAGCACTAGTTCGACGCCGATGAACGCGAGAATCACCGAGAGGCCACGAGACAGGTAGACCAGGCGATCCAGCAGGCCGTCGATGGGGAAGTACAGCAGCCGTAAACCCATGAGCGCGAAGGCATCGCGGTGAACACGATGCTGGCCACAAATTCGGATGCCGATCCGGCGACTGCCGTGTCACCCTCACAAGCATGAGCAACGACTACCGCATCCTGAACAAGGCGAAGTGGGACGAGCGCGCGCCCGCACATGCCGCATCGCAGGACTACGCCGTGTCCCAGTTCGTCGCCGATCCGGAATTCCTCAGCGAGGTGGTCCGGTTCGACCTGCCACTACTCGGTGATATCCGCGGTCTGCGCGGGGTGCACCTGCAATGCCACATCGGCACCGACACCATCTCCCTGGCACGACTCGGCGCCCGGATGACCGGACTGGACTTCTCCCCCGTCTCGCTGGCGCAGGCCCGACACCTTGCCGAAACGACAGACACACCAGTTGATTTCATCGAGTCGGATGTATACGAAGCGGTAGCGGCGCTGGGCGCAGGGCAATTCGATCTCGTCTTCACCGGAATCGGCGCGCTGTGCTGGATTCCGAGTATGGATCGTTGGGCACGAACGGTGGCGGGTTTGCTGCGGCCGGGCGGACGGCTGTTCCTGCGCGAAGGACATCCGATGCTGTGGACGATCGACGAAACCCACACCGACCGACCGACTATCGGCTATCCCTACTTCGAAATGCCTGAGCCCACGGTGTCTTCGTCTGAAACGACCTATGTCGAGACGGAGACAAAATTCACACAGACCGTCACGCATGAGTGGAATCACGGGCTCGGCGATGTGGTGACCGCACTACTCGACCACGGCATGACGATCACCGGACTGGTGGAGCATCGCAGCGTTCCCTGGGAGGCATTGCCCGGACAGATGACTCGCGAGGCGAATGGAGAGTGGCGACTCAGCCAGCATCCGGAACGCCTGCCACTGACTTACACACTGCAGGCACACCGATAACTCGCTGGTAGGGGATAAATGGGTTCCTTATCGCGCCTTTCGGTGTTAGCGTTTGTCTACACGTAATCGGACCGGTAATCGATGCCCACGAAGGGTAAGGCCAATGACCAGCACCAAGGACCAGGGACTACGCTCCGTCGCCGGTGCCTGGCTATTGCGTTCCGGTACCCGACGGTCGATGTCGCAGCCGCGGTGCCTGACCTGGCCGTTGATCTCCCAGCTGCGCCAGGCGAACTCCCGGATCCGCCCCTGAGGTCTCGATTCGAGAAGGCCTGAAAAGGGGCCGCTCCAGGCGAAATATTTGCCACGGAGCGGCCCTTTTCTTGTCCAGCGGATGTAGCTCAATTGGAAGAGCAACGATCTCCAAAGTCGTGAGGTGGGGGTTCGAGTCCCTCCATCCGTGCGCATAACTTCACAGTGAACATACCGCAGTGGGCATTTCGTATCAGCTGAGTCGAATAGCCCTGCTGCATAACGGTTTCGAGCCCGTGTGGCTCATTGAACGGACCGCCGTCCTCCGACGGCGCAGGTCGGTGTTCGATACCAACCATGCGCACCGAAACCATTCCCTCGTAGCCCAATTGGCAGAGGCACCGGACTTAGAATCCGGTAGATGCGAGTTCGAATCTCGCCGAGGGAACCAGTCCACGCGGATTGCGTGGATCAGCGCTCCACTCACCACATCCGCAGATCACCATGTCGGGCCACTGTACCCACACCACGGTGGCCCACGGGCGGTGAGAATAGTTGACACCGAAGCATTTTCGGCGCTACTACGTCTCCGGGTGGTCTGGTTCCGCACCGCCGCCGCGGATCGTCCACAGCAGTCCGTCGAGCTCATCGGGCTTGACGAGCACATCGCGCGCCTTCGACCCCTCGCTCGGGCCGACGACGCCGCGGGTCTCCATCAGATCCATCAGACGACCCGCCTTGGCGAAGCCGACGCGCAGCTTGCGCTGCAGCATGGAGGTCGAGCCGAATTGTGAGGTGACGACGAGCTCCACGGCCTGCAGGAAGACATCCAGATCGTCACCGATATCAGGATCGACATCCTTCTTCTCACCGGCCTTGGCGGCAGTGACGCCTTCCTGATACTCGGGTTCGGCCTGGTTCTTGGTGAAGTCGACGACCGCGTGGATCTCCTCATCGGAGATGAACGCACCCTGCAGCCGGGTCGGCTTGTTCGCGCCCATCGGCAGGAACAGTCCGTCACCCATACCGATCAGCTTCTCCGCGCCGGGCTGATCGAGAATGACGCGCGAATCCGTCAATGACGACGTAGCGAAGGCCAATCGGGACGGCACATTGGTCTTGATCAGACCGGTAACCACATCCACCGAGGGCCGCTGCGTCGCGAGCACCAGGTGAATGCCCGCGGCGCGGGCCTTCTGGGTGATGCGCACGATCGCGTCCTCGACATCGCGCGGCGCGGTCATCATGAGGTCGGCGAGCTCGTCGACAATGGCGAGAATGTACGGATAGGGCCGGTAGACCCGCTCACTGCCCAGCGGCGCGGTAATGACACCCGACTTGACCTTCTTGTTGAAGTCATCGATATGGCGCACCTTGTTCGCCTGCATGTCCTGATAGCGCTGTTCCATCTCCTCCACCAGCCAGGCCAGCGCGGCGGCGGCCTTCTTCGGTTGGGTGATGATGGGCGTTATGAGATGCGGAATGCCCTCGTATGGCGTGAGTTCCACCATCTTGGGGTCGATGAGGATCATCCGGATCTCGTCCGGGGTCGAGCGCGCCAGCAACGATACCAGCATCGAGTTCACGAAGCTCGACTTACCGGAACCGGTCGAACCCGCGACCAGTAGATGCGGCATTTTCGCGAGATTCGCCGAGACGAAATCGCCCTCGATATTCTTGCCGAGGCCGATCACCAACGGGTGGTGGTCGTTTCGGGTCGCGGGTGCCTTGAGCACATCGGCCAGGCGCACCAGTTCGCGATCGGAGTTGGGCACTTCGATACCGACGGCGGACTTACCCGGAATCGGGGCCAGCAACCGAACATTCTCGGTGGCAACGGCATAGGCGATATTGCGGGCCAGCGCGGTGATCTTCTCGACCTTCACGCCCGGACCGAGTTCCACCTCGTAGCGGGTCACCGTCGGACCGCGCACGAAACCGGTGACCGCGGCGTCGATCTTGAACTGCACCAGCACCTCGGTGATCGCCTCGATCATCGATTCATTGGCGGCACTGCGCTTCTTGGGTGGCTCACCGTCGGTAAGCAGTGTCAGCGGCGGGAGGTTGTAATCACCCTCGACCTCGCGGTCGGTGATGAATTCCAGCTGCTTCGGCGGCGGCGGGGTTTGGTCAACGACCTTGACCGGAGTGCGCTTCTTCGGTTTGGGCTTCTCTTCGGGTTCCGCTGGCACAATCGGTTTCGCATCGCACAGCGGCGGTTCGCCGATGACCTCGGTGGCAGCATCGGAGCCACCGAATTCATCGGCCGGGTAGTTCTCCTCGGGCGTGCGACCGCGCCGCTTCGACTTGGTAGTGCGATGCAGCGGAAATCCGTCGGCATCGTAATTGCCCGGATCGAAATCGGATTCGCCGTCGAAGTCACCGTATTCGTCACCACCGCTGCCGGTGCCGAAGTACTCACGCAACCGCTGCGGCACCTCGCGCACCGTGGTTCCGGTCACCAGCAGCACACCGAAAATGATGGCCAGCAACAGAATCGGCGCGGAAAGCCAGGCTGTGAGGCCATTGGTGAGCGGTCCGCCGACCACCAATCCGACGAAACCCGACGCGCGCGAACGCCCGTGCGCATCGGTCGGTGTTCCCGCCGCGATATGCCACAGACCCAGGACCGGCAATCCGATCAGCAATCCGCCAAGTACCAGCCGCGGCCGGATCTCCGGACGCGCCTCGGTCCGCATCAGGACGACGGCGATTCCGGTGGCCACGAACGGCAGTCCGGCCGAGGCGGACCCGGAGACCGCGCGAATCACCTCCTCGACCCAGTGCCCGATCGGTCCACCCGCCGAAAGCCATACCGCGGCCGCTATCACCGCGCTGACGGCGATAAGGGCCAAGGCGATGCCGTCGCGACGATGACCGTGTTCGATTTCCCCGGCCCGGCTCACGGCACGGGTGGTGGCGCCGAGCCCGCGGGCGAGCATGTCCCAGCCGCGGCCGATCACCGCGAGCGGTGTGGTATTCGACTTGGGGCGGACCGGGCGGCGCACCGGTGTGGTGCGGCCGCGCGGTGCGGGCGAGCGGCGTTGACCGGTGGTGCGAGCCTGGCCCGAACGAGATGCCGCCGCGGACTGCCCCCGGGCCGATCCCGCCCGCGCACGAGTGGTCGTGGAGCTGCGGGACTTACCTGCCATGGACTCAGGCTAACCGCAAACGCCCCATCCAGACCATCAACCACACAGGTATCGCAAGTCTCACCCGTGACAGATAATGCGTAAGCGCAGGTCGGGTAGGCCGCCGTCCAGCCTTCTTTTCGGGCCGCGCCAGCGTTTTATATCGAGCGATCGAGGGTCAAGACAGTTTGGACGGCCTCGGGATCACCCGCGGTTTCGATCCGGACCTCATCGCGGCCGAAGGCGTGCAGCAGCAGTTCTGAGGGCTTGCCGGTCAATGTCACCGGGGCCGTTCCGGACTTCGTATGCACCACCGAACGCCTGCCGCCAGGGGTGGCGAGTTCGACGGTGACCGGCGCTTTGCGATAGGCCATCCGGCCCATGCGGCGCAATGTCGACCACAGTTCGTCCTCGTCGGCGGCGGGCAGGTCGCGCGGCTCCCAGCCGGGTGCGCCGCGACGCACATCCTCGTGATGGACGAACATTTCGGGCAGATTGACCACGGCATCGACCGGTTTGAGCGGTGACCACCACGGCGGGCCGGAGCGTACGTCGGCCAGCAGTTCGGGAAAAGACCGCCGCGCCGCCTTGGCCCGTACCGACTCCAGGTATCCGGCGAACGGTTTCAGCATGATGCCGGGAGACGCGTCTGGGCGACGTTCTCGAACTACCAAGTGCGCGGCCAGATCTCGCACGGTCCAGCTGCCGCACAGGGTGGGCGCGTCCGGCCCCACTGCGGACATCGTGGCCACCAGTGCCCGGCGTTCCCGTTGCGCCATGCTCATGTGCCGAACATATCGGATGCGGTGTCGGTGCGGCAGTCCGAATCCGACAAAGCGTCGAGCTCGGTTCGTCCACGACGAGTGTCGAGGCGGGTGGCAACTTCGAATGCGGTACCAGCCCCATGACCGCAAGCATCGTCGAATCCGCCGAGCTGGACTCGGCGGCCCGCCGGCAATCGCACGCGAACCGCCGGACAGCAGCAGCTTCCGGCGGTTCGCGGACAGGTATCAGACGCCGATGACCGTCGGCACGATCATCGGACGACGGCGGTACGTTTCGGCCACCCAGCGGCCGACCACTCGCCGCACACTCTGTGCGATGCGGTGGGTATCGTTCACACCCTCACCCGCCAGTCGCAGCAGTTCGATTTCGACGAGTTCCGCGGCATCGACGAGCGCGGTCGGGTCGTCCGAGAATCCGCGCCCACTCACCTCCGGCGTGCTGACCGCCTTGCCCGTGGTCGAGTCGACCGCGAGGGTGATCGAGATGAATCCGCCCTCGCCGAGCACCAGCCGATCCGAGAGCGTCGACTCGCCGACATCACCGACCGAGAGTCCGTCGACGTACACATGCCCGACCGGCACGCGACCCACGATCGAGGCGATCCCGTCGACCAGATCCACCACGACGCCGTCCTCGGCGAGCACCACCCGATCCTCCGGCACGCCGGTCGCCACGGCCAGCGCGGCATTGGCACGCAGATGCCGCCATTCGCCGTGTACCGGCATGGCGTTGGTCGGGCGCACCGCGTTGTACAGGTAAAGCAATTCACCCGCCGACGCGTGTCCGGAGACGTGCACCTTGGCGTTCTGCTGGGTGATCACCGTTGCGCCGAGCCGCGCCAGACCGTTCACCACCGCAAATACCGAATTCTCATTGCCGGGAATCAGCGAGGAGGCCAGCACCACGAGATCGTCGGCGCGGATATTGATCTGGCGGTGTTCACCGCGCGCCATCCGCGACAGCGCCGACAGCGGTTCGCCCTGTGACCCGGTCGAGATGAGCACCAGGCGATCGCCCGGCAGGGTCGCGGCGACATCGAGATCGACGACCACACCATCGGGCACAGTCAGATAGCCCAATTCCTGCGCGATCTCCATATTGCGCACCATCGAGCGACCGACGAAACACACTCGCCGCCCATACTTCTGGGCAACATCGACCACCTGTTGAATGCGATGCACATGGCTGGCGAAGGAGGCGACGATCACCCGGTGCCTGGCCTTGCCGATCACCGTATCCAGTACGCCGCCGATTTCGCGTTCCGGCGTGACGAATCCCGGCACCTCGGCATTGGTGGAGTCCACCAGGAACAGATCGACGCCCTCGTCGCCGAGGCGGGAGAATCCGGCCAGGTCGGTGAGGCGACCGTCCAGTGGCAGCTGATCGAGTTTGATATCGCCGGTGTGCAGCGCGACGCCAGCGGGCGTGCGGATCGCGACGGCGATGGCATCGGGAATCGAATGGTTGACCGCGAAGTATTCGCAGCCGAACGGGCCATGCGTGGTGTGCTGGCCCTCGATGACCTCGACGAGCTTGGGCCGCTGCCGGTGCTCGCGGCATTTCGCGGCCACTAGCGCGAGGGTGAATTTCGAACCGACGACCGGGATATCCTGACGCAGCCGCAGCAGGAACGGTACCGCGCCGATGTGATCCTCGTGCCCGTGGGTGAGCACGATGGCCTCGACATCATCCATCCGATCCTCGATGGGCCGAAAGTCGGGCAGGATCAAATCGACACCGGGCTGCTGGTCCTCCGGGAACAGCACGCCGCAGTCGACGATGAGCAGTTTGCCACCGTATTCGAAAACGGTCATATTGCGGCCGATTTCGCCGATACCGCCGAGGGCGAAGACGCGCAGACCGTTCTTCGGTAGCTTCGGCGGGGTGCCGAGCCGCTCGACCGGGGCCGATACGGGCTGTTCACCGCGCCCACGTCCGCTCTGCTGACGGCCGCGCCCTTGTCGGCGGGGTGGCTCGGCCGGGGCCTTCGGCGCGGCCTTTGTTGCGGCCTTTTTCGCCGGGGTCTGCTCGCGCTCGGTCTGTCTGGACCCGATATCGGACTGCGCTATGTCACCGACGTCGGATTGCGCTGGCTGATCGGTCTTTTCGGTGCCAGCTGGACGCTGCGCGGCGGGTTCGGGTGCCCCCGCGGCCCTGGCCGCGGCTCGGCGAGGGCGGCGACGGCCTGCTGCTTCAGTCATGACTGCACCTCGATACCGGTCGATTCGATCAGGTCTGACAGTGCGGTGATTCTGATTCGCTTACTCCTCATGAAAGCACCCCTGCCAGCCGGAGGTCGGCGGCGAGGGCATCGAGTTGCTCGGTGGTAGGCATCAATTGCGGCAGGCGCGGTTCGCCGACATCTATACCGAGCAGTCGCAGTCCGCCCTTGCTCATCGCGACACCGCCCAGTCGCGACATCGCGGCGTTCAACGGCAGCAGGCTCGCATTGATCTCTCGCGCACGCACCACGTCACCGGCGGTGTAGGCATCGAGCATGGCGCGCAGCCGCTCGGGCACGAGATGTCCGATGACACTGATGAATCCGGTCGCACCGACCGACAGCCACGGCAGATTCAGCGCATCGTCCCCAGAGTAGAACGCCAGATCGGTAGTCGCGATGAGATCGGCACCGGCGTTCAGATCGCCCTTGGCATCCTTGACCGCGACGATACGCGGGTGTTCGGCGAGTTTGCGGATGGTGTCGTCCGCAATGGGAACCACCGAGCGCGGCGGAATGTCATACAGGGTGACCGGCAGGTCGGTGGCATCGGCAACGGCGGTGAAGTGCGCGATCAGGCCATCCTGGGTCGGCCGCGAGTAGTACGGGGTCACCACCAGCAGGCCGTGCGCGCCGGCGCGCTGGGCAGTGCGGGCCAGTTCGACCGAATGCGCGGTGTCATAGGTGCCCGCGCCCGCGATAACGGTGGCACGCGCACCGACGGCATCGACGACGGCGCGCAGCAGATCGGCCTTCTCCGATTCGGTGGTCGTCGGCGATTCCCCGGTGGTACCGGAAATCGCCAGCAAATCGACACCGCGGTCGACCAATCGGGCCGCGAGCGCGACCCCGGTATCAACATCGAGCTTGCCGTCGGCACCGAAGGGGGTCACCATCGCGACACCTACTGTGCCGGATGCACGCAGCTGTGTCGGTTTTGCGGTGCTCGCCGGCCCTCCGTGGTTACCCATGCTGCTGCCTCCGGGCCTGAGGCTCACACCGCGGTGTAGGCGTCGATTCACCGTTCGTCATGGTCAGAAAGGCTACCCGCTCCAGGGAACAGCCTCGACACCCTCATCGCCGAACGGCCTGCCACGGCGAGTGATTCACCTCCCATCGCCCGATCATGATGTCAAATTCGCCCTTGAACGACGCCATGAATGGCGTCACAATGATGTCATGGATTTGAACAAATACACGGCCCGGCTACGTGAGGACCTGATCGCGGCAGCCGCACTCGGTGATGAAAAGACCCAGGCCGTCGCCGCCGCGCTGGCCGCGGCGACGGAGAGTTCGGCGCGATTGACGCTGCTCGCGGCGTTATCGGACCTCGCAGCGGAGGTCAGCACCGAGCTCAGCGACCAGACAGTTCACGTTTCACTGGACGGCACCGATGCGACCGTGGACGTCCGCAAAAATCCGCCCGCGGACCACGAGCATCCGACGATCGAGGAGATGACCGGCGATATCAGCCGGGTTACGCTGCGAATGGTCGAGCAGTTGAAGGCCAAGGCCGAGGAGGCCGCCGCCGCCAGCGGAGTCTCCTTGAACTCCTGGCTCTCGAATGCCGTCAGCGGCGCATTGCGCGACCAGATGCGCGGGTACAGCGGCCCCAAGAGCGACGTTTGAAGAGATGCGACCCGGCGCCGTGATGAGGACGCCGCCGGAAGTTAACGAGAAGTTCACAGCAGCGGTGCGAGATCACCGCGGTCACCGATGACCACCTCGTCCAACTCCAGCCAGTCCGCCATCTCGCGAAGAGCATCCGTCAGTGCCGCAGCGGTTTCCGGTGTGCGGTGGCCCGGCTCGGCGAACGCACCGGGCACCAGGAGCCTGCCCGACGCGCGCTCGGCACGCAGATCTACACGCCCCACCAATGCTCCGTTCAGGAGGAACGGAAATACGTAATACCCGTGCACCCGTTTGGGTTCCGGCGTGTAGATCTCGATCCGGTAGTGGAAGTCGAAGATCCGCTCGGTGCGGTTCCGGAAGAAGATGAGTGGATCGAAGGGGCATAGCAAGGCCGCACTCTCGATCCGGCGCGGCGTCGAGGCTCCAGCCCGCAGATAGGCGGGTTTACCCCAGCTCGCCACCTCAACCGGTTCCAGCTCCCCGGCATCGACCAGCTCCGCGATGGCAGGTTCGGTTTGGGAGCGGTGCAGGCGGTAGTAGTCCCGCAGATCGGTCTCGGTCGCGACGCCGAGTGCGGTGGCCGCGCGCAGCACCAACTCTCGGACCGCCTCGGCCTCGGATACCTTGCGCGCCAAGATCTCCGGCGGAAGGACTCGCTCGGCCAGGTCGTAATGACGGGTGAACCCGACCCGCTTGTCCACCGATAGCGCACCGGCGGCGAAGAGCGCCTCGCAGACCATTTTGGTATCGCTGAGATTCCACCAGGAGCCCTTGGGGCGCGGCTTGTCCAGTTCGAGGTGGCGTTCGACCTCACCGGCGGTGGCGGCGCCGACGTCGGTGATGACGTCCAGAATGTCCTTGCCGAGAGTCGGGTTGCGTTCGATCACACGGCGCATGCCGTTCCAGCGCCCGTGTTCGTATTTCCGCATCCGCCAGCGCATGAGCGGCCAGTCCTCGACCGGGATCAGTGCGGCCTCGTGTGCCCAGTATTCGACCAGCCGTCGCGGGCGTCGCGCACCGTTGCTCCAGACGGCCTCATCCAGCACCGTCCGGTCGTAACCACCGATCCGACTGAAGACCGGCGCATAGTGCGCGCGCACCACGGCCGACACCGAATCCAATTGCAGCAGTTGGGTTCTGCCGAGCACATCGAGGATCGTCCGCCGGTTCGGCGCGACCGGTTTACGCCGCCCGAAACCCTGCGCGGCCAGCGCCGTCCGACGCGCCGCTGCCGCACTCATCGTCCGCATGATCACGACAATGCCATGGGGGTACGACAGACTACGTCGAGATCGAGACCGCACCCGCGGTGTCGATCTCGGTGCGCCGATCCCGATCCGGCGCATTCGCGAGCACCGTGGCCAGCACCCGACGGCCCATCGGCAATACCCGCACGGTCACCGAACCGGCATTGGCCGCATCCAACTCCCGGGTCGCCGATTCGATCACCTGCTGGCGCACCCATTTCGGCACCCCGGCGAATCCGCCGTCGTCGAGCAGCACCACCTCGACCCCGCGCGAACGCGCGCCGCGGGCGGCGCTGCTCAACTCGTCGGTGACCAATTGCGGTGCACGCAGGCCGTCCCGGAGTTCGGCCTCCAGCAGCCTGCATTCCTCGCGTTCGGCCGCGGTGAGTTCGGCGCCTTCGGCGATGCGTTCCAGAATCGGCCGCGCCACCTTGTCGAGCCGGGCCAGCTGACGGTCCCGCTCGCCGTTCTGCGCGGCCATGGTCGCCTCGGCGGCCGCGCGCATGGTCGCCTCCTCGCGCAGTAGCCGCAGCGAGCGCTGCATCGGCCGCATGACCGCCGCACCGATCGACACCCCGGCCACCGTGGCGATCGGCACGATAGATCCGACCACCACCCGCAGTCCGTTCGTCACGCCCACCACGGCGATTACCACCGCGATGCCCGCGACACCGCACCACGCCGCACCCAAACGACCGCGCACCACCAGCGCCGCGAGCACATAGGACGCGGCGAATTCGGTCCAAACCTGCTTGGACATGCCGTGATCGATACTCACAGTGGTCAAAGCCGCCGCGATCGGGCCGGCGGCGGCCACCGCGATGGCGGCGGGCAACGGCAGCGGATCGACCGGAATCACCAGGACCAGCACCCCGGCACCGGCCACCAGCACCAGCGCGGTCATGGCCAGGAACACCGGCGATTCGCCGAAATTGCGCACCATGTACAGCAAGATCGTGGCCTCGAATACGACCAGGAACAGCCACGCCGACCGGTCCCGCAGCCCGAGCAGATCGCGCAGGCCGAATTCGTTCTCGATATCAGCCATCGCCACCCCAGACCAAGGTCACCGTGGTCCCCTCCCCTGGTTGGGATTCCACGAATCCAGCGCCACCCGCCAGCTGGCGCATCCGGCCGAGGATGCTCACCGAGATGCCCAGCCGATCGGCGGGCACCCCGTTCAGATCGAAACCCGCGCCGTCATCACGGAATACGACACGGATACCGCCCGCACTGATGGTCACCGTGACGGTGCGCTGCACATTCCGGCCCGCAACGGTGGCGTGGCGCAGACTATTTCGCGCCGCCTCGGCCAGCGCGGCGGCGCGAAATAGTC
>FTJU01000518.1_pt1 | contig 11902 bp, 11 predicted proteins | sample 1658961 | NCBI WGS metagenome assembly FTJU01 (sample SAMEA3914878, study PRJEB12502) | metagenome | biome: forest; material: soil | place: USA | collected 2012-03-12 | depth 0.3 m | reverse complement strand
GGCGCACGCGCTCGCCTTCGCCGCCGCCGGAGCCCGGGTGGTCGTCAATGATCTCGGTTCCGCGCTGGATGGCGCGGCGACCGGTGAGACGCCCGCCGAACAGGTTGTCGCCGAGATCGCGGCGCTCGGTGGCGAGGCCGTGGCGAACGGCGACGACGTCGCGGACTGGAACGGCGCCCGCAATCTCATCCACCAGGCCATCGATACCTTCGGCGGCTTGGACGTGCTGGTGAACAATGCCGGTTTCGTGCGCGACCGCATGCTGGTGAACCTGGGTGAGGACGAGTGGGATGCGGTGATCCGGGTCCATCTCAAGGGCCACTTCGCGACCATGCGCCATGCGATCGAGTACTGGCGAGGCGAGTCCAAGGCGGGCCGCCCGGTCGATGCCCGCATCATCAATACGAGCTCCGGTGCGGGTCTGCAGGGCAGTGTCGGCCAGAGCAATTACGGTGCCGCCAAGGCGGGTATTGCGGGCCTGACCCTTACGGCGGCCGCCGAGTTCGCACGCTACGGCGTCACCGTCAATGCCATTGCCCCCTCTGCCCGCACGCGCATGACCGAGACGGTATTCGCCGAGACCATGGCCGCTCCCGAGGACGGCTTCGACGCGATGGCGCCGGAGAATGTCTCACCGATCGTGGTCTGGCTCGGCAGCTCGCAATCCGCGGCGGTCACCGGCCGGATGTTCGAGGTCGAGGGTGGCAAGGTCGCGCTGGGCGACGGTTGGCGCCACGGTATCGCCGTGGACCGCGGCGCCCGCTGGAATCCGGCGGAACTCGGTCCGGTGGTCGCCGACCTGATCGCCGAATCCGCCCCGCCGGAGCCGGTGTACGGCGCCTGAGCATCGAGCGATCTGCCGAATGAGCGCGCCGACCGAGTTGCGCACTGGGCGCGAAAATCCCTTGGGCGATGTAGTTGTCGACGCGCGGTGGATTGCTCCGACCGAGGGCATCAGTGCCCGCGGCTGGGGTCAGACAATGGAATTGATCGAGTAACTTCGAACCGATCAGTCCGCAGCATTCTGGAAGGCTCGCTCCGGGTATTCAATATGGTTGACATAGCAAGGAATCCGGCAACGCTGATGACCGTGCCGGATTCCATGTGTCTACCGATGTATCCGCACAACTGATTTCATCGCAACCCGGCTACCGAGGCGTGCTTTTATCGCAACCCTGGGTACGTTGCCAAGCCCATGAATTCATGGGCGATGCGAGTCGAGAAGCATCCATGCCCATGACGCAGTACGGTGCGGCCTTGCGGGCCGCACCGTACTGCACTGTGGGAGAACCTATTCGGTACCGTCCGGAGGAATTTCGGGCAGACCCTCGCTTGCCCGCAACTTCTCCGCCATGGAGGTGAGGAGGTTCTGCGATTCTTCGGACAGATCGAACGCCCTACTCGACAACCGTCGCAGTCCGTAGCCCTGCAGCTGGGACAGTAACTCCAGATCGTGATCGATCTTGGCGGCATAGATGTCGTTGAAGAAGTAGTCCGGTTTGACCTTGAAGAACTTGGCCAGTGCAGCCACCGTTTCGTCCGACGGGTTGGTCCGCTGTCCCGACCTCAACTGCGAGAGGTACGGTTTCGAGATCGGATGCCCGGAGGCCGTCAGCGCAGCCGCAACCTCCGCGTTGGTGTGCGGCTTGCGCCCCGGGGGATGCACGGTTTCGAACAGCTTGTTCAGCCGCGCCGCGAAATCAGCCATTGTGAGCCGCCCAATTCCCTTCGCTGTACTAACAGTCGTTATCTCGGATACGTATCATCGATATTAGCGGCTCAGTAACTGAAAACCTACGCCTGATTCAGGATTTCCTTGAAGCTTCTAGGTGTCGCTGCGGGGAAGGCACTGCGATGGTTGCGTTTGCGGGTCACGCCAACGGCTCTTGAGAAAACGTGGTGTGCACCGGTTCTGGCCCGTCGCGAGGGTCTTCCCCGTCGAGTCTGTGGTAGCGAAGAGGTAGCTGATGGATCATCCATGTGTCCGTGTTGAGCTTCGTGTGGCGTACGACACGTTTTGGGCTCATGGGGATGAACGTTCAACCTTTGGGGCAGAATTGGTTGAATCCGCTACAGCCTCTCGATGATGGTGCCTGTTGCCAATGCGCCACCCGCGCACATGAGCACCATCGCGGTGCTACCGCCGGAACGCTCGAGTTCGTGCAAAGCCGTTGTGATGAGCCGAGATCCGGTTGAACCCACTGGATGTCCGAGGGCAATCGCACCACCGTTTACATTTACGCGGTCCATGTCTGGTTTGTGTACAGAGGCCCATGAAAGTGCAACTGCCGCAAAGGCCTCATTGATCTCGAAAAGGTCGATATCGCCGATATTCATTCCGGAGCGTTCGAGCAGCCGGGTACACGCCTGCACCGGACCATCGAGATGGAACTCGGGCTCAGCGCCGACGAGCACCTGGGTCACGATCCGGGCTCTCGGGCGCAAACCCGTTCGCTGCGCGGCCTTTTCGTCCATCAGTAGTACGGCGGCCGCGCCGTCGGAGATCTGCGAGGAGGTGCCCGCGGTGTGGACTCCGCCCTCCAATACCGGCTTCAACTCGGCCAGCCCCTCGGGGGTGGTGTCGCGCAGGCCCTGATCCCTTGTCACGTCCAGCTTTTCGCCGGTGAGGTTGCCTTCCTTGTCGACGGCCGGTGCCGTCACGGTGAGCACCTCGCGGTCGAACCGTCCTTCGGCCCAGGCATGGGCGGCCAGTCGCTGCGAGCGGACACCGAGTTCATCGAGATCGTTGCGAGTAAGGCCGCGCCGCTTGGCAATACGCTCGGCCGCCTCGAATTGATTCGGCAGATCGATACTCCAGGAGGCCGGGCGGCGCGGACCCGCGTGCTCGCCGACGTTGGCGCCCAGGGGAACTCGGCTCATCGCCTCCACGCCGCAGGCCATACCGATATCGATGGCGCCGGTCGCGATCAGTCCGGCGATCAGATGATTGGCCTGCTGCGCCGATCCGCACTGCGCGTCGATGGTGGTGGCGCCGACCTGCCACGGCAATCCGGCATGGAGCCACGCGACGCGGGTCACGTTATTGGACTGTTCGCCGGCCTGGGTGACGCAGCCGCCGATGACCTGCTCCACCGCCGCGGGATCCAGATGTGCCTTCTCGAGCAGTCCGCGCTGGGCGAGGCCCAGCAGTTCGGTCGCGTGTAGTCCGGCGAGCCAGCCATTGCGCTTGCCGATGGGGGTGCGAGCGGCCTCGACGATGACGGGTGTGCCCATGTCCAACCTTTCCTCTGGGACGGAAACTGAAACGTGTGTTCACGGATGTCTGGACGGAATCTGTCCTGATTCTTCCCTCATTATGCAGCCTATGCTTGAATGATTGTAGAACGTGTTTCAGTTTGTCGAAGGAGACATCTGGTGGGAGACCAGCGGAATGCCCGACCGAATCTGCCGGATGGGTTCGATGTCACGGACCCGGACATTTATGCCGAGCGTGTTCCGGTCGAGGAGTACGCCGAACTGCGCCGTACCGCACCGATCTGGTGGAATCCACAGCCCGCCGAGGTCGGCGGCTTCCATGACGAGGGCTTCTGGGTGGTCAGCAAGCACACAGACGTCAAGGAGGTCTCCCGCCGCAGCGATGTGTTCTCCACCTTCGAAAACACCGCCATCCCGCGCTTCAACGACGACATCACCCGCGAGCAGATCGAACTGCAGCGCTTCGTCCTGTTGAACATGGACGCGCCCCAGCACACCAAACTGCGCAAGATCATCTCGCGCGGCTTCACCCCGCGCGTGATCAACGGCCTGCGTGCCGAACTGAAGACCAGGGCCGAGACCATCGTGAAGGAGGCGGTGGAGAACGGCTACGGCGATTTCGTCACCCAGGTCGCCTCCGAACTGCCGCTGCAGGCAATCGCCGAGCTGATCGGCATCCCGCAGGAGGACCGCAGGAAGGTCTTCACCTGGTCGAACGATATGACCGGCTACGACGATCCGGAGAGCACGGCCGATCCGGTCGCCGCCTCCTCCGAGGTGCTCGGCTACGCCTACCAAATGGCCGCGGCGCGAAAGGAATGTCCGGCCGACGATATCGTCACCAAACTGATCGAGGCCGATGTCGACGGCGATGAGCTGACCCCGGAGGAGTTCGGTTTCTTCGTGATCATGCTGGCCGTCGCGGGCAACGAGACGACCCGCAATGCGATCACCCACGGTATGGCGGCTTTCCTGGAGCATCCGGACCAGTGGGAGCTGTTCAAGAAGGAGCGTCCGGCTACCGCCGCCGACGAGATCATCCGCTGGGCCACCCCGGTCACCTCGTTCCAGCGGACCGCGCTGGAGGACACCGAACTCGCTGGCGTGCAGATCAAGAAGGGGCAGCGGGTGGTCATGCTCTACCGCTCGGCCAACTTCGACGAGGACGTCTTCGAGCATCCGGAGAAGTTCGACATCATGCGGAAGGACAACCAGCACTTGTCCTTCGGCGGTACCGGTGCGCACTTCTGCATCGGCGCGAATCTGGCGCGGATGGAGGTCGATCTGATCTTCAATGCCATAGCCGATGCCATGCCCGATATCACCAAACTCGGTGACCCCAAGCGGCTGCGCTCCGGCTGGCTCAACGGTGTCAAGGAATTCCAGGTCGACTACAAAGCCTCGGGCTGTCCGGTCGCGCACTGAAACACGGGGGATCCAGGCTTGTGTCGGCAGCCTGGGTCCCCTCGGCCTTCGGTGACAGACAAGGGCCCTCGCACCGATTTGCCGGTGCGAGGGCCCTTGTTGTGCTGCCCCCCGAGGGAGAGGCAGCGTGCTCAGGTGCTCGGTTTCGCCGTCGCCATGGCACGGTCGACTTCCCAGAAGGCCCGCAGCGCGGCGATTTTGCCCGATTCGTCGACCCGGTAGGTGAAGACGCCCTCGGCATCGATCTGATGTCCGCCCATTTTGGTGCGGATCAGGCCGGTGAAGGCGACCTCGTTACCGCAGGCGAAGGAGTCCTGGAATAGGAACTCGATCGAATCGGTCTTCGCGATCGCCATATCCCAGAATGTGGCGATGGCCTCCCTGCCGTGATGGCCCTTGCCCTCCGGGTCGAAACCCGAAGGGCCGATGGGATCTTCGACAACGCCGTGCGCCGCGAACAACTCCACCCAGGCCTGCTTGTTCTTGGCTCGCACCGCGGCCTGCGAGGCGAGTCCGGCAGCCCGTGCTGGATGTTCGGAATTACTCATACGCCTGCCTTCGCGACAATAGGGTCCTCGATATTCTTCGCGGCGAAGCGGCGCAGCGACTCCTGTTTGGCCGCCAGCTCACCGTCGAAGCCGATGCCATCGGCCAGCCACGGGACCACGATCGCATCGGTCACGCCGGCATCGGCCAGATCCTGGTATCCGGCGCGGCCGAACCTGTCGATGCACACCGCCTGGATCTCGAAAGGTGCACTTTCCCTGCCGAATTCGGTTCGCAGCCCAGATAGCTTGCCGATGGTGGCGCACAGCTCGTCGTAGGTCATCATCGCCGAGGTCCAGCCGTCGCCGACCTTGGCCGCGCGGCGCAGTGCGGGCGCGGTGTGGCCGCCGATGTAGAACGGCACCGGTTCGGTCGGCTCCGGACTCATCTGCAGCGGATCGAAATCGAAAAACTTCCCGTGATATTCGACCATGCCGCCGCCGAGTACCAGTTCGATGACCTCGATCATCTCGTCGACGCGTGCGCCGCGATCGGCATAGGGCACGCCGCACCATTCGAATTCCTCAGGTGCCCAGCCGATTCCGACGCCGAACCCGAACCGGTTACCGGATAGGTTGGCGACGGAACCCACCTGCCGTGCGAGCAGTAGCGGATTGCGTGAACCCAGCTTGAGCACGTTGGTGTAGAAACGAATTCGGCTGGTCACCGCCGCCATGGCGGTCGCGCCGATGAGCGGGTCCACCCACGGCGTCTCCGGGCCCCAGAAGCGGCTGCCGTCGGCCGTGTAGGGATACTTCGCCGCCGCCGACTTCATATAGAACAGCGAATCAGGTAGGGCGATAGACGAAAATCCGCACTCCTCAGCGGTTTTCGCCAATTCCAGCAACTGCTCCAGCGGACTCAGCGCGATACCGACGGTGAACTTCAGTGGGGTCATCGGCCGGGCTGCTCCGAGCCGACCACCCACATCGAAAAGTACTGCGACCCACCACCATACGCGTGTCCGAGCGCCTTCTTGGCATCGGCGACCTGGTAATCCCCGGCCCGGCCCATGACCTGTTTGGCTGCCTCGGCGAATCGGATGAGTCCGGAGGCGCCGATCGGATTCGAGGAGAGCACGCCGCCGGACGGATTTACCGGCAGGGTGCCACCGATCTCGGTCTCGCCCTTATCGGTGAGTTTCCAGCCATCGCCTTGCGGGACGAAGCCCAGGTTCTCCAGCCACATCGGCTCGAACCAGGAGAACGGCACATAGATCTCGGCGACATCGATTTCGTTGAGCGGGTCGGTGATTCCGGCGGCCTGCCATAATGCGGCCGCAGCATCCTGTCCGGCCTGTGGATTGACCTGATCACGTCCCGCGAAGGTGGTCGGTTCGGTGCGCATGGCGGTGCCGTGGACCCATGCGACCTTCTTGCCGGTGGCCTCGACGGCCTTCGCGACATCCTCGTCGCCGATGACCAGGGCGCACGCGCCGTCCGAGGACGGGCAGGTCTCGTCGAATCGAATGGGATCCCAGAGCATTTGGGAGGAGAGCACCTTCTCCAGCGTGATATCGGGCTGGTGCAGATGTGCCAGCGGATTCTTCGCGCCATTGCGGCGGTCCTTCACCGCCACCATCGCGCCAATATGGCCCGGTGCGTTCGATCGGCGGATGTAGGACCGCACGTGTGGGGCGAAGTAGCCGCCCGCACCCGCGCCGACGGGCATGGTGAACGGCACCGGAAGGGACAACGCCCACATGGCATTCGATTCGGACTGCTTCTCCCAGGCGACGGCCAGTACGCGCTTGTGCACCCCGGCCTGCACCAGATTGGCGGCGACGATGCCGGTGGAGCCGCCGACGGATCCGGCGGTGTGCACGCGGAGCAGCGGTTTTCCGGTGGCGCCCAAGGCATCCGCCAGATACAGCTCGGGCATCATGACGCCCTCGAAGAAGTCCGGCGCCTTACCGACCACCACCGCATCGATGTCGGCGATGGCGAGTCCGGCATCGACGAGTGCGCGATCGATGGCCTCGCGACACATGCCCGCCATGGACACATCGGTTCGTTTCGTCACGTGATGGGTTTGTCCGGTGCCGAGCACCGCAGCAGGAAAACTCATCGGCTCGCCTCCGAATCCAAAACGGCTACCAGGTTCTGTTGCAGGGCCGGACCGCTGCTGGCATGGGCGAGCGCACGATTCGCGCTACCCGCGATAATCGCCTCGGCCGCGAAGCCGATGCGCTCCAGACCCGCCGCGAACATCGGATTGCCGGCGAGCGCGCCGCCCGACGGATTCACCTTGGTCTCGGGCCGCAGGCCGATGGCCTCGGTGAGAATCAGCTGCTGATGGCTGAACTGCGCATGCAGTTCGGCGATATCGAATCCGCTGGTATCGCTGCCGGTAACCGACTGTGCCGCAGCCGAAGTCGACGGGGAGACGGTCAGATCACGGGCGCCCAGGTTAGGGGTATCCACCCGATGCGCCATACCAGTGATCCAGGCCGGACGCTCGCAGAGTTCGCGGGCCCGATCGCCGACCGCGAGCACGATCGCGGCCGCGCCATCGGTGACCGGTGCGACATCGTGTGCGCGCAGCGGATCGGCGACATACGGTGTGGCGAGCAGACTTTCGATATCACCGGAATTGCCGGCGGCCACCGCCGCCATATCGCGTTCGGTCCAGCGTCCCGCATCCAGTCCGGCCTGTGCCTGTAGACCCGCGATGGATAGCGCATCCGGCCACAGCGGAGTGACCAGATACGGATCGAGCTGCATGGTCAGAACCTGGCGCAGCGTACCCGCGGAGGACTTGCCGAAGCCGTACACCAGCGCCGTCTGCGCCTGGCCGGAGCGGAGTTTGACGAATGCCTCGTAGAGCGCCCACGCGGCGTCCATTTCGACATGCGATTCGTTGATCGGCGGCACCGCGCCGATGGCGTCGACGGCCGAGATGAACGAAAACGCGCGGCCCGCGAGGTAATCCGAGGAGCCCGAGCACCAGAAGTCGATATCGGACTTGGTAATGCCTAGCCGGGCGTAGAGCTGCTGGAAAATGGGCACCAGCATCTCGACACCATTGGTAGTGCCGAAGGTCGCCGGCACATGCGGCGCGTGGGCGAAGCCCACAACCGCGATGTCGGTAGGGGGACGGTAGCCGTCGGAGCGTGCGTGGACGGCGGGGTGGGTAGGCAGAGCGTTGTTCGTCAACGTGGCCTCTCAGAGGTGGTGCTTATAGGTCTCGTAGTCGGCATCCGGCTCGCCGGTGGGTCGGAAGTGGTCCACATTGCTGAGCCCGAAGCTCCACTCCTCGCGCGGTTTCCACACCGCCTCCACCCGCATGCCCATCCGCACCTCGCTCGCGTCGCAACCGAGCACCAGGTGCAGGACCGGGATATCGGCGCCGTCGAGCAGTACATAGGCCGCGACATAGGGCGGCTTGATCCGCTGGCCCATGAACGGCACATTCACGATGCAGAAGGTGGTGACGATGCCGCGGTCGGGCAGTTCGACGATTTCGTCGGTCGGCCTGCCGTTGGTCGGATTGGCGCCGCGCGGCGGGAAGTACACCTTGCCCGCGGCATCCGTGCGCCCGCCGAGCAGCTTGCCCTCGGCCAGACCGCGCAGGTAGATGGTTTCCTGCGGCGAGGCGCTGTGCATGTAGTGCAGGTCGACCGGGGTGGTGATCACCTCGATCGGCTCGCCGTCCGCACCGGATTCCGCCGGTGCGGTGGAGTTCTCGCCCGGTTCGAAGCAGGCGATGTCCTTGATGCTGCCGATGGTCTCGTCGGCCCAGCGCGCGACCACGCGCAGTCCGGTGTGGATGTCCTCCGGCGTGGCGACGTCGACGGCGTGCAGCAGCGTGGTGTCCGCGCCGTCGAGCTTGATCAGGGCCCAGGCGAACGGGCGGTCGAACGGTTGGCCGGGCAGCGGCTCGCGCACGAAGGTCCACGACTGGACGGTGCCGGTATCGGCCACATCGACGAACTCGGTCAGCGGTGCGGAGGTGACCGGATCGTATTCCGGCGGTGGCACCAGCACCCGGCCGTCCGCGCCGCGCACACCGACGATCCGGCGGGCGCGCAGCTTGGCCAGGAAAGTGCCGATGGTCGGTCCGACCGATCGCGTGTAGTCGAATTGCACCCGCAGGGGTGCGCTGAGTACATCGGGTCCAGTTTTCAAATCCGACCCTCTCTCATCCGTGATTGCGACGGCTGCGGTATCCCCACCCGTCGCCCGACCACCACCCCTCACGGAGACGCTCCGCGACGCTGTATTTTCTTCAGCCACGAAATCGAGTAGAACAGGTTCTTATTCTGGTGGCAAGAAGTTGCTGGTTCTTTCGAGCGACCCGCAAGCAGTCGCTAGCAGTGGAAAGGGGTCTCCCATGAAGTTCGGATTGCAACTCGGGTACTGGATGGCGCAGCCGCCGCAGAATGCCGGTGAGTTGGTGGTCGCGGCCGAGGCGGCCGGATTCGACGCGGTCTTCGCGGCCGAATCCTGGGGGTCGGATGCCTTCGGCCCGCTGATGTGGTGGGGCTCGTCGACGAATCGGGTGCGGCTGGGCACCTCGGTGGTACAGCTGTCGGCGCGTACACCCGCCGCGACAGCCATGCACGCGCTGACGCTCGACCATCTCAGTGGTGGACGAGCCATCCTCGGCCTCGGTGTTTCGGGACCGCAGGTGGTCGAGGGCTGGTATGGGCAGCCCTTCGCCAAGCCGCTCCAACGCACCAGGGAGTACGTCGGCATCATTCGCCGCATCCTGGAGCGGCAGGCGCCGGTCACCAATGACGGGCCGCAGTACCCACTGCCCTACACCGGACCGGGTTCCACCGGACTCGGTAAGCCGCTCAAGCCGATCGTGCACCCGCTACGTGCGGATATGCCGATCTGGCTGGGTGCGGAAGGTCCGAAGAATGTCGCGTTGACGGCCGAGATCGCCGATGGCTGGCTGGCGATCTACTATGCGCCGCGGCTGGCTGGGATGTACAACGACTGGCTCGACGAGGGCTTCGCCCGGGCCGGCGCGCGGCGTTCGCGGGACGATTTCGAGATTGCCGCGAGCTGTCAGGTGGTGATCACCGACGATCCCAAGAGCGAGCTGGAGCGGATGCGCTGGATCATGGCGCTCTACATCGGCGGCATGGGCGCACCGGAACTGAATTTCCATGCCCAGGTCTATCGGCGCATGGGCTACGAACGCGAGGTCGACGAGATCGGCAGGCTGTTCCAATCCGGGAAGAAGGCCGAGGCCGCCGCCATGGTGCCGGATGAGCTGATTTTGGATACCGCGATCATCGGCGACGAGGAGCATGTGCGTAAGCAACTCGGGGTCTGGGAAGCCGCCGGTGTCACCGAGATGCTCGTATCGGTTCCGGATATCGAGCAATTGCATCGGCTCGCACCCCTTGTACAGATGTAGAACACGTTCTAAATTCGTAGGGGTGACGCAGGAGTCAGTTGAAATTCTCGGTCTCTGGAACATCGCGAACGCGGAACCCGATCGGATCGCACTGGTGGATCCATCGGGCCGCGAAGTGACATATCGCGAATTGGCCACGCTCGCAAACCGTTACGGCACCGGACTGCGGTCGCTCGGCCTGCAGCCCGGCGACGTGCTTGTCACCATGGTGCACAACTGCGTCGAGGCGGTCGCCGCCTACTTCGCGGCCTATCAGGCCGGGCTGTACATCGTCGCGGTGAACTGGCATCTGACCGGCCCGGAAGTCGCCTACATCCTCGCCGACAGCGAGGCCAAGGCGTTCATCGCCAGCGATCGATTCGCCACCGCCGCCATTGCCGCCGCCGATGAGGCCGGACTGCCCGCCACCGCGCGGTTCGCGGTCGGCGAGATCGAAGGCTTCAAACCGGTGTCATGGCTGGGTGCGGCCGATACCGGTCGGCCCGATAACCGGACCACCGGCGCGCCGATGCTCTACACCTCCGGAACCACGGGGCGGCCCAAGGGCGTTCGGCGTCCACTCACCGGCACCGACCCGGATGTCATTCCGGTGCACTCGACCGCGTTTTTCGGTCTGTTCGGGCTGAAGCCCTACGACGACCACGTGCATATCTGCGGTTCGCCGCTGTATCACACGGCCGTGCTGAACTTCGCGACCATCTCTATTCAGTTGGGGCACATGCTCGTTCTGATGGATCGCTGGGACGCCGAGGAAATGCTGCGGCTCATCGACAAGTACCGGGTGACCCACAGTCATATGGTGCCGACCCAGTTCCACCGCCTGCTCGCGCTGTCGGCTGATGTGCGCGCGAAGTACGACGTGTCATCGCTGCGCAGCATGGTGCACGGCGCGGCCCCGTGCCCGGTCGAGACCAAGCGGCAGATGCTGGAGTGGTGGGGTCCGACGGTCACCGAGTACTACGCGGCGACCGAGGGCGGCGGCACCGTTATCAATGGCACCGAATGGCTGAAGAAACCCGGCTCGGTGGGCAAGGCCTGGCCGTGGTCGGTCATCAAGGTGCTCAGCGAGGAGGACGGCTCCGAGCTGCCCACCGGTGAACCCGGTCTGGTCTATATGAAGATGGGCGCGTCCAGCTTCGAATACCACCACGCCAAGGAGAAGACCGAAGAGTCCAGGGTCGGTGACCTTTTCACGGTCGGCGATATCGGCCACCTCGACGAGGACGGCTATCTCTACCTGCACGACCGCCGCTCGGACCTGATCCTGTCCGGCGGTGTGAACATCTACCCCGCCGAGATCGAGAACGTCCTCACCACCCACCCGAAGGTCGAGGATGTCGCGGTC
>FTJU01003282.1_pt1 | contig 11914 bp, 10 predicted proteins | sample 1658961 | NCBI WGS metagenome assembly FTJU01 (sample SAMEA3914878, study PRJEB12502) | metagenome | biome: forest; material: soil | place: USA | collected 2012-03-12 | depth 0.3 m | reverse complement strand
CGGGGGGGCCCGCCTGATCGGTTGTGCAGCAACGATATCGACGTGAGGAATGTGGCGGGGCTGCCCACTACCGTGAATCCGGCGCTAAGCAACTACCGCCCGTAGCCTGCGGCTGTGGGCGGTAGTTGCTTAGCGCCGGATTCACGGTAGTGGGCAGCCCCGCCACATTCCTCACGTCGATATCGTTGCTGCACAACCGATCAGGCGGGCCCGCCTGATCGGTTGTGCAGCAACGATATCGACGTGAGGAATGTGGCGGGGCTGCCCACTACCGTGAATCCGGCGCTAAGCAACTACCGCCCACAGCCGCAGGCTACGGGCGGTAGCGAGCTGGCGCGGCGTTGCTTCTGCCCGGGGCGACTCGTGATGTCGGCGGCAGCGCACCGAAGGTGTGATCCCCGAGAGGACGACCTCACCAGGCGCAATGCCGAACCTCGCCGCTTCTCAGCGACTACTTCCCGGAACCCTCGCCATCGTTGCCGGTCCAGCCATATTCATTGTTTTCGCGCGGTCACACCACGGGTTCTTTCCCGTGGTGTGACCAGGGCCGAGCTGGCCGCAACGCTCAGCCTCGGCGTTGCCGCCATCCGAACCTATCGATGCGTACCGGCGATGATCACTTCGCTGCCGACGGGCCGGAAGCCGGACGCGAGGAACGCGCGCAGGGAACGCGCATTGCCTGGCGACACAGCGGCGAAGACGGTTTCACCAGCGGGGACCAGTTGGAGTGCTTCGTGGATGAGCGCGCGTCCGGTGCCGTCGCCGTCGTCGGGATGGTGAAGTTCCACCGAGATCTCGGTCCGTCCAACAAGTCCGGAAGCGATGGTGACCAGTCCTCGGTCATCGCCGTGAACTCGGACGCCAGTGCGAAGACGTCGAGCGTGCAGGACCCGTGGATGGTGGTCGAGATCGTCGCGGACGGGGAGCCTGCCGTTGCCTTGGCCGCGGTGGGTGAGCGTGATGTCGAGGGTGCCGACTTCGCCGGTGGGCCCCGCGAGTCGTTGCAGGACGCTGGGCTGCAACGCCGCTCCGAATCCGTCGAGGTGGAACTCAGCGAAGTCCGTCACCGGCCGGGAAGTCGCAATGATCGCGTGGCCAGTGAACGAGACGACGGCGTGCATGGCCTTCTGGGGGGCGGGCATGAAAATGACCTGCCCATCCGCAGCCGGAAAGGCGTTGTCGGCGGCGGCGAGGAACACCGGCAGCAATGGGTGCGGCAAGACTGATGCGGTGGTCTCGTCCAGTTCGGGCAGCGGCTCGTCCTCGTAGCGACGCATCGGCCGGTTGTCGTGGTGCATTTCGATCGCCATGTCGCCGGACCATGCCATCGCGCGCCGACTTGCGCTACCGACGCGCCGGTACACCCGCCGCCATACTTTTCAGCGCTGGTGATCGCGCCGTGCGGGCCGGGAGGTTGGTGACCTCGACCAGCGCCTGGTCGGAGGTTTTGCAGTAGCGGCGGACGGCTTCTTCTTGTGTCGGGACTTCGTCATCAACAGCGGCACGTCCAGTGGGTTCGCCGCAGAATTCGCGCGATGTCGAGCGGCGACACCCTCCAGGGTCCGCTCGTGCGAGGACGACTTCCGATGGGTTCGACCGTGACCACCCCGATACACACCCGCCGAGTGGGCCATCCTCGACAGCTCGCGGTGTGGGCATGCCCAGTTCCGGTGGATCACATGGAATCCGGCTGATGCATGGGAGCTGACGCTCGTCTGCGAAGCGGGGAGGGGGACCCAGTTTTCGCGGCGTTCCGTCACTGATTCGTTTCGTATGCGCAAACCAAACGAAAACGGAACTCCAACAGACGGACTGCCGAGGTCCGGAGGAACCTAGCCGCCGATAATGTTCACTTATCGGCGGTTAGGGTTGCGAGGTTCAATGATCGAAGATTCTGGAGCGACATGGATTTCGTTTCGTGTGAATACGTTTGATTCGACGAAACCAACGCTACGATTCCATGGTGTCCAACGTTTGCAACTACCCCGGATGCACTCGACCGATTACGCGTGGGGGTGGGCCGGGGCGGCCCTCGGAATACTGTGACCATCCGGAGCACACCCGGTGGCGCGCTTGGCGGGAACGACAACGGCAACAACAGGAGTCACAGGCACCGGCCGCTGCCGTCACTGTGACGCAACAGGGGCCGGTTACCGCGGCTCGGCTGCGCGCGGATGAGTTGCTCACGCAATTCCGTGGACTGGCCGATCAATTGGGGAACACGCTCAATGCCGCGGTGCTAGAGCTGTCCACCCTGTCCGATCCGGCGATCGCCGAGGCGCAGGTGCAGGCCGTGCAGGCCGATGCGGCACGGCGCATCGCGGAGGCGGAGGTCGCGACCGTGGCCGCGGACCAGGCACGACGCGAGGCGGACGATGCCCGTGCGGCCGCGGAATCGGCCGCCGACGATGCGGCCAGTGCCGCCGAACGCGCGGAATCACTGGTCGCCGAAGCGGATTCGGCGCGGTTGGATGCGTTGCGTGAGGTCGAGCGGGTGACCAAACAGGCCGCCGACGATGTCTTCGCGGCACGCAGCGAGGCCGATGTCGAGATCCGCACCATCCGCCGCGAAGCCGCTGACGATGTGGAACGCGCGCGCCAGCAGGCCACCGAGGATGTGGAATTGACGCGCCGGAAGGCGGCGACGGAAATCGAACAGATCCGGCGTGAGTCCACCCAGCAGATCACCGCGGCACGCGCCGAACGCGATCTGGCGGTACAGCGCGCCGCCGATGCCGAACGCGCCATCGAACGCGCCGAACAGGCCGTGACCGAACGCAATCAGGCTGTCGCGGAGGCGCGCACGGAATTGAACCGTCTGCGCGAGGAACTGGATCGCACACGCGCTGAACTCGTCGAGGTGCGGCGCGCCGCGAGCGCGGAGGTCGCGGCCGTGCGCGCCGAATCGATCGCCGCACTCGAACAGACCCGGCGCGAAGCCGCCGAACGTCTGGCCACACTCGATGAAGCTCGCGCCCAAACCTTGGCCCGCGCCGAACGCGCCGAACGTCAGCTCGACCATCTGGTCGCCGAATCCCGCCAGAGCCAAGCCAGATCGGTGCCCGACGGAGCTCCCGGCTAATGCGCAGTCAGCGGGCGCCCTTGGATCGGGTTCCCGGATAGCGGTGGGGATGTCAGGTGCAACATCTACCCGCCACCACCGCATCGCCGGGGGTACCGAAGAAATCCAGCTGCGCCGCATCGCCGGCTACCTGTTCGGCTTCATGGGTCCGGTGCTGCAGCGGTTGCAAGTCGCGAGGCCGCCGCTCCCTACCGTGCGCACCAGGCCGAGCCCACATTTTCGTTACGGTTGGTCATGTCGGCGCCATCATCGGCCTCATCTTGATTCCGCTCGGCTGGGCCGCACTGCGGAATCACCTGGCGGACAGCAGAACCGAGCAGCTCGCCTACGTCGCGGCCACCCTCGGCTACATCGGTTCGGCACTGTCTATCTCCTACTACGGCGCGGAGGTGTACGGGCTCAGGGCGATCGGCGCACGAGCTCTTGCCGACGGCGACGCCTCCCTGACGCAAATCGGCGCGGACTTTCGGATGAGCCCGATCGCGGCAACTGTCTTCGCCACGGGCCTCACCTTCATTGCCATCGCCGCGATCCTTGCCGCCGCTGCCATCTGGCGGTCCGGGACGTTGCAGCGTTGGAGTGGAGTTCCGCTAGCCGCCGCGATGGTGCTGTACCTGCCGCACTTCTGGCTGTCGCATGCCGAGCGCATCGGCTGGGGTGTACTGGCGACCATCGGCGCGATGTGGATCGCGGTCGAACTCGGGCGAACGGCGTCGCGCGCGCCCGAATTCCAGGCCGCGTGATACCTCCGCCGTCTGGCGAAAGATAGGGTGCCCCATGGCTGTTATTCATCGCACGACCATGTCGCCCAGCAAGCTCGAACTGCTCATCTCCTGGCTGCCGACCCGGCCGTGGTATCGAGACAGCGGGCGTGGGCCGGAACTGACCAAAGCCGGCGGCTTCCGGCTCGACGATCCAGCGGGTGTGGTCGGCATCGAATTCATGCTGGTGAACGACAGCGCCGGACCGGAGCCGATCACCTACCACCTGCCGCTGACCTATCGCGGCGCACCACTCGATGGTGCCGAGGACGCTCTGCTCGGCACCTCGATTCACGGCATACTCGGTCAGCGCTGGATTTACGACGCGACCCGGGATCCGGTGGCGGTCGCTCAGATCATCGCGCTGCTGACCGGGCAGGTGCAGCCGCAAGCGCAGAGCGCGAGCAACACTCCGGATCACTCGGTCATCGTTACGGTCGGCGAGGTCCCCTCCGCTGCGACGGTCTTCCGCTCGGCGCTCGATACACCGACCCACACCGCAATCGCCCTCGGCAGTGGTCGAAGCGTTCACGTCCAGCGGGTTTTGCGTTCCGAGCCGACAATCGCGCCGAACTCGACAGCGGCACCCGTTGAATCGGCGGTGAGCAGCCACCGCCCTGACACACCGAACTCCGATCCGACACCGGTCGCCCCGACGACAAACAGCCAGCACTCGGACGTGTCCGCTGACGCCCCGGACTTCGACATGAGGTCCGGGGAATACGCAGCAGAAAGCCGGGTCCCTGCCGCGCCGGCTGGAGTACCGAGCGCCCATAGGACTTTCGATGCGACGCATGCCGCCCAGGTGGCCGCGCCATGGCAGACCAGCAATGGTTCCACCGTCCGCGGTGTGGTCCTGGCGCTCGGCGCATAACCCGCACCCGAGCGGCAGTGGTTGTCCTGGACGAGCCTAGAGCCTACGTCCTCGACTTCTCCTCGGATTCGGGCTGATCGCGTTCGTGGCCACCGTCGTCGGAGTCGTCGACGCAACGCGAACGGCGGGCGATCGGGTGGCCTGCCAGCGCGAAGACCACCTGCTGATCCCGCTCGTGTCACCGATGCCGTCGTCCGCGGGGAGAGTGACGCGGTCGGCGACCTACCGACTCGACGTCGACGCCGATATCGAGCGGCAGCTCGACTTCCCCTCCGACAATACGATTCTCGCCGCAGCGACACCCGGATCGGCTGTCGAACTGGAGATCTGGCGCAATGAAGTCGTCGCGGTGCGCTGGAACAATATCCGCGCGGACACCATCGACGCGCCGATAGTGGCCCTCGGCACCGCGATCAGCGCATCACTTGTCGGGGTCGGCTGTGCGTTGCTCGGCATCGGCGGTTGGCTGGTAGAACGGAACCGCCGGGCGCGGCGGCCGGTGATCGAGGCTGGGCTGGGCTGGGCGCGGTGCTCTGCGAGGGGTTCGTTCTGATCGTGGCGGGTCGGGTGCTGATGCGAGACCCGTTGCGGGAGAACCTGTTTGCCCGGCACGTGGCGCTGCCCCTTATCGCCGGGACAATACTCGTGTTGCGGTGTTGGTGCGCCGGCGCCATTCACCGCGACACGCCCAGTCGGCATAAAATATCGAGCCCATCGAGGCAAACATCCGGTTATCCGCATGCTTCGGCCATACTATGGAGCCATGCCCGAAAACGAGAGTGCGGGTCGTGGGGGATCACTTGCCGACGGGGCGCGGCTGACGGTACTGGCCACGGGTATCGGCTCCGTGGTTCTCGGTGTGCTGATAGCCGTGTGGCCGGACAAAACCGAACGGATGGCGGAGTTGTTGTTCGGCCTCTACCTCCTATCGAGCGGTGCGATGCCGCTGATAATCGCGATAGGTGCCCGATTCGCGGCGGCGCTGCGGATGTTCGTATTCTTCAGCGGCGTCGTGTCGATGGCACTGGCCGTGATGGCGTTCCACAGTGCGAATTCGATCCTGCTGCTCGCGGTGTGGATCGGCCTGGGCTGGGCCGTGCGCGGGATCGCGCAGGCGACCGTGTCGGTCTGGGCTGACGAATTGCCTGAAGGTGGCTGGCAAGAGATATTCGGGCTGCTAACCATGCTGGTGGGATTCACCATGATCGCCCTGCCGTTCGATTCGCTGGAAGTACTCGGCATGGCGGCCGGTGGCTGCGCGATCGTGATCGGCATGCTGGAGATTCTCACTGTCGCGCGCGGCCGCGGCGAGGCCACCGAGATCGCGCGCATTCCGGCGGCGCCGAATTGAACTGGCGCACATCGGAGTTAGCGCTGGTCGATGATCAAGGGGCCGGTTGACTGTCGGTCATGGCACGCGCCGGACAGACGGGCGGCCGCCGGACACTCCGTGCTCCATCCGCGAAGGTGTGCGCGAGGACTGCGCGCGTAGGTGCGTCGGGCCGGATGGGAGGGGTGCGGGTCGGGGCCGTGCGCGGGAGGGCGACAGCAACACGGGCTGCCGGTTCGCGGGGCGCGCAGGCGGGGTGGAAACTCGAGGAAAACGTCAGGTGGCGAAAGGTGAATGGCGCGTTGAACTTTCGGCGCGAATCGGTGCAGGGTCAGGGGCGGTCCGCGGGCAGGGTAGAGCATCGACCAGTTGGCGGTCGCGCTGCAGTTCCGGGGCTGACCTGCGCATCGGCCGGGTGTGGTGATCGGCGGCAGATGGCCACCGGCACAATCGAAATGGGGTTCGCCCGCCAGCGTTGGGGGGTTTCGCCGGTGTAGTGATGGTCGAAAATTTCGGTAGGGTTCGGCGGCGCGGGCAGGGGGTTGGTGCCGTCGCGACCGAAGATCGATGGGACGCCGAGGAGACTGTGGTGGGTGTCGTTACTGTCCGCGAAGAGCAGGCAATTCAGCGGTTGACCGACAGTCTGGTCGACGACTACCCGGCCGATCAGGTCGAGAGTGCGGTGGGCACGGCACGGCAGCGGTTCGAAGGCCATCCGGTGCGGGAGTTCGTTCCGATTCTGATCGAGCGGATCGTACGCAGGGAACTAGAGGCGGCGAAGACGCATGAGGTGGAAAGTGTTGCCGCACAACTTGATTCGAACAAGCAATCTGATTCGGCACGAGGGACGGGCCGAATCGCCACGGTCGGCGCGAAGTTCATCGCCGACAAGCGGCTCCGGGCACTCACGGCGGCGGCACTTGTCGTCGTCCTCGCAGTCGTGATCGCGTTCGCTGTGCGACAGCCCGAACAGTCCGCTCCGGCCGGCGCGTCAGCGGGGCTGACCACCGTGCACGGCGTGGTCGGTTCGGAGAAGATGGCCTTCTTCGAAGACCCCCGCGTCGCGGAAGCCTTGGCCCGCAAGGGTGTCGAGGCGAAGGTCGATCCGGCCGGATCGCGGCAGATCGCGACCTCCACCGATCTCGGGAAGTACGACTTCGCGTTTCCGTCGAGTGCACCTGCGGCGGAACGGATTCAGCGGGCGCACAATATCAGCACGAAGTACACGCCGTTCTCCTCGCCCATGGCGATCGCGACCTTCCAGCCCATCGCCGACCTACTGACCGCGGCGGGCGTGGTGCGTCCCGGTCCGGTTCCGACCTTCGATATGGCCCGCTATCTCGAACTCGTGCGCACCGATGTCGAATGGGACAAACTTCGCGACAACAGCGCCTACCCGGTGCACAAGAACATTCTGGTCGCCACAAGCGACCCGCGGACCTCCAACTCCGCTGCCATGTACCTGGCCACCGCGAGCCACGTCGCCAATGACAACACCATCGTGCAGGGGCCGGCCGCCGTGCAGGCGGTGTTGCCCACGCTGTCGCGGCTGTTCGTGCGCCAGGGCTACACCGAGAACTCCACCGACGGCCCGTTCCGGGAATATCTCGCGGCCGGTATGGGCCCGACGCCCATGGTCTGGATCTACGAGGCACAGTTCGTCGAGGCGACCGTACGCGGCCAGATCAAACCCGGCATGGTGCTGACCTACCCGTCCCCGACCGTCATCTCCCAGCACACGCTCGTGCCCCTCACCGCGTCCGGTGATCGCATCGGCCGCTTGCTGGCCACCGACCCGGACCTGCAGCGCCTCGCCGCCGACCACGGCTTCCGTACCAGTGACCCCAGCCGATTCGCCAAGGTCACCGCCGAAAACCACGTCCCGGTGGCCGGTGACGTGATCGACGTGATCGATACCCCCACCATCGACACCCTCGAACACCTCATCGACAGCGTCACCAAGTCCTACAACTGACGCCGCATTCGAAGCACCGGTCTACTCCACAAAACGGCCGCCGAAGCCCAGAGCTTCGGCGGCCGTGTCCGTTTTGTGCCGCCCTTCCGCCAAGGCGTCGACCGGCTATCCATATGTCCAGGTCATGACCGATTGCCGAGGTGGCACGATCGGAGGATCGTGGAGTAGGAAGCGGACATATCGTATCGGGGAGGTCGAGTAACGCGGGTCGGGGGATTCGAGTAGCCGGACACTCGTGGCAGTCCGGTGCACTCGGGCGAGGCTGAGGGGAGGAATGAGGAAAGGAGCGTCCTCATGAGCGGGATGTTCACCAGGACGGCCAGATCTGCGGGTCGATCCAGATATGCGGGTCCATATCGGTCATCACCAACAGTCGGCACGCACGGGATGGTGGTCTTCGGGACCGGCACCGACTGTTATTTCTCGCATCGGCCGATGTTCTTCTCCCCGTATGACTTTCAGGTGCTGCTCGATATCGCATTGGACGAGCGCGGTAGCCGGGCACTCGGCGCCGACCGGCGCACCGGATTCCGCGGCGGCCATGCCTTCGAACCGGCCGACCTCTCGCTCGCCGACCTGGATCCGCGTGCGGACCATCCGCGAACCACATTCCGGGGCAATCTCATTCGCGGCCGCCTGGATCGCGGCGGCATCGTGATCGCACGCGACGTCGTGGCGACCGTGCGCAACGTCGTATCCTTCGCACAACTGGATCCGCATCCCCTGCGCACCGCGGAATTGCTGACACATCTGTGCTTCGGCCGGGCCGGCAAAATGTATGTGGTGCACCGGATCGGGCGGCGGCCGAGCTTCGATCAAATCGTCTCGGCCCGGCTCATTCCCGGCACCGTCACCGATATGCTCGGCGGCCCGCTGCCCGACGATGTCACCGAATTGGCATTCGATCGGGCGCAGCCGATCATCCTCGGACAGCGCGAATTCAGCGGCCAGCGATTGCGGGTCGGCGAGATCGCGGTGGCGGCATTCCGTGCGACCGATACCGCGGACGGGCACCAGGGCTTCCTCGTCGACGTCGCCGTCGAGCGGCAACTCTATTTGGAGGTCGCCGACCTGGTGTGACGTCAATACGCCGGAAGTAGCTGTTGGAGGCGTATCCGATAAGCGAAGGAATCGGTCGGTCGGAGGACGACCGCTCGCGCTCCGGACGTTTACCTTCAGATCGTGTCCGCAACCACATCGCAGCGGATAGCCGAAGTCGAGAAGCTCCGGGGATTCGCGCTGCTCGGAATCCTCATCGTGAATGTCGCCGTCGCAACCTCGCCGCGGCCGCACCGACGATCCGCGGCTCGGGCTCGGCAGCCGTTCGATCATCGGGTGAAGCGGTGGTGTAAGCGCTGCCAGCGGCCGGTTCTATCTGCTGTTCGCATTCCTGTTCGGCTATTCGTTCACCCTGCAGATCGCCGGCACAGCGGGCCGGGATGTCGGCGAGTCAGCGGCTGCTGCGGCGCGCTGGCTGAGTGTGCGCTTGCGGTGATTCCTGCCGACAAGTGGGAGACCTGCCGGGATACGAGCGAAATGGGCAATGAGCTCCCGAATCTGCTGGGCAGGACGGATATGCTCCGAGGTTGTCAGGCAGCGGGGTGGTGAGCTCGGTGTGACAAAACCCGACCAGTGTCGGACTGCGCGGGCTGGATAGGCTGCGCTGCGTTACGTCGGTTTCTTGCTCGGGGTCTGGGTTGTGACGGCGATCGATCGCACCGCGTATCCGCGGTTCAAGAGAGTGGTTCCCGCGCGGGAGCTGGTTGAGGCGTTCACGCCGACGGTCGCCGAGGTCGCGTGGGCGCGGGAGAAGACGCAGAGCGATCAGCATCTGCTGGCCTTGGTGGTGTGGCTGAAGTCGTATCAGCGGCTGGGGTATTTCCCGAAGCTGGACGAGCAGTTGTCGGCGGCGCATGAGGTGGTGTCGGCGCACCACGGCAACAATTACCTGCCGTTGCTGGAGAAGTTCTACAAGAGCCACCGCTCGGCGCTGTTCACCCTGCTCGACACCCTGGAGCTGGAGGCGACCAGCGCGGATCACAGCCATCGTCCCGATCATGGTCGAGATCGACTGCGGCGTCACCATCTCAAGCTCGTTTGCTTCCTCAGACGCGGCATCTCCAGGTCGGCGAATCCCACCGCGCCGAGAACTTGATCTTCGAGCTATGGGAAATCACCAGCGATGGGTCGTCCTCGCGATCGCCACCCTTCAACGATGGCTGATACCTTGCAGATTCGCACAGTTCGGCTAGTGCCCGGTCCAGATAGATGTATGAAGGAGACCTCTCCGCATGAACACGGCTGCACAGTGGTTCACCGGTCCGAACAGGCGTCGAAGTTGGATCGCGGTGCTGGTCGTGGCCGTCGTGGTGGGTGTCGCTGCGGTCGTATGGGCGGACCGATCACCACGGCAGTCCCAGCAGGCAACGCCGGTGGTGGGCGGCAAGTTTCGTATCGAGCCCACTCTAGGCTCCGCACCCACTCCTCGCTGGACGGTGCGCGCCGCCGATCTGTCCACTGACCCCGGTGCTGTTCTACTGTCCGCTCCGCACAGTCTGAACGTCTACTACGGAAACGGCACGCCGAGGGATGCCGGGACCACGATCGTGGCGGCCACCGCGGTGCCGGACAGCGCGGGTGGCGGGTCGGGCAGCCGGTCAGCGCGGTGCGACTGCACGGTATCGACCCCGATACCGGAAAGCCGCACTGGACAATCGATGTCGGCGCGATCGCCAGCTGCGCCGAACAGGTGTTTCAGGGCCTGCTGAGCTGTTGGGACACCCATCGGGTCCTGATCGTCGACAGCGCGACGGGCACGGTGCTCACCGACCACATCACCGATTTCGAGGTGGAGCAGGTCGATGCTCGCGACGGTGTCGTCACGGTGGCGGGGCGAACCGCGGATTGGCAGACCGCTGTCTTCACGCGAGGAACCGTCTCAGATATCGCCGCGAGCTGGCGTAAGACGTTTCCGACAGTGGTTCCCGGAGAGCCGGTCACACCCGTCATCAGGGCACCGGACTACTTCCGGTACGGGCGCTACGGCAACATTCGTGTCTACGATTTGCGCACTGGCGAGCCGCTTTTCACCGGACCGGTCGGCTATGTCTTCGACGGCGGCATGATCGCCTCGCAGGTGATCGATCGCAGCGGCACCGCGGGAAAGGTCGCGTTGCTCGGCCGCGACGGACACCGCATCACCGAGGTCGCCAATGCCAGCTTCATGCTCGAGTGGTACCCGGTCGCCACCGCGTCGCCACTGCCGATCCTGACCGGCGAGAGTGCCTACGAGCGCACGACTGGCCGAGTCCTGTGGACCAATCCCGAGATCGGCATCGACGACACAGCCGGGCGCATGGACGCGATCGAGGGTGTGGTGCGAGATACCGTGATCATCCGATCACTCGATGGCACAACGCTTTCCGGGCTCGATCTCACCGACGGGCATCGAATCTGGCAGCGGCCCTCGCCGTTCGAACACGCCACGAAATTCACAAGCTATGACGGCATCACCGACGCAACCCATCTCATCCTGACCGACGGTTTCACCGTGCAGGCGATCGATGGCGTCGACGGAACTCCGGTGTGGTCGATGCTGTTGCCGCCCAGTGGTGATCCCAGAGTCCACTCGCAGGTGCGGGCGATGGGCGGTCGCATGGTCACCGTGACCGCGCATGAATTCACCGGATACGCTGCGGCATAATGTGACTCGAACGTTCGGCGGCAGCCTTCATCGGCAAATTCAGTCGGCGACCGCAAGCGCCGGGTAGCCGGGTCGGTCGGTCCAAACATTTGCGGGCGACGTTGATCGCCGTCTCGATTCGTCGTCGTTCTCTTCGGTCGACGTCTAGCCAGTGTTTTGAAAGTGGCGAGGGTGGGCGCGGCACAGCGG
>FTJU01002313.1_pt1 | contig 11916 bp, 11 predicted proteins | sample 1658961 | NCBI WGS metagenome assembly FTJU01 (sample SAMEA3914878, study PRJEB12502) | metagenome | biome: forest; material: soil | place: USA | collected 2012-03-12 | depth 0.3 m | reverse complement strand
CGTCGGCCTTGATCAGCATGATGTTGGCCGGGGCGAAGTTGCGGCCGACGAAGTAGGCCCCCATGCCCACCGCGATCCACTGGCAGTCCGGCGACCAGGTCGGCATCAGCGACGCCCCTTCCTTGCGCTGGAAGATCTTCTTCCGGTCGCTCCCGTCGGGGTTCATCACGCTGACCGACGCCGTCGGATTGCCGAACGGGAAGTCCAGATCGGTGATGGCGAGCTTGCCGGTCTTCTTGCACAGGGTCGGGAAGACGTCCGTGTAGCGGTACTCGCGCGCCGGATCCCAGCTGTAGAGCGGGCTATATTGCGCCCGGTTGGTCATGTCGTAACGGGTGTAGACCACCAGCTTCCCGTCGGGAGACCACGAGGGTGTGCGCACCTTGCCGATCACCCCGCGCCCGCCGGTCGAATAGGACAGCCCCTGGGCCGGACCGTCCTTCGGTCCCCCCTTGACCAGATAGGCCACCTTGCCGCCGCCGAGGTCCTCAGGATCGGTCTTGAGGCCCGCGCCGGAGGTGACGACGGTCTTTTGCCCGGTGGCGACGTCGATCTCGACGATCTGGGAGTCGGCGTTGATGAAGGGGCCGGCGAAGTCGGCGAAGCGCGCGCCCATGGTGTCGGGCGTCTTGATCTCGTAGGCGATCAGCGACTTGCCGTCCTTGGTCCAGCGCGGCTCGCCGGTCGACAGGCCGGGCGTCGCCGTCGTGATCCGCTTCAGGCCCGCGCCGTCCGGGTGGATCACATAGAGGCTGAGCGGCTGGGTGTGGCCCACCCCGGCCCCCACCTCGGCGCCGGCCCACTTCTCGCCCCGATCCGAACTGAAGGCGATCCACTGCCCATCCGGAGACCAGGACGGACGGAAGTTGCTGTTCATGGTCGGCGAGGGCGTGCTCTTGCCGTCGCCGGTCAGGTTCCTGGCAGCCTTGGTCTTGAGGTCGAGCACCCAGATGTTGGTGGTGTGGACGCCGCCCTTGGTCGACACATAGGCGAGCTTGGTCCCGTCCGGCGACAGCACGCCGGCGTCCTCCACCGACGGATCGGAGGTCAGCTGCTCCAGGCCTGTCCCGTCCGGATGCACGCGCCAGAGGTCCGCCTGGCCCTGCCCTGCCCCGCTCCGCTCGGAGGTGAAGACGATCCACTGGCCGTCGGGCGAGAAGCTGGCGTCGTAGTCGAGGAAGCGGGAGTCCGGCAGCAGGCGATGCTCGCCCGTGCCGTCGGCGTTGGCGACGTAGAGCTCCATCTTCGAGGGCCCGATGCGGTTCATCAGCATCACGCCCTTCCCCGCCGCCGGCGCCGAGGCCGCCGGGACGATCGCCAGGGCGCAGACGCCCCCGGCCAGAGCCAACTTCATTGCTTTCGTCATGGTCCCGGATTCCAAATTCAAGATGCGAGAATTTTCTGTCGCGGCACGGCGTCGAGGCCGCTCGCGGAAAGCGTCAGGCCAGCAGCGCCCCCAGGCCGCGCGTCAGATTGCCCCGGTAGATGGCCGCCAGCTCCCGCCCGTCGAACACCTTGGCCGCCTCCAGGGCCTGAACGTGCTCGATGGGCGTGCGGTAGGGGAAGTCGGTGCCGAACACGAGCTGGCTGGTCGGCACGACGGCGCGAAGAGCCCGGGTCGCCACCGGGTTCGCGGCCTGGGCGATGTCGAACCAGAACTTCGCGATCTCGGCGCGGAAGCCGTCCGGCGCGCCCGCCTTGCCCTGCCCCGACTTGTCGAAGACGTCATAGCGTTCGATCAGGAACGGCATGGTCCCGCCGGAATGGCTGAAGATCAGCTTCACGTCGGGGAAGCGGCGCCCCGCGCCGCGATACACGTAGTTGGTGATGGCGCGGGTCGTGTCCGTGCCGAACTCCACCACCGTGTCGGGCACGGTCTGCAGCACGCGGGCGCAGCAGGCCCCGGTGGTGGGGTGGACGTAGACCACCGCCTTGCGCCGGTTCAATTCGGCGAACAGCGGGTCATAGACGGCGTCGCCGAGGTACTTGCCGCCATAGCTGGTGAACAGGCAGACCCCGTTGGCCTTCAGCGTGTCCAGGCCGTATTCGACGTCCTTCAGGGCGGCGTCGGGCTCGTTCGGCCGGTGCACATAGACGAACAGCCCCAGGCGGCCTTTCGAGTCGGCCGCGATCTTCGCGCCGTAGTCGTTGGCCTCACGGGCCAGCTTGAGACCGGGGTCGCCCGCCACGGTCACGCCCGGGGTGGTGATCGAGAGCAGGGCCCGGCTGACTCCGGCCTTGTCCATCTCCTCGTACTGGCGCTCCACCGACCAGCCGACCATCGGCCCCTGCGCGATGCCGGCCGTGCGGAAGGTGGGCGGGGTGAAGTGGGCGTGGACGTCGACGATGTCGCGCGGCGTGGCGGCGCCTGTGGCGGAGGCCGCCCCCACCGTCGCCAGGCCGGCCGCGGCCGCGAGGAAGCCGCGGCGCGGGAGGCAGCAGCCGCAGCCGGCGGCCGCGGCGTGGCCAGGGGACGAGAATGACCGGGTCAGCATCCTACTTCGCCGGCTGGACGCGCTCGGGGTGCAGGGTGAGCTTCTGCAGCCGCCAGTTGTTCATGTCTGCGATGAAGATGGTGTTCTCGGACGGGCAGGCGATGGCGTGCGGCCAGTTGAACTGGCCCTTCTGCCGCCCCGAGATGCCCAACATGCCCAGGATCTTGCCGTCGAGCGTCATCTTGTAGAGCCGGCCCGGCTCGTCATCGATGGCGTAGAGGTACTGGGTCGGGGTGTTGGTGATGCACAGCGCCCACGGCATGGTCTCGTCCGGACGGGTGGAGACGTCCTTGGGCAGGCCGCCCAGGGTCGGGTGGTGCGACTTGTCGTAGGGCGCGTTGAGGAACAGGAAGCGCAGGAAGGTCCCGTTCCGGTCGAACACCTGGATCCGCCGATTGCCGCGGTCGGCGACGTAGATGTTGCCCTGGCGGTCGGCCTGCAGGTTGTGCGGGTTGTTGATCTTGCCGGGGTTCTCGTTGGCGTGGACGCCGCCCGAGCCGTAGCTGCCCCAGCTGGTGATCCAGTCGCCGTTCTTGTCGATCTTGGCGATGCGCGAGTTCTCGTAGCCGTCCGACACGAAGATGTTGTCGTCCTGGTCCCAGGTCACGTCGGTGGGGGCGCCGAACCAGCCGTCGACCGGATGGGCGTCGGACTGCTTGACGGGCTTGTGGCCGACGGAGTCGTAGCCCTCGTCGCGCCGGCCGAGGTTCATCACCACATGGCCGTCCGGGTCGAACTTCATGACCGACATGGTGCCCTTGTCGACGATCCACAGATTGTCATAGCGGTCGAAGCGGGCCGAGTGGGTGTAGCCCAGGCCGTAGACGCCGACCCCGAGCTCGCGGATGAAGTTGCCGCCGGCGTCGTATTCGAACACCTGGGTCGACGAATTGCCGAACAAAGGCCCGGTGCTCGAGCCCGGGTGGTTGAGGATCACCACGTGGCCCTTGGAGTTGACCGTCACGCCCAGCACCTCGCCGAGGTTCTGGCCGGGCTTGAGCTTGAGGAAGGGCTCGGTGTCGAACGGGATCAGCGGCACATGACTGTTGTCCGGGCCGTTGGCCGGCGCCTGGGCGGACGCGGCCGAGGCCAGGGCGGTCGCCACAAGCAAAGCCGCAGTTTGCAAGACCAGCCGCATGGGCGCGCCCTCCTGATCGTCCGGCCCTGGCGCTTGGCGCTCATCGGCCGGCCCTGTCCTCCCGGTCCGGCTCTCCCGCCCTCCGCCTCTTATTCCCGCATCGGGAAATAACGGCCGCAAGGCGTTGTTCAGTGAGGCTTCCGGACCCCATAATTCCTATTGCTAGAATTAAATCCGTGAGGCCACAAGGGGGCAACGCCCCTGCCTTCGCGGCTAGCGGCGGCGCAGGCCGTTCAGGAACAGGTCGATGACGAAGGCTTCGTAGCGGGCCGCGACCTCGGCCGGGTCGGCGTCCGGCCCGGCCAGGGGCATGACCATCGACTGGGCGGCGGTGAAGAACTCGCACACGCCCAGGATGGCCACGTGCAGGAACAAGGGATCGACGTCTTTGACCTCGTCGCCGATCTGGTCCTTCAGGATCGCCTGGTAGCGCTCGACCAGGCCCTTGTTCCGCTCGCGGACCGTTTCGCGCACCTCCGGCGATCCGGACTCGCCCAGTTCGTCGACCATCAGCCGCTGCATCGAGCGGGCGGTGCGGGCGAACCTCAGGGTGCCGTCGATGCGCCAGGTGAGGAATTGCTCGGCGGTCATCGGCGTGGGCGGCGGGGACTGGCGGCTGCTCTTCAGCATCTCCTCCACCACCGCCATCAGCAGTGCGGACCGGTCGCCGAAGTAGTAGCGGATCAGGGCCGGATCGGCGCCCGCCTCCCGCGCGATCATCGAATTGGTGACCTGGGTGGGCAGCTTGTCCCGCAGCAGCCGGCAGGCGGCCTGCAGGATCGCCTCACGGGCGTCGGTGGCCTCGGCCGAATAGGGCCGGCCGGGATTGCGCTTGGCCTTCTGCTGGGCCGCGCCCTGCTGCTTCGCCACTCGATGCCCTCGGTATTCTCAAGGCCGGAATAGGCCATGGCTTCCCATGTCGCAACCCTGTACGGGCCCTCGGCGGGCATCCCTCGCCGCTCCGCCTTGGCCGCAAAATAATTCCTGCCACTGGAATTTATTTTCGGCCGGTGCTAACGCTCCGCTCAGGAGGAAGCCGAATGCCCCACAAAAAGCGTACCCACAGCCCTCTCCTGGGCGCCGCGCTCGCCACCCTGGCGCTATTGGCCGTCGGCGGATCGCCGACCCTGGCCCAGACGCCCGCCGCCGGGCCGCACGACCTCTACGGCGATCCGGCCCATCCGGACCTGTCGGGCATGTGGAACCCCGACCAGGCCGGCTCCTATGTGATGACCGCGGCCATGGCCGCCGCCGTCGGCATCCCCGACGCGGTCTTCGCCAGGATGCCCAAGCAGCAGGGGCCCAAGCTGACGCCCCCGTACCAGGCCCGGTTCGACCGGGACACCAAGGCGATGCAGGCGGGCGATCCGCCCCTGGATTCGGTCTCCCGATGCCTGGCGTTCGGCCTGCCGCGGTTCATGACCATGCCGATGGAGATCATCCAGACGCCCGGACAGCTGACGCTCAATCTCGGCGTCCTGCACGACATCCGGCGCATCTACATCGACGGGCGCGGCCACACCCCCGACGCGGATCCCAGCTTCAGCGGCGACTCCGTCGGCCATTGGGAAGGCGACACCCTGGTCGTCGAGACCATCGCCCTGCGCGAGGGCACCCTGGACCGCGGCGGCATCCCGTTCAGCGACAAGCTGAAGGTGACCGAACGCTTCCGCCGCATTGGGCCCGGCAAGATGGAGGACCGGATGACGCTGACCGATCCGGAGGCCTTCCAGGAGCCCTACCAGTTCACCCGCACCTACACCCAGATGCCGGCCGGCAGCCGGTTCGAGGAATACATCTGCGAGAACAACAAGGAGCGCGGATGAGCCCGCCCATCAGCCATCTCGTGAGGACGCCCCAGTGAAGACCCTCGTACTCATCCCCGTCGTCGCGCTCGCCATCGGCGCATCGGGCTCTGCCGCCCTCGCCCACCACTCCTTCGCCATGTTCGACAACGCCCGGAAGATCGACGTGAAGGGCACGGTGAAGGAGGTCCAGTGGACCAATCCGCACGTGTGGCTGGAGATGGTCGTCAACGAGAACGGGCAGCAGAAGACCTACGACTTCGAAGGCGGGGCCGTGGCGGTGCTCAAACGGTTCGGCTGGACCAAGGACACGGTCAAGGCGGGCGACACCATCACCCTCACCGCCCACCCGTTCAAGGACGGCAAGGCCGGCGGCAGCATCGACTTCGTCACCCTGGCCGATGGCCGCAAGGTCGGCGGCGGCGACGGCATCCCGGGCGCCGTGGTGGTCGGCGCGAAGTAGGTCGCGCTTCAAGGCTTCTCCTTCCGGCCTGCTTCCCTGGTCGGACACTCTGGGCCACCGCCCTGCAAGGGGCGGTGGCCATTTCGTCTCGACCTCGACCAGTTCGACCCTCATCCCAGGGTCTACAACCTGAAGTTTACCTCCTCTTAGGCGAGCGGCGTCCAGGGTCTCGGCGGCTGTTCGCTCATGACCCACCCTCTATCCAAGACTGTTCCCGGCCTGGCCATGGCCGCCGCCCTGTCGGCCGCCGCATCTCCAGGTAGGGCCCAGGCTCCCGCCCCGCCGGCGGCGACGGCCGTGGAGCAAGGCCAGGTGCGCCAGCGCGTCGAGCAGGAGGCGGCCGAGCGCGCCGCCCGCGCCGCGGCGCCCAACGCCTCCGAACAGCCGCCCGCTCCGCCGGCCCTGGGCGCCTTCCCGGACGAGAAGCCCTGCTTTGCGATCCAACGGGTCGAGGTGCTGGGGGCGAAGGGCCGCGCCCTCGGCTGGGTCGCCGGACGCCTGGCCGCCTTCCAGGGCCGCTGCGTGGGCCCCAAGGGCCTGGACTACATCCTCAAGAGCCTGGAGCGCGACTTCCTGGCGCGCGGCCTCGTCACCACCCGCGCGGGCCTGCCGCAGCAGGACCTGGGCTCGGGCGTGCTGCGGGTGCAGGTGCAGCCCGGCCGCCTGGCGGGGGTCAAGGGCGGCTCGCGCCGCGCCCGCCGCGCCTGGGCCTTCGCCTCGCCGCTGCACAAGGGCGACCTCGTCCAGCTGCCGGCCCTCAGCCAGGGGATCGAGCAGATGCAGCGCGTGCCCGGCCGCCAGGTCTCCGCCGACCTCGCCCCGGGCGAGACGCCCGGCGACAGCCTGGTCGACCTCAAGGTGCGCCCGCCCTTCCTGCCCTTCTCGGCCCAGTTCTCGGTCAACAACCTGGCCGGCCGCAGCGTGGGCGAGTGGCAGGGCTCCGCCGCCCTCACCGCGGCCGACCTCCTCGGCGTCTCCGACCTGTGGACGGCCAGCCTCAACTCCAACCTCGCCCGGCCCGACCTGCCGGCCGACAGCGTCGGCGACAGCCTCGGCGTGTCGCTGCCCTACGGCTGGTGGACCTTCGCCGCCACGGCCCAGCAGTCGACCTACAGCCAGACCATCGCCACCCCGATCGCGACCTTCGCCAGCTCTGGGGACCTGAAGTCGGTCGAGGTCTCGGCCCAGCGGGTGGCGCACCGCGACGCGGCCAGCCGCACCAGCCTGGAGCTGAAGCTGCGCCGCCGCTGGGAGCGCTATTTCGTCGACGACGTGGAGATCCGCGTGCAGCGACGCGACCTGACCGACCTGACCCTCGGCGTCCTGGAGCGGCGCAACTTCGGCCACTCCCAGCTCGACCTGGAGTTCGCCTGGCGCCACGGCATGCCGTGGTTCGACGCCCAGAAGGACCCGAGCCCCCTGCCCCCCAGCCTACCGACCGCGCGCTACAGCCTGTTCACGCTCGACGCCAACTTCACGGCCCCGATCGCCGGCTCGCCCGTGCTCGACGCCTACCACGCCCAGGGCCGCGCCCAGAGCTCGGGCAGCGTGCTGTTCGGCGCCGACACCTTCTCGGTCGGCGGTCCCTTCACCGTGCGCGGCTTCGACAGCGAACGGGCGGCGGCCGGCTATGGCGGCTGGTACCTGCGCCAGGAGCTGAGCTTCAAGTCGCCCCTGCCCCAACTTCAGCCCTACGCCCTGATCGACAGCGGCCAGATCGCCCACGCCGACGCCTTCCTGGCCGGCGCGGGCCTGGGCCTGCGCGCCGGCTGGCGAGGCTTCTCGCTCGACGCCTTCGCCGCCATGCCGCTCACCGGACCCTCGGGCAGCTACCTGCGCAAGCCGGAGATCGGGGCGACGGTCGGATGGGGGTGGCCGTAGGGGCACGCCCTCCATGGAGAGCGCATTAGTTCAGATCGAGGGTTTTGTGGGAGGTGGGGCGAGCATCCCTTTGCCCGATGAAGCGGGCGGAAGCGGCAGAGGAGTCACGGGTTTGCAATCCTTGGCGTGAAGGTCGGCCAGCTGGCGCCTCGCGGCGGAGACCAAGGCGTCCCTCCCGCCGAGATTCTTGAAGTCGAAGAAACCGGACGCGAAGGGCTCGCCAGCGTCGCCGGCAACGATGAAGCCCAACCATCCATTGGCCTCGATCTTACCGGCCATGAACTGACCCTCCGACATCTTCATGTGCGTTGGCACGTAGATGCTCATCGGCGCCCCATCGACCTGCGGCAACGGCGCCGGACGCTGGAACGACCGCTTCTCGCGATCGAACACCAGGATGAGCGCCGACTTGGAAGCAATCGGGCTAACTGGAACGTGACCGTCGATATCGATGAACCGCGGTTTGCCGAGGGCGGCGTCCGTGACGTCCATGTATTGGACCTTGATGGCCACCCTTGGGTCGGAGGATGGCAGCACCCACTCGGCGCGTTTGGTGAGGGCTCCATCGGACTGTTCCTCGAACAGTTCGACAGACTCCCCACTCGACGCCTTTTGGGACGCCCAGCAGGTTGACGCCGGAGCGGCAGCGCTGGCCTTGGCGCCGAGCACGATGATTGCCAGAGGCAGTATCAGAAGCTCGAGCATATGCCGTCCGGTCGCCGGCGCGACTAGCACGGATGGTCCTTGCTTCGAGTGTCACAGAGCTTGATCGCGGTGAGGTAGGTGTCCGGCGTGTCCGGATCGCCCTTCCTGGGCGGCGTGCGATAGGCCATCTCGATGGTGTAGAAGCTGTCCTTGCCCTGGATGCCGCGCAGGAAGATGTATTCCGGCTTGTTCGTCTTGGGATTGTTCGGGCACTGCAGCACGAGGAAGGTCGTGGTGTAGTTGTTGGCCTGCGACTGGACCGGCGTCCCGCGCCGCAAGTCCGGACAGGCGGCGGCGACCTGGTCGGCGATCAACGCCACCACCTTCTCAGACGCCCATCCGCCCTTGCCGAAGAAGATCTGGGTGGTGACCATCTCCGTCCAGTTGTCCAGCGTCTGGTCGCCTGGGATCAATTCCTGCACCTGGGCATCGGCTGAGGCTTGCTGCGAGGCGACCTTGAACCCCTGCGGGACCTTCTGCAGCAACACCTCGCCGCCGTTCGGCGCCGGCTTGGCCGCCCCGCCGGCCGGGGCGCCCATGGCGGCCGAACCACACAAGAGCGCAGCGCCGAGCACCGCGGCCTGAACAGGTCCGCGGAGCCGCGGGGCCGGGAACCGCCGCCCTTCGGGCTTCATGGATTGATGCATTCAGGATCCCCTTTTCCGGAGCGGCGTGATCTTCTCCGTCCCGTCTGGATTCCAGCGCTCGCGGAACTGGTCCATCAGCGCCTCGCTCGGCGGCTTAGCGCCGGCATTCCGCGCCTCCGCCGGCGGCCATTGGCCGGCCAGGACTTGCCGGACGATGTCGTGGCGGTCGCCGGGAGGACAGGGAGCGCCGGCCGCCTTGATCCTGGCGACCACACGCTGGCGTGCGGCCTCTTCGATCGCTTCGTTCGTCGGCCCCAGGCGGCAGGCGGAGCCGATCGTTATGCCAGCGGGCGTGACCGCCCAGATATTCGCCCCGTGATCGAGCAGATATTCAGCCACCTGAAATCCGCCGGGAACCGCAATGGTCGCCAGTAAAGGCGTGTCGCCCGTCCTGCTCGTCCAATTCACGTCCGCGCCATGGTCCAGCAATATCTTCACGGAGCGCAGATCGCCGCTGCCCGCAGCGCCGGAAAGAAGGTTTGTCCCTGTGCCGTTCGGATTAGCCCCGGACTGCAACAAGCGGATCAAATACCATGGGTCCCGCGCCAGCATAGCGAGACGGATCGGCGGCGAACTCTCTGGAAAATCGGGAGAAACATGCTCCGCCAGCAATAGATCGACCATTCGCCTGTCTTGGCGCGCGATGGCCGCGTTGAGAAGGCCAATGTACGTGTTGGCGAAATCCGGCCTCAATGCAGTTGTGGAGGCCAGCCTAGGATCGGCGTCCAGCATCTGACGCACGACCCGTTCGTCGCCGTCGAACACCGCCGCCATCAGCGTCCGGGCCTTGGGATCGGTCAAGGTCGAAAGCGCTTCCTTTTTGGTCGGGAAGTTGGTGCCGGATGGGAAGCCGGTGTCCAAGCCGAACGCGCTGCTGATGAGGAATGCCGCGGCCACGGCCACCATGCGCGCAAGGAAGCGGCCGCGCGCGGGCCAAGCACCATCACGCATCAGGATCCCCTTTTCCGGAGCGGCGTGATCTTGCTCGTCCCATCCGGATTCCAAGTCGCACGGAACTCCGCCATCAGCGCCTCGCTGGGGGGCTTAGCGCCGGCAGCCCGCGCCCCCGCGGGCGGCCACTCGCCGGCGAGGACTTGCCCAATGGTTTCGCGGCGATCGTCAGAGGGTGGACAGGGAACGCCCGCCGCCTTGATCCTCGCGACCACACGCTGGCGCGCGGCTTCCTCGGCCGGGTCCTCCCTCGCCCGCCCTCGGCAGACATAGCCAATATTCTGGCCACGAGTCGTGATGGCCCACATGTTCGCATCGTGATCGAGCAGGTATTCGGCCGCCTGATAGCCGCCCGGAGCCGCAATGGTCGTCAATAAGGGCGTGTCTCCAAATCGACTCGCCCAATTTACGTCGGCTCCATGCTCCACCAATATCTTTACAGAATGAAGATGACCACCACTTACGGCGCCCGATAAGGGATTTATGCTATGCTCCGTGCCATTGGGATTGGCGCCATCCTGCAACAGTCGGGTTAGGTACCACGGGTCCCTCGCCTCCAACGCAAGTCGGATCGGCGAAGTATTTTCCGGGAAATCGGGAGAAACGTGTTCCGCGAGCAGTAGATCGACCATGCGCTTGTTCTGGCGGCCGATGGCCACGTTCAGCAGGCCCGCGTAGGTATGGTAGAAATCCGGGTCCGGCGCCGCTGTCGAGGCGAGACCCGGATCGGCTTCCAGCATCTGGCGCACGACCCGCTCGTCCCCGTCGAACACGGCCGTCATCAGCGCCCGCGCCTTGGAGTCTTGCAGGGGCGAAACGACGGTCCTCTTCGTCGGGAGGACCGTTCCGGAAGGGAATCCGGTGTCGAAGGCGAACGCGCTGGTGATGAGGAATGCCGTGGCGACCGCCATCATGCGCGTGAGGAAGCGGCCGCTCGCCAGCCAAGCACCATCACGCTCGGCCCACATCAGGATCCCCTTTTCCGCAAGGGCGGAAATCTGCTCGTACCGTCCGGATTCCAGGCCCTGCGGAAGGCCGCCATCAACGCCTCGCTCGGAGGTTTGGCGCCGGCGCTCCGGGCCTCCGCCGGCGGCCATTGGCCGGCGAGGACTTGCCGGACGAACTCCGGCCGAGGCGCCGGCGGACAGGGCACGCCGGCCGCTATGACCTTGGCCGCCACTCGCTGGCGGGCGGCTTCTTCCGCGGCATCCTTGCGCGGTCGAGCCAGGCAAGCGAGGCCTGCCGTTTCCCCACGCGACGTCACCGCCCACAGGTCCGCCCCATTCTCCATTAGATACTCAGCGACTTTTAATCCATAAGGCGAATTGATGGCGGCAAGAAGAGGAGTGTCTCCAAATTCTGTCGCCCAATTCACATCGGCTTTGTATTTAATAAGAATCTCAGTAGACCTAATATCTCCAATGGATGCGGCGGCTGAAAGCGGATTTATGCTATGCGTTGTGCCATCCGGATTGGCGCCAGCCTGCAACAGTCGGGTTAGATACCACGGGTCTCTAGCCAACAACGCAAGATGGATTGGCGAAGTGCTTTCCGGGAAATCGGGAGAAACGTGTTCTGCGAGCAGCAGGTCGACCATGCGCTTGTTCTGGCCGCCGATGGCCGCATTGAGCAGACCAATGTAGGTGTTGGCGAAATCCGGCCTCAATGCGGTTGTCGAGGCCAACCCAGGATCAGCGTCCAGCATCTGGCGCACGACCCGTTCGTCGCCGTCGAACACCGCCGCCATCAGCGTCCGGGCCTTGGGATCGGTCAAGGTCGAAAGCGCTTCCTTTTTGGTCGGGAAGTTGGTGCCGGATGGGAAGCCGGTGTC
>FTJU01000588.1_pt1 | contig 11917 bp, 11 predicted proteins | sample 1658961 | NCBI WGS metagenome assembly FTJU01 (sample SAMEA3914878, study PRJEB12502) | metagenome | biome: forest; material: soil | place: USA | collected 2012-03-12 | depth 0.3 m | reverse complement strand
CGCTACGCCACCCGGGTCAACGGCATCACCGACTACTTCCTCACCAAGCTGGACGTTTTGTCGAGTTTGGAGCGGGTGCCGATCTGCGTCGCCTACGACATCGACGGCAAGCGGGTCGAGCAGATGCCGACCACGCAGACCGAATTCCACCACGCCAAGCCGATTTACGAAGAGATGCCCGGTTGGTGGGAGGACATTTCGCATGTCGAGACGTTCGAGGAACTGCCCGCCAATGCCCAGGCCTATGTCTTGCGCCTGGAGGAGCTGTCCGGTGCCCGCATTTCCTGTATCGGCGTCGGACCGGGGCGTGACCAGACCATTGTCCGCCACGATGTGCTCGGTTGAGCGAAACAGCTGAACCGGTGCGCCCGTTCAGGTGAGCGGGTGGACATCCTCAGTGAAACCATCGCAGCCATCCGCACCGGCAGCCCGACCTCCGGACTGTTCATCCGGCACGCAATCGGGTGGTTCCCGGCGCGGGTTTCCATGTGGTGCTGAATTCGCCTTCGCCAAGGCTTTCAAACGTGGAATATGGCCAGGCCCCAGGTCGATACCGCCGCGCTGGATCCGGATGCCCTGCCCGAAATCCCCGAAATCACCGCGATCACCCTGGCGGAGTTGAATCAAGGCGTCGCGATGGCCGAGGACGCCGCGACTCGTGCCGCGCGTTCCGAGCAGTTGGGCGCGGCCGTTGTGGACTTCGATCCGCTGCCGTTCGACGAAGATGCCGCGACACGGTACGCAACGTTGGTGGCACTGGCCATGGCGGCGAAACCTGATCCCAAACCACGCAGGATGGACCTGCTGATCGCGGCGATAGCGTCCGCCCGTGGGCTGCCCCTTTATACGCGCAACGGCAAGGATTTCCGTGGGCTGGAGAGCATGCTCGAGGTCGTTGCGATCTGACGCGTAAACGTCAGCTGAAGGGGGTTTCGGGGCGGTCTTGGAGTTCGCCGTCGAGGTAGATGTCGACCTTTTCGTTGTAGAAGCACACCAGGCCCGCGATCTTCTGGCTCTCCGGCAGTGGGGTGCGGTAGCCCCACACGACGTCCGGATATTCCTTGCCGTCGAGGTGGACCGTCCAGTAGTCGGCGGTGCCCTTGTAGGGGCAGCTGGTGTGGGTGTCGGATGGCTGCAGCAGATCCATGCGGACATCGGTCAGGGGGAGGTAATACCGCGCGGGGAGGCCGGTTTCGAAGAGGATCCGAGGCGACTGCGAGTCGGCGACGGTGGTTCCGTCGATCGCTACGCGGATATGGCGGGAGCTGGCCAGGATATCGACGCGGGTGTGTGGATCGCGCGGGTGGACGTAGACGGGCTCGTCCTCTTCGAACCATTCGTCCATGGCGTTCCAGTCCAGGCGCACCAGGTCGTTCAGTTCGGTGAAGGGGGAGTCGTGATAGCGCACCGCGGCTCCGGTGGCGGTCGTACCGTCGACGACCACGTTGTATCCGGTCGCGGTGCCACGGCTCGGGGATTTCGCGCTGGTGCCGTTCGGCTCCAGTTTCGCATGCAGATCCGCGACGGGCAGATAGTAGGTCGGGTAGTACGGACTCTCCCAGACCAGGACCGGCCGGACGGTATCGGCGACCAACTGACCGCCGAGGTAGACCCGGACTCGCTTCTGGCTGGTCGCTACCTTGACTCGGCCACGCTTCTCATCGGTCATACTCTCCGACCGTACTCCGGCGCCGATCCGACCAGCCCGAATCGGCTACCGCGACGTGTGCAGATGCTGGGGCACCGACTTCTTCAGCGCCTCCAGCAGTTCCTTCAAATCGCCTTCCATCCGGGCCAACCGTTCGATATCGAAACCGGTGAGTCCCGCCGCCATCGCCGCGCCGAAGGCATCGCGGGCATGTGTCAAGCGGGTGCGTCCGGCCGGGGTGAGTTCGACGACGACGGCCCGGGAATCATCCGGATCCTTGCGTCGGGCGGCGTATCCGTCCGCGACGAGCTTGCCGATCAGCGCCGTTGCCGCCGGCTGTGAACATCGATCGATGCGAGCGAATTCGCTGACGCGGACCGCGCCGTGTTCGTCGAGCACCGCTAGTGCGCGCATCACGGCTCGCGGCAGATCGTCGCCGCTGACCACCCCGGCCAGCCGGGTCAGCCGGCCCGCGGTGACGAGAAGGTTGACCACGATGTCATCTGCTGTTGCCACCTGAGCCTGCTGCACACAATATTATTACATACGCTAACTATATATGGCCAGAATGGCGGTCACCTGCGCAAACGATAGCGATGCGGGGAAGCTGGACTCGCCGGGTTCATGCGCAACACTCTCGATTGAGAGAGGTTGCGGCGGCCGTGTCGTTTTCGGCGGATTTGGAGCGTTGTGGTGATCAGCTTGTGTGGCTGGTCGATTCCGGGATTGTGGTGAAGGAGACCGCTGCTTGGCTCGGGATCGCGCGGCAGCGCGCGTATGCGATCCTGCGGGCGAAGGGACGCCGGGTGGGCAAGCTTCGGGGAAGGGGCGGGTGGCGGACCTGGTGCTGATCCGGTCGGTGTTCGACAAGACCGGGTCGATCGAGCGAGCCGCGAGGTCGGTCGGTGTGGCTCATTCGGTCGCGCGGCGGATCCTCATCGAAGCCGGGCTGATCAGCGCGGCGAAGATGGTCTCCGGCAAGCCGGAGGCAAAGCAGCGGTTCCACGAGCTGATCGCCTCGGGACTCCTAGAAACCGCCGATGTCACCCGCATACGAAAAGAGCGGCCCCAATATCGAGATTGGGTAGCGCTTCGGTTTCGGGGCGCAGCTAGAAGTAGTCTTTCAGCATCTCGGTTGACCATGGAGCCTGGTGGATCTCGCCACGCGGCCCGAACTCCGCGAACCACGGCTTGATGTCCAGCACAGGAGTGCCGTCCACCGCGTCCAGCTCGGATACGTGCAGGTCTAAGCCGTCTACGCGAAGCAGTCGAGTGCGGGAAACCCCAAGCCAGTTGACGCGCCGCATATTTCGATGTCCAAAGATGCCGACCTTGGGCCATGCGGGGTTGTCGCGGGCACTGCGTGCACCGAGGTGCAGGTCCGTTGGATCGGTCAGGTGGAACCGGAACACGATTTCGAGGTGGCTGAACGCGTCCAAGCCCTGCACGGACTCTTCGGTGAACCGAGGATCATCTATGCGGATGATTGTCTCGGTACCTCCCCAGTGATCGTCTGTCGGTTCGCTTCGACCACCGATCACATGCGCGACCGGAACAACTTCGAACACTTCGTTTGTCATATGACCCCTGCCTAGGCTCTATTGGCGGCTAGATAAGCCACTGCCCGCTCATCGATCTCACTCACACCCGCAACATGCCGGTACGGCGCCACGGTTGCGCGTATATCGCGGGCAACATTCCTGGTGCGCCCCGACTGCACACCGTCCATTGCGTCGAGCGCGGATGTCCATGTTGTGCAAGCCTGTTCGAGTTCACCGCTGCGGGCCTGCACGGTACCGAGGTAGCCCAGGGTTACCGCATGGGTCCGGGTAAACGTCGTAGCTTTGCGTTTGCGGACGCTGAGCTGGAATTGTTCGGCCGCTCCGGCCAGGTCACCCGAATCGCGTAGCGCGCAGGCGGTTTCGTGTGCGAGGCTCGCTTCGGAGAAGAAGAACACCCGAGTCGGCTCATGATCGGAGTCGGTAGCGGTGGCAAGATCACGTTCTGCTTTGAGTAGGGCTTTCGCGGACTCGGCTTTCTGACCCGCTGCGCTCAATGCCTTGGCGTGCACAACCTTTAACAGCGCGCGTTCACGTGGACAGGCGGCTTGGTATCGGCTGCCGCTTATTGATGCTTCCGCAAGCTGTAACCCCTGTTGGGGTTGGCCGAGGTCGATGGCTTGATGTGCCATGGCGCGCAGAACGTGACCGGTAAGTGGGGCGTCATTTGCTTCGGCGGAAAGCTTGGTCGATGTGGCGAAGTAGCGCTGCGCGGCTGCGTGCTCGTCGTTGTCGAACGCCATCCACCCCGCCAGGTATGCCAATTCTCCTGCCGCTGCGAACATTTCACGACGCACGGCATCGTTGACAAAGGACCCTTTCAGGTACCTGGTCACTTCATTGGTCAAGTACTGGACAACCGCTGTCCGTCCATGCCCGCCGCCGAGTCGCTGGTCGATCTGGGAGAACAGGGCGATCACGTCTCGCACCGCGACTACATCGGCTCGGCCGACGTGCCGAATACCGGTCTCCTTGCCCGCCGCGACGGATGCCGCCCGGTCGAGCCACCCAGGGAGCAACACGGATGCGCTGACGGCTGTGGAGTATCCGACACGCAGGAAAGAGCGTCGTTCCACATCAGCCCTTCCGAGGTTGAGCAAGGTTACTACAGGGTCTTGGATGGCACCGAAACGCCTTTCGTACCACGCTATGACATCGGGGGTCTGCGTGCGCTGTCCGGTCTCGTAGTAGAAGAGCGCAGACTTGCTATAAGGGATCTGAGCAGCCAGCGCGGCCAGGGAAACCCCAGCGGCTTCGCGGACCGCTCGGAGCTGTGCGCCGACAATAGCGGCGGGACCGTCCATACCGTCGAATCTAGCCGTTTTGTGAACGCGTCCAGCCGTTTTGTGAACGCACTGTGGACGTCAACTCGTATTTTTCCGGACACCTCCCATGCTCAGCTAGATATGCGCCCGGAGAGACGACCCTCTCCCAGTCATCGAGAGTTTGTTTCAGGGGCCGGGCGGACCTAAGCCGCAGTCGACGCACCGGAGGTCGGCAGATGCCGAACAACGAGCTTCAACAACGCGACCCGCTCGTAGGCCACCCCGCAACTACACAGGAGCACCGGCCGAAAAGGTTGAACTCTTCGCAGAAGCGGTCCGGCAGTGGGGAACTGATCCAGCGTCGACCGAATCGTCCCGGTGTCGGGGTGTCGAGTCCTCCGACATCGGGCGTACCAACGGGAACCCCTCGAAGAAATTCTTGCCTCGGTCACCGGCAGTCAGATCATTCGAAAGGCCGTAACTGATGTTTAACCACCTGGTACTGATGACGCACGATGCTCCGCCGCCGGGACACACATGGACACGTGTGGAGGCGCGGGCGGTGGCACAGGCACACGAAGGTTGTGCTATCACCGCTTGTCCAGCTGAACGATTCGCCAAATACCCTCTCGCGCGGTCAGTTCCGCAATGTCGGTCGTGGTGTTCGCCGGAGCGGTTGTTGCAATCTTGTGGATAGCGTTCGTTGGGCTACCTCGGTTGATCGAATTCACTAGCTGTGAATGCCATCACCCGCCAGTAGTGCCGTACACCGTGCGTCAAGCGCACATGGCGACACAGCGGCTCATCGACTGCGACGCGACCACGTGTGCCGCCAAAGCCGCTGCGCTGCAAGTGCTCACCGAGGCCGGTCGTGCCACACCGGCAACAGAAGGGTGGAGACGATCAGCTTGACCGTTACCGAGGCCATTGCGCTGAACGGGTTGCCCACTGAGCGGGAGCCTTTCGATGTCTTGTGCGCCCGGATCGGCCTGACCGGGGCCAACTACGGACCGCGCTGGACAGCTGCGCCGGAAAGGACTTGCTAAGGCACGCATGGCGATGATTGGGCGATCACACGGCGCGGCCAAGCCCATCGAACAGGAAAGGAGGTATTCCCAATGGCTCTCGCTAGTCTCCCCCGAGGTCCTGGCCCGATAGCGGGCCCGCGCCCTCGACTGCGCCGCCGCGCCACCCATCGAGGACATCGAAGCCCCTCGCTACCCCGCAAAGATGTTGCGCTCCTTTTGGTTTGGCCGAACAGCTAGCCACACGAAGCCCCGCAGGCACCATTCACCGCCACTGACGCCCACATCGCCATGCAGCAGCACTGCCGATGCAGCGCCGGGCGGTGTCCGCGCAAGAAGGCCGCGTTCGGGGTCCTGATCGCCGCCGGTTACGCAGCGCCGGATCCACGTGCCGAGATGTACCTCATCGACATTGACCGGTGAGGACTGAACACCATGAAAACCTTGCCGCTGTACCCGGCGATGACCGCCGCCGGACTCCAACGGACGCGTGACTTTCAGGCGGTAGGCGTGAGCGGCCGGTGGGGCTGTCCGAACAACTGCGCATCACCGTGTGCGCGCTTGAAGAACAAATGCGCGTCATGCTCCCAGGTAATGGCGATGCCGCCGTGCATCTGCACCATCTCGGCCACGATGGTCGTGAACGCCTCCGAGCAGTGTGTCCGCGCGACCCAGACATCCTCGGCGGCGGAAGGGCCGTGCTCCGCCACGGCGACCGTCGCCGCGTACGACGCGGATTTGGCCGATTCCACCAGCACATACATATCCGCCATGCGGTGCTTGAGCGCCTGGAAGCTGCCGATCGGCCGTCCGAACTGCACGCGCGACTTGGCGTACTCGACCGTCAGCTCCAGACACCGTTGCGCGGCCCCGATCTGCTCGGCAGCCACTGCGGCCCAAGCGATTTCACGCAGGCGGGCGATATGTGTCGGATCCGTCGAACCGAGCTGTCGCGCGGGAACCGCCGCGAAGGTGATTTCGGCGAGCTTGCGAGTGGGATCCATGGTCGCGACGGCACGCCGGGTAACGCCCGCGGCACCCGACTCGACCTCGAACAGGCCGTTGGCAGTCACCACGACAAGTGTGTCGGCATGCAGCCCGTTCAGCACGTAATGCGCTGTGCCGGAAAGTGTTCCGTCTTCCGACTGCACACCGGGCTCGTCCCAGCCGCCGGAGCCCGCCCAGCACACCGCGATCGTCCGAGTGCCCTCGGCAACCTCGGGCAGCAGCCGCGCACACGCCGCATCGTCACCGGACAACAGCACCGCCTGCGCGCCGAGCACGGCCGAACCCAGCATCGGCACCCCGGCCAGCGTGCGCCCCAATTCGGTTATCACCAGCAGGGATTCGACCAGGCCGGCACCGAACCCGCCGTATTCCTCCGGAATCGCGAGCGCCGCGACGCCGACCTGTTCGCACAACAGCCGCCACAGCGTTTCGTCGTAGCCGAGTTCGGAATCCATTGCGGCGCGCACCGCCGCGGATCCGGCGTGCTTGGTGAGCAGCGCACGGACCGAAGCGACGAATTCCTGATGTTCGGTACTGGTTCCACCCGTCGCCCGACCACTACCCCCCATCGAATCGCTATGCGATGCGGTCATTTCGCACCTCGCAGCGCCCGGTCCCGAACCGCCTCATCGCGCAGTGTGCGGGCAATTCGGGAACGATGCATATCCGGTGTGCCCCAGGCTGATCGCAGCGCGGTCACCCTGGTCAACCACAGCGACAGGTCGTACTCGGCGGTGTACCCGATGGCTCCGTGCACCTGCAGGGCGGCCCGCGCCGCCCGATAGGCCGCATCACCGCAGGCGATCACGGCCGCCGAAACGTCTCGGCCGCGCGTGGCTTCACCCATTGTCAAGGCCGCCCGGTAGAGCAGGGGCTCGGCCAGATCCAGCCCGATCAGCACATCGGCCAACTTCTGCTTGAGCGCCTGGAATTCGCCGATCGGCTTACCGAACTGCTTGCGCTGCTTGGCATATTCGGTCGCCGCGGCCAGCAGCGCCCGTCCCGCGCCGAGCAGCTGCGCCGCATTGGCCAGCGCGCCGGTATCGAAGGCCGTCGCGCCGGCCTCGAGCACCTGCGCACCCTCGGCGACAACGGCATCGGATTCGACGACGAACAGCCGCCGCGCCGGATCGACCGACCGCACCGGCCCCGCGCGATGTGCGGTGCGGAGCTGATTGCCGTCCGCGATCAGCACCACGTCGGCGGCATCGGCATCCAATGCGACCGTGCCGTGCTCGGGTGAGGTGAATGCCAGCGTGCCGAGCGCCGATCCCTCCGCGAATTCGGGCAACCACCGCGCGGCCGGTTCGGTATCCGCAAGAGTTTGCAGCAGTGCCGGTATCGCGGCCGCAGTTTCGATCAGCGGCCCGGGCGCGGCGGCCCGGCCGATCTCCTGGAAGGCAACGACCAGATCGATCGGCTCCGCGCTGATCCCGCCGTACTGCTCCTCGACAGCCAGACCCAGCGCACCCGCATCGGCCAGCTGTCGGATGAGCACGCGGCCGGGCGCGGAATCGCCTGCGGCCCAATTGCGTACGGCGGCGGGAGTCCGTCCGGCCTCGAGCAACTTGCGCAGGCTGGTGCCGAAGTCGAGCTGTTCCGGGCTGAGCGCGAATCTCATCGGCTGCTCCCTCTCGGTAGTCCGAGCAGGCGCTCGGCGATGATATTGCGCTGAATCTCATTGGTACCGGCGTAGATCGGGCCGGACAGCGCGAACAGATAGCCGTCGGTCCACGGTCCCGATCGCTCGGCCGCGCCGCCGAGTACCTCCAGCGCGGTCTCGTGCATGGCGATATCCAGTTCGGACCAGAACACTTTGGTGATCGAGGATTCCGCGCCGAGCTTGCCGCCCTCGTTCAACCGGGTGACCGTGCCGAAGGTATGCAGCCGATAGGCCTCGCTGCCGATCCAGGCATCTACCACCGCATCTCGCTGTGCGGTATTGGTGCGGTCGCCGGTGTCGAGCCACAGATCGACGAGCCGCTGCGCGGTGGCGCTGAAGCGGCCGGGGGACCGCAGCGATAGTCCGCGTTCATTGCTCGACGTGCTCATCGCGACCCGCCAGCCCTCGCCGGGCGCGCCGATCACATCGCGATCGGGTACGAAGACATCGTCGAGGAAGATTTCCGCGAATCCGGGTTCCCCGTCCAACTGCGGAATCGGCCGTACCGAAACCCCCTCCGCGGACAGCGGGAACATCACATAGGTGAGTCCGTGGTGTCGCCCCCGGCGGCTGCGTTCAGGCCCGGAGGCGGCGGCATCCCCCGCATCGGACACGGCCTCGGGATCGCTGCGGAACAGCCCGAATGCCCAGTCCGCGAACGCTGCTCGCGAACTCCAGGTCTTCTGACCGCTCAATAGCCAGCCACCGGTTGTGCGCCGCGCGGTCGAGCGGATACCGGCCAGATCGCTGCCCGCCTCCGGCTCGGACCAGGCCTGTGCCCAGATGTCCGCACCGCGCGCCATCCGCGGCATGATCCGCTCCAACTGCTCCGGCGTGCCGTGCTCGAAAAGTGTCGGTGCCAAAAGGAAGATGCCGTTCTGACTGACCCGCCCCGGTGCGGCCGCGGCGTAGTACTCCTGCTCGAAGAGCACCCACTCCAGCAGCGAGGCATCGCGCCCGCCGTACTTCTGCGGCCAGGAGACGACCGAAAGCCGCGCCTCGGCGAGCGTGCGTTCCCATTCGCGATGCGCCTCGAACCCCGCCCGGGTATCCATCGAGGGCAGCGGTTTCGCGGGCTTATTGGTGGCAAGGAATTCGCGAACTTCCCGCTGGAATTCCTGAGTCGCCTGATCGAAATCCAGATCCACTACGTTGTCCCGTTCTGTTCGGACGTCGACTGGGTGGCCGCCGTCGCGGTGGCCTTCATCGACTTTGCGTTCATACCGCCCAGCGAATCCGCGCCGACCTCGGCATTGTGCGCATGCGCGAAGTGGTGCAGGCCGAATACCGAATCCATACCGGTCCGCATGCCCATCAGATCCTCGGCCTGATTGACCGCCTTCTTGGTCAGCGCGAGCCCGAATCGCGGCATGGTGGCGATCTTTTCGGCCAGTGCCAGGGTTTCGGACTCGAGCTGGTCGCGCGGTACGACGCGATTGACCATGCCCCATTCCTTGGCCTGCGCCGCATCGAAGCGGTCGCCGGTGAACAGGAACTCCTTGGCCGCGCGCGGACCCATCACCCACGGATGCGCGAAGTACTCCACACCCGGAATACCCATGCGCACAACGGGATCGGAGAAGAACGCGTCATCGGAGGCGATGATCAGATCGCAGACCCAGGCCAGCATGAGCCCGCCCGCGATGCAGGCACCCTGCACCATGGCAATGGTGGGCTTGGGGATTTCCCGCCAGCGTCGGCACATGCCGAGGTACACCTCGAGCTCACGCGCGAAACGCTGGTCGCCGCCGACCTTGTCGACGTGATCCCACCAGAGTGCGGCCTTGTTCTGATAGCGCACATGGTGATCACGGCCTGGAGTGCCGATATCGTGCCCCGCGCTGAAGTGTTTTCCGTTGCCCGCCAAGACGATGACGCCGACCTCGGAATCCTCGACCGCGCGCTCGAAGGCGGCATCGAGGGCGTAGGTCATCACCGAATTCTGCGCATTGCGGTAGTCGGGGCGGTTGAGCGTCACAATGGCGACCCGCCCGCGCCGCTCATATGTGACGACGTCCGGCTCGTAGGGAATCCCAGCTTCGTCGGACATTACGACTTCTCCTCACGTAGTTCACGTTTCAGCACTTTTCCGGCCGCGCTGTAGGGCAGTCGGTCCCGGAATTCGATGAACCGCGGCGCCTTGAAATTCGCCAGCACGGCGCTCGCATGTGCGCGCACCTGCTCCTCGGTGAGCACCACACCGGGCTTGCGCACCACGAATGCCTTACCCACCTCGCCCATTCGGGTGTCCGGCACCCCGATGACCGCGGATTCGGCGACCCCGTCGAGCCGGGCCAGGGCCTGTTCCACCTCCGCCGGGTACACATTGAATCCGCCCGAGATGTACATATCCTTGAGCCGGTCGGTGATCTTCAGATAGCCGCGCTCATCGATCGTGCCGATATCGCCGGTATGCAGCCAGCCCTCGGTATCGATGGTTTCCGCGGTGCTTTCCGGATCGTTGAGGTAGCCGAGCATGACATTCGGGCCGCGCAACAGGACCTCGCCCTGTGGACTCAGCCGCAGTTCGAATTCGGCGATCGGCCGGCCACAGGTGCCCGCGATGGTCTCGGCATCGTCGTCCGCGCGGCACATGGTGCCGAATCCGGCGGCCTCGGACAGTCCGTAGCCGGTGATGACGACATCGAAGTCGAGTTCCGAACCCATGCGCTCGACCAGCACCACGGGTACGATCGCGGCGCCGGTGACGGCCACGCGCAGGGTGCTCAGGTCGTAGTTGTCCCGGTCCGGGAAGTCCAGGATGGTCTGGTAGATGGTCGGCGGTCCGGGCAGTACCGTCACCTTCTCCTCGCCGACCAATCGCATGGTCACCGGCACATCGAAGGTTGCCTGCGGGATGATCGTCGCGCCGGTCACCAGGCACGCGAGAATGCCCGCCTTGTATCCGAAGTTGTGGAAGAACGGGTTGACGACCAGGTAGCGATCCGAGTCGGTCAGCGTGGTGCATTCGGCCCACGCCCGCACCACCGACAGCGCTTGCCGATGCGCGACCAATGTGCCCTTGCTGCGTCCGGTGGTGCCGGAAGTGAACAGGATGTCGGAAATGTCTTCGGGGTCAACGGCTTCGGCGCGTTTGACGGCATCGGCCAACGGAACGGATTCGGCTATTTCCGCAAGCTGCGACCAGTTCAGCGCGGCGGTATCGGTGGTATCCGACTCGACCGGAATGACCACCACGGTATCGATATGCAATTCCGGTGCGGCGGAGCGCAATTCGGCCAACCGGTCCCGGCCGAGGAAGGTTCCGGCAATGAACAGTGCCTTGGCTTCGACCCGTTCGAGCACGTCGGCGGCCTCATCCGCGACATATCGCGTATTCAACGGCACCAACGCCGCGCCGGCGTAGTGGGCGCCCAACGCGGCGATTACCCAGTGGTAGGTATTCGGCGCCCACATGGCGACCCGATCTCCCGACCGCACGCCGCGAGCGATCAGTGCCCGCGCCACCTCCTGCACCGCCGTCAGCAACTGCGCCCAGTCCAACCGCACGTCGCCGTCGCCGAGGGCGGGCGCGGTGGCGAAGGTGCGCGCGGCATCGTGCAGTGCCGTGGGTGTCGTTTGTGCAGGGGTTGTCACGGTTGTCCTCACCGTCGGCGGGGTCTTTTGCTGCTCTCGCTCGATAAAAGCGGTCGGGCTCTAACAAAGCAAGTGCTTGGTAGGTTATCCTACCGGCGTGGTTGCGATCCAGGCATCAGATTCCGACAAGGGGGTCGGGCCCACGGGGGGTG
>FTJU01000379.1_pt2 | contig 11936 bp, 11 predicted proteins | sample 1658961 | NCBI WGS metagenome assembly FTJU01 (sample SAMEA3914878, study PRJEB12502) | metagenome | biome: forest; material: soil | place: USA | collected 2012-03-12 | depth 0.3 m | reverse complement strand
AGCGACTCCAGGAATTCGGCCGGGTCGGCAGCCTCCCGCTGCCAGTCGAGCAACTGACGCATCCACGCCATATCGTCGACTTCGGTGGAGTCGTTGGAATGCTTGCCGCGAGTCTCCTTGTAGCGCCAGTGCGCGGCGATGCCGAATTCGGCGGTCCGGTGCATGTCCTGCGTGCGGATCTGCACCTCCAGCGGCTTACCGTCGGGGCCGACGACGGTGGTGTGCAGCGACTGGTAGACGCCATAGCGCGGCTGGGCGATGTAGTCCTTGAACCGGCCCGCCATCGGCTGCCACAGCGAATGCACCACACCGACCGCCGCGTAGCAGTCGCGGACCTCGTCGCACAGGATGCGAATGCCGACCAGGTCGTGGATATCGTCGAAGTCCTTACCCTTGACGATCATCTTCTGGTAGATCGACCAGTAGTGCTTCGGGCGACCCTCGACGATCGCGTTGATCCGTGACGCCGCAAGGGTATTCACGATTTCGGCGCGCACCCGCGCCAGGTAGGTATCGCGCGATGGCGCGCGGTCGGCGACCAGGCGCACGATCTCGTCGTACTTCTTCGGGTGCAGGATCGCGAACGCGAGGTCCTCGAGCTCCCATTTGACCGTGGCCATACCGAGGCGGTGCGCCAGCGGCGCGATGACCTCGAGGGTTTCCTTGGCCTTCTTCGCCTGCTTCTCCGGCGGCAGGAAGCGCATGGTGCGCATGTTGTGCAGGCGGTCGGCCACCTTGATCACCAGTACGCGCGGGTCACGCGCCATGGCAATGATCATCTTGCGGATGGTCTCGGCCTCGGCGGCGGCACCCAGGTTGACCTTGTCGAGTTTGGTGACGCCGTCGACCAGATGTGCGACCTCGGCGCCGAAGTCCTGGGTCAGCTGCTCGAGTGAGTAGCCGGTGTCCTCGACGGTGTCGTGCAGCAGCGCCGCGACCAGCGTGGTGGTGTCCATGCCGAGTTCGGCGAGGATATTGGCCACCGCGAGCGGGTGGGTGATGTAGGGGTCACCGGACTTGCGGAACTGATGGGCGTGGCGCTCGTCGGCCACGTCGAAGGCGCGCTGCAGTAGCGTCAGATTCGCCTTCGGATACAGCTCACGGTGCACGCTCGCCAATGGTTCGAGCACTGGTTTGACCGCAGCGATGCCACGCTGGCCGGTCATGCGCCGGGCCAGGCGGGCGCGTACCCGCCGCGAGGCGGAGGTCGGGACCGCAGCTGCGGTGCCCGGCTGACGCGCCGGTGCGGCATTGCCGCTCACTTGCGGTTTCGGCGTCGTGACAGCCGGGGTGGCCGCACCATTCGACCGCGGGGCGCCTGCCGATTGCTCGACATTCGCCTCGCCAAGATGCTGAGTCATGCCACCGCCTCTCCGCGCCGCGATCGGACCACAGTATCCGACCGCTGCCAACCACCCAGACCACAACTTTAGTCCGAGCGCAGGGCACCTGCCGCCCCGAGGTTGCCGAGTCGGAAATGCCCCGATTGTGCACGGGTGAATCACGACACCCGGAAAGTCCGGGGCGATAACGAACGGAGCCTGCGAAGATTGCCCTATCGGCTGGTGAAGGGGCCGACGGATGCGGGATCGGCCGTCGAAGTCCGGATCGAGTGGGGCGTGGAAGATATCCAGCACGGTCGGGGTGATATCGGCCAGGGAGGAGCTGGAGCTGGTCGCGCCGGGCAGGAAGTTCGGGCCACGTGCGATGACGAAACTGGCTGTCTCGTCGGGGGTTTGACCGCCGTGGCCACCCTTGGGCCGGTGTCCGTGGTCGGTGGTGACGAGGATGGTCCAGCGTTCGCCAGGGTTAGCACGCGCACGGGCGTCAACGGCGGCGACTATGCGGCCGACGACGGCGTCGATGCGGGTGACGTCCGCGCGATATTCGCTGGATGCGCCGCCGTGCTGGTGACCGGCGAGATCGACCTGGCCGAGATGGGTGAAGAGGAAGTCAGGCGCATATTTGATGATGGCCGTGACGACGCCGTCGGTGGTGGCGGCGTCGGTGGCGCTCTCGTTGTCGTCATCGGCGGCGAGGGGGTGGAGATGACGACAGCGGCGCGCGGATCGCCGCTGGCGGTCATGGTGGCGATCTGATCCCAGGCTGTTCTCGGTCGCGCTGCGAACCACACGGTACGTTCTCCGCATGACGATCGCCCGGTCACTGCTGCTGTTCGCCCTCGCCGCACTCGCCGAGATCGGCGGCGCCTGGCTGGTCTGGCAGGGCTGGCGGGAACATCGCGGGCTGCTCTGGATCGCCGCGGGCGTACTCGCACTGGGCGCCTACGGCTTTGTCGCCACCTTTCAGCCGGACCCGAACTTCGGCCGCATTCTGGCCGCCTACGGTGGCGTCTTCGTGGCAGGCTCACTCGCCTGGGGCATGATCGTCGACAAATTCCACCCCGACCGCTGGGACTACCTCGGCGCTACCCTCTGCCTGCTCGGTGTCGCCGTCATCATGTATGCCCCGCGCGACTGAACAGGGAAAGCCCTGACGCGATGCGCTATTCGTCGAGACCGAATGCCCCGATGGCGCCGCGGCGGCCGGTGGCTTTGCCGCGACGGCGTTCGGTGGTCCGGGCCAGACCGGGGATGGCGGCCAGGATGCGGTTCAGAAGGAGGCGGCCACCAGAGCCACCGCGGCAACCGTCTCGACCATGCAGTAGAACCAGTTGGGGTAGAAGGCGAGTCGGTCATCGACCACCGCGGATACGATGCGGCCGAATGCCATACCCCCAATGCGATACCGATGGTGACCAGGATTCCGGTGCGCAGAAGTCCATCATGGGTCGCCGCCACCGCCAGCATCGCCGCCATCGCGAGACCGAATCCGCCGTAGACGGCGCGTATCTCGTAGCGCGCTGCCGGTTGCTCGAGGTGAACTCCGAAGGGGCGGGTCAGCGCAGCGGGTGCCGCGAGGGCGTACACACCCATCGCGAGGAAGAACACGCCGACGACAATATCTACCGCAATTGCCAAGGGAGACCTCCTGTTCGAGCCACAAGGCCAGCTTGCTCGACCAGAGCACACACCCACTTCCGAAAACGTGCGGTCATTCCCCGTTGTGGTGCAAGGAACGCCGGGCTACGATCGCCCAATCCGATTGCGTCCCGGGAACACTGATCGTGACCAGCAGCAATTCACCATTGCGCCGACTGCCGATCCCCTTCCACGCCGGCTGGTGGCCCAGCCGGACTGACGGCTACCGTTCGACGAACCGACGGCAGCCGTCCCGCCCGCCAAGCAGACCTACGGTATCGAGCCAACGTTCGAGCTGGCCGAGCTGCCACAGATCATCGATCTCCACCAGTACCGCGAGGAACGACAACTGGGCGGCGGACAGCTCCGATGCGACACTGATTTGCGCCGGAAAGGCTCTGTGCAGGAAGGAAATACAGTCGTAGTGCACGGTGCTAGGATTCGCGGCCCAGGCCGCTGCGATCGCGGCGGGTAGCAGCGTCTCGAAATCATCTACCCGGCTGACGAGTTCGCGGATGACATCGTGGCGCAGCCAGCCGTCCTGTCCAGGCAGATGGCGATCGAACCACCGATCGATGACTTCTGGGTGCTCGAGCGCGGCCAGCAGTTCATCGGTGGCACGCCGCTCGGCGGCGAACGCGGGCGCGAGCGCGGCGCAGGTGCGCACACCGGGATGGTCATCGGTGAGCAGGCGCTCCGGACGGCCGCCATTCAGCCCGGAAATCCTTGCGGCAGTGGCTCGTTCGACCGGATCGGACCTGGTCGGCGCGATCTCGTCCAGCCGTCGCAGCAGCGCGATCCGCTGGTCTGCATAGGCCGGAAGTGCGGTGAGCTCGATCAACGCCCGCAGCGCGGCCATGCGCACCGTCACATCCGGATCGTCGACCAGTGGATCGACCGCCGCGATCACGCCGGGAACGACCGCGCGACAGGCGATCTCGTCCCTGGCCCGCATCGCCGCGCGGAAGACGTGGTCATCGATGGCCGCGAGCAAGCCGGGTGGCGTCGGAGCATGTTCCACCAGAAGGGCATTCGCCGGATCGGGCCCCAACTCCAATAATCCGGCACGCCGATTCGCTTTGACGCGCTGCAGATCCTCCTCGGTGCGGCCGGGCGGATAGGCCTCGGCATATAGCTGCGCAGCGGAGATTCCGGAACAACACCCCTGCGCGAAGACCTCGAGGTTGTCCAGTAGCGCCACACGCAGGGATCGCGGACCCGGATCCCACGGCAGGATGTCCTCTACTTTCATCTCGGTATGCGGACGCGCCAGCAGTTCGGCGACGATCGCGACGAACGGCGCGGTCGCGGAGTACACACTGCCCTCATGCAGTAGTGCGGCGTCGAGATAGCCGACAGCGTCGACACAGGCGTCGGCATCGCCGTCGATCAGCGCCCGCAGGTGCGCCGGGGCATCCGCCGCCGGGCCGTAAGCATGTTCCAGTTCGGCCCAATCGACATCGGCTATCGCCCGCAACACCGGATCCATCGAATTGATCATGCTGCAGGCGAGCACGTCGATCAACCCGAGCGAAACACTTGCGTTACCGGGCGGACTACGGCGCGGATTCCAGATGATCGCCGATCAGCATGGTTCCCGGTCCGCGGCGCGCACCGGGACCGTGCCGCCAGTACACATTGTCAGCGGTGAGCGGCGCGCCGCAGTCACGGCAGACGACCACCCCGGATGTCGGCTGTCCGCAATCGCGATGCACGACCAGCGCGGGTGGCCCTGTCGAGCCGGCCAGCCATTTATCGCCCCACGAGATGAGCATCGTGAGCACCGGATACAGATCGCGCCCCTGCTCGGTGAGCACATATTCGTGGCGCACCGGATTCGTCTGATAGGCCCTGGCCTCGACGATCCCATACTGCCGCAATGCATCCAGACGCGCGGTCAGCACGTTGGAAGCAATGCCGAGGTCGCGGCGGATGTCCTCGAACCGGTTCACCCCGACGAACAGGTCGCGCAGGATCAGCGGCGTCCACCGCTCCCCGACCACGTCGAGCGTTCGCGCGATCGAGCACACAATGTCGGACATGGCAGCTTTGGACACCAACTCATTCTAGTCCATTGCGTTTTGCAAGTTACTCCGATACGTTGCGAATCATGGAAATAGCCGAGTGTGAAGGCGTGATCGAGACAATGCCCGATGCGGTGGCGCGGTTTCGCGAGGCGACGGAGACCAGCGATTTCGACGCGCTGATGACGACCCTCGCACCTGATGCCGCGTTGACCTCGCCGCTGTCCGGCAGATTGGTCTTCCGCGGTCACGCCGATCTGCGCATCCTACTCACCGCGGCATACGGCAGCCTCGGCCGGCTGCGCTGGACCGAGCAGATCGGCGACGGTACGCGCCGAGTTCTGCTGGCCGAGGCTGCCGTCGGGCCGTTCCGGATGACCGAGGCCATGATCCTCGAATTGGCCGCCGACGGCCGCATTCGCCGACTCGAACCGCACCTGCGGCCCTGGCTACCGCTGACCCTGCTCGCGGTGCTGCTGGGGCCGCGCCTGCTTCGTCATCCAGGCGTCATGCGGCACGCGCTATCGCGCTTCGACCAGCCCGTCGCCGGTTAGTTCCAGACGCCTCGTCACCCCGATATCGTCGAGGAAGCGAGGATCGTGGCTGACGACGATCAGTGCGCCCTCGAAGTTGGCCAGGGCCTGGGTGAGGTGATCGAGGCTGGGCAGGTCGAGGTTGTTGGTCGGCTCATCGAGCAGCAACAGCTTCGGGGCCGGATCGGCGAGCAGGAGCATGGCCAGGGCCGCACGGAGGCGCTCACCGCCGGACAGGGCCGATGCCGCGACATCGGCGTCGGCGCCGCGGAACAGGAAGCGGGCCAGTTGGGCTCGAATCTGTTCGGCCGCGGCATGCGGCGCGGTCGCGGCGACATTCTCGAAGACCGTGCGCTGCTCGTCGAAAATATCGAGGCGCTGCGGAAGCATCCGCCACGGCACCTGCGGTGGTTCGGCGGCAATGCGTTGCAGCAGTGTGGTTTTGCCGGCACCATTGCGGCCGGTCAGTGCGATCCGCTCCGGGCCGGAGACCCGCAGTGTCACCATCGGACCGCAAGCCAGTCCGACCTCCTCGATACCGATGACGTCCTGGCCCGGGTAGAGCCGGGTATCCGGTAGATCGATCCGGATCTGTCGATCGTCACGCAACAGATCCTCCGCCTGCTGCAACTGCCCCTTCGCCGTGTCCAGCTTGTCGATGTGGTTGTTGCGCAGTTTTCCGGCCGACACCTGTGCCGCCCGCTTGCGTGCGCCCATGACGATCTTCGGCTCGCGTTTGTTCTCGAACATCTTCTGCCCGTAGCGCGCTCGGCGATCGAGTTTGATCCGGGTCTCGACCAGTTCGCGTGCCTGTTTGCGAACATCACTACGTGCGTCCCGGATCGCGGCGCGTGCCACCTCCTGCTCAGCCTCGATTATCCGCTCGTATTCACTGAAGTTGCCACCGAACAAACGCAATTCACTATGCCGCAGTTCGGCGATGGTGGACATGCGCTCCAGCAGCTCGCGGTCGTGGCTGACCGTGAGAACGGTGCCGGAGAATTGCGCGATGACCTCGTAGAGGCGTTGGCGGGCAACTTGATCCAGGTTGTTGGTCGGCTCATCGAGCAATAGCACGTCCGGTTCGCGCAGCAGCTCGGCGACCAAGCCGAGCAGCACCATTTCGCCGCCGGAGAGGGTTTCGAGGTGACGGTCCAGCTGTTCGGTCGAGTCGGCTAGGTAGTGCAGGCCGAGCCGGCCGAGCAGCGCGATGGCACTCTCCTCGACATCCCACTGCGCGCCGACGATATTGAAGTCGGATTCCTCGCCGCTGCCGGATTCGATGCGGTGCAATGCCTTTCGCGTTTCCGCGATGCCCAGCACGGCGTCGACACGCTGACCGTCGCCGAGGCCGAGGTCCTGACGCAGATATCCCAGCCGACCGGTGACCGTGATCGAACCGCGCGCCGGTGTCAGCTCACCCGCGATCAGCCGCAGTAGGGTGGATTTGCCCGCGCCGTTGCCGCCGACCAGGCCGAGGTGGCCCGGTCCGAGCACCGCGTCCAGACCTTCGAAGACGGGCGTACCATCGGGCCAGGAGAAAGTAAGATCGGAAAGAGACAGATTGGTCATGTGAACCCCAGAGGTCGCGCGGAAATACGGCGCACACGATGCGGGCCGCCCGAGTGGCTACCTCATGAGAGCAACGACATGACTCCGATCAACGGGGATAAGACCCGTCCAGATTAAACACATCCGCGGATGTTTGCCACTGATATTTGGATCACACCCTACGGCCGGAACACCGCGGCGGCTCCGAACTCATCGGCCGCCACCTCGACTACAGGGTCCGTGGTCCCTGAGCCACCACCGAATTCACAGCAAGATGTCGAGCCAACCAGCATCTACATCGGCGCTAACCGATCGCGCCGATGGGCCGCGCGATCTCATTCGCAAGCGGATAGGGCCGCTCGACCGGAAGGGCGGCCGCAGCCAGCGATAGTTGCCCGGCGGTCACCAAGTCATGGATTCGCCGCGCCTGGTCGGTCACATCTCGAATCCCACTGATCCAGGTATCCACATACGCATCGACGGCCTCGCCACTCAGGCCGACTTGTAGCGATCGGCGGTTCAGAGGTCGGTGATGCAGATCGCGTTCGGGATCCCATTGGATCCGAACCGGACTCGCCCGCAGCCGCTGCGCCCATTCGCGGCGATCCGAATACAGTTCCGGCACATAGTGACTGAGGCAGCCCCGCCGCAGCGCCCACTCGAATCCGGTGCGGGTCATAGTGATCGCGAGTACGCGCTCCTGCCCCGGCTTGCGGGCCCATCCGCAGCGATACATCATCCACAGGAATGACGGTTTGATCCACGTCATTCGCTCCCGTTTGAACGGTGGCACGAAAGTCCCTGCGGCAAGGGCGGGCTCGGCGATCTGCTGCGAATATGCTTGATAGACAACCACTGTTGTGTCGTCGTACGAAGCGCAGATCTGCCGCATCGGCGCGGAATCAACCACACCGCGATCTTGGCACGTCGAAGTCGAACGTGCAAACGCAACGAACCGCGGACGAACTTCCTAGACTCGCACGACCGAGGTCAGCGGGTAATCACCTTGGCGATCTCGTCCGTTTAGGAAACCCAATTCCAGAACGACTGCGGCCGCTACGATTTCGGCTCCGGCGGTCTGGAACAGGCCTGCGGCCGCGGCCAAGGTGCCACCCGTGGCCAAAACATCGTCGAGCAGCAGAATGCGCCGGCCCTTCAGGTCGACACCGTCGGCCGGAATCTCGAGCGATGCGGTGCCGTACTCGAGGCTGTACTCGCGCGAGACGACCGGCGGCGGCAACTTCCCGGCTTTGCGCACCGCCATGACACCGGTGCCCAGCGTCGCGGCGACGCCGGCTCCGATGATGAATCCGCGAGCGTCGACACCCGCGACGAGATCGGCATCAGGCGCGCACGCCGCGAGGCAGTCGATAACGGCCCGGAAACCCTCCGGATCGGCAAAAACCGGGGTGAGATCGGCGAAGCGAACGCCAGGAGAGGGGAAATCATCGCGCCAGCGGGTCAGGCGTTCGACCAGCTCGGCCGCCTTACCTGTCCGCTCGGCTAGGACGTCGTCCGATTCCACCGCCGCATGCTTGCTCATCGACACCTCTCCATGGTTACTCACCCACCAACACCTGTCACCGCCGCAACACCCAGCGGTCCATATTCCAACCGGTGCCCGCCTGGGTGGGTCCGGCTATGCCGTTCTGCAGGCCGTCGCCGAACGCGATGGTGCGGGGCGTGACGAACAACGGAATGCTCGGCATCTCCGCCCACAGCAGGTTCTCGGCCTCGGTGCGCAGATTCAGCGTTGTGGTCGAGTTGTCGTCGCCCGCAAGCTGATCGGTGATCGAATCGTAGCGGCCGTTACCGAAACGACCGAAATTGAGCCCGCTACCGGTGCGCAACGCGCTGGTAGCGGCCACACCGGTCCCGGATCCGGCTGGACCCGGCGCTGATGCGCTGCTGCCGAGGACGGCGTCGACTTTGCCCTCGGTGAGCTGGGAAGGCGTGAAATCGGCTGATCCGGCGTCCACCACATTGATTCCGGCGGGTTTGCATGCATCCGCGATCATCTGCACGGTCTGCGTGCGCCGATCGTCGGGCTTCACATATCCGATCCGAATGGCCGGCTTAGCCGCACCGGTGGCCGACGCCGCGGTCGCATCACCGCCACGGTACTTCTCGGCAGCGCCGACAACGTTCGGGTAGTACAGCGAATCCTGCTGTGTTATACGAGAATTCAGCACCCCGGTGCCGAGACCGGTCTTCGGTGCGTCCTTGGCCTTGCCGAGCTTGTCGAACAGTTCCTGTCGCGGCACACAGAATGCGAAACCCCGCCGCGCATCAGCTGAAGCGAATACTCCCGAAGTACCGAGCACCAACTGCTCGGCACCGCGCCCCGGCACGGTTCGCACCGAGAATCCGCCCAGATTGATGTCTTTCACCGATCCGGCGCCGATATCGATGACCCCGACCGCGTTGTCACCGACCTTCGCCCTCAGGTCGGCGGTCTTCGGATACACCACGATCCGCCCGGTCTCGGGCTTATTGCCCCACCAGCGCTCATTGGCGACCAGCACCAGCCCGTCCTTGGCGGAGTAGGAATCGATCCGATACGGCCCTGACGACGGGAACCGCGAAAGATCGATCTTGTCCGCGCCGATCGTCCACCCGTTATTCCAGAAATCGGCAATCCGCTGCAGCGACGCCTGATCACCGGACTGGACGGCGGTCACCACATTCGGCACATTCGCCACCCGCGCCGCCACATGCGCGGGCATCAACTCACCCGCGGTGAACAGGTTGCGCCATGGCCGATAGTGGTGGTCGGCACGGAAGACGACGGTGGCGTCCTTGGATCCGGGTTGACAGTCCACCCGCTCGATATCGGCGTATCCGGCGGTGCTCGCGGCATCGAACAGCGGAACCTGGCCACGGTCGCCGGGTTTGGTGTAGCGGCCACTGCGCGCGGCCCAGGCGAGCACCAGATCGTCACATGACGTCGGCACTCCATCGGAGTACACCCCGTCCGCATTGAGCCGGTACTGCACCGTCTGCGCCTCGCCTGGCACCTCTTTGGCGGTGCCGATATCGGTGTCCGCGACCTGCTGACCATCCGGTCCGGTGTAGAAGAACCCGGTCAGCACCCGCGCGAACACCGCAGCCGAGCCGCTGCTCGCACCGAGTGTGGTGCCACCGTTGTAGCTGGCGATCACCGCGTCGACGGCATAGCCGATGGAGGGCACCTGATTCTGGCTGGAGCACCCGACCACCACTGTGGCCACCGCGGTGCCCGCAGCCACCGCTCCGATCAGACGTGCCGCTAGCGACTGCTTCATATATGCAAACCCCTGCCGTCGGCTGTCAGTGCCTGCGCTTGTTCCGCTTCCCGCTCGGCCGGGCGCCCGGACGCGGAGTCTGTCCGGGTTCGCGCTCAGGACTCGCACCCACCCCCCGGCCGGTCGCCGCGTACGCGCGACGCTCCGCTTCGGCGCCCGCACGCGCCGACGCCAGTCCGGCTCGCTTGTTGAGCACCTTCTTGGTGTGTGCCGCGACCGGACCCCATCGCTCCTTGATCGACACCAGCAGCGGTACCGCGAAGAAGATCGACGAATACGCACCGACGATCATGCCGACCAACTGCACCAGTGCGAGATCTTTCAGCGTGCCGACGCCGAGCAGCCAGACCGCGATCACCAGCATGCCGACAATCGGCAGAATGCCGATGACCGTGGTGTTGATCGACCGCATCAACGTCTGGTTCGCTGCGAGATTCGCCTGTTCGGCATAGGTGCGCCTGCTCGTATTGACCACGCCGCGGGTGTTCTCCTCGACCTTGTCGAAGACGACAACATTGTCGTAGAGCACATAACCGAGGATGGTCAACAGACCGATCACCGCGGCCGGTGTCACCTCGAAGCCGACCAGCGAGTAGATGCCCGCCGTGACGACCATATTGAAGAACAGCGAGGCGATCGCCGCGATCGACATATCCCGTTCGAAGCGGATCGCGATATAGACCATGGTGAGCGCGATGAACACGGCCAGCGCGATCAACGCCTTCTTGGTGATCTGGCTACCCCAAGTCTCGCTGATCTCGGCGATGCTGATCGCATTGCGGGAGACGTTGCCGTCCTTGTCCTTCGGCTGGAAGGCGTTGAACAGCGCGGTCTGCAGCGCGTCGGTCTGGGCGGCGCTCAGGGTGTCCGAACGGACCTGGATGGTCTCCGCCGAGCCGGATCCGACCTTCTGCACCGTCACCGGCGCGTGGCCGATGGTCTGCGAGTAGATGTCCTCGACCTTCTGGGTGGTGGCCGCGCCCGCCGCGGGCATCTGGATACGCGATCCGCCCGCGAAGTCGATGCCGAGGGTGAATCCGCGAATTCCGATGCTCAGCAACGAGATCAGAATGAAGACCGCGGTCAGGGCGTAGTAGAAACGACGCCGACCGACGATCTCGAATCCACCGGTACCGGTGTAGAGACGCTCGAAGACGCTGTGCTTGGGGGGCTCGAAATCGTTCACCTCTTGGGCGAACGGCTCCAGGGTCGAGTTGAGCTCACCCGTCACCGGATCGCTACCCCTCATGGAATCACTACGCGATGCTGTACTCATCGTGCCGTCTCCTTAACCAGCGCCTCGCCGGCCCTACGCTCCCTGGCCACTTCCTGAATCGCACCGAGCCCGTTGACCGACGGCTTCGCCCAGAACGACGAGCGAGAGGCCAGCATCATCAGCGGCGCGGTCACCAGGTAGAGCACGATCACGTCGAGCACGGTAGTGATACCGAGAGTGAACGCGAAGCCCTTTACCTGACCGGCGGCCAGGATGTAGAGCACCACCGAGGCGATGAGGCTGACGGTCTTGCCGGAGAGGTTGGTGCGCTGGGCCCGCTGCCAACC
>FTJU01000187.1_pt1 | contig 11978 bp, 13 predicted proteins | sample 1658961 | NCBI WGS metagenome assembly FTJU01 (sample SAMEA3914878, study PRJEB12502) | metagenome | biome: forest; material: soil | place: USA | collected 2012-03-12 | depth 0.3 m | reverse complement strand
GCCAGTTCGACGGGTGCATCGAACTGGCCGACGAGGTGAAGAACACCCATGGTCGGAGCATTGCCGGTAGCGTGCAATGCCAGCGATCGGTCCCAGTGCGATGCACTGGTCGATGCGGCCTGGCCGGGCGAGATCATCGGCGCGGCACTGCATTTCGCGACCGACGCCTCGGCGTACTGCACCGGGGCCAACCTGGCCCTGGACAGAGGCTGGCGATGAAAGCCCTGACCTACCAGGGACCACACCAGATCTCGTACACCGAGGTCCCCATCGGACTCTGCTCGATCCAATACGAACCACCCGCACTGCTGCCGCTCACCGCTGCCGGGCGCATTCGGCCCGAAGCCGTTGTCACACACCGATTCCCGATATCGGATGGCGCGCACGCCTACCGCATGTTCGCCGACCGTGCCGATGGGGTTTCCAAGGTCGTGTCGGATCCGCGCAAATGACCGCGACATCGCACCGCGATTCGATCAGGGGTGGGTCCGAATCGGCCTCGCCGCGGCGTCGCGGTCGTCCACCGGCCGCGGAGACCACCGCGGAAGCTACCAGGGCGCGCATCGTGGCGGCCGCGGTGGAACTGTTCGCGGAGCAGGGTTTCCACGGCACCGGCGTCGCCGAAATCGGCGATCGGGCCGGGGTGCAGCGCGGGGCGTTGTACTACCACATCGGTTCCAAGGAAGAACTGCTCTGGCAGATCCTGCGCGATTACATCCAGCTCATGCTCACCGACGCACAGCGGATCGTCCGCGGCACCGACGACCCGATCATCAAGTTGCGCAAGCTGATCCACAGTCATGTCGGGCTGATCATCGAGCACCGACGCGAGGTCGCCATCCAATTGCGCGATGTCACCGCACTGTCCGGCGATCGCGGGGAAGAACTGCAGGAAATGCGTGATGAGGTCCAGGCCTGCTGGCAGCGCGTCATCGACGCCGGCCATGCGGCGGGTGTACTGCGCACCGGCGACCACGTGGTCACCAACAGTGTGCTCGGCATGCTGAATACGGTGACGTTCTGGTATCGCCCGCACGGCGGGCACTCCCCCGACGAAATCGCCGACATTCTGGCGTCCACCGTTCTCGACGGCATCACCGACACGAAAGGCTGACCATGGCTTGGGATTTCGAAACCGACCCGGAATATCAGCAGAAGTTGGATTGGGCCGCGGAGTTCGTCCGCACCGAGGTCGAACCCCTTGATCTGCTCTACCCGAATCCCTACGACCGCACCAATACCGAGGCGATGGCGCTGATGCGGCCGTTGAAGGAGAAGGTGAAGCAACAGGGCCTGTGGGCCTGCCATCTCGGACCGGAACTCGGCGGTCCCGGCTATGGGCAGCTGAAGCTCGGCCTGCTCAACGAGGTGCTCGGCACCTCGGTGTGGGCGCCGTCGGTATTCGGTTGCCAGGCACCGGATTCCGGTAACGCGGAAATTCTCGCGCACTACGGCACGCCGGAGCAGAAGGAAAAGTATCTGGAGCCGCTGCTGGCCGGTGAGATCGGCTCGTGCTATGTCATGACCGAACCGACCGGCGGCTCGGATCCGACGCTTTTCAAGACGCGCGCGGTGCGCGACGGCGACTCCTGGGTCATCAATGGCGAGAAGTGGTTCAATTCGAACGCGCAGTTCGCCAGCTTCCATATCGTCATGGTGGTCACCAATCCTGATGTCAGTCCTTACCAGGGCATGTCGATGTTCATCGTGCCCGCCGATGCGCCAGGTCTGGAGATCGTCAAGAACTTCCACGTGCACGGTTTCAGCGAGCACGAGGGGCATTTGCGCTTCACCGATGTCCGGGTACCCGCCGACCACCTGCTCGGCCAGGAGGGGATGGGCTTCATCGTCGCGCAGACCCGCCTCGGCGGCGGTCGAGTGCACCATGCCATGCGCACAGTCGCATTGGTGCGCAAGGCCTTCGACATGATGGCCGAACGCGCCGTCTCCCGGCCGATGCGCAAGGGGCCCCTCGCGGGTCTGCAGATGACCCAGGAACGCATCGCCGACAGCTGGATCGAGATGGAACAGTTCCGCCTGCTCGTCCTGCGCACCGCCTGGCGCATCGATAAGGAGCAGGACTACCTGAAGGTGCGCAAGGACATCGCCGCCATCAAGGTGGCGATGCCGAAGGTAATGCACGATATCGCTCAGCGCGCCCTGCATCTGCACGGCGCCATCGGCGTCAGCCAGGACCTGCCCTTCGTCGACATGATGAACTACGCCGAGGTCATGGCGATCGCCGACGGCCCCACCGAGGTGCACAAGATCACCCTCGCCAAGGAAGTACTGAAGGACTACATTCCCGGCGACCCGGTGTATCCCAGCGGCTACCGCCCCGCCCTCCGCGAACAGGCCCGCGAACTGGTGGCCCGCCGCCTCGAACACATCGTCGGCAACCTCTGAAATCGCCTACCGAGCGGTCACCGGGTGCACACTGAGAGTACAGGTGTCGATCGTGGTGCTGACCGCGTGCGTATCGGTCGTATTCGGTGCGGTGACCGAAAGCCCTGTGTACGTGAGGCATTGGTTGCCGTCTGCGTTGTATTCGATTCGAACTGGTGCCCCCATCGATTCGTTGCGGACGCCACTTCCGGAACTCCCCGTTCGACACGCGGTCCCCGAGCGGACGAGCCTGCCGAGCTGTTTATCGAGCGCACCCACCGAACGTTATCGGTGCACACCCGAATAACCAGGGCTAACCTGGATGCCCGGAGGTAACCGAGTGATCGCGTACGAAGTGCGGCGGGCGCACAGCTGCGAGTTCTGCGGTACCGACGACCAAGCCCTCGGCACCGACAGCTCCTTGGACCGGGCGAAGTCCATCGCCGAAAGCGACGCTGGCATGGCCATGGAGTGGGCTCGGTTCACCGCCGAGGGTGAGTGGCCGCTGTGTGCCGATCCAGGGGACGGCGTCTACCGCTACTACATCTACCCGCGGGCGGCCGCCGCGTGACGGTCATGAGGCGCGCACGCCCGGATCCGAATACTCCGCGGCCGGACTCAGCCGCAACACCGACGGCATCCGCCTGGTCAGCGGACCGTTCCCGGTTCGGTGGACACAGGAGTTCTCCAGCTTCTCCAGCATCCAACTGCCGACGGCGTTACATGTCGTCAGCGGGGATGGCGCGCGTGTCGTGCAGGGGTGGGGTTATCCAGCGGGTCCGGCGCCATCCGCTGCCCGGTCGGATGACCCAGCCGCCGTATTCGCGGTGAGGACTCCGCTGGTCCTCCCCGGTGTAGCCGGGCTCGCGGGCTACATGCCGAAACCGGTAGTAAAGGTTGCGGCAGCCAGAACCAGCGACTCGACCATGTGGCACAGCCGCTACTGATTACAACGATGCGGTTCCCCTTTGGTTGCGGGCCGCTGGTGCCCAATCGATGCCATTCGCATGAGATCGGACTAGATCGAATGTTCGAGACCTCCGCAAAAAATGTTCGGCGTTTGTCATGGATGTTGCCGCATCAACCCCTGGTCAGACCGTACGGTTGTCTCCGACGCGACGACAGGCAGTCGCGTACGGCCCCCGGCCGCTTCGGAACTAGCGACACCGAGGTGTGGACCATGTTTATGCGCAAGATGATCGGCGCCGTGGCGGGAACTGTCATGGTAGGTGCGGTGGGCGCCGTCGGCGGCGCCGGCCCGACAGCGGCGGCGCCCGGTGGCTGCCCCGACCTCTACGTCGTGGCGATACCGGGCACGTGGGAGACCTCCGATGCCAATCCCGGCGAGGGCATGCTCGCGAGTGTCACCGATAATCTGCCGCGAAATACCCGCACCGACTACGTGACCTACGCGGCGACCGCCTTCCCCTGGGAGACCGATGTTTACGGCCGGTCCAAGCGACAGGCCATCGATAGCGCCCGCGGCCTGGTCACGGCCATGGCCCAGCAGTGCGCCGAGACCAAGATCGCGCTGATCGGGTACAGCCAGGGCGCGGATGCGGCGGGCGATCTGGCCGCCGAAATCGGTACCGGACTAACTCCTGTTCGGCCGGAACGCGTCGCCGCGGTCGGGCTCATCTCGGATCCGCGCCGCTCACCGACCGATTTACTCGTCGGTCCGCCGGTCGAGGGCGCCGGTGCGGGCGGCCCGCGCATCGGTGGCTTCGGCTTCCTCAGCCCGCAGACCCGCACCATCTGCGCCGTCGGTGACCTCTACTGCGCCGCGCCGCCCACCGACTTCGCGACCCGCGTCGCGGGGTTCCTGGCCCAGGCCTCCGATCCGGATCCGGCCCAGCTGTGGCGATACCAGCAGGAGGCGCTCGCGATCTTCAACGACCTGATGGCGACCGGGGTGGCCCCGCTCATCCAGAACCAACTCGCCGATCCGGAACTGACCGAACGCAAGCGGGAATTCGATCGGTTCTACAACTCGTTCGTCCACCAGAACTATCCGACCTACGTCGTGGATTCCAGCGGTGCCACCGCCACCTCGTGGCTGCGGCAGTGGCTGGTCGGCCTGGCCTGAAAAACCCGTCGCCAGCGGCGGGGGCACTGTGCCACCATGGATTTCGATGATGATCACCCGCTTCCGCGGGTGCTCACGAGCACGAGGAAGGAGGCGGCGGCCATGACCATGGTCGTATCGAGCTCGCGTCGGTATGACGCATGCGTCGAGCAGGGACTGCGCCGCCTCCGGGCCGGTAACTGACCGAGCTCACTTTCCGAATTCCGCTCGTTCTCGAAACATGGTGACTCCCATGACGTTCCACCGTGCCACCGATCGGGTGGTGTCAACCGTCGACAACTGGATACACACCCGAGTACTGGTACTGAACGCCAGCTACGAAGTGCTCGCCGAGATCAGCGCCGACCGGGCCATTGCGCTGCTCATGGGCGGCGCCGCCGAGTCGATCGCGGATCGGGAGCCGCACTTCCCCATTCGGTCCGAACACCTCGAGCTCGCGCTACCGGAGACGATCCGGCTGCTGCGCTACGCGTACCTCGACCGTGTGGCGCGAGTACACGACGGCAGCCGCACGACGCCGGCCGGTGTGCTGCGAAGGGACAACCACCGGTACGGATACTGCGCGGCCTGGGCGCGCACCGTCGACCATATCCGGCCCCGCAGCCGGGGCGGTCCGAACACCTGGGACAACCTGATCGCCGCCTGCGCGCCCTGCAACTCGGGCAAGACCGACCGGACGCCGGAAGAAGCCGGCATGCGGTTGCTGTGGCAGCCGAAGACGCCCGACCACCTGGCCAAGCGGCAGGAGCGGATCTGGAAGCAACTGACCACCACCTGAGCCGAGAGAGAAAGGAGAAGACTCGAAATGACCGTCGAATTGGAGACCAGCGCAATTGTCGACCTGACCAACCTGCTCCCGCTCTCGGATTCCCGAGAGTGGCATCGCGCGGCCTGCCGTGGTGATACAAATCACGAGGCGTGGTTTCCGTACCAGTCGCAGGACTTCGAATACGCGCGCGGAGTCTGCGCGAGCTGTCCGATCCGGGATGCCTGCGGTGAATTCGCCGCGCGCACCGGACAATCCGGGGTCTGGGGTGGCCACGAGTTCGACCGCGGACGAATGATCCGCCTTTAAGTCGAACGTTCGCGCCACGCCGTGCCAGTGCGCCGCACCGGACACACCCGAATGGCAAATCTCGCGTGAACATACACTGAAGATCGTGGGCACACATCGCAGCGGAACCAGATCCCGAGGCGTCAGCAAAGGTCCGGTTATCGCAGCGGTCGCCGTTTTGCTGCTAGTCGCGGCGGTCTTCGCGTTCTTTCAACTCAGTGATCGCGCCGCGAACCGTGACAAGTCGGCCGCGGCGGAATGTAAGGAGGGTCCGTCGACGCTGTTCGTGACGGTCGATCCGGATATCGCCGATCCGGTGCGGGCGGCGGCCGAGCGCTACAACGCGACCAATCCGAAGGTGCGCGATCACTGCGCGAAAGTGGTCGTTACGGCACAGCCGTCGGCGGCGATCGTCGCCGGGTTCACCGCGGGCACCGCATGGAACGGTGCGCTCGGTCCGCAGCCGGGGCTGTGGATCGCCGACTCTACGCGGTCCATCGAATCAATGCGGGTGCCCGGCCTGATCGAGGGCACCCCCGCGCCGGTCGCGCTGAGTCCGATCGTGATCGCCGTTCCGGAGGATCTGCGGGGCGCTCTCGAGCAAGCCAAGATCACCTGGGCGGATTTGCCACAGTTGCAACAGGGTTCGCTCGATGAGCTCGGGCTGCCCGGATGGGGTGGGCTGCGGATGGCGCTGCCCGGCGGTGACTCGACGCTGGCGGCGGCCGCCGCGGTCGGCTCCGCGGTGTCGGGCACCGATCCACTCACCGACGAGGTCACACAGTCCGGTCAAGTCGTCGCCGCAATCTCCGGGCTCGCCGTGAAGGCGCCGCAGGCGGCGGACACCACGGCCGCATTGGCCGCGATCGGTGGGGCGAATTCACCCATTCACGCGGTGGTCGCTACCGAGCAGCAACTGAAAGCGCTTGGTGGTACATCGGCATTTCGGCCGGACGGAACCACACCGGCCGCCGATCATCCTGCCGCACTGATGTCTGGTGCATGGGTGGACAAGACCCAGAATCTGATCGCATCGTTGTTCGCCGACTACTTGCGCGCACCCCAACAATCCTCAGCCTTCACCGCCGCCGGATTCGCTGCCGCACCAGCCATCGCCGCACCCGCGCCGTCACGTACGGCGCTGGACAAGGTCCGGACCACCCTCGCCAATCCTGTTCTCGGCGTGCAGGCTACGGTGCTGCTCGACGTATCGTCCTCGATGGGCAATAGCGACGGATCCACCACCCGGCTCTCGAATGCGCTCGGCGCGATTCGCTCCACGATGAATGTGATGCCGCCGGATTTCGGACTCGGTGTATGGACGTTCGGCAAGAACGTCGACGGGACAACGCCGTACAAGATCCAAACACCCACCGCGCCACTGAGCAATCAGCAGCGCAGCGCGTTGGATAACGCGCTGGAGGCGGTGCAGCCCACCGAATCCCGCACCAGCCAGGCGTATCCGTCACTGATCGCCGCTTACAAGTCAGCTGTTCGCGGACATACTGCGGGACTCACCAATTCGGTTCTGCTCATCACCGACGGCCTGGATGACGACTCCACCACCGGAACCAAGCTGCTGACCGACCTGACCTCCGCCACCAATCCTGCCCATCCGGTTCGCATCGATGTGATCGTTATCGGCGGCACCGGCAGTGGGCCCCTCCAAACCGCCGCGCAGCAAACCGGCGGGACCTACACGCGGCTGGCGACCTCGGATGACATCAGCTTCGGGACCGCGGTCATGCATGCGTTGACAACGCCGTGAGCACTGGTCCCGGCCGCGGCACCTGCGGTTTCATGCGGTCGCCACTCGGACGAGGGCGCCGGATTCCATTGCTACCCAGCTGAAACTGTCCGGGCCAGCCATGCGGCCGCGGGGTTCGACGGCTGGTAGGGCTCGTTCGGTGATCTCGCCGGTCGGCGTGATTCGCCCCAGGCGGTTTGCCGCCCATTCGGTGAACCATAATGCGCCATCGGGGCCTCGGGTAATGGCGTGGGGACGGGAGCTGCGATCCGGGAGCGGGGATTCGTCGATTCTGCCCTCGGGAGTGATGCGGCCGACTTGGCCGGCGCCGATCTCCACGAACCAGAGGGCACCGTCGGGACCGGATGTAATGCCAACGGGCATAGCGTTTTGCGGTGGGCAGTGGATGGATGGTGAGTACGCCCATCGTGGTGATCCGGCCGATGGCGTTGCCCGATGCGCCGTCGCGCCGATCTGTTACCGACTCTTCATCACCCACGAACCGGTGACGGCGGCGGATGCGCGCCGGGCCGCCGACGCCGCACTGGCGCTGCCCTAGCCGGAGCTATCTGAGGGCACGCACGCCGTGAGTGATCGCCCGCGGCAATCTCCCCGACACCGTCCACGTCGAGGAAATTGTTCACTTCGCCGTGGCGGCGATCTACCACCGCCCGTTCATCACTCACAAACCGCTGACCACGCAAGACCCCTCCATGCGGCCGGTGCCGCACCAATCGCGGCGTCCGCCGGTGCGATCTGACGGCCGATCGGGGCACCGTGGAGCACCCCGCAATGCAATGATGACCCGGTGACTTCCTGGCTTCCGCTTCTCAGCTCGCTCATCGTCGCCGCCGCGGCGCTCATCGGCGTCCTGATCAATAACCGGACGAACCGCAACGCGATCACCGCAGCCGACGAGCGCAACCGGACCACACTCGATGCCGCACAGCGCAATATCGAGACAACCCACGCCGCCGCGCAACGCAACATCGACAACGCCAACGCCGCCGCAGAACGCCGCGAGCAGGACAAATGGCGTCGGGAGTCGATTCTGACCGCGATCTCCTCGGTAGTGCTCTCCGCCGCCGACGTCCGCCAAACCCTCTGGGACACCCTCGATTGGAAGGCCGAATCCGTCGAGGAGGTGGACAGTTTCGGCAAGGAAGTACAGCAGAGCATCTCCGCCTGCAACGGCTACATCACTCGGCTGCGCGTCCTGTCGAACGCCAAGATCCCGCAGCGCTGCGAAGATCTCCTCCGCACCCTCACCGCAGCCCAGAGCATCACTGTGCAACGCCTCAAGGTCGAACTCGACCACGAAGCGACCATGGACGACGTCAACGCGATTCGCGCACTGTGGCACAAGGCAATTGCCAACACCGTCCAAGACGAACGTGCGGTCATCGATGCAACCCGGTCGGAACTGGGAATCGAAGCCCTCAGCGAGATCTCGGAACTCGAACCCGAGTCCGCGCCGGACCCGGCGTAATCCCGCTCGGGGCGGCGCGGATTCCGGTCGGACAGACGCAGAGGCACCGAGCGACCAGCTGCCCCACAGCAAGATCACACGCACGCACGCCGCCCGGCTACGGGGCCGAGCACGACCATTCCGCCCCCGGCGCGGAATTGCCGCAGCAGTCCAACGCGCCGAGCACGAAAGTGTGTCGATCCTCTCGTCGACGTGCTCATTCCGGTCGCGACCTTCGGTATCGAGCCAATGGGAAGCACTGGACAACGAGAAAGCGTAAGCATAGACTTACGGTTTGTGAAGGCTTACCGAGATGCCGCGTTGAATGCCCTGGGGGATCCGACGCGGCGGGCCATCTTCGAACGGCTCGGAAAGGGGCCTTGTGCGGTTGGCGAGTTGGCTGAGGTGCTGCCGGTTAGTCGGCCTGCGGTTTCGCAGCATTTGAAGGTGCTGAAGGCGGCGGGGCTGGTTATCGATGAGGCGGTGGGCACCAAGCGGGTGTATCGGCTGAATCCGCAGGGGATCGATGGGCTTCGGGTGTACTTCACGCAGTTCTGGTCGACGGCGATGTCGGCCTTTCAGAACAAGGTGAACCGGCAGGTCGCGACCGAACGGGCAGCCGATACCTCCGAATAGGAGAAGTCATGACACAGCAGTTGAGCGATAGGGAAGTTCGGGTCGAACTCGTCGTCGACGCACCGATCGAGAAGGCGTACGACGTATTCACCATTGGAATCGACAGTTGGTGGCCGCGCACGCACCACATAGGCAAAGGCGAACTCGCCCAGCAGGTTATCGAACCGCGCGCGGGCGGACGCTGCTTCGGCCGCGAAGCGGACGGTACCGAGTGTCCCTGGGGCACCGTGCTCGTCTGGGATCCGCCGCGTCATTTCGCGTTCTCCTGGGAGATCAGTCTGAACTGGCAACGCGAAACCGATCCGGACCGCGCCAGCCGCGTCGATGTCACCTTCGCATCCGCCAGCGCCGACCGCACGGACGTCACCCTGGTGCATTCGGACTTCGAAAAGCACGGCGCGGGTTGGGAATCCATGCGTGACAGCGTGCAAAGCGAGGGCGGCTGGGCCGAACTGGTCAATGCGTACGCCAAAATGACTACCGCACAGTGAAGAACGCTACCGAGCCGCACCTGCAACGGAGTCGAGGTGCGGCTCGGTAGCTGTCAGTACGCGTCCAGCGGCGGGCAGGAGCAGACCAGGTTGCGGTCACCGTAGGCGCCGTCGATACGCCGCACCGCGGGCCACACCTTGCCCCGTGCCGGATCCAGACCATGCGGGTACACCGCGACCTCACGGCTGTACGGGTGCTCCCATTCCCCCACCAGACAAGCCGCTGTATGCGGCGCGCCGCGCAGTGGGTTGTCTTCGAGCGGCCAGACACCTGCGGCGACCTGATCGATCTCGCCCCGGATCGCCGTCATCGCGAGGATGAATTCGTCCAGCTCGGCGAGGTTTTCGCTCTCGGTGGGCTCCACCATCAGCGTGCCAGCCACCGGGAAACTCATGGTCGGCGCATGGAATCCGTAGTCCGCCAACCGCTTTGCCACATCGTCGACGGTCACACCGGTCCGCTTGGTGATCTCACGCAGATCCAGAATGCACTCGTGCGCGACCATCGAATTCTCACCGGTGTACAGCACCGGGAAGTGCTCGTTCAACCGGCGCGCGACGTAATTGGCCGAGGCAATCGCGGCCAATGTGGCCTTGCGCAGGCCATCCGCCCCCATCATTCGGATATAAGCCCACGTGATCGGCAGGATCGACGCCGAACCGTACTTCGCCGCCGACACCGCGTGCGACCCCTGGTCGAGCGGATCACCGGGCAGGTACGGCGCCAGATGCGAGCGCACCGCCACCGGACCGACGCCCGGGCCGCCGCCGCCGTGCGGAATGCAGAAGGTCTTGTGCAGGTTCAAATGGCTGACATCGCCGCCGAACCGTCCGGGACGAGCAAGGCCCACCAGAGCATTCAGATTCGCACCATCGACGTACACCTGGCCACCCGCATCGTGCACGAGCGCGCACAACTCGGCGACCTCGTGCTCGTACACACCGTGTGTCGACGGGTAGGTGATCATGATGCAGGCCAGCCGGTCGGCGTGGTCGGCGATCTTGGCGCGCAGATCATCGAGGTCGACATCGCCGTTCTCCCGGCACTTCACCACCTCCACGCGCAGCCCCGCCATGGTGGCCGAGGCCGCATTGGTGCCGTGCGCACTCGACGGAATGAGGCAGGTATCCCGATGTGTGTCACCATGATCCAGGTGGTAACGCCGAATGGCCAGCAGCCCTGCGTACTCACCCTGACTGCCCGCATTGGGCTGCAGGCTCACCTGGTCGTATCCGGTGATAGCCGCGAGCCAGCCCTCGAGATCGCTGATCACCCGCAGCAGACCGGGCGCATCCTCGACGGGTGCGTATGGATGTACCCGGGCGAAACCGGGCCAGGTGATGGCCTCCATCTCGGCGGTGGCATTGAGCTTCATGGTGCAGGAACCGAGCGGAATCATGCTGCGGTCCAATGCGATGTCCTTATCGGAGAGTCTGCGTAGATAGCGCAGCATCGCGGTTTCGGTGTGGTAGCTGGTGAAGGCCGGGTGGGTGAGGAATTCCGAGGTGCGGGTCTCGATCGAACCGCCGGGCAGGCTCGCCACACCGCGATCGCTGACGCCCGATGGTAGGCCGGTACTGAAGGATTCGAGCACCGCGGTGACATGCGCCTCGGTGGTGGCCTCGTCACAGGCGATACCGACATGATCGGCATCCACCAGCCGCAGGTTGATCCCGCTCGACTTTGCCTTCGCGACAATGGATTCCGCGCCGCCCGGTACGCGCACCAACAGCGTGTCGAAGAAATGCTCGTGCACCACAACACCATCGAGCCCGGCCGCGATGGCGGCGGCGCGCGCATGCACGCGACGGGCGATCGCACGCAGCCCGTCGGCACCGTGGTAACTCGCGTACATCGCGGCGACAATGGCCAGCAGCACCTGCGCGGTACAGATATTCGAGGTCGCCTTCTCCCGGCGAATGTGCTGCTCACGGGTCTGCAGCGCGAGCCGATAGGCCTTGTTGCCATCCGCGTCCACCGAGACACCGACCAACCGGCCGGGCAGCTGCCGCGCATGTTTGGTGTGCACCGACAGATATCCGGCGTGCGGACCGCCGAAGCCCATCGGCACCCCGAAACGCTGTGTGGTGCCGAAACATACATCGGCACC